>WBZO01002475.1_pt1 | contig 23922 bp, 25 predicted proteins | sample 5204261 | NCBI WGS metagenome assembly WBZO01 (sample SAMN12412400, study PRJNA552823) | activated sludge metagenome | isolation source: activated sludge from anammox sidestream of wastewater treatment plant... | place: USA: North Carolina | collected 2017-09 | reverse complement strand
CTTGCCGTGGTCCACGTGCCCAATCGTGCCCACGTTGACGTGCGGCTTGGTTCGCTCAAACTTCTGCTTGGCCATGGTGGCTGTGATTCCTCCGCGCGCCCGGGGCCGCTTGCCCCGCTTGTCTGCTGCTCACGTGCCGCTGTCTGCCCGCCTGGCGGGCTACCCTGTCAAGCCCCGGCAGCGCCGGGCGGTTCCTCCGGTAGGGTTGGGCCGCATTACCGCCCCTTTGCCTTCAGCTCGCGCTCCACCTGCGGCGGCACGGCGGAGTAGTGGGCAAACTCCATGCTGGAGCTGGCCCGCCCCTGCGACATCGAGCGCAGGTCGGTGGTGTAGCCGAACATCTCCGCCAGCGGAATTTCGGCCCGGACGATCTGCATGTTGCCGGCGGCGTCCGAGCCGATGATGTTGCCACGGCGGCGGGCGACGTCGCCCATCACGTCACCGAAGAACTGCTCCGGCGTGCGGATCTCGACCTTCATGATCGGTTCGAGGATCACCGGGCTGGCGCGGCGTACCGCCTCGCGCACGGTCATCGAGGCCGCGGTCTTGAACGCCATTTCCGAAGAGTCCACGGGGTGGTACGAGCCATCGACGGCAAACACTGCTACGTCGATCACCGGGTAGCCGGCGATCACACCGGAGTCCAGCGATTCGCGGGCGCCGGTCTGGATCGCGTTCATGTACTCGCGCGGCACCACGCCGCCGGTTGTCTTGTCCTCGAAGGAGAAGCCGGCGCCGCGCTCGCGTGGCTCGACGATCAGCTCGACGTCGCCGTACTGGCCACGGCCGCCGGTCTGGCGGACGAAGCGCTCGCGCGCCCGGCCGGTGCCGGTAATCGTCTCCTTGTATGCGACCTGCGGCCGGCCGACGTTCGCCTCGACCTTGAACTCGCGCCGCATGCGGTCTACCAGCACTTCCAAGTGCAGCTCACCCATGCCGGAGATGAGCGTCTGGCCTGTCTCCTGCTCGTAGCGCACGCGGAACGTCGGGTCTTCCTCGGCCAGGCGATTGAGGGCAATGCCCATCTTGTCCTGGTCGTCTTTGGTCTTGGGCTCTACGGCCACGTCAATCACGGGCTCGGGGAACTTGATCGTCTCCAGCACCACTGGCTTCTGCATGTCGGCCAGCGTGTCGCCGGTGAAGGTGGTCTTGGGGCCGATGATGGCGGCAATATCGCCCGCGTAGACCTCGGTGATGTCTTCGCGCTCGTTGGCGTGCATCCGCACCAGCCGGCCGACGCGCTCGCGCTCCCCCCGGGTGGTGTTCAGCACCGCCGAGCCGGAGGTGAGCGTGCCGGAATAGACGCGGAAGTACGCCAGGCGGCCGACGTACGGATCGGCCACGATCTTGAAGGCCAGAGCGCTGAACGGTTCATCGTCGTGGGCGCCGCGCTCCACCTCGTCCTCGCCGCGGTACACCGTACCCGTCACCGGCGGGATGTCGATCGGCGAAGGCAGATAGTCAAGCACCGCATCCAGCATGAGCTGGACGCCGACGTTCTTGTAGGCAGCGCCACAGAGCACCGGAAAGATCTTGTTCTCCAGCGTGGCGCGGCGCAGCGCCTTCTTCAGCTCGTCAAGGGTGATTTCGTGACCCTCGATGAAGCTGATCATCAGTTGCTCGTCTTCCTCAGAGATCGCCTCGACGAGCTTTTCCCGCGCCTCGTGGACGGCCTGGGCCATATCCTCGGGAATCGGTACTTCCTTGGGCGGGTCTTCGCGCTGGCCGGTGAACAGCCAGGCTTTCTCTTCGACGAGGTCGACCACGCCGCGGTGCTGGCCTTCGGTGCCAATGGGAAGCTGCAACACCACCGGCTTCGCGCCCAGGCGGTCCATGATCATCTCGACGGTGCGGTGAAAGTCGGCGCCGGTGCGGTCCATCTTGTTGACGAAGCAGATGCGCGGCACCTTGTATTTGTCTGCCTGACGCCACACCGTCTCGGACTGAGGTTCGACACCGGCCACGGCGTCGAAGATCACCACACCGCCATCCAGCACGCGCAGCGAGCGCTCCACCTCGACGGTGAAGTCGACGTGGCCGGGGGTGTCGATGATGTTGATCGTGTGATCTTTCCAGTCCGCTGTGGTGGCGGCCGAGGTGATGGTGATACCGCGCTCGCGCTCCTGCTCCATCCAGTCCATGACCGACGTGCCCTCGTGGGTCTCGCCGATCTTGTAGGTCCGGCCGGTGTAATACAGGATGCGTTCGGTAACGGTCGTTTTGCCGGCGTCGATGTGGGCGATGATGCCGATGTTTCGGACGCGCCCAATAGGTGTGGTACGTGGCATAGCGTTGATCTCTGGCGAGGCGCGATGTATGTCGCTGCTCGGGATTGCCGCCCGCGGGCGGTCGTGCTGTCTCGTAAAACCGCGCCTCTCGGTGCCGGACCTACCAGCGGTAGTGGACGAAGGCGCGGTTGGCCTCCGCCATCCGGTGCGTGTCCTCACGCCGTTTGATCGTCGCGCCCTGGTTAGCGGCAGCGTCCAGCAGTTCGGCCGCTAGCTTGTCCGCCATCGAGCGGCCGCCGCGGGCCCGCGCCGAGCGCAGCAGCCAGCGGATCGCCAGCGCCATGCGCCGTTCGGCACGGATATCGACCGGCACCTGGTAGGTCGCTCCACCGACACGCCGGGGCTTGACCTCGATGGCAGGCGTGGCGTTGCGCAGCGCCTGCTCGAAGGTGTCCATCGGGCTGCGGCCGGTCTGTGTCTCCAGCCGGGTGAGCGCCTCGTACATGATGCGCTCAGCGGTGGACTTCTTGCCGCGCTCCATGATCTTGTTGATGAACATGGAAACGGTCTTGCTGTGGTAGCGTCCGTCCGGGGCCACCTCGCGCTTGTCCGGGCGAGTACGTCGCGGCATAACTCGATACTCCGTGCATCACCGTGCGCTCTCGCGCACAAAACAGGCGCCGCCGGCGCGATGCGGGGCGCCTGACAGGCGGACCGGCGCCCACGAGCGGGCGCCCTTCCAGCGTTTACTTCTTGCGCGTGCCGTACTTGCTGCGCCCGCGCTTGCGGTTGTTGACCCCACCAGCGTCCAGCGCGCCACGGATGATGTGATAGCGCACGCCGGGCAGGTCTTTGACACGACCGCCGCGGATCAGCACGACCGAGTGCTCCTGGAGGGTATGCCCCTCGCCCGGGATGTAGGCCGTAACCTCGATGTGATTGGTCAGGCGCACGCGCGCCACCTTGCGCAAGGCCGAGTTCGGCTTTTTGGGTGTGACCGTGCGCACCTGGGTGCACACGCCGCGCTTCTGCGGGGAGCCCACGTCACGGCGCGTCCGGTTGGTTAGCGCGTTGAACGTCACTCCCAGGGCGGGCGCCTTGGACTTCTTGCGGACGGCCTTCCGCCCTTTGCGCACGAGCTGGCTGATGGTCGGCACTGGTTCTGCCTCACCTGTTCGGTCTACCCCGTGTCAACCCCGGTGCGTCACTGTCCGCAAGGCCGGTTGACACAGTGAAAGGCCGAAAGCCGTAATTGCTGATCGTCTCCGGCGCCCCGCCCGTGCGAGCGGGATGCGTCCGCCGGTCGTTATCACTTTCCGGGCTTCCGACCTGCGCTATGCAGTTTCGACGCCATGCGCACCCGCACGGCAGCGGGATACGCCGTCACTGAATCCTAGCAATGAGGTCGCGATAAGTCAACCAAACGGGTGATGGGCGGCAGCGAGCTCTGCCCCGGCCGCTGCCCATCACCTCAGCATGGCTTACCAGCGGTCGCCGCCGCGCCGCCCGCCGCCGCGACCACCACGGTCGCCACCGCGATCCTCATAGCCACCGCCGTACGAGCCGCCGCCGCCGTACGATCCACCACCGTACGAGCCACGGCCACCACCACCGCCGCCACCCTGCGAGCGGAAGCAGTCAGAGCAGTACACCGGCTTGTCTCCGCGTGGCTGGAACGGCACACGCGCTTCCTTGCCGCAGGAGGCGCAGGTGGCGCTGTACATCTCGCGCGAGCCACCATAGCCGCCGCCGCCACCACCGCCACCGCCGTAGCCGCCACCACCGCCACCACCACCGCCGCGCTTGGCAACGCGGCATGTCGGACAGCGGCGCGGTTCGTTGGTGAACCCCTTGGACGCGTAGAACTCCTGCTCGCCTGCCGTAAAGGTAAACGGCGCGCCGCAGTCTGAGCAGGTGAGCGTCTTATCCTGGTAGGACACCCGATGACCTCCGAAAACTGGGTCTGTAGTGTGGCAACGCTTCTGTCATCGAGCGTCCGGCGGGAGGTAGGGTCGCGGCCCCCTCGGGTCCAGAGACGGATGCGCGGAAGGAATGCCGCGCGGGAGTATACCATTACCAGCAAACTATTACTAGCTTCATCAGTCTGCTGTCGGGTGCGGAGGGGCCATATGCCGATCGCCAGCGTTGAGCGGAGAATCGCAGCGCCAATCGCCACGGTGTTCGCCGCGGTGGACAGCCGCCGCAGCCGCATGCGATTCCTGCCTGACAACTTTACCGGCGCCCGGCTGATCTCAGACGAAGCCGCCGGCCCAGGCGCGCGCTTCGTCTTCACCGTCCGCACCGGCCGCGGCGCATATGAATCGACGACCACCGTCATTGCGCATGAGCCACCGCGGTTCATCATCGAGCGCACCGACGACGGCGAGACCAGCTATGAGACACGCTGGCGGTTCGCGGAGGCGGAGGAGGAGACACAGGTACGCATGGAGACGCACTATCCACGGCCGCGCGGCCTGGTGCAGTGGCTGCTCGGCCCCATCGCCCGGCGGGCGCTGGCACAGAGCATGATGGTGGAGCTGATCCGGCTGGAGCAGGCGGTCACGGGGGAGGAGGACGGCACGGCCACTGAGCCGGCGGATGCGCCGGAGCCATAGGTGCTCTTGGCACCGTGCTGTCCGTCGTCGTACTATCTCAGCGCCGACTACTGGCTCCTCCCGGGCCGGCCGCCGTAGGAGCTGCGAAAGGGGGTGAGTGTGCGCCATGCTGAAGGTCGAGATGCGCGACGGTGAATCCAGCGACCAATTGCTGAACCGCTTTACCAAGATGATTCAGCGCGACGGCATCCTGCGCGAGGTCAAGTCCCGCCGCCACTTCATCTCTCAGGGCGAGCAGTTGCGCATTGCCCAGCGCAAGGCGGAGGCGCGCCGCCGGCGGAAAATGCGCCGCCGGGACTGAACTCCTATCCTCGGGCACCCGCAGTATTGGCCCCTTCAATACCCCCGCTCCACCGTACACGGAGCACCTTGTCTTAGTCGCGGCGGCGGCGTACAGTACCGGCGCCGCGGCCCTCTCCTCCCCGCCGGGCGGAGCCACGGGTACACCGCGGTCCTGCGTGCCGCGCTCAGGGAGGGTTCCTGATGCAGACGCCACTGCCGTCTACGTCCTGCGCTCATCATTGGCGGATCGCCTCGCCGTCCGGCATTTACAGCCGTGGGGTGTGCCGCAAGTGCGGTGAAGAACGGCTCTTCGCCAACACCTCCGAGCACGCCTCCTACGGCTACGGCCGCACGCAGCCACTGCGGCCCCGCCCCGCCTGACGGCGCTCGGGCAGCGTCAACAACGCCACCGGGTATGCCCCCGCGCGCGGCGGCGCCCTGTGCCCCGGCCGCCGGCTTAGGCGTACGAGTGCAGCCCGGCGATGACGAAGTTGACCACGAAGACGTTGAAGACGATCACGGTGAGGGCAGCCACCACCAGCCACGCCGCCCGCCGGCCGCGCCAGCGCGACAGGCTGTGAGCATGAAGGTAGCCTGCCAGTACCAACCAGGAGACGAGCGCCGTCGTCTCTTTCGGGTCCCAGCCCCAATAGCGGCCCCAGGCGAGATTGCCCCAGTAGGCGCCAAGGGCGATGCCTAGCCCGAGAATCGGGAAGCCCGCCACCACGGTGCGGTACGTCAGGTCGCTGAGCGCGGCCGCGCGCGGCAGCCGGGCGAAGCGATCGCGCTCGCCCTGGACCAGATACAGCGCTGCCGCGCCGCCAGCCACGGCGATCAGGCTGTAGGAGACTAGCATTGCCGCCACATGCACGGCCAGCAGCCAGTTGTTTTGCAGCGCGGGCACCAGCGGCCGGACCTCACTGCTGAAGGCGACATCGGCGACGATGAACAGCGTCAGCGCCAGCGGCAACGCCAGCGCCGCCGTCCGTGCCTGCCCAACCCGCCGCTCGTAGATAACGGCCGCGATCACCACCCCGGCGCCAAACGCGGTCAGGTACTCGAACATATTGGCGTACGGTGGGTGGCCGGTGGCGAGGCTGCGCGCCACCAGCATCAGCGTCAGCGCCCCGGCCGCCAGCAGTGATAGCGTCTGCCCGGCGCGCGTCCACATATCGGAGACGGGCGCGCTGGCAGTGATGGTGACCGTACCGGCACTGGTGGCCGCGGCCGCCCGCCGCACCGTGCGCGCGCCGAAGGCCCCGACCAGGTGCGCCACCGATGCCAGCCCCGTGAGCAGGGCGCCGATCCAGAACAACGCTACCGATGCATCAGCCATGCCTAACCCCTGCGCGCTGCGCGCCCTATCGACAGACCATAAGAGGCGGGGCGGTCATGCTCTCAGTGTCACACGCCGGAAAGCCTCGGCAAAGCCGATACCGGTGTGCTCTGCCTGCTCGCGCATCCGGCGACGGAAGCCCGCCACCCACTCGTCACGCGGCTGATCGCGCGCGACCTGGCTGGTATGGGCAAGCAGCGCCTCAATCTTGGTGTCGAACGTGTCCGCGATATCGATGAAGTGGTCCGGCTCGTCGGCGCCGGCAAGGAGCAACTCCGAGACGCGGTGCCAATCCAGCCCGTCTGCGATGTGTTCGGGGTAGTACAGCGGATCCCGGCTGGCCGGGTACACGGCGTCGTAGGTGGCGATACCGACAGCGCGGTGATCGTTGTGGTTGAAACCGCGACGGAAGCCGTCCCACGTGATGACGGTGTCCGGCTTAAGCTCGCGTATCAGCCGGACGATCTGGCCGCGCAGCTCATCGTTCGGCTCCACCCAGCCATCGGGATAGCGCAGGAAGATAACATCCTGGCAGCCGAGAATCCGGCAGGCTTCGCGCTGCTCCGCTTCGCGGATACCAGCCAGCCGCTCGCGGGTCATGTCCGGGTCTTTGGTGCCCTTGTCGCCGCTGGTGGCCAGGCAGTACCACACCAGCCAGCCTTCACGGCACAGCCGGGCAACGGTACCCGCGCACAGGAACTCGGCATCGTCGGGATGCGCCATCACAACCAGCGCCCGCTTGGGCTTGGGCGCGTCCGCGGCCTGCTCAGCAGTCATGGCCCCTCCCGGCGGCGTGATCACCTTTGCGCGCCACGCCCGCTGCGGTCCGCAACCGGCCCGCTAGCCAATATGACACAACGGGTGCTCGCCGGATGCAAGGGCAGCGGCCCGGCCGGCGCCGTGGCATCCCTGCATCGCACGTGTCTCCATCAGCCGGACGTACAGATCCTCAAGCTCGTCCGTCACCCGCGACCAGGAGAAGCGGGCAGCGGTGGCGCGGGCGGCTGCGCTCATGCGGCCGTGCAGCGCCCCGTCATCCAGGATTTCGGCGATGCGGCCAGCGAACGCCTGCGGCGTGCGCCAGGGGATGAGAAAGCCGTTGTGGCCATCTCGCACGGTAGTGGTGAGGCCGCCCACGCGAGTGGCAACCACCGGCGTGCCACAGGCCATCGCTTCCAGCGCCACCAGGCCAAAGCTCTCGTAAAACGAGGGGATGGCACAGACATCGGCGGCGCCATAGTACTGCGGTAACCGGTCCTGCGGCACTGCCCCCTCGAACCGCACGCGTCCCGCTACCCCCAGGGCCCGCGCGCGGTCTGCCAGCTGACGGGCGTAGCCGCTATTGAGGTCGTCGCCACCGGCAATCACGAGCGTGACGGCGGGCAGATCCGGTAGCGCATCGATCAGCAGGTCAACACCCTTCAGCGGCTCCAGCCGCCCCACGAACAGCACCATTTGTTCGGCCGCGCCGAAACCCAACGCCATCCGAGCCTCATCCCGATTGACCGCGTGGAACAGCGCCGGGTTGACGCCGCAGGGGATGGTAGCGACCCGGGCCGGTTCCGCGTCGTACAGATCGCAGAGCAAGTCACGCTCGTGGTCGGTTGCGGCCACCACCGCATCTGCGGTTGCCACCACACGGCGCTCGGTGTGGATGCGATGCGGCGGCTCGTGCTCGCCCGCACGGGCGCGGTTCTTGGCCTCGCCGAGGGTGTGGAACATGGTGACATGCGGGACGTCCCACAGCCGCTGCAGGTAGGTGCCCGCCCAGCCGGACATCCAGTAGTGGGAGAAGATGGCGTCGTAGCGCAGGCCGTGGCGCTCGCGAAAGGCGCGCAGGCTGTGCAGGAAAGCCGGCAGATACTCCCACACGGCGTCCTTATCCAGATCGGGCACGCGCGGCCCGGCCGGCAGATGCACGGTGCGCACACCGGGCACGAACGGCACGATCTCCGGCTGCGTGCCGTCGTCGCGCGTGAAGATATCGACCAAGTGGCCACGACGGGCCAGCTCGGCTGCGGTCTCCCGAACGTAGACGTTCAGTCCGCCGGTCTTGTGTCCGCCCAGCCGCCCGAGCGGAGAGGTGTGCGCGGAGATCATCGCGATGCGGTGGGGCCGCGGGTTGATCCAGTACATGGCAGTCTCGGTGGAAATGCTGCGGACGTCCTCCACGCTTGCAGGTGGAAGGCGGCGCTCCGGCCGGTGCAGTGTGACAGCCGCGTAGCTACGGTGGCGCGGGTCGGGTGATGGTGAGCGTGTGGACTTCCAGGTCCGTGGCTCCCATGTCGTACTTGTACGGTTCGGCGCCACGCATGAAGTCAAACACGGCCTTGCCTTCGGCAATGGCGGCCTGGAGCGTAAGCGCCTTGGAGACCAATCCCACGGATGCGTAGGAGTACGCGGGGTCGTAACCGCTGTTGTACAGCAATAGCTCGGTGCCGGTGTCGAAGGCCAGCAGCCCCGCCACCCGCTTGCCGTCGAGTTCCACGAAGAAGAGCCGCACCAGGCCATGCGCAGCCAGATCAACCGCCATTCTCCGGAAGAACGCCTCCATCTGCGGCGTCATGAATTCGCGCTTGTCGTGGCGCGAGATGGTGTGCAGGTGCAGGAAGTCATCCAGCCCGGCCCGCACCTCGTCAGGTGTGGAGAGGCGGTAGACCTCCATCCCCGCGCCCGCCTCCTGAAAGCGGCGCATCTTGCGGCGGAGCTCATGGCGGTCCTTCTTACTCAGCCCCGCCAGATAGGTTTCCCAGTCCGCCGGCAGTGCCACGCGGGGGCACACCGCTTCGAAGTCTTCCTCAGCGGTCCATCCGCGCCGCCGCGCCAGTTCGGGTAACACGCGCAGGGTGCGGCAACCTTCGGTCAACCCCCACAGCACCAGCTCACGCCAGGGCTGGGCGGCCAGCGCATTGAGCAGCCCGTCGTAGGCGCTATCATCGGCGTCTGCGGCCACCGCGATATCCATATAGTCAAAGATCTCGGGATCACCGCCCAGCCGCAGCCGGTCACCGGCTCGGGTAAACGGCGCCAGCGCCAGCAGCCGGCCATCCTCGTGCACCGTGACGACGTGGTATGTCGAACGGGCGCCGAAGTTATCCGCCCAGGCGGCCTGGAAGGCAGGGTGTTGAAACGGCACAGACCGCTCGCAGGATGCGAGCAGCGTACACCACTCCTCCGTGAGGTCCTCGGGAGCAGTCTCAGCGGTGAGGTTCGTCGCAGTCATCGGTTAGCAGCCCTCGCGCCGGGTGCGGCATACGATCCGTCTGGCGCTTACCAGAACGTATCATAGCAGCCATCAGTTTAGCCGTTTTTCACCAATGCAAAGAACTCTGCCCGCGTCACGGGGCTTTGTTTGAACTGGCCGCGGACGGCGGAGGTGACCATTTTGGAGCCAGGCTTGCGCACACCGCGCATCGTCAGGCAAAGATGCTCGCATTCCACCACGACGGCCACACCATCGGGCTCCAGCGCCGCCATCAGCGCGTCGGCAATCTGGGCCGTGAGCCGCTCTTGCAGTTGCGGGCGCTTGGCAAACCCATCCACCACCCGCGCCAGCTTGGACAGCCCCACCACCTTGCCTTCCGGCAGATAGCCCACGTGCGCGACGCCGTGGAACGGTACGAGGTGATGCTCGCACACGGAGTAAAAGGGGATATCCCGCAGGATCACCATCTCGTCATGACCCTCGTCAAACTGGGTCTGGAGGTAGTGCGCGGGATCGATGTACAAGCCAGCAAAGATCTCGGCGTACATCCGGGCGATGCGCGCCGGAGTGTCACGCAGACCTTCACGCTCAGGGTCTTCGCCGATGGCGGCCAGCAATTCGCGCGTGGCGGCCATGATCCGGGCCTGGTCCGGTGCGTCCTGCACCACACGCCCCCCTGTATGTGTGGCGCCATTGCTTCCCCGTTGTTGCGTCATCCTCACCCCAACCCCTGGTTACGCTGAACCAGTCTAGCAGTACCCCCCGGGGGTTACAACGCAGCCGAAAGGACAGGAGGCAAGCCGCCGCCCGCAGCGCTCCCCGCGGCGTACCGTCGTGCCACCGGCGGCGCCGGCCGGACGGCGAGCATCGCAGAGGCAACGATGGCAAAGCCGCCGGTCAGCGCTACGCGCTCAGCCTGCGGCGTTACTGCGCACTGGTGGAGATCCGCTCGCTGGCCTGGAACGGTCCCGGCGCGCTAGAGGTGGAAGCATGGCACGTGTTCCACGGGGGCCGGCCCGCCTACCCCCACTTCAGCGCGCGCTCGATGGCGGCGAGGTCGGCAGGAAGGTGGATCAGGCGGGGGGTGGTCTGCATGGCGGTGTCCGGGTCTTTGAGGCCGGAGCCGGTGATGACGCAGACCACGGTCATTTCCTGGAGGTTCAGCCCGTCGCGCCGCAGCTTGAGCAACCCGGCCACAGAGGCGGCGGAGGCGGGCTCGCAGAAGATGCCATCCTCGGCGGCCATCAGCCGCTGCGCCTCCAGGATCTCGTCGTCGGTGACGGCCTGGATAGCGCCGCCAGACTCGTCGCGTGCCGCCGTGGCGGACTGCCAGGAGGCAGGGTTGCCGATGCGGATGGCGCTGGCGACGGTCTTGGGGTCGGCCACCGGCGTGCCCTGGACAATGGGCGCGGCGCCGGCCGCTTGGAAGCCCATCATTTTCGGGTGGCGGGTCGCACGGCCGTACTCCGCGTACTCGGTGAAGCCCTTCCAATAAGCGGTGATGTTACCGGCGTTGCCCACGGGGATGCACAGCAGGTCCGGCGCCTCGCCAAGGTCATCGACGATCTCAAAGGCCGCCGTCTTCTGCCCGGCGATGCGATGCGGGTTGACGGAGTTGACCAGGGCGATGTTGTGCTTGTCCGTCGCCTCGCGGGCGATACGCAGCGCGTCGTCGAAGTTGCCATCGATGGCCAGGATCTGCGCGCCGTACATCACCGTCTGCGCCAGCTTGCCCATGGCGATCTTGCCGTCCGGCACGACGACGAAGGCGTCCATGCCCAGATGCGCAGCATAGGCAGCGGCAGAGGCGCTGGTGTTGCCGGTGGAGGCGCACATCAGCGCCCGCGCGCCGCTCTCCACCGCCTTGGCCACGGCCACCACCATCCCCCGGTCCTTGAAGGAGCCGGTCGGATTGCACATTTCGAGCTTGTAGTACAGCGCTCCCACGCCTGCGCGCTGCTCGATGCCGCGCGAGCGCACCAGCGGTGTTGTGCCCTCGCCCAGGCTGATCAGGGGCGTCTGATCGGTGAGTGGCAGGTAGCGGCCATAGCGGCGCATCACACCGTGCAGATGGCTGGGGGCGATGGGGGCGGCAGTCATGGCGGTGTTTCCTTGATACCAGCGCCCCACCACGGCTATGGCGGAGACGCGGGCTATTGTTCCTCAGCGGCACGGAAGGCATGGATCTTCAGGTCGCGCAGTTCCCGTTCCATGTCTTCGATCCGGCGGCGCTGCAGCCGCTCGTTGAGGCTGTACAGTCTCTGAAACTGATCGTTCACCTGGACGCGGTGCTCGGCGGCGTCGGCGAGCAGGCCGGACAGCCGGTCCGTAATCCCCTTCTGGCGGCCCTCGATGCTGGTGACCAGCCGTTCGAGTTCCGTGACCTCGTCGCGGAGCGTCTCAGCGCCGGTATCGTAGCCGGCGATCCGCTCCTCCAGCCGGTGAATCTCGACTCGGGCCAGATCGATGCGCTCGATCACATCCTGCTTGACGGCCACATCGCTGGCAACCACGGCGATCTGGCCCTCCAGGCGCTTGGTCATCTCCAGGTAGACCTGCACCCGTTCGTCAAGCTGCTCGTCCTGCTTGAACAGCGTCACCATCTCTTGGGCCAGTTTCTGGATATCCTGGTCGCTGCGATGCATCGCTTCGCTGACGCGGGTCAGCCGCGACTCGAAGCTTTCGGTACCACGGACAGCCTCGTCGATGCGCTGACGCAGCAGGGTAGCCGTCTCCATGGTGCGCCGGTGCGCCTCCTCTAGCGCATCCAGACGGGAAGACAGCGCGGTATCGGTGCGCTCTACAGCGTCCAGCCGGTGGGACAGCTCGTTGAGGTACAGCCGGTCACGCTCGGCGGTGGCATCCACCTGCCGGGACAGCTCGGTGTGCCGCTGTGCCAGGCCGAGGCCATGCTCTTGCACCCCGGCCAGCTGGTCTTTGAGCTGGCCCAACCGCACATCAAGTTGCGGGATGGCGGGCAACTGCGGCAGGATGCCGCCGATGGTCTCCTCGCTACGCAACTGGCGGCTGGTCAGCTCCCAGATCTGGGCATTTGCCTGCTCCAGCGCCTGCACGAGCTTGGCCATTTGCGCGCGGGTGTCCCGTAGCTGATCTTCCAGCCACTCGACATGCTGCTTGAGCTGCGCGGTCTGCGCTGCGCTCTGGCGCTCATCCATCATGCGCCTCACGGGGGGAGGTGAGGTCAGCCCTCGACGCGCAGGAAGTTGCCGATCCCGGCGACGGCCTCCAGCGATGCGACCCGATCAATCGCCGCGCGCATATCCGCCTCGCGCGCCTCGTGCGTCATGATCACCAACTCTGCCGTCTGGTCGTGCTCGTGCATTTCCTTCTGGATGATTGAGGCAATGCTGATGCCGTAGGTCTCACCCAAGACGCCGGTGATGGCGGCCAGCACACCGGCACGGTCAGCGACGCGTAGCCGCAGGTAATAGCGCGTACGCACCTCGGCCATCGGCAGGACGGCGCCGGCCGGGTCTTCGCGCCACACGAATCGCTCGGGCGCCCCCTGGGCGATGCCGTGGGCGACATTGAGCAGGTCCGCAACGACAGCGCTGGTCGTGGGCATGGAGCCCGCACCCCGCCCTTGGAAGAACACCATGCCGGTGAGATCGCCATCGACCTGCACGGCGTTGAACACGCCGTCCACCTTGGCCAGCGGCGCATCGAGCGGCACCAACGCTGGATGGACGCGCGCCTGTACGGCGTGATCCTCCCGCCGGCCGATAGCCAGCAGCTTGATGGCGTACCCGAGCTCCGCGGCATAGCGGAAATCACGCGCCGTCAGCCGGGTGATGCCTTCGTGAAAGACATCACCGGGGCGCACCTGCGTGCGGAAGGCGAGCGATGCCATGATCGCCAGCTTGTAGGCGGCGTCGATTCCTTCTACGTCGTTGGTCGGGTCCGGCTCGGCGTAGCCGAGGTCCTGTGCCGCCTTCAGCGCCACCGCGTAATCAGCCCCCTCCCGCGCCATGCGGGTCAGGATATAGTTGGTCGTGCCGTTAATAATGGCGCGGATGGAGGTGATCTCGTTGGCGAGCAGGTCGCGCTTGAGCGGGGCGATCAACGGGATACCGCCACCGACGCTCGCCTCGTAGAGGATATCGACGCCACGGGCCCGCGCCACCGCCAGCAGCTCCGGCCCGAACTTGGCCATCACTTCCTTGTTGGCGGTCACGACGTAGCGGCCGCTCTCCAAGGCGCGGCGCAGATACGCGTGCGCCGGCTCCTCCCCGCCGATCACCTCGATAATCACGTGGATGCCCGCATCGTCAAACACGTCATCGGGATTCTTGGTGAGCAGCGCCGGGTCCACCGCCACCGCCCGTGCTTTGTCCGGGTCGCGGACAAGGATACGGCGGATTTGCAGCGGCCGGCCGACCGTGCGGGCGTACTCCTCCACGCGTGACAGTAAGATCTGCGCCACACCGCCACCGACATTACCCATGCCAAGCAGGCCAACGCCAATGGGCGGGGCGCCGTTGGTGGCGTTGCTCATGGCGTACCTCCGGTGGTTGGTGTGGGAACGGGGGCGTTATCTGGTGGGGGCGGTGGCGTCTGCTGTGCGGCCGGGGGCACGACCGGCGTGCTGACCGGGAACTGCGGCTGGGAGGCGGGAGGAGCCTGGCGCTGCTGCTGCTGGCGCTCCTGCGCGGCCTCGACGGCGCCGGAGTGGTCCAGCACCCAGCTTTGCATTTCGACGCTGTCCAGCAAGTAGTTCTTGGCGTTGAGCGCCTTGCGCGACTCCTCCAGCCACTCGCCGTACTTCTGCCCGGCCAGCGCGGTCTTCTGCTCGGCGGTCACCTCACGGTTCTCCGAGCGCTCCTCTACTTTGACGATCCACCACTTGCCCGCGGCGCTGATCGGATCGGAGATCTGGCCGGTGGGCAGCGTAAAGATGGCGCCGTCCAGTTCCTTGGCGAAGCCCCCCTTCGGCGTCCAGTCCTTCAGCCCGCTGGTGGTGCGGGTGGTGTCACTGCTCTCGGTGGCGGCAATCTGGGCGAAGTCGCCGCCGGCGTCCAGCCGCTGCTTGATCTCCTTCGCCTTGGCCTCATCGGCAACGGCGATCAGGCGGGTCTTAGCCGCGGGCAGGGTGTCAGGGATCTCTGCCTCGAATTTCTTCCGGATCTCACGTTGCAGTACCTGGCCATGGATCCCCCGCCGGTACTGTGCCAGCGTCAGCCCGCTTTGCTGCAAATTCGCCTTGACGACGGCCTCGAAGGCAGGGCTGTACGTCAACTGACCCTGCTCGTCGACGGCGGTGACGGCGCGCAACTTGGCGGCAATCTCCGTGTCAATGTCCATGCCCGAGACGCTCACGCCCAGTTCACCGGCCTTCTGCAGCGCCACCTCTTCGCTGATGACCTCATCGGCGATCTGCGGTGGGAGCGTGGCGATTTGCTGGGTTTGCAGCAGCAGCCCGGCAGGCTCGTTCAGACGCGCGCGCACCCGGCGGGCGAGATAGGTGGTGTCGTACGAGCGATTGCCGGCCCGCACCGCCACCTCGCGCGAGGGGCGAATGTAGTTATCCCAATAGGCGAACACCAGCAGCGCCAGCACTGCCGTAATCACGACACCGCTGATCATGACGACTGATGCCTGTCGATTGAGGCCGGCAATCCGCTCGCGCCAGTCCTTGGGCTTCGGCGGCGGTGGGGGTGCGGCCGGCCGGCGGGAAGGAGGCGTGCTGGCAGCGCTCGGCCGGGCCGCGGGCCGGCTGGGCTTGGGGCGTGTTGGCTCGGTCACGGTTGGTTCCTACTCGGGGTGTTCCATGGGGAGGGCCGGGGGCACCGCGGCGCCCCGGCCTGCCGGCTGCTACCCGCGGCCTACCAGGACGCCGGTGCTGCGGATGTGCTCGGCGGTAAACGGCAACAGCGCCAGATGGCGGGCGCGCTTGAGCGCGGTGGCCAGCGCCCGCTGGTGCTTGGCGCAGGTGCCGGTCTTGCGACGCGCCTCGATCTTGCCGCGCTCGGAGACGTAGCGGCGCAGGCGGGCCGGCTCCTTGTAGTCGATGTATGACACCTTGTCCACGCAGAACGCGCAGACTTTGCGGCGCGGCACGTAGCGCCCGCGCTTGCGCGGCCCGCCCGGACCACCCGGCCCGCCGCCTCGCGGTCCGCCCATGCGCGGTCCGCCGCCCATCTCCCCACCGCCCATCGGGCGGCTCTCACCCATCTCGTTGGTCACGCTCGGTCCTCTCAGGCCCCGCCACGCAGGGGGGCGCGTGATGTATCCGCGCTCAGCGGTCAGCGATCAGCAAAGAACCGCGCTTCCTCGCGCGTCGTTCCTAACCGCTGATATCCGGCCGCTGAACGCGCGATGCCTAATCAAACGGCAGGTCGTCCGGATCGGTCATGTCGGCGTCGTGCAGATCGTGCGCGCGGCCACCGTTGCCGCCGCGGCCGCCGGCCATTCCGCCATACTCACCACCGGCAGCTACCGGCTGGCGGCGGCCCTGCGGAAGCACGCGGTCGGCGATCAGGTCGGTCTTGTAGCGCTTCTGGCCGTCCGGGCCGTCCCAGCTCCGGGTCTGCATCCGGCCCTCGACGTACACCCGGTCGCCCTTCTGGACGTTCTGGGACATACGCTCCGCGAGCTTACCCCAGGTGACGACCGTGAACCACTCGGTCTCGTCCGCCCACTCACCATCCGGGCGTTGATAGCGGCGGTTGGTGGCCACGGAGAATTCCGTCTTGGCGTTGCCGTTGGCGGTGTAGCGGATTTCCGGATCGCGGCCCACGTTGCCCAGAATCATGACCTTGTTCAGATCCGCCATGTCGGTTGCTCCCTCTCTACAACTCGCCCTCCTCGGGCGGCGCTCGCAGTCAAACCCATCTCGTCTGTTCGGAGCCCGACGATCACCTCCCGACCTTCCCGGTTTCCCACCACCGTTATCTGCGGTTACTCGCCCTTGCGCACCAGCAGGTGACGCAACAGGTCCTCGTTAATGTTGAGCTGTCCTTCAATCTCGCCGGAACGGGCTGGGTCTAGGTGCAGGTCCTGCACCACGTAGTAGCCCTCCCCGTGCCGGTCAATGAAGTACGCCAGACGGCGGCGGCCCCATACATTGGTGTTTGCCACCTCGCCCCCGCGGGCAGCGACCAGCGCGCCCACGCGCTCGACGGCGCTTTGCACGCCGTCCTCACCCAGATCCGGGTTCCACACGGTCACCAGTTCGTAGTCTCGCACCCGTTCTCCCTCTGCGCAGGGGGCCTGTGCGGGTAATCCTGCTACCCGCAACCCGCGCGGTTGCCGGGGTCCCCCCGGACACGTATCATCGGCGCCCCGCGGAAGGGGCGCGTCCTTCAGTATACCAGCGGTTTCCCCGTTGGGGGGATACCGTCCGCGTCACTTGCACTGGTCCCGGATTCCTATCCGGCAATTCCGGGCACGGGGTAGGCGGCTGCGAACTCCTCGACGGTGGCGCGTACCTCGGCGGAGATGGCTTCATCGCCGGGGTGGTCCAGCACACGGACGATCCAGGTGGCGATGCGGCGCATCTCATCCTGGCCCATGCCACGCGTGGTCAGCGCCGGCGTACCGAAGCGAATGCCGCTGGTGATCATCGCCGAGCGCGTGTCGTACGGCACGGTGTTCTTGTTGACGGTGATACCGGCCTGGTCAAGCAGCCGCTCGGCCCGCTTTCCAGACAGCCCCTTCGAGGACATGTCAGCCAGGATCAGGTGGGTATCGGTGCCGCCGGTGACCACACGGACACCACCGCGCTGCAACCCCTCGGCCAGCACGCGGGCATTTTCCACCACCTGCCGTCCGTACGCCTTAAACTGCGGCGTCATCGCTTCCTTAAAAGCGACGGCCTTCCCGGCGACGGCGTGCATCAGCGGCCCGCCCTGGGTGCCGGGGAAGACGGCACGGTCGATGGCTTTCGCATACTGCTCGCGGCACAGGATGAAGGCGGAGCGCGGTCCGCGTAGCGTCTTATGGCTGGTCGAGGTGACGATATCGGCGTACGGCACTGGCGTGGGGTGCACTCCCGCCGCCACCAGCCCGGCGAAGTGGGCCATGTCCACCATCAACAGCGCGCCGGTCTCGTCGGCAATCTCGCGGAAACGGGCGAAGTCGACAATCCGCGGGTACGCGGTGGCACCGGCCACAATCACCTTCGGCTTGTGCTCGCGGGCGAGGGCCGCCACCTCGTCGTAGTCGATGGTCTCTTCTTCGCGCTTCACGCCGTACGGGACGAAGTGATACATGCGCCCGGAGAAGTTGATGGACTTGCCGTGGCTCAGATGTCCACCCTGGTCGAGGTTCATGCCCATAGCCGTGTCACCGGCGTCCATCACGGCGAAGTAGGCGGCCATGTTCGCCTGGGTGCCGGCGTGGGGCTGGACGTTCACGTGCTCCGCACCGAATAACTCCTTGGCGCGGGTGCGGGCCAGTTCCTCGATCCGGTCTACCACCTCGCAGCCGCCGTAGTAGCGGTTGCCGGGATAGCCTTCGGCGTACTTATTCGTGAGGATGGAGCCCACCGCCTCCATCACCGCCGGGCTGGTGTAGTTCTCCGATGCGATCAGCTCCAGCCCCAGCCGCTGGCGGCGCTGCTCCTCGCCGATCAGGTGAAACAGGTCGGGGTCGCTCGCCGCCAGCGCGCTGTCTGCATGTACCCGCGTCATCACTGCCTCCGCGCCATAACACACACGGCCGGACGCCGGCGCCGGGTGTTCCCGGTCGCTCGGTCCGGCCGGTCTTTCCGCCAGTGTAGGCAGGCAGCCGGATGTGCTCAACCCGCCGGTTCGGTGACACTTGTGTAACAACCAGTGTCTCTGCGCCGTTGACAGGCCCGGGTGGCGCTGCGTATCGTCCCAACAGACGCGTTGCTCGTGAATCCTCACGTTTACGCGTTATTCCTCCATAACGCCGCCGTCAACCTGCATGCTCCCCTCCCCGAGATGTGCAGCCGGCGGACAAGCAACACAAGGTGCTGATATGAGATTCCTGCCGCGCGGGCGCGCAGGCGCCCACCCGCTGCGCCGTGCTGGACGGTGGCTGCAGCCCGCCGCTCTCGCGTTCCTGGCCCTCTCCGGCACGGCCATCTCCGGTGAAGGCCGCGCCGCCGCTGAGGAGCAATTGCGCCCCAAGCAGGTCGTCATCGCTCCCGGCGATACGCTCACCGGCCTCGCCATGCGCTTCTACGGCTCACCGGCCGCAGTCGAGCGGATCATGGCGGCCAACAAGATTTCGGACGCCAATACCATTCTCGCTGGGACGGCGCTTGTACTGCCGGACAGCTCGACACCAGCCGCACCGGCAGCGCCGTCCTCCGCCGGTTCAGCTAGTGCTGCCATCCGCACCATCACGGTCGAGCCAGGCGACACGCTGTCCGCCATCTCAATGCGCGTCTACGGCACATCGGCCTTCGCCGGCGCCATCGCCGCAGCCAACGGGATTACTGACCCGAACCTGGTGTTCGCCGGCGCCAAACTGACGGTGCCCGCCTCGCCACCGGCAGCCACCGGCAACGCGGCGGGGCCGGGCTCCGCGCCGCGCAGTGGCAGCGCCGCGGCGGCTGCCTCCTCCGGCCCGCTGGCCGGCAAGCGTATCTGCCTGGATCCCGGCCACGGTGGGAACCCCGAGCCCGGCGCGACCTATTCCTTCAGCGATGGCAAAGTGCTGCGGGAAGCCGAAGTGACGCTGGATATCTCCAAGACACTGCGGGCATGGCTGGAGGCCGATGGCGCGCAGGTGACCATCACCCGCAACTCTGACCTGTTCCTCAGCCTGGAGTCGCGCGCCTACCTCTGCAACAACGCCGGCGCCGATATCGCCCTGTCCATCCACATGAATGGCGGCGATGACCCGAACTGGAACGGCGCGCTGACGCTGTTCTTCAAGGAGATTGACAAGCGGCTGGCAGAGACCGTCGCCACGGCGCTGCACGTGGGGCTGGCGAAGAGCGCGCCTGGGATGTTCTTCAACTACGGCGCCCGCTCCTTCTCTGGCACCTTCCTATCCGGCACCACCATGCCAGCCATCATCGTCGAGCCGGTGTTTATCACCAATCCGGACGAGGCCCGGGCGCTGCTCGCCCCGACCGCCGTCCCCACCAGCCGCCGCAACCAGATCGTGCTGGAGATCTACCGCGGCGTGCGCATGTACTTCGCCGCCGGTCGCTAACGCTCCAGGAAGGCCGCACTGGCCCATCCCGTGCGGCCATCCGGCAGACGCACCTCCCACCACGAGACGCCCGCCACCTCCCGTGCCACGCCCGCGTTGCGCAACATCACCCGATCGGCGACGCAGGCGAGCACCGGGGCGCGGGCGTCCGGTTGTTCCCGGATGTTCAGGCAGCTGCCCGGGGTTACCACCCGCACGAGCGGCCCGGGCGTCACGGCCTCGATGAAGTTGCGGCCGTTGAAGTATGGCTGCTGCAGGAACGGTTCGGTAATGGGCGACGTAGCGCCCGTCGCCAGGTCAACGATTGATGGCAGTTGCTCGGCCCAGAAGCCGGCGCCGCCCCCCGGCAGCCAGGCCGCCGGTACGTACATGTTGCCCAGCAGCCGCCCGCGATCCAGCCATGTGCCCGGGTAAAAGAAGCCGCCGCTGCCACGGAACGTCTGCAGTTGCCGGCCGCTGCCTTCCAGCAGCGTCAGGTAGCTCGTCTGCCCATCCCACCAGCTGAGCGCCACACGGTCGCTGTCGGGGTCTGGCAACACGGTCGTGATGTAACCGTTGGCATCGGTCACCTCGAACAACGCCGAGCCATCTGCCCGCAGCACCCGTTTGCTCTGAAATGTTTGCCATAGCAGTTGCGAGCCCGCCGGCACGGGGTGGCCGTCCTCCGCACCCGGTGGCCGCAGCACCCGCCGGTCACCGGGTAGCAGGCGCAAGGGGATGCCTCGTGGCGAGGTCTCATACGGTCCAGCAACGTACACGCCCTCGGGGCCGGCCGCCACGACGCCGTACGCCCCCGGCCGCCGCTCCAGATCCTGCCAGGTGATACCGCCATCACGCGAGCGCAGCACCGTGGTTTCGGCATCGGCCGTCACCGCCGCCAGCCCGCCACAATAGCCGCGCGAGCATAGGGTTACCGCCATCTCATAGCCGCCGTCAGCGACGACCAGGCTGCTGATGTACGGCTGGTTGCGCCCACCCTCAGGATGCCGGATGAGCGTATCGGTGCGCAGCATACCCCGCCCATCGAGGTACAGCCGTACCAACGCTACCGGCGGACCGTCGCACTGGGAACAACCCATCTGCACAATCAGGGCCACATCAGGCGGCAAGGTTGCCGCGCCAGACAGTGCCAGATAGGGCACGCGCGTTGCCGTGGCCGTTGCAGAGGGCAACGGCGTGGGTGTGACGGTCACCGTTGCGCCGGCCGTTGCGCTCGCCGGAGCCGGAGTCACCGCGGTCGCACGAACCGGCGTGCCAGTGGCAGTGGCGACCCCGGCCGGCGCGGTGGCCGCGGTCCGGCGCTCCTGGCCGTCATCGCAGGCGGCCACCACCAGCCACATCACGCCCAGAATGGCCTGCGATACGCGCAACACCGGCAGCCTCCCATCCGTCAACATAGAGAGCGCGGCGGCGTTTCAGCAGCGGGCGGCGGTCAGGGGGGCGGCGCCACCGCCCGGGCGGCCTGCTGGGCCAGGAGCCGGTCGCGCTCATCCCAGGCTGCCTGCACCAGCGCCATCAGCCCGCCAGACATGAGGGCATGGCCACCGTGCACCACCGGCACGGAGGCATCGAGCGCACCTGCGGTCAACTCGCGCAGGAAGGAATCGGTGATCTGCTCTGGACGCCCCAGGTCGGAGAGGAAGCGATCGCGCCGGCCGGGGAAGCGGCGGGCGTGCGCCGTCAGCACCCGCGTATCGAGAAAGGCGGCATCGCCTAGCTCGGCCAGATCGCGGAAGAAGCGCGGCACGCCCACCTCGCCCAGATACATGCCCAGCAGGCTACGCGCGAGCCCGCGCTCTTCGCGGCCGTCCGCCTGCATGCCCCGCTCCTCAGCGAACAGGCGCACATGGCAGGCCGTCTGCCGCTCCAGGTACTGCCACACATGGCTGCCCACCCGCCCGGCCACGAGCGCTGTCTGCTCGCGATTGATGAACACGCGCGAGGCGGCGGCAAACCGGGCGACGGGCAGATCCATACCGGCCAGCAGCCGCGCCAGCCGCGGCCCGCACCCGCCGATCAGGGGCAGAATTGCCAGTGAGGTGGGGGTGTCGATGTCCAACTGGTTGGCGATGGTGCGCGGCAGCGCCTCCACCGGCAGCCCGGCCTGCTCGTGGAGCAGCCGTGCCAGCGGGTTGTCTGAAGCCGGTAGCGGTACCCTCGCCAGCACGCCCGCGGGGCAAAAGCCGGCCAGGTCTGCCGAGTAGTAGTTGTTGGTGACCACCACCGGCCCGCCCATCAGGCGCGCGCCGATTTCGTCAAACTCCGCCGCCTGCATCAGCGGCACGGCGCCCGAGCCAAAGTACAGCACCCGCTCCCAGCCGCGCGCGGCCACGAGCGCTGCCAGCGCTTCGCCGAAGTGGAACGGCTCGGGCGAGCGCAGCACTTCCGTTCCCGGCGGCGCGCTGGCCGCCTCGCCGGGCTGGTCTGTGACAAACACCGCTCCGGCGAAGGCGCCACCGGCCAGGGCGCGCTCAATGCTATCCAGCCCGGCGGCGGTGCGCGCAGCGGCCACGGCATCTTCTTCGGGGCTGCCGCCGATGCCGCCGCTGTACACCACCACCACCGGGCGCGGGTCCATGGCATCACTCCCATGACACACAAAGACAGGCGCACGCGCCCCCACGCATACGCCTGCCTGGTGCGCTAGCCGCGCTCCGGCACAATCAGGCCGTAATCGCCATCACGACGGCGGTACAGCAGCGAGTACTGCCGCTCCGCCGCATCGAAGAACAGGAAGAAATTGTGGCTGAGCAGCTCCATTTGCTCCACCGCCTCTTCCAGTCCCATGGGCTTCACGGCGAAGCGTTTGACGCGGACCAGCTTGCCCGCGATCATCTCATCCTCTTCGGCCGCTTCGTCCTCTTCCACCGCATCGACGCGGCTGGCGATCTGCTCTTCCTGATGGCGGGCGCGGTGGGACGAAATACCGCTACGATACGTCTTGGCCTTGTGCCGGCGGGCCTGCTTGCCCAGGGCACTGGCGGCCGCATCTACGGCGATGCGCGGGTCAGCGGCGCGCTCCTCGGCGCGCAGAAAGGTACCGTTGGCGTTGACAGTCACCTGCACGGTATACCGCTGCTGAGCGTCTCGCGTGCGCTCATGGCGCACCTCAACCACCACTTCGCGCACCGCCGGGAGCACGCGCTCCAGCTTGCTCAGGCGCTGGGTGGCGTACTCCTGTACCGCGTCATCGACGGCGGCGTGCTGGGTCTTGAAGGTTACGTCCATTCCTCTCCCTACAACGGCCGGCGCGTTTCCCGGCCAATCATCTCCTGCGAGTGTAGGTCGCTGGGGAAAATGCGCGCAAACCGGCGCCTCCCCTATCCTTCCGCCGCGAAGGTCACGGCCTGAACGGAGGTCGCCCCAGCCTCATGCAACGCCGCGGCACAGGCCCGCAGTGTGGCGCCGGTGGTGGTGACATCATCCACCAGCAGCACACACCGGCCCCGCACACCCGCACGGGCGTCAAAGGCGCCGTCCATGTTTGCGTGCCGGGCGGCACGGTCTGGTTGCCGCACCTGCTGCGCGGTGTGGCGCACCCGCGCCAGCAGCCGCGGCTCTACCGGCAGCGCCAGCGCCTCGCCCAGCGGTCGTGCCAGCCGCTCGGCCTGGTTGAAGCCGCGTGCCCGCTCGCGCCGCGGGTGTAGCGCCACCGGCACGATCACGTCCACCGGCGCGGGCAACGTGCGCACGGCCGCGATCATGGGTGTGCCCATGGCGGCGCCGATGGCGTGCCTGCGCCCATACTTGAGGGCATACACCAGCCGCTGCGCGCCGCCGTCAAACCGATACGCCGCGGTCACCGCGGCCAGCGGCGGCGCAGCCAGACCACGACATTGGTGGCAGGTACCGTTGCCAGCAAGCGGATCCATACACCAAGGGCACCGGGCGCGCCCGTCAACGGGCAGCGATGCGGTGCAGCGGCCACACACAAACGGGCCGAACGCGCCGCACAGGGCGCAGCGCCGCGGCGCCAGCAGATCCACCACCAGCCCGCTACCCTGTCGCAGCACGGCACGCAGCCCGCCTGCCATCGGTTGCGGCCCTCCGTGCGGCTACAGGCCGCGCTCGCGGCAGATCGGCTCGGCCCCCTGGGAGCCCGTG
>WBZO01001203.1_pt1 | contig 23926 bp, 21 predicted proteins | sample 5204261 | NCBI WGS metagenome assembly WBZO01 (sample SAMN12412400, study PRJNA552823) | activated sludge metagenome | isolation source: activated sludge from anammox sidestream of wastewater treatment plant... | place: USA: North Carolina | collected 2017-09 | reverse complement strand
TGAAGCATACACATGAAAAATAATGTATAGATAATTAGTTGGTATCAAGCCCAGCCCGCTTCACTTGTCGGTTTTATTAATATGGAGATTGATATGAATGATTTTCGATGTAGATTATTTGAAGAGTATGACCAATTGACACAGAGAATAGAAAAACTGAAGACATTTATTATTTCTGAGAAATATGATGCTTTGACAGATATTGACAGAGCTGACCTAAAGAAACAACTTGTACATATGGAACAATATCATAACGTTCTATATCGCCGCGTTTCGCGCCAATGCAACAATTCTTAGAAATTACAAATGAAAATCCACCAATCAGGCGACAAAATAATAGTGACTGAGCTTAGGCCGATGAGTGATCTTACATTAGGCAAACAATCATTAATTTTTATTAATGATTATGGTTTTATTTCTGGTTACAAGAGCAGCAATGACAATGATGTAATAGGTAATGGCCATTATTTTAATGGAGATCAGGCGATGGGCTGGCTACCAATGCCAATCTATCAACCAGGAAAATCAAAGCCTAAATAATTTCTTGCCTTCCCATGCAGATTTTCCTAGCAATGTAACACCAAGCCAACGCTCCCAACTTACAGGAGACAGAATGCCGAGTTTACTCAAACACTGTATTCTTCTCCTGAATCTTTTGTTTGCTCCCCAAAACGATATAACCTTACCTTCAAAATCATGATGAGTCCTGAAATAAAAATCATGCTCAACACAAGCAATCAAGAATATATCGGCAACACCGGTACACCCGTCTGACTTTGTGTAAGCCCATATCAAATCCCATTCACGTTGCGCAAACTCATCAGGATTTGATTTTCCTAGAACTTTAATAAACTGATTTAGTGTATCTTCGTACTCTGAGAACATATAAATTCCTTAACATTGATGGAAATTGCTTATTGTCTTGTTATATTTCCCATCCGGCAAATTGATGTATAGGTGGCTCGGATAAATTTGCCCCCGCTAAAGAATCATATCTAACAGTCCCAGCAGTAGTAAAACTATCATCAACTAAAACATCTACAACAACCATACCGGACACTGGTAAAGTATAAGTGACCGCAGTAGAAGGTACAGTCTCACCAACTTCTGGCTCATATATTATCCGTTTCGTTTTTTCTTACCTCCCTTTTCAGCCATAACCTTCTTAGTATATCCAGCTTTTTTATACACTTTCTTTAGATCATCCGTATACTCAGAGAGTTTTTCCTTTATATTAACTGGCATTTTATCGATTTGAAAATCGAAATCTCCATCACCCATATAGACTGAACCATCCGGCACTCTACTTAGATTATAAAATTTAACTGTAAGATACATATATCACCTATATATTATTAGCTGCTGCTATCATCTCAGTATCTGATAACGAAGTATGCCATATCGCTACATCCTTAATCGTGCATTGCACCCCAGCAGCAAGTGCGATTGATGATAAGTTAAACCCGCCATCATAACTACCAGCATTACCTAATGAGCCATTGGAATATACTTGCAAGGAAGTTCCTGACCATCTTAGTCCGATCTTCATGGAATCGCTAGGAGTACCAGTTGGACCATTAACTGTATTCGTGCCATCCAACCCTTGTGCGCCGGAATTTGTGGAACTTGTGTATAATCCGCGTGTAGAGCTTCCAACCGCAGAACCATTTCCAGCCGTCCAGTCATCGCGCGTCACTGTTGCTATGATTGTTCCGGCTGTGTCGCTGAAATTGCCTGATGTCGGAGCCGTTGGAACATCGGCGTTGACAGTCACGGCAGCGCTGGTTGTTATGATTGGGGTTTCGCTGATTTGCGTGCCGAGATGGTTGATACCCGCATCGACTATAATTTTATTACCATTTTGACCCCGGAAACCGATCACTGGATTTGTTACTGAGGTATTCTCGATCTTAACTAAACTGAAATCACTAGCATTAATCTGGCTTGTGATGTCTGTCCAATTAACATTGTCGCGCGTAAACTCAATAGTGCCTGAGCCGGTATGACGTTTAACGTAAAATCCTGAGCATCCAGCAGCAGCCGCTGCGGTTATTGTTTGCAGAACAGTCCCGCCGTCCGCTGTGAACTCAACCAAAGAACACGCATTAGATTGCCCGTCTATCCCGGTCTGAGTTAACGCCGCTGTAACGTTTGTTTTTACCCATGCCGCATTTGTCAAATCCCTGCAATACAGAATATTATTTGTGACGGAGTTCGGATTAAGCCTTGCGCCCAGCAGATTGGCTTCAGGTATCGGTGTGCCGTCTTCGTAAGTCGAAAAATATTTAACGCCGTCAGCACCTGCTCCGTGCCACGGCGATGATAAAACTCCAACAGACACGTATTCCGGAACTGTTGTTAATGAGTTAGGAGTTATATTTACCGCCATCACGCCTGTATTTAATACGCCAGAAGTGCCATCGCCGGAATAAGTGGCTGACCCGCCGCTCAGGAGCGAGGTGTACAACAGATGGCTTCCGGTTGCAGTTGGAGAGTGGGTGCTGATAATCTCAACCCACCCGTCTGAGAGCAAGGTTGATGACACATGCGCAGCAGCACTCCCGGTTATAGCTCCTGTACTAAGGTCTATTGTTGCTGATGCGCCGGAAGGAAACGGGAAAGACCCACTACCGTATATGTTGACCATCGTCCTGCCTGCGGCCTTAAAGTACTGGCGAATTTTATAAGTGCCAAGAGTCACGACGTTGATGATTCGGTTTCCCCAGTGTGTCGAGGACGCAGTAGTGTCCTCGACCAGTTTTGTCGACGTTGCGCAACCTTTTCCTGCGGGGGTATCAATATTCCCTGTTGACGACGAGGCCCTAGCGACACCCGAAAAAGCGCCCTCGCTCGACGCAATACTATTTATTACTGGTCTATACCCGCGCATCCTAACCGCGCCTGATGGGATGGATACTAACTTCCCAATGTGATTAAAATCCCAAGCCGCCGTTGCTCGCGTAAACGTAGGTGACCCGCTGCCATTTTGCAGGGCAAGGCTGCCACGCAGTGGCCAATATAAAGGCGCTTGCGATCGTTTTGATACTGTTATAGGTAAGTATATTGAGGGTTTATCCCATATTTGCAATCCTGTTGCCTTTGCATATACAATGGGATCAACCCCATCAGAGGCAGTGCAATAACACAGAGAGTTCATCATACGAGTAAAGGGTAAATTCTCACATCCAGATTGCCGCCCACCTACCTTACTACCAACTACTAGAAACCTTCCAGTTGTTGGATTCTCTACTGCGCAAAATGTTATGCCTGTAGTTGTGTCCTGTGTATACATCGGATCACGCGCGCCAGATTCTGTAGAAGAACCTCTGGCATAACTTAATACAGGGCGCTTGATATATAGATGTATTCTTACCCAATAGCCTAAATCAGCATTAGCGCTACCAGGCGCACTCTTTATCTGCCAATATCCACCTGACCCTATATTGCTTGTGCCAACAGTCGGTATTGTTGTGCTGCCATCCCAATTACCATTTGCTCCATTATCCCCTGATAACTTGTACTGTAATCCGCCGCCAACAGAACCCCTATAAACCAGCAATGATACACGGTAGTCGCCATACCCTGTATTCCCGCCATAACCGCCAGTTTTCCAATCCCATAATGTATAGTAATTAGCGGCAGCGGCATAGTCCAGCATGGAATCTAATTCAGGTGGGATATAGTGCCACATGCTTACATATATCTCAGATAGCTCCGGAGCTGGCGCACCACCTGATCCAGGTCTAGTAATATGAAAATCTATCTGCGGTTTGGACGAGCCGCCTCCAATGGCAGCAACTCTTGAATGCACAGGCTGATACAATTCTCTAGCGCCTGTAGGAGATTGCGGACAGTCAGTAGATTGAAGTATATTCTCAATCTGTGTGGTTACCGTTCCCGCTGTCCAAGCTGGTGTAGTAGGATCAGGTATCATTTGGATATAAGTCTGTACATTTGAACCCATGAAGCTTTGCAGGGAATCAGGGAATATACAGCCGGTTAACGCATCAGTGCCAGTTATATTTTGCTGGTAATTAATACCTGGGGTAATTTCTGTGATTGACCCTAAAGATACACCAGTACCAAACCAAGTAGCGAACTTTAAGCTTGGAGCATTGCTATTAGCCACTGCTGATAAGGCATCAGTTATTGCTGTATTGTATGGCATAATAATATCCTATTAAGCGGCATGTAGAATGCTAACAGTCATTGTTTCCATTGTTAAAGTATCTGCCGTACCGCCAACCAGCATAAAACTTGCGGAGAAATAACTCAAGGCACTATCAAGGCTGGTAACTGTTACTGCTGAGTTTCTAGTCGTAGAGTTTACGCCGGGAAAAGTCTGAGAACCTGACGGACCCTCGCGTTTAATACTCGTAGCGCTTAGTACACGAAAGGCTGCTCTATCATCAACACCTATGCTAGCAGCTCCACCGGTTGTATATGTATCCAGTATAGTGTTGGTTAACACAGAAGCTGATGTACCTAATCTGAACACCCGCGTAAATGTTTGCGCAGTACCTGTTTTTCCTATGTGATAATCAACGATTATTTGATCGCCTGTCTGAAGCAAACTCTTACCACCGGCATCTATAGGGATGCTAAAACTTAATATAGACTCTTCGTCAGTCTTTGTGGCCGCTTTTGCAACATTATAAACATTACTTAAAACTATAGGAGATTTTGAGATTGCCCTATAGGATGTGCCGTTAGATTTAAGCGGCGCTTTGACATCATCAGAGTATATTTGTAACGTCGGATAAGCTGAAGGACTTGGGGCAGAAGCTAATGTTGCAAAGTATATAGGCCCGCTCATCAGATTACGCTTACGTGACGATGCTGCCGATGGGTCAATCCTCCACAAAGACCCAGGAGTAGATGTGCCATCGGTAGTAGAGTGTCTATCACTCACATGCACATACCTGGCGATAGATGTATCAAAATCACCAGCGGTAAATTGTGCCCATGTGTATGAGGCAACACCGGAAATTAAATTACCGGAAGAATCATAAAAGTTACCGTTACTGTACGTAACATTACCAGTTCCGCTACCTATATTAATTGGCATATTACACCGCCTTCGCTATTTGAACATCAAACCAACAATCAGCGCTTCCGATGGTTAATGTTGGACCAGTTGATGAATTGCATACAACGATACCAGTTGAAAATTCGCGTGGCCGCAAATACTCAATCATTCTTGATGCTGATGGGAGAATCTCGACAAAAAACTTAGGCGCAGAACCATTAGAAGGCAAACTTGTTGCATCATGGAATTGAATGAACTGAGAACTTGCGCTTGAATTATAAACAGTAAAACCACAAAGAAGTGCTGGAGCAGCAGAGCACACCTTATTTGTAGCGTAAGCCGTCGTCGTTGCATTATATGTTTGTAAATTTAAAACAAATTGACTCATGTTTTACTCCACTGAATTAAGCAACTGTTCACACTTCAGCTCAAGTTTTTCAATGCTATCTATCACTTCGTTAAGCTGTCGTAAATTTCCTGGCGATAATTCCGCTTCACCAGTTCCTGTATTTCTTTCCTTAACTCCGGGTCTGTCTTCGTTTGTTCCGGACAAGGAGTCGCAACCGGCACTTGTTGAACTGGTTTTGATGCGCAAGCTGGTAGCAATAGGAGTATTGCGAATAGACTCATAATGAGCGATATACGTTTGAATTGCATTTTTCAACCTCTCGTCTTGTTCGGCTTTTAATTTGTCAATCTCTTCTTGCCTTGCTTGTCTGAAATGCTCCGCATCAATGCGGAACTTTTCTTTCGATTCATTACATTTTTCTATTGCTTTGTTTGTTGCTTCTAGTGTAATGTTATGCTTCCAGTAATAATATCCAGCAACAATAGATATAATTAAAAGCAGTATAGCAAGAGCCCTGCCGCCATACTTGGCGGCTAGTTCAAATACAATAGGCGGCATAATTAGCAACCGTAATAATATGGAATCAAATCATCATTACACATCAGTCTTCACCGCTGGAGTTAATTCAGATTCAAATGCATTCAACTCAGCTTCAATATCCGGAGTGATTGCATTATTCGTTAAATTGTTAATTATTTCTTGCATTGCTGCAATCTTTGCTTCATAATCTTGTTTCTGTTTATCATGAGATGCACGCATTCTTTTGATTTGTTCAAGGATCATTATCGATACTCCAAGTATTAAAAATAATAAAGTCTCTATCATATCACATCTTTAATTGCAATGTATGCCGCAATAAATGCCACAACAACCGCTGAAAGTTTAAGAAGTGTTTCTCCTGTTATCCATGCATTGCGTGACTTAATCCATGTGTCATGAAAGCTAACGGTCATATTGTCTATCGATGCTGCAAGAGTAAGATTGGATTCACTTAATTTATCCATAGAATCTTGAAGCTTTATCCTATGCTCTTCTCCTTGCTTATGCTTTATTTCACACTCAACACGATATTCACTTATTTCTTTTTGCTCTTCCTCTATTCTTGATATTCTCTTCTCACATTCCTCTTTGTACTCATTCATGATACTTACCACCTCTTGTCTGCTTGAAAACAGCATATTAATCTCCTATTGTTGATGCTGTCTGTGACAAAAGTCACACTCATACATTATTAATGCTTGACAGTTTTATATTGTTTCATAAACATGTCATAATATTTTTTCTCCTGATTCTCAAGCTCCTTTATCTTCAGCCGTTTCTCTGCGGTTGTGTATTTATCTGATAGCTTAATCAAGTCTTGTTGATCTCTGATATTTTTTATCACATCAGATAATTTATTTGCATAACTATTAAGCGCTAGCAATTCTTTTTTATCATCAATAAACTTTCTGACTGATTCAATGTCATTCTTTTTCCTTAATGCATTGAATTTTTCAAATGCTATTCTTGCTTCTTCTTTAACTTTTCCATATCTTGCGCGAGCATCTTGTATGGTATTTTCTCCATAGAACTTTCGAGCAAATGGAATTTCTCTAGCCTCAAGTTCTGCGCCCTGTGATTTAAGCATTGCTCCAGATACGGCAGAATCAACAAATGCGCCCGATCCTCCAGTTGCTGTGCGAGCCATGTACTTTAATGTTTCTGGAGAAATTTCTATGCCTATCGATGCAAGATATTGAGCAGATATGTCATATACAGTGCCTTTGGTTCCTCGCCACATCTTCTCATTATCTGGTTCTGATTTGTACCATGTTTTCTCTGGATACAATTCCCTGTTAGCGAAAGATGAATAATTGTTTGTTATTTCAGATGGAATCTTCAACATCGTAGGAAGGAATCCGTAAAAAACTTTCTTGGAGCTAAACTCGCTATCTTCGGTTGTTGCAACATTGAACGGTGAAAACTCTTCTGTAGCCAATGCCATTAATTGGTATGGCATCTTTCCTAGTTCGCCTTTGCGCTGCGCTTCTGCGTACATGCGTCCAGCATTATAGAAAAATCCATACCCATATGGCACAGGAATTTTCACATAACCATCACCATATGCCATAATAAGGTTTCGAGATTTTGTTGCATCGCTTATCTCATCGTACTTATCTTCGTCGTCGAATCCACCTAGCATTGATGCCATCATGTAACCGACGGCCATCATTGCACCAGATAATCCCCATGCTTGATATTTATGACGGCCTTTGAATAACGCGTGAGACGTTGCGGCAGTTCCTTGCAAGCTAGCATTAAAGAACAGATAAAGCGCATTCAATTCTGCGCCCATTTCACCTTTACGATTGAAGTTAACCGTTACATTCTTGGCCATACTTGCCGCCTCATTAACTGATTTGCCGCTATCTATCATTGCCTTGAATGTTGCAAGCCGAAATGCATTTTCTCCAGCAGAGTTGAGATGATTGATATACTTTAATGTTGCATTGAATGCTTTTCTTCCTGCCGCGCGTAACGCATTGGCAGAATCGCCTTCTTTAAGGTTTGCAATTACCCCCTGGTATGATGCATATTCTCGCTTAACTTCTTCGCCCAATCTTTCAAGATCAGGCAAGTAAGCAGCGCCAGTATTGCCGCCATTATCACGATAAGCATCAATCCATTTGTCAGATTTTCCGTTGGCCGCATATTTTAAAAGTGATGAAAATGATTTAGGATAATTTGCAACTGCTTTTGCGGAAATTAAAATGCCTTGTTCTCCGGTTAAATTTATTACGCCTGTGGTAAAGTCTCTTTGTATATTTACGGGTAAAAATTCTGGATTATATCCAGTGTAAGCCTTGCTCATCCATCCATTGATAGCGCGGCCAGTAGACAGAATATTGCCAAGAGCTTCTGTGCCCATATTCTTATAAGCACGAGCAAGCAATTCATCATTAACCTGCAAACGAATCTCATGACCATTCATGTAGCCAACCACTTCATTATCTGCCAGCATTGGCGATGCACTGTAGATTAGACGTTGGTCTTGAGTTTTATTAATGGTTATATTGCTTGATGGCTTTCCTTCAAACAATCCACCTTCCAAAACTTTCTTGAACATTTGAGCTTCTGGCATAGTATGAAATACTCCACGAATTTCACCATCATGCTCAACTGTAAATGCTGTATCAGTTCTAAGAATCTTACGCTTAACAGGCTGATCGATAGAAATCAATTCAGGCATTTTAATCTCAGCGGCCATTAATGCAAGACTTTTGAATACTCTATTCTTTTCAACTTGTATTATTGCGCGCTCGTAATCTTGAAATATATTCTCTATTACAGACTCATTGCGCAACTCATGCCCAAGACGGCGCTTAGGCTTGTACTTCATGCTGAATCCTTTGCCCGTGCCTTTGTATTGATTTTGTTTTTGCTGTGATTCTGCGTCGCCACGAACTGGTACATAATATTGATAAGCACCTTTCATAGCATTAACACGCTCATCTGTTTCTATGCCATTATCAAGACGCAATTGCTGCGCCTTGTCTGTTAACGCTTGAACTTCATCTGCAAGCTTTGCTAATTCTTTTGGCGCTTTATCAAGATATGCTTGAGCATCGGCATCAGATATACCGTAAGCAGTTGAGTCTTCCTTGCCAGTCAGCTTGCGATTCTGTGCATTAGCTTCTTGCGCATGACGATTCAGTAGATATTGCTCAACATCGTCAAGCTTGTACCCTGCTTTAGATATTTTCTCAATTAATGGATTGCGAACTTTCTCACGGAAATCTTCTTGCTGGTTTGCAACCTTTCCGTAGTACCGTTCCTCTGCTCCGTACACATCTGCTGCTTCAGATAAATTTATTCCTCTCTCTTTTGCAAGCCATTCTTTAATTACTCTGAATCGATTGAATTTATCTTGCCCTATGCGCTGCGCTTTCTGTGCTTTTGTCTCTGGAATATCTTCATTTGGATTGAATGGTTTTGCATTCTTAGGTGTGGGCGCGTTTTCCATGATATTGCCATTGAACATCACAATGGCATCTCTATCAGGAATGTCCTGAGTAGTGTATGGAGGCATTAAGCTGCGCTCTTCATCATCCATGTTTATACGAGCTTGGACGTTTCGAGATTCAATTTCTCCGTATAATCTACGGTAAATCTCAAGCGGAGATAAAGATGACAAGTACACCTGTTTATTATATAGTTTAAGAAGTGACTCTAATGCTTCATCTCTCTCTGCAATCTCAAATTCAACAGCTTTTAATTTATCAACTCCATAAGGATTTTTCTCTGTTTTTTCTCCAAGCCGCTTAGTCCATTTTTCGTATGCAAAATCAACAAAATCATTTATTTCTTTGTTTTTACTTAGCAAGTAACTTTCGGCCTTTTCTCTATTAATGGCATGCGCAATATCTATTTTTCTTTTTGTCTCCAATGCTTGAATAGAATTTTCTGGTCCAAGCATGCCAGTTTTATCAGGACTACCGCCAGTAGCAAATCCTTCTATTTTCTGAATGCCGTGTTGTATCTCATGCAATAATACAGATTTTATTTCTCTTGCAGTTGCTGCTCTTACTGTAATTTTATTTTCATTAACATCAAATTTTCCGTATATGCGATTGCTTTTCTCCCAATCAACCCTTATTTCACGGAGTGAAGGATATGCAGCATAAAGCTTATCGTGCCAAAGAACACCTGGAAGCAATTTATTTCTTAATTCTGTCTTGCCATTATCCAAGTCTTTTACAAACCAGTCACTTAACTTGGCATCTCTATCATTAATCTCATAACGCCATTTGCCGTCAGCCCCCTTAAACCATCCTGTCTCTTGGCGCACAGCTTCAGAACCGATACCTGCATTCAACATCTGTTGTGCCGTACTTAATTGATATTTATTAGCAGTCTCTGAATTTTCTCCGGCGAATGAAAACCTAATATCATTATTATCTTCACTGAACTCTCCATTGTTTCCTATTGCTGATTTTATTTGGCTTGGGTGCTGTGCTACGTATACAGTAGATTTGCTCTCATTGTCTTTATATACAATCCCGTTATGGCCAGATCGTTCTAAAAATTCCCCCAATAAGCCGGATGACACAATAAATTTAGATGCGTCTGTTGTGTTAATTAAACTATCAGTATCTTCATGAGAAAATGACTCATCAAAATTTATCAATTCTTCAAAGTTCTCCTCAAAATATTCTTTAAAACTTACGCCTTTATGTAGACCTTCGTATTCTTTATCCGCATAGAACGCGTCTTCTATGCTGGAATAATCAGCACCAGCCCAGTCTTCCATCGTAGAGAAAAATTTATCCCTACCAATAGCATTAATAATTTCTTTGAAACTCAATTTATCGAGATCAACAATATTATCTATTGATAAGTAAACACTGCTAACAGTTGGCGCTCTGTTAGGAGCGTGTCTCAATTGCTTCCTCCGGTAATCGGCTAGTGACATACTGTTATCTATCCCGCCACCTAGGGCGTATCTCCAAGCTACTCTTTTATCAACTGTGAAGTACGCCAAACCAATTCCGCCTCTCGACGAACCTCTTGAGAAATCAATTTTTAATCCGTTCCCGCCATGATAAACAACCAACGGCCTGCCTTGGTCATCAACAACAACGCTATTCCCAAACCACTTCCAGAACTTACGGATACCTTCCTCTGTTGGATGTATCAGCTTGCCTTCACTGTTGCGTGTTGGTCGTTCTGTGCCGTCAATGTTTATTGTTTCTGGAAGTTTTTGTTGTTTAGATAATTTAACATTATCTTCTGGCTCATAACCCCATTCATGGATTGAATCGCCATTAGTGAATATATCACCGGCCTTTACTTTCTTAGTTAATATGTCGTACTTGCCATCAAAATAAGATTCACCATGTTCTTTCGCATAATTCTTATTGATAGTTACCCAGTCACCTGGATTAATCTTATCAGAGACACCTTTAGGAACTGCGCGATAAATATCAACCATAGCATTAGGTTTGCCACGATATAGCTTGGCTTTATTAAAAGACTGACGATCCATAACATCATCACCAGTGCCATAGTATTGAACTGCTTTGCTGCTATATACGTCATCAGGATAAATATTGCCATCACCTGTTAAATCAGATAATGGCGCATTACCTTCTCTACCTGGTGATTGATGTTCCATACGGTAATCTTCTAATTCTTGTTTCTCTTTAGAAAGTTTTAAATCACCTTCGCTTTTCTTTTTAAACTCTATTTTCTCACCAACTGCGTCCTGCTCTTTAGTATATTGAGACACAGCATTAGCAATAATATCCTGTGCCTTCTTGGCATCAGTAACCCATTCCTCAGAACCCATGCCGCGAGCTTTTGCTTTCAGAATAATGTTCTTTAGCCATTTAATAATATTCTGCGCAATCTCTTTAAACTTAGATGGATTATATTCAGCAACTTTCTTCCAGAACTCTGGTTTAGTAAAGTTATCACCCATCAGATCGCCAGCTATTTCGCGCGGTATTAATCCTTCTGTCTGATCATCAATATTGTATTTTCTTCTGTATCCTTCCTCATTGATAATAATATCCTTTAGTGCGCCAAGCATATCCTTATATGCTTTTGGATTCTCTTGTTCCATCCAATGAGATAACTCATGAGCCATTACTGCATGGAATGGTTTTGGCGTATTCAGATCAATGAAGATAGTATCTTTAATGGCAGGAACCATTACGCCATTAATGCCAAACTTGCCCTTGGTTTTTACAAATACTACCTTTTTGCCGAATATCTTAGCTTGCTTCTCGGCAAGTTCTTTCTGCGCCTTCTTAGATTCAGATAGAGCATTGAACTCTCGTTCTGTGACTGGATTAACATCAAATTCATAACCGTTCTTTTTAAGGTGATCTTGCAATTCTTTTGCAACAGTCTCTCCTTTAATGTCAGTATTTATTCCTTGCAAATATTTTATGGCAGGAATAGCTTCATATTTGTTTGTGTTTAAATTATCAACTTTATCCTTATCAAAAGTTTCAAATAAAATTTCTCCGGTTTTTTTATTTTTTATTATCCAACTACTATCCTTCTTGAGCGTTGCGCTTGGTTGCAATAATTCTTTTGGCTTTTCGAATAAATCCTCTGGCTTTGGTTTTACTTCTTGGCCAAATATATCAGCAGTTTTTGTATCGATCGATCCAAGTTTTGTGTATGCATCACGGAAGAACTCAGTGAGCTTTGGTTGACTGCGAGAGTTCTTATCCAGGAACATCAAAATATTTTCAATGGCTGGCTTGGCTCTTTCTGCAAAAGCATCCTGTTGCTGAAGATAGCTTGATACTGGCCTATTCTGTTGACGCAACTGGCTATAGATATTAACTGCTTCCAGTACAGACGGTGTAATGTCTGATTCTTTTGGAGCATTTGCTTTTGCCTTAATCACATCGCCAACAACACGAGTCAATGCGCCTAGTATATTCCTAACATCAGAATCATTTGATTCAATCAATCCCTGAATGACTGGATTATCACCATATGCTTTAGCAAGCATGGCATTGCGGATGCGCTTCATTCCTTGCTGTGATAACTGTCCATTAGCGTCAACAAATGGCGCAATTTCAGCAGGACTATAATTTCCTAATGCATCTCGCACTCTTCTGATGTTGTCGGCAGTTAATGCAATATCTCCATTGTCAGTCGTAAGAATATCTTCTAATCCTTTCAATCTTTCTGAGTCAAGTCTTGCTTGCTCAAGATCAGAGTATTGAGCTGACATTCCTGAGTTAGATGCGATTGCCAATTGCCTGGTGTCGAACTGCTGCGTTATGCGACGCACCAGAACTGGTTTTTTCATCCGGTCAATAGCAGCAGGATCAATGCCTTTTCTTATTGCATCCTCTTTTAAGTTGTCAAGATATTCTTGATAACTGCCTTGGTCGTAAGCGCGCGAGATTGCTTCAAACCTTCCATTGCCGCCAACTATCTGGCCATCATTAGAAAGTACTGGCGCGCCAATATCCATTACTGGAGAATCAGATAATCTTCTGTAATCTGGATTTTTTGCTATTGATTGAATTTGCAAGTCTGATGCTGCGCGAGTACGATCACGCGGCTGACTTTCACCATTCTTTAATGATGCTTTTACATTATCAGCATCAACAATATCCCATTGAGCGTTTAAAGCTTTGTTATCAGGTAAAACTATCTCTGTATCGCGCGGTGTTTTTGGTTTGCGATTATTTTGACCTTCTATATCGCTTTGTGTTGCGTTATTTTCTTGCTGTGCTTGTGATAGTATTGATTGCTGTCTCTCTGCTTCCTGAATTGATTCTGATGGCTTTAAACCGGTTAAGCGTTCTATGTCAGCCAAAGTAGGGTCAACAACACGCAAAACATCTTCTTTATCTACTGGTTTTTGTGAAACTGACTCATTAGCAGCATTAATTGCTTCATCAACAGTAGTTGACTTAACAATCTTATCTAAACCAAGTTTTGCTCGTTCTGCATTAATGCGATCTGCTTTTATTTGCGCTTGTTGAGAAATATAATTTGCGGTATTAGTTATGCCGCCTGGAGCAAACCCTCCAATGAAACCCATTGCTCCGCCGAACTTTGTTTCTTCAATATTCTTTTTGGTTAATGGATTTTCAAATGATGATAATTGCTCTATTGGATTTTGAACCAATTCCTCAGCGCCCTCTGATGCACCGCCAAGTAATCCTCCTTTCATGAATGCATCCCAAGGAGTCGTAGCGGCAAACTTTCTTGCAAGAGCTGCCCTACCCTCCTTAGTCATCATGCTTATAGCCCAATTCTGCGGACCGAATGCCACTTCAATTGCACCAACAGCGGAAGCCCCAAGCAATGCTATTGCTTTTGCTTTCTCGCTATCCTCATTAGCTTTGTCATTAAATATTTGTTTGTCTCGAATACTTCCGTATGATGGAAGAGCTGCAATAGCAGCAGGACCAAGCCATTTAACGCCAGCGCCAACAGCGGCTACAACAGGCGCAAGAGGACCTGTTAGTGGAGCAACAGAAATAATGCCTTGCCCTAAAACAGCCGTCCCAAGCATGGCACCAAAAGACGGCACCATATTACCTGATGCTTCTTTAAAAGCCATAAATGGTTGATCTTTAATATCCTGCAATGTTTTTATTACACCAGGATTTTCTCTTATTATTTCATCGCCATATTTTATAAGTGCATTATCTTTATCAGCACCAAAATAATCAGCACCAAGTTGACCTGCTCCCTTGATAGTTTGCCCAGTCATGGTTTTGGCTGATGCCACAAAACCACCTTCAGGAACATTCTCATCAGTGCGCAATCCTTCTAATTCACGCTGTTGAGATTGCCCTTTAATATCTTCATCAGCAGCATTGCGAATGCGCGCCATCACCCCTTCACGATCTGGCTTGCGGAATCTTTCTGTTACTGGAACGCCTATGGTGCTGTCAAGCAATGCTTTATTGTAGAATGACTGGCGTACTGGCGCGCCTTTGACCTGTGGTGCAGCAGTGTTTGCGCCTTCATCCGCGCTTGCCTCAGCCTGATCCGCTATTGATGGTTTTTCTTTTGTGCTAAATCCAAGAATATTATTCTCAATAAAACTTCTTACTCCACCAGATTCAGGCGCCTTGTAATCAGGATTCAAATCCTTTTCATTAGCGGAAATAACATTGGCAATTTCCTCATGACTCATGTCATCAGGAAAGTTTATGCGCTTACCGTATGCGTTTACTATTGGCATTATTGCCCCATTGGTATAAGTTTTTTGCTCTTAGGATCGAAGTTTAATTCATATCCTGACGATGCTGGTTTATTACCATATATCTGATCAATCATTTCTCTTGCTTTGCCGGTAATGCCTTCATTGCTGAATGCATTCAACGGGTCCCTTGCCGCATTTCCTACGAACCCGGCTGTTTTATTTCTCATTAACGCCTCTTCAAAACTTGTTCCAGGATTGGCCAGCATTACCGTTCTGGCTCTCTTTTCCTCATCAGTCTGCGGCAAATACTTCCTGCCATCCTTAAGAGTTACATATAAGTCATCGCTAGTTTCTTTACCTTTGGCTGATGCCCTGGCATTATCTGCCGCAATACGTCTATCAAGCCTAGCATTAGCACCAGCATTTCTTGCTGCCTCAGCATCAAGTCTTCCTTGATTGAGTAATCCTGTTTTTTTCATTTCATGCGCGTATTGCTTATCTTTTGCTTCCAAATCACGCTGGTACTTCAACTCATTTTGTGCTGCTTGTGCCTTAGCATTTTCTTTTGCAACATCAAGTTCGCGATCAAATCTTCGGTTAAGAAATTCTTCGCGCATCATTTCTCGAGCGTTGCTAATCTCTAATTCATTCTGCGCTCTAACAGATGCATTGCTAGCGTCACGCGCACCCATCGCGCCACCAGCGGCAAGCATTCCAAGTAATCCCACCATGATTAACCCCTTCCCAATAATCCAGGTTGTTGCATTTGTTGTGGCACATCAATGACATCAGAACTGTCAGGATTAATTCGATTCAAATCTTGTCGTTCTTTAATCGCAACTTCTTGAGCCTGCATTATGTCCATTCCTTGATCCATCAATGCTTTAACTCTATCATGGAATCCTGGATCAGTTTGCTGCATCAATCCAAGATTAAATGTCATGACAGCCTCATGAAATATTTCATCATTAATTCTATGCCCTGTCTGCTTTAAAAACTCCGCAACACGAGCAAGTAATATCACGCCAGCAGGTATAATCAACTCCTGCGGCATTGTGCCACCACTCTTTTCAAACAATACTGTAGCAATTGATATTCCACCCTTACCAAGTTCATCTGCAAGTTTTGTATCATCATCGTCATTCAAACCTTGCATGATCTGATTATGAGTATCCTTGCTGAACAATAAGGTATTGCCAGCATCAAGAATACGATTTAGTGCTTTGATCTGATTCTCATCAAGTTGCTTTTTTATGCCTTCCTCAATCTGATCGGAATTAATAGTAAACTCACCAGATTCTTGTCCTTCTGGAATATTACTTTCTCCAGTTTCTTCCCGATCTTGTCCTGGTTGACCTGGCTGCATTTGTTGTTGCATTTGATCTTGCATCATTGGTTGCATATTAATTCCTTAACAGGGGAGTGTAAGCATTTGGATTGAACTGCACAGCAGGGGCAACTTGGAACTGACCGGGCATTTGACTTCTGCGATCAACAGCATTTTGCGCAAATTGAATATCACGTTGCTGCATCCTGTCGCGCTGGTCAAGTCGTTGTTTCATCATATATGCCTCACCCATGCCTCCGAGAATATTCATTGGCATACTGTAACGAGTTAAAGTATTGTCAATTTTTTGAAGTATTTCTTTTGTGCCAGGACTATACGATGTCGAGCCAGAAGCAATAGAATATGCACCTGCGCCAATTGCATCCGATGCTTTGTTGAAATTACTTGCGCTGGTTAACGAAGAACTTCCAGAACCTTTTAAAGGAGAATTATTAATAATATCCTCAGAAGATAATGCACCCTTCACGTTAGATGATAAGACATCATCAACACCACTATTGCCAAGCAATGCACTGCTTGATTTTGCAGCAGAACCCAATCTGCCACTTATGGCATTGAACCCCTGCCCTATACCGCCAGCAAGACTCATGCCCATGCCGATCTTGGATAATGTCTTGCTGCCAGTTGCCATGCCTATAAGCTGCATACCTGTGCCAACTATTGAAGCACCTGTAGCAAGACCGGTCAATGTTAACCCTCCAACCATTGAACCTACAGCAGCCGCTCCCGCAGAAACAGCGCCTCCTATTGCCGCACCTATTGCCGCTACTGGTGGCATAATCTACTCCTTACTTATTCCGAATAAATGTTGATCAAACAAAGAACCATTCACCATGAATGATTTTTTATTGATTCCTATAAATTCCATGCCAACATCACCGGCAAGTTTAATTGTCTTGACATTAAATGATGGAATCGATGCTATTAATCTTAATGGTCTTTCAGTGCTTTCAAATACCCACTCAATCGCATTCTTGCAAATATCTTTTGCCATACCTCTTGCTTGTGGCAGCAATGCAATGTGGACATCATAGGTTATATAATTAATTGGCTTACCAACCAATAATCCAAACTCTCCGGCTCTTACGTATGTCACGCCACTCATAGGAGGAAAAAATAACTCAGGGTCAACGCCTATTAATGCATCATCAATCGTATTGCGCCACACATAAGGATGTGTTAGGCAATACTTTATAAACTCTTGATCTCTGGTTACTTCAAATTTCATTTCTGATATTTAGGAACCGCTGCTTTGTAAATGTAAAATGACGGGTCCATTGCTTTCGGAGCGTACACAGGCGCAAAGAACAACGGATTAGGCTCGCCTGTTTGATTTCCTTGCATTCTATTTATTTCATCCATCAATGCTTGCGGAGCAACGTCATTAAGATCAATATCAGCACCTAATCCTTTGATGTATCCCTTAACATTAGATAACTCAGGAACGCTTAATTTGTAATCATTAGTGTCAAGAGCTATTAATCTCAATGCATTTCTTGTGTATAACTGGTAACCATATCCATTACTATTAGGAACCATTGACCCGTACGACCCAACCTTTCCATCTGAACCCGGTATAGTGGCAGCGCCTTTGTTTGTTCCCCCGCCACTTATTGCCCCTCCTGTGCCGCCTACAGTTGATGGTGATCCAATCAAACCGCCAGCGCCTGGTATCGATGATTTCTCGGTTTTCATGATGTCATCAAATTTCAGCGCCGGAACTTTTGAGTCAAATGATTGCAGCAATCCAATTGATTGTGTAGTTAAATTAACAAGCTGCTCAATCTCTGCTTGGCGCACATCGACTGGTTTATCCTGCTTGTTAATCTCAACAATAGCATTCATCAATGATTGATTGAGACTGGCGGCCAGATTTGAATCTTTTGATAATGCATCAATATTAGCGATCTTGAGTTTAGTGCCGGAATCAAGATTAGCAATATTCATCTGCGTTTGCATGTTGGCATAATCTTTAACATTGCCAGCATTGGCAACGCCAGCGCTTAATGCGTTCGCAGCATTAAACTTGTTAATGTCATTCTGATTCTGCACATTGAACATATTGAACTGGTTGTTGCTTGCCGCATCTGGCGCGGCAACTTGCAATCCAGCATCAATCATGGGAGCCATTGCGGAAGATATTCCGATAGAACTATTAAGTAATCCACGCTTATTTGACATCGAATTACCGATAGTTGAAGCTCTCTGCATCAACGGAGAATTGGGGTCAAGAATGTTAGTTAGCTGTCCAGCCACTGTTCCTTTTTTCGGGTCTTGCACGGCATTAACATTACTTATTGGCGTGTATTGGATTGGCTGATATTCTGGAAGCGGTGGAGTAGTTGGATTCGTGGCATTGGTAATGCCTTGCGAATTTAGATAACTTGTTATCTTGTCCTGAGAATAATTTGGATTATCCTTCATTGCCTGAGAAATCTGTGCAACACTGACATTATTTGCCAATGCTGCACCAAGAACATCCTTATCGCTTCTTCCTGGTGAAGTAATGTAATCCTTAATCTGTGCTGGCGTTATATTGTTATTACCAGCACCATAAAGTACCGATGCTCTTGGGTCTACATAAACAGAACTTGGCTGCGCTGAATTTAATAGTGCCATATTAGTAAGTTGTTCTCTGTTCGTTAATGACTTTTGCGGCTATGAATAAATCGTCTATTTGTTTTTCAGTTAATCCCAATGCAACGCGAGCATTTTCTACAAGGCTAAACTTTCTATTAATTGAGATTGATTCATCCCACCATATTTGATCCGCAGCTGGCAAAGTTCTAATGAATGTTGTAACAGCATCAAGCAATCCGGCATTTAATAACGCCTCTCTAGCTGCTGGCATTGGAACATCTTCTGGAACAGACTCGGCATATACTGCGGAAGCATGAGCAGGAAGGTAGTCTGTTAAAGTAACCAATCCGTTACCAACTCTCTGCATTTTCCCTAGCGTAACTGGAGGCATTTCTCCATCCACAGATTCATCCCATAAAACACTATTGCGGTCATAATAAAAACCGCCAGAGCCAATAGAGATAATCTTCTGCTCTCCAGACGGACTATTGATTAGAATATTAGGCATAACCTACCAGAGTCACTCTTAATTGTGTATGATCAGTGCCGTTGTATGCCCCACCAGCATAAACATTTAGTAATCTTACGGTATCCCCGGCGCTTAAATATTTCTCCGCAGCGGTTGTAACAAGAGCGCCTGATGGAGACGATGAAACAGCTATTGCAGACAAATTACCTGCTGTGCTGATGCCAGATGTTATATTTATTCCTATGCCGAAAAAATTTGATGCAGGGGCAACAGTCCAATAATCTCTTGCTTGCATAAAATAACGACCGCTTACTGGGACAACAATAGACGTTCCTGCTGTAGCGCTATGTGCTATAGTTGCATTGAGAGTATTTTCTCCAGTGGTTGTGAATAATCGTACATTGGTTGATACTGACCCAGTTCCATTGCCTCGATATACCATAGCGCTTAGATGACTATCTACGTTTTTCTGCTGTATGCCGTCGTATCGATATCTAGTTAAATGAAATTGAGTAGTAGTTATAGCTCTAACAATAACAACGTCATTTGCCGCGCATGTTACTGTTGATCCGCTTGATACACCCGCTATGAGCATATTTGCTCCAGCGGTGAATGAACATGCGCCAGCACATATCAATTCACGCCACGCACCAGCCTGAGGCGCTGCTGGAAATCCTGTTACTGTTGCCGTGCCAGTGAAATCAATCTGATTGCCCAGAGCATTCCATATATCCGCAGTGGTTGCTGCCGATGCTACGGTAGCTCGCGCGAAGTTCTGAAAACCAGTGAATGTGTTGCTTCCAAGCGTTACGCCAGATTGCGATGTTGTGACAATAGTCCATGCTGATATAGTTCCGCTACCGTTCTTGGCGGTTACCTGAATTGTTGCCGCGCCACTTGTAGAGTTATATGACAAGATCATGCCGGTCATGTTATTTGTTGCCGGTAATGCCGTATCAACTATGGCAACATAATAACCAGGCAAAAATGATTTTCCGGTTTCCCACACCATAGAAACATTATTTGGCACGCTTCCAGGTATTGCAGTTGGGGTAATACTAACAGTAGTCAATGCATTAATATTCTGTTTAGATGCAATCGCCGTTGCAATGGCCGTTAATTCATCGCGTATAACAACCGATACCGCGCGACTTCCTGTTAGCGGATCACCTGAAGGAGTGTAATCTGTCATCTATTCAATCTGCCTTGTGTGTAATGTAAGAAGCATGTGTGAACCGTGAAGGCTTCATCTTCATCTGATTCATTAGTTATTACTAGAGAAATGTTTTCTCCAGTTCCGACGGTATTAACGGTTAATTGCTGCGCGTAAGACGCATCCCATGAAAAATTTTCCCAGTTAGAGAACGCATCAAAGAACGCGCCTGCACCATAAACAGTACGCTCAACTGATCGCCCGTATGACGCATCGCCATCACCGTAGGATAAATCGTAGCCAACACGTATAGTTGCTGTGCTTCCTGACCTGAATTGCAATATTGATCTGCGGTAACGCTTGCGTAATCTAGGGGATTTAGAGTTATTGAACGTCAACATGATATGAGAAGGTATTACTTCACCATCAAAGCTAGTGCCAACGTTTAATTCGTACACATAGCCATTAGTCGCCGCACCAAATACACGCTCAACTCCAGAAGTATCCACTACTGAATCAACGGTATTGAATACAACATCCCCATAATCGAACGGCATTGACGCGCCTACCGCCGTAGTTCCTTGCGGATCAGGAACTATTTGACATATCAATCCGGTTCCATCACTGAAGAATACTCTGTATTGATTTGATGACCGATTGACGCAACTTGCAATCTCTAACCCGAGTTTTGAATCAATGTAAGGCTGTACAACATTAGTCAATACGTTTGTTTGGAACCCACCGTAATTGCGCGATGTTGCCATTTGAGTAACGCCGCGCGAATCAAGGAAGTGAGCAAACCCAATATTCTGTAATGTGTATGCTCTGCCGCCATTATTAGGCGCATACGTTACAAGATTAAAATCTGTTGTATCATTGCCATACAAAACTAGCACACGATTTTTTGTTGTTACAACCAACGCGCCAGCGGTGAAATCACCAACTTGCGGAAGTATTCCTGTTATGACTTCGCCCACGGCTATATCACCAGCACCAGTGATTGCTGTCCATGCATAAGGATTGCCAATAGATGAAACGAACAGGTCGGTATTTGTTGCTACGATTAATTGATTCTTATGACCCTTAACAAATGTTGGTGTATCTGGCGTTGCACCAGTACGAATCGGAACCCATCGAGTTCCATCAAATTCGCCCACATAATTCACGCCATCAGCACAATATAATCTTTCTGTGCTTGAGCTTCCCGAAAAATTAACAATGCTGAAATCAAATTTCCCACCAGGAAGCAGAGTTATTGCCGTATCAACACCATTAGCAACAACCTTAGTAACCCCTCCAACCTGGATATTCTCTCCGTTCTGGAATGCCCCTGTTACTGAATCAAATACTAGCGTACCAACACCAGAGACTGTCCAAGTTCCGGTCCTAAGCAGTGCTCGCTTGACAACAGCGCTAGCGCCTGATGTGGCTCCAGTTACTGTTTGTCCTTCAGATATTTGACCAACAGCACCAGTGAACTGAAGTTCTCTGCCGAACGTGATTGCGGTCCAACCTGATGCTGATGCTTTATACATAATGCAAGCAGTGCCGCCAGCGTTATCACGCCAAGCATAGACACTTCCTTGATAATACTTTACCCCGCGCACTCTCCCGGAACCTGGAACCGTGCTTATGTCTGCGCGGTAATCATCGGCTGTTATATTTTTGTAATAAGCATGAAGCGCATTTGTTGATGCAGAATTAATATTTATTGCGGATATTGTTCCGCGAATAGTTGCTGATATAGTGAACGACTCAGAAACAAACGTACCAGTTACTTTATTGACAAGCAAATGCGTTGAATCAATGACCAATAAAACCTTAGCAGTAGCGCCGCTAGTTGCACCCGTTATGGTATCGCCTATAGCTATGATCCCGCTTATGGTTACATTAGCAATGTAATAATTGCCATTGTGTGGAGAAGTGTGCCCGTCATAACGCTCAAATCCAGGAATGCGGCGATACCCGCCGTTTATATCCGGCTCAAAGTTATTGCTTGATATTAGCCTTCCGGGAGGAACCAATACCGGAGTAGTAACAAGATCGAGTCCACCAAATAGCGGTATTATGTCCGTCTTGATCTGACTAAATCCGTTATCAGCCATTAGAATGAATCTCTGTTTGTAGTAACCAATTGAAGCTGGTCATTCTCAAGTTGAACGATCATTCTTCCGAACAGCGCCTTGCCGCGTACCATAACTTCAGGCGCACTTTCCCACATCGCATAATATTGCATTGCAAGATACACAATGGCCATATGAAAACGGTCAGGCATTTCTGGCGTATCAGTATCACTGGATAGTGTCTGAACTCCCTTATAATAAGTGCCGCTTATTGTGTAAGAAGTATCAGCAGGTATCAATGAAACCAACAATGAATTTGTTGGAGATACCGTTATTACATTAGGATAACCTTCTGCGGTCCGCGTAGTACCTATTCGATAGGTATCAATAAAGCGATCATATGGCATGAACGTCATAAAATTCTCATTGCCAATAGATGTTTTATAGACGCGAAACCTTGTTACATCCCAACTTGCAAAAGATGTTATAGACAGAGGCGCTGATGCATAGGCATACTCTCCCTGACTTGCAATAGTGGAGAATGACACAGACTGGCGCATCCAATTCCATGTAGTGTGTCTGCGCTGAATCTCTTCCCACGCTGCGTTGCACCACGTCACAAGTCTTTGCCATTCGCCAGTAGCGCTTGTTACTGTTGAATCAGTGCCAGAAGCGCCAACCTCTAAGCGGAGGCGCTGTGCAAGTTGCAGTAAGTTCATTAGACGTAATAAGCGCGTTGATTAGCAGCGAACCAGTTGCGTCCCTCTTGCGTATCTTCTATCACGCTGACAGGGTACGCTGGTTTCTGGAATCGTTTAACTCTGGTTTGAGTTAAACCATTAGCGTCAACATACTGTTCCGTAGCCATATCATGAGTAAACGTGAACAATGTGTTTAAGAATTTTCTGGCTGCTCGAATTGGTTGGCCGCGTGTCACATGCACATTCTGCCCATTAACGCCAAGTGTTAATACTGGAGCGTCTTGCTCGTTTCCAGGCTGGACAACGAAAGTAACCATTTCCTCCATAAATGCCAAGTCTCTTGCATACTTTTTTACATTGGCATCTTTCAATGATTCATCAGTAACCATTGCAAAGTTACTTTCAGCGAGAGTGTCATAAACCTTTGTTTCTGGAATGCTGGAATGCAGATCAATATTAGTATTAACAGGTTCTGCAACATCACTGGTTGTAATCATTGGTCGTTTACCTGCTGGTCGTCTTCCGGCCATATATCCTCCTATTGGTTAAATAAAAAAAGGG
>WBZO01002473.1_pt1 | contig 23930 bp, 24 predicted proteins | sample 5204261 | NCBI WGS metagenome assembly WBZO01 (sample SAMN12412400, study PRJNA552823) | activated sludge metagenome | isolation source: activated sludge from anammox sidestream of wastewater treatment plant... | place: USA: North Carolina | collected 2017-09 | reverse complement strand
CGGAGCTGCTGGCGTACCTGGAGAAGGAGCTGATCGCTTCCAAGTACGACCTGAAGCACGTGTACCGGCTGATCCTGAACTCGAAGACCTACCAGCTTTCGTCGATTCCCCGCAGCCAGAAGCCCGAGGCCGCGGCCAATTTTGCGTGCTACCCGATTCGCCGGCTGGAGGCGGAGGTGCTGATCGACGCGCTGAACCAGATCACGGGGACGGCCGAAGAGTATTCCAGCGCCATCCCGGAGCCGTTCACGTTCATCCCGGAGGGCCAGCGCTCGATCGCGCTTCCGGACGGCAGCATCACCAGCCCCTTTCTCGAGCAGTTCGGACGCCCCTCGCGCGACACGGGGCTGGAGTCGGAACGCAGCAACCGGACCACGGCCGAACAGCGCCTGCACCTGCTCAACTCGAGCCACGTCCAACGCAAGATCGAGCAGGGCCCGAAGCTGCGCGAACTGCTCCAGTCGGCGGCCCCCAAGGCTTCCGGCAAAGGGGCTCAAGCGAGGAATTCCGGCAAGTCCCGGCAGGGCGGCGCCACGGCCGGCGCCGGGACTCCGCACGACGTCCTGACCGATCTGTACCTGACCATCCTCTCGCGTCCGCCGTCGGCCGACGAAACGAAGGCCGTGGCGGAGTACGTCCAAAGGGCGTCGGCAAAGCGCGACGCGGTTATCGACGTGGCCTGGGCGCTGATCAACAGCGCCGAGTTTCTCTACCGTCATTAAGGGAAAAGAGCTACTTTCTGAACACTGAGCACCAAGATCCAAGGTCTTACAGCTCAGAGCTTAGGTCTTAGAAGGGGACGGCCATGATGGGACATGGAATCTCGCGGCGCGACGCGCTTCGCAGCGGACTCCTTGCGGGAGCGGGGCTGCTGCTGGGCAACCACGTGGCCCTCTACGGCCAGGCGCCGACGCCGCCGGCGAAGGTGAAGGCCGGCGCCAAGGCGAAGGCGGTCATCCAGATCTGGCTCTGGGGCGGGGCGTGTCACATCGACACGTTCGATCCCAAGCCGGACGCGGGCAACGACTACACCGGCCCCTTGAAGAACCCCATCGCCACGAACGTGGACGGCATCCGGATCGGAGAGCTGCTGCCCCAGTTGGCTCGCCACGCCGACAAGTACTCGCTCATTCGCAGCATGACGCACGGCAACAACAGCCACGAGACGGCGGCCTACATGGTGCAGACGTCGCGTCCGCCCGGCGGACGCGAGGTCTACCCGTCTGCCGGGGCCGTGGTGTCGCTGTTCCGGGGTTACGGCGCCGGCTACGAGGGGCTGATCCCGCCCTACATCGTGGTCACGCGCCCGCAGGGGCGATTCTCCGAGGCGGGCTTCCTGGGCTCGCGCTACAAGCCGTTCGCCACCGGCGGCGACCCCGCACGCACGCCGTTCCTGGTCGAGGGGATCGTGGCCCAGGGCATCACCGCTGAGCGGCAAAAGGAGCGCCGCGGACTGCTCGGGAACCTCAACTCGCTGGTACACGCCATGCGGGGCGACCCGCAGATCGCCGCGCTGGAGAAGTGCGACAAGCAGGCCTACGACCTGATCCTGGGCGATGGCGGCAAGGTGTTCGACCTGGGCCAGGAGAAGGACCAACTGCGGGAGAAGTACGGGCGCACCACGTTCGGGCAGTCGTGTCTGCTCGCGCGACGCCTGGTGGAAAAAGGAGTCCCCTACATCACGATCAACTACAGCGGCTGGGACACGCACAAGCAGCACTTCCAGACCATGCAGCGCAAGTTGCCCGAGATGGACAAGGGGCTGGCCACGCTGCTGGAAGACCTCGCCGGCCGCGGCCTGCTGGAGAGCACAATCATCTGGTGCTGCGGCGAGTTCGGGCGCACGCCCCGCGTCCAGTGGGAGCCCCCCTGGAACGGCGGCCGCGGCCACTACGGCAAGGTCTTCTCCGTGTTGGTGGCCGGCGGCGGCTTTCGGGGCGGCCACCTGGTCGGCTCGTCGACGGCCAAGGGCGAAGAGGTCAACGAGCGCCCCGTGTACCCGGTGGACCTCATCGGCAGCATGTACGAGCTGCTGGGCATCGACGCCCAAGCTCGGCTGCCGCACCCCCAGGGCCAGCTAGCCACGGTGTTGCCCGGGGCAACGGAGAACGTGAAGTCAGGCGGACGGCTCAAAGAGATCATGTGACCTCAATTCGGGTCGCAGTGACAAGGGGAACAAGGGAGCCATTCATGTGTTCATTCCGACGGCGTGCCGTCCTCATTCTGGCGGTGCTTCTCGCGCCTGTGGCGGCCGAGGCGCAGCAGCGCAACACCCGCAGCCTCCACGTCGGCTACGTCTATCCGGCCGGCGGCAAGCAGGGCACCACGTTCGAGGCGGTCGTCGGCGGCCAGCTCCTCACTGGCGTGAATAACGTGTACTTCTCCGGCGGCGGCGTCCAGGCCACGGTGACCGAGCTGGTCCGGCCGATGACCAACAAGGAACGCAATGAGCTCCGCATCCAACTGGACGAGTTGATGGCCAAGAAGGCCGTGGCGCTCAACGACTTCCGGGCCCTGGAGAGATTCAGGAGCGTCAACAAGTCCAAGAGCGCCAAGGGGACCAAAGACACCAAGCCCGACGGCGAAGCCGAGGACGAGGAGTTGGAGGCCCTCAAGAGGAAGTACGCCGGCGCCAAGTGGACCCTCGTGGACGAGAAGATGCTCAGCGAGGTCCGCAAGAAGCTCGGCGCCGGCGTGCGGAGGCCCGCCAACCCCGCCATCGGCGAGATTGCCGTCCTGCGAATCACCGTGGCCCCGGACGCAAAGCCGGGCGAGCGCGAGTTGCGCGTGGCCACGCCGATCGGGCTCTCGAACCCCCTGACCTTCTGCGTGGGCTCGCTGTCCGAGTTTTCCGAAGCGCCGCACAAGAGCATCACGGAGCAGAAGAGCGCCGTGGCCAAGACGGCGGTCGCCCCCAAGCCCCGCGGGACGGAAGCGGAGATGGAAGTGACGCTGCCGGCGGTGATCAACGGGCAGATCCTGCCCGGCGAGGTGGACCGCTACCGGTTCACGGCCGGCAAGGGCCAACGCCTGGTCGTCGCGGCCCGCGCGCGGGAGCTGATGCCCTACATCGCCGACGCCGTGCCCGGCTGGTTCCAGGCCACGCTGGCGATCTACGACGCGCAGGGAAAGGAGCTGGCCTACGATGACGACTACCGCTTCGACCCCGATCCCGTGCTGCACTGCCGGGTCCCGGCCGACGGGCAGTACGTGCTGGAGATCAAGGACGCCATCTACCGCGGCCGCGAAGACTTCGTCTACCGCATCACGATCGGGCAGTTGCCCTTCGTGACGAGCATCTTTCCGCTCGGCGGTCCTGTCGGGGCCAAGACCACGGTCGAGCTTGAGGGCTGGAACCTGCCGGTGACCCGGCTCACCGAGGATGCCACCGACAAGGCTCCGGGTATTTACCCCATTTCGGTTTGCAGCGGGCAGTGGACTTCCAACGCCGTGCCGCTGGCCCTCGACACGCTGCCGGACTGCCGGGAGCAGGAGCCCAACGACGATCCGGCCCATTCCCAGCAGCTCGCGCTTCCGCTAATCGTCAACGGCCGCATCGATCGGCCGGACGATTGCGACGTGTTTCGTATCGAGGGCCGTGCGGGCAGCGAGATCGTGGCCGAGGTCTACGCCCGCCGGCTGGGATCGCCGTTGGACTCGATCCTCCGCCTGACCGATGCTACCGGCCGGCAACTGGCGGTCAACGACGACCACGACGACAAGGGGGCCGGTGTGCTGACGCACCAGGCCGATTCGCTCTTGCGCGCGACCCTGCCCGCCGACGGCACCTACTACGTCCACCTGGGCGATATGCAGCACCAAGGGGGGCCGGAGTACGCCTACCGTCTGCGGATCAGCGCCCCCCGGCCCGATTTCGCGCTGCGGGTCGTTCCCTCCTCGATCAGCGCCCGCGGCGGCACGACCGTTCCGCTGACCGTCTTTGCCCTTCGCAAAGACGGGTTCTCCGGAGAAATCGCGTTGCTCTTGAAGGGCGCGCCGGAGGGCTTCGCGCTGGACGGGGCTCGGATACCGGCCGGTCAAGACCAAGCGCGCCTCACCCTCAAGGTCCCTCCGCTGCCCAGCAAGGAACCCCTCACCCTCCACCTGGAAGGCCGCGCCACGATCGAAGGACGAACCGTCTCCCACCCCGCGGTGCCGGCGGAAGACATGATGCAAGCCTTCGCCTACCAGCACCTCGTCCCGGCCCAAGAACTGAAGATCGCCGTCGTCAAAGGCGTCGCCTCCAGGTCCTCAGCGAAGAAGAAGGGCAAGCGCGAGAAGGTATCGGATGAGAAATAGCCACAGGACCTCTTCCGGGCAGATCGCGTAGGCAGCACGGCACCGTGCGGTCCTTCTCATCAAACTTGTGACCTTCGGCGCCCTGGACCGAAGGCACGATCGCCATAACCAAGTGGCCAAGCCCAATGTCCTCCGCAACAACCGCTGGCGCTGCGCTCACGGCTGGGACGTGGACCCAAGCCGGCGGGCGTGGCGGCGCATTTGAGATTTGAGATTTCCTGCCCCGGGCCGGCAAACGGATTGCAGCCACGCCAGCGGTCGACAGGAGGTGAGTTGTTCCAGCACGCGTGCCAAGGCGAGCCGGTTGGGCCTGGAAAGCTGCGCCGACGAAGGCCGGAAGCAGGTCGCCCAGTTGCGCGTCCAGCGCGTGAAGCTCGAACGGCGCCGCCAAGAGCTGCTGGTGGCCCAGAACCGGCCCGTCGGACTCGATGTGCCCAAGGTGGACCCCGATGCGCCCGGGCGCGCTTTGGCCACCCAACATGATCGACTGGCGGCCAGCAGTCGCACGGCAGGATGGAGAACGGGTTGGCGCCGGAAGCACCGCGCCGCCTGTGCAAGAAGGAGCTTTGCCTAACTCATTACTAAGAAAGGCTTTGCGAGTGCCCCCTGTAGGGGTCGAACACTCGCAAGAAACGCGGGAAATTGTGGGTATTGCGGCCCAAGGCGGCGCAAAATCCGGCGCACCCGTGGCGCAGAATGCGGCGCAGCCGTCACCCGCCGACATTGGCCGTCAATCCCAAGAAACGACAGAACCCCAAGGGAAACTTGGGGTTTGGCCGGCAATGGCAAGTGAGGGCCAGCCTTGGCTTACCCCTCTAGTGGAGGATAACGGACTCGAACCGATGACCTTCTGGCTGCCAGCCAGACGCTCTCCCAACTGAGCTAATCCCCCAAATTGGTCGCGCCGCTTCTCCTACCCGGTCGAGGGGCGGCCTGCTGCGACCATTTCGGAGGATACCACGGGCTTGGTGGGCTGTCAAGCGGCGTAGACGCCGGGGAATGACACATCCTATCTTGCTCATTTCCCGCGGCTTAGCGTGCTCGTGGCGATTCCCGCCTTGAGTCGTTTGCCGTAGATCGCTATCCTCCGCCGTGCCGATGGTTCCTCGACCCAATGGACATGTAATGAGGGGATAGCGCCTATGACCCGCCCTGCCTCGGTCGGACTTCTGGTTGCCATGTCCCTAGCGCTGGCCGGTCCGCAGGCGGTGGAGGCCGAGGACTTCCGCGTGGAGAACAAGGTCTTCGCGGGATCGGACCGGGAGCCGGCCGTCGAGAGCACGACGATCTTTCAAGACGGCGCCGTCTATGACTTCCTCAAGAAGCCGGCGGAAATCACGGTTTTCGACAAGGAATTCAAGCGAATCATCCTCCTCGACACGGAACGCAAGATGAAGACCGAGCTATCCTCGGAGGAAGTCCACGAGTTCGTCGAGCGGATCCGCCAGCGGGCGGCAAACTATGACAACCCTTTTGCCGCATTCCAAGTCAACCCCAAGTTCGAGCAGTCCTACGACACGTCGGCCCGCGAGCTGACGTTCCAAAGCCCTTGGATGACTTATCGAGTCGTGACGATCGACGCCGAGAGCCCGGAGCTGGCCGGGCAGTACCGCACCTTCGCCGACTGGCAGGCCCGGCTGAACATGGTCATCAACCCCGAGGCCGTGCTGCCATTCGGCCGCCTGGTGGTGAACGGGGAACTCCAGTCCCGCGGCGAAATCCCCAAGGAGGTCCAGCTTACGCTCACCGCCGGGGGGATCCTTCCGCGGAAGCGGCTGAGCGTGCGGAGCGAGCACCAGTTGGTGCGTCGGCTGGTCGAGTCGGATCGAACGAGAGTGCAGCAGGCGGGCCAGTTCATGGCTATCTTCCAGCCAGCCAAGTTCTCGGAGTATCAGAAGATCAACGCCAGCAAGTAGCACGGTATGCTGGCGGCGGGACTTGGCGGCAACTAGAATAGGGCGGACCACCCAGGCGGCCGGCCCGGGCCGTCTGGGTGCGCCACGTGGCCGTCCAGCCGCGTGGCGCCCTGCCACGCCCCGAAGGAGCCCCTGCCATGTTGCGCCCCGTGCTGCCCTCCGCTCTCGCCCTTTCGATCATGGTCCTCGCATCCCTCCCTGGCCGAAGCGCGGAGATCACCGCCGAGCAGTCGGGCGACAAAGTGACGGTCAAAATCGGCGGCCAGTTGCTGACCGAGTACCTGGCCGCCCCCAAGCTTCAGCCTCCTCTCGGCCCGATCCTCTGGCCGATCATCGGTCCCACCGGCAAGCCCATGACCCGGGCGTTCCCCATGGGCAAGGGGCCCAACGAAAAAGAGGACCATCCGCACCACCGCTCGCTCTGGTTCAACCACGGCGACGTGAACGGGGCCAGCTTCTGGGCCAAGGAGACCATCAAGCACCGCAAGTTCGTGAAGGTCGAAGGGGGAACGCGGGCCTTGATCGTCACCCTCAACGATTGGATCGCCGCCGACGGCACGAAGGTCTGCGAGGACGAGCGGACGCTGACCTTCAGGACCGACGGCGAGAACCGCCTGATCGACTTCGACGTCACCGTCAAGGCGACGGAGGGGCCCGTGACGTTCGGCGACACCAAGGAGGGCTCGTTCGGCGTGCGCGTGGCGGAGACGATGAAGGTCGACGCGAAGCTCGGCGGCCGGATCGTCAACAGCGAGGGGAAGGTGGACGGCGCCGCGTGGGCCCAACGGGCCGCCTGGGTCGACTATCACGGCCCGATCGACGGCCAGACCGTGGGCCTCGCCATCCTCAACCATCCGACGAGTTTTCGTTTTCCCACGTACTGGCACGTGCGCACCTACGGCCTGTTTGCGGCCAACCCGTTCGGCGTCCACGACTTCAAGGGCCCCGAGGGGGACGGGGCGCACACGATCGCCAAGGGCGGGTCCATGACGCTTCGCTACCGGGTAGTGCTGCACCACGGGGACGAGAAGCAGGGTCGCATCGCGGAAAGCTATGCGGCTTATGCCAAGGAAGCAAAGTAGTCGGATTGGCCGGAGACTCGCGGTCCTGCGGCGCATGGCCCGACTTTAGCGCAAAATCGTGACGGCCGGGCGCAGGGGCGCGGCGCCGTGAGATAGTCGTTGCAAGTCTTGGAGTAGCGGCGGCGAAAAAGTCTTCGCCCCATGCGCACACTGCCGCGTTGGGTGATTCCTGCGCGAAGGATTCTTGCGCAGTTTGCCGATAGTTTCCTTTGTCGGCACTCACCCCATTCTACCCCACCTGCACGGAGACCACTACCTTTACCCACGGTCTTTGTGCGCAGTCAGCAGAGACACCCCCGATGTTGACGCGTTACCACCAGATTGACAATTTGGACGACCTGCGCGATTACGTAAACCAAACCATCTGTAACCGTTACCAACTCCAGAGCGGGGCCTTTCCGATGACCGAGCGGGCGCTGCACCGCGGTGGAAAGCCCTGCGGGATTTTCTTCTGCCTTCACGGGCCGAGGTCCGTAAGGTTCTCGGCGATCTGGGAGACCGATCGCAACCAGGTGCTCTTCTACGACTCCAACGGCGAACGGTTCCAGACGACCCAGTTGTCCGAAGCACCGAACCTTGAGCGGGTGGCGGCCTAGCCGCCCGGGAGATCCACCATGCTTGTCCTGTCCCGGAGGGAGCGGGAGCGGATTCGGCTGGGCGATTCCATCGTGCTCACGGTCGTCCGCGTGGCGGGCGACAAGGTGCGTATCGGCATCGAGGCCCCGCCCGACGTAGTCGTGCTCCGCGACGAGTTGAACTCAGCCGGCGGCCCACCGCCCCGCGCGTCCGACGCGGCATGAACCCCACGGACCGAAGGCCCGCCGGCGCGCAACACAAGCGCCGCGCGGACCTTCGGTCCGCCCAGTTTCCAGAAGGCGCAAGCGCTCGCGCGCGGGTCACATCGCGGGAGCGATTAAGCGCACGAGCGTGCAGGCGAGAATCACTCGCGGGGACGGACCGCCCCGGTCAGGCCGCTGTAGTCGCCGCGGTCCATGGTGTGCCAGAGGGGCAGCCCCTTCTCGATGCGCTCCGCCAGAACCCTGATCTTGGCCGGCGAACCGGCGGGCGCGTCCGTAGGGCCGAAGTCGTCAGTCTCCTCGGGGACGAAGTCCTCGTCGTGGCCACATTGCAGGATGGCCTCAAAAACATTCCGCATCCCAAACACTCCATCCGACTACAGAAACGTAACGGGCCCCGAACGCCAGCCCCATTGGGTGACCCGGGGACCCGAAGAAGGACCACTGGGAGGTCGGAGCGCCAGGGGAATTGAAAGGAGTCTTTCGCGAAACCTGCCAACAACTTCCCACTCACGCCCGGGGTAGAATACTGCATTATCTGCGACAAAGCCCGTTTGTCAAGGGCCGTTCTCGACTGTTGCCGAAGATTTTTCGCCCCATCCAGGCGCCGGGAACGAGGCCCAGCCGGCACAAAGGCGCAAGCTTCCCCCTCAATGGCTGGGCCCTGCTCCGGCCAACGGCTTACCGATTCCAGATCGCAGGGGCCTTTGGAGACGAGTTGGGGCCGTTGCGGGCGGGACCATCCAGCCCGCTCGCCGCGGTCCGGGCCTCGCGGCCCCGGCTCGCTCGAGGCCGATTTGGCCCGCCCCGCGACGGGCCGCTACTTCCACCGCTTGGCCACTTCCTTCTTCATGAACTTCAAGGCGTCGCTGGCCAGTTGGCGCTCGCTCTGGTACATGCGCCGCCAGATTTTGGTGGCGGGCACCAGCTTCTCCAGCGCCAAGCCGAAGGCCTCGACGACCATGAACCCGTCGTAGCCGATCTCGGCCAGGGCGTCGAAGTTCTCCTTCCACCGCACGTTTCCCTTGCCCGGCGTGCTGCGGTCGTTCTCCGAGATGTGGACGTGGGCGAGGTGCGGCTTCAGTGCGCGCACAGCGTCCTTGACGTTCTTCTCCTCGATGTGCGAGTGGAACGTGTCGTACATCATCTTGCAGCGGGGGTGGGCCACGGCCTCGCAGAACCGGGCCCCGTCGGCCGCCGTGTTGAGAAAGTAGCACTCGAAGCGGTTCAGATACTCGATGCACGCGGTGACTCCCACCTTCTCGGCGTGCTCGGCCACCTTGCGCATGCTCTCCACGCCCCACTTCCACTCGTCCTCGGTCGGGCCCTTGCCGCTGAAGACACCGAGGGCCGAATGGAACGGCCCGGCCATGACCGTGCAGCCCGCCGCCGCGCAGCAATCGAGGTTGCGCTTGTTCTGCTCGATCCCCTTTTTGCGGATCGCCTTGTCGGCGCTGATCATGTTGCCGTCGGGGCCGCGAACGGCCGTGCCACTGCGGGCAAGGCCCAACTCGTCGAACCGCTTGCCCCACTTCTTGTAGTTCTTCAGGTCGTCGAGGTCGAAGCAGGGGATCTCGACCACGTCGAAACCGATCTCCTTCATTTCGTCGACCAAGGGCAGCATCGAGTCGCTGAGGGTGTCGGTCCACATCAAGAGGTTCATGCCGAATTTCATGGTCGGGCTCCTGGCGGTCTTCGGTGAAGGGTGAGTAATGAGTGGTGAGGCGGCGCGTTTCCCCTCGCCGGGCGCCGACCGAAGGTTGGTCGGGAGAGGGGCTGGGGGTGAGGTGGCGGGCCCTGATCCTCGCGTTCAGCTTTCCGTCTCGCTTTCGTCGGTAATCGGCGCCGGCGTGCCCTCGAGCAACTCGCCCACCCGGGCTGCGACCGCCTGCCGGGCCTCGGGCAGCATGTCGCGGAACCGCTCGGGGAGCTCGCTCAGCCTTGCGCGGCGCATCACCTGGTTGAGCCGCCCCAACAGTTTGCCATCCTCCAGGTAATCCCACAAGATGCGGAGCCGGCGAAACTCCGAAATCATCACGGCCAACCGCAGGGTGGGCCGGGGGGCCATGCGGTTGACCGCGTCCTGGATGGCGGCCGGATCGAGCCCGTCCAGGACCCGGTAGTAGGCGTCCAGGAGCGAGGGCCCCTGGGCGATGAGCGAGGCGTCCAACAGCAGTTCCAGGAGTAGATGCCCCACGAAGGCCGGCCGAAAACCCGCCTCCGGCCCTAGCAGGCCCCTCGCCCGGATGGCCAGGTCCATCGAAAGCTCGGCGAACGCCCGGGTGCGGTGGAACACCAGGTCGTCGCTGATGTGCTGGATCACGCCTCGGGCGACCGCTACCACCGTCGGGTCGGGATCGTCGCTCCACGGCCGGGCGTGCTTCATCCGCACCCGAACCTGCCGGTCGGCCACTACCAGCCAGTCCGGCACGCCCGTGGCCGCGGCCAGGCACGGCCGGTCGAGAAAGGGCCGGGCGTGGGCGAAGTAGTTCATGCGGTCTCCACGACCTTCTTGCCGCACGCCGGGCACTTGCCCTCCGCCGCGAGCGACTCCTCGGCCGCCTCGGTGGTCAAGTCGGTGCCACACTTCGGGCACTTGACGCGAGTGCGGTTGACCCGCCCGACCGGCACCGCCAAGGCCGCCCAATAGGCCACCAGGGCGACCAGGAACACGGCCCACAGCGGCCCGCGCGGCGGGGGCACGAGCGCATAGGCCGCGACCGCCGCCAGGACGACCGCGATCCCCAACGGCGTGGACCAGCGGCGCCACAGCGCAAGCTGCGCCAGCGCCCTGCGGTGGCGCTTTGCCGCGGCGAGATAGTCTTCACGTTTCATCGGGCTTGCCCCCGCGGTGCGGAACCGATCGGCCGTCGGGGTCGCTACAGGACCTTGACATGCGGGTAGCCGACGATCCTCTTGTCGACCGTCACCAAAGGACACTGCAGTATCCGCGAAGTCGCCACGATGATCTGGTCGGCAGGATCGTTGTGAAAGGGGGGCGGCAGACTCGTGGATTCGACCGCAATCTCGGGAGTCAGCGGCAAGAGGGTGATCCCTGGGTACCCGAGCGCTTGCTGCATCCACTGGCCCACAGGGACAGGCAGCACCAGCCGCCCCTTGTCGACCAGCTTTGCGACCTCCCAACAGGAAATCGCGCTCACGCCGAGCCCCGTTGTCTCGTGCGTCTGGAGCAACGCTGCATGGGCCTGTGACAAGTGCGGGTCCCCATGCACCCACCACACCCAGATGTGCGTGTCCAGCACGATCACCGAGACGCCTCCCACTCGGATTCCGCCACGGGATCGGCCGGGTCACGGTAGATCACGGGCGTTCCGCGAAGAGGATAGCGGGAGGCGATTTCCTGGCTGACCGATTCCGGGCGCACCAGCCCCGGCCGGGGAGGAACCGGAACCTGCAATGCGTCTTCCAGTGCGTCAATGGGACGCAAGTCTTCAGTATTCATTCCAAGGATGCTCCTCTTTTCGCGCCGGCGGCAGCGCGGAAGGATCCAACGCCATGGCCGCCGCCCAGCGGACGTTTGCGTGGAACAGCTTGAGCCCCAGCTTGCGGGCAATCCGATCAACCAGAGGTATGTTGGACTCGGTCCAGTCTGCAAACGGCACCCAAAGGCGCAAGGGACGCTTCAACTCGGCCGCCAATGCGTGAAGCATCTCAACGAGCTGCGTGCCGACCCCTTGTCGCCGATACTGAGGCCGGACGAAGAACTCCTCAACGTCCAGGAACCCGTCGCGATGCACGGCGAACGTCCAGCCCATCCGCTCGTCATGTGTGCCGTCATACACTTCGCGCCCACGCACCACGTCTCCGCCGTGCAGTGAGTTTCCAAGGCAATCCAATTTCTGCCACCCTATCGCCTCAATCCCCTTACAGGCATAATACCCTGGCAAGGGTCCTATGCCATGCATGGTCCATGCGCATACGACATGCCTGTCGAAGTACTCAAAAGGGAGCAATCCAAAACCGCGATGTCCCCAATCCTGGCCCCAACTGTTCGCGAAATCAAAGCCCATGTGCAGGCGGTCAAATCCGAGCAATGTCACGCAATGCGTGCCCACGATTGGCTCGTCAGGGTCGGGCATTGGGATCACGCCGTTCCGAGCGCCGAACCACTGCCCAGTGATTTCGAAAGCCGCGGCCACTGGGAAGATGTGGCCGAGCACGATACAGCACTCCCTTGCCGATCGCACTCGTTGATAATGATGAGTCCGCAACTCCTTGGCTTTGGCGTCCAAGCCCGGCGGCTCTGGCGGCGGCCACGTCTCCCGCACGGGCACCTCTGGCCAGTCAGTTTCGAGGACGGCCCCCCAGCCACACTGCGCGCGCAGCGCCGAAATCGGCCACCCCCCTGTCCGGGTGTCACCGGGATAGGTGCCCTCCACCAGCAGGCTCCGCACAATCGTGTAGTAGGTACTGAGGGGCGCCGAAGCGGCAGTTTGTGACAGACGCGTGCCCGTATGCGGACGTTCCTTCTCATCTGTCATGGAAATCTCGGGGCCTACGCGGCCCCCAGCGCAAGCTGATCGAGATGGCATCTGCGGCAAAGGATCGTGCCCATTCCTCAGCCCCAATTCGTTCGGCAATGACGTTGTTGCGTGCGTTCGATCGCCGACCCCTCACAGATACTATGCCGGATCAGCAAAGAAGGCAAGCGATGCTGAACTCGCGAAGGCATTGCTGTCGCGCGCATCACTCCACAGCGCGGCGGCCTGCGACGCGTCCCGAAACGCGAGCGGTGAGGTGGCGGAGCTGGTCGCGACTGGTCGTGCGCTCTACGGTATTTCCACCCACTGCTTCTTCTTGGCGCTATCGAGCACCGCCTCGCAGACCCGCTGGGTGCGCAGCGCGGTCCGCATGTCGGGCTGGAACTTGGGGCCGCCCTCGAGCCCGGCCAGGAAGTCGGCGAAGCTGTTGATGAACGTGTGCTCGTAGCCGATCGTGCAGCCGGGCACCCACCAGTTCTTCATGTAGGGGTGCTCGAAATTGGTCACGTGGACCCGCTGCCAGCCGGTCAGGTGGTCTTCGATCTTCTTGCCCGTGTCCGGGTCGGCATAGCGGAAGAACTCCAGGATGTGCGGATCCTCGAGATCGAAGAAGATGGCCCCGCGCTCGCCGTTGAGCTCGAAGGTGTTGTAGTTCTTCCTGCCCCGGGCGTAGCGCGTGCTCTCGAAAGTGCCGATCGAGCCGTTGGCAAACACGGCCAGGAACATGCAGGCGTCGTCGATGTCGACCTTCTCCACCTTGCCCGTGTCGGCGTGCTTGCGCTCCTTGATGAACGTCTCGGTGTAGGCGGTCACCCGCTGGATGGGCCCGTTGATCCACTCGGCCGTGTCGATGGAGTGGGCCAACAGGTCGCCGGTCACGCCGGAGCCGGCCACGCGGCTGTCGAGGCGCCACAGGGCCATGCCGCCCTGGGGCACGTCGGCGCCGATGGTGTAGTCCTGGTTGTAAGTGGCCCGGTAATGGAAGGGCCTGCCCACGCGCCCCTCGTCCACGAGCTGCTTGAACAGGGCGATGGCCGGCACGCGGCGGTAGTTGAAGGAAACCATGTTGGCCACGCCGGCCTTCTCCACAGCGGCCACCATCTCCTCGGCCTCCTTGACCGTCATGGCCAGGGGCTTCTCGCAGACGACGATCTTGCCCGCCTGGGCGGCGGCGATGACGCAGTCGTGGTGCATGATGTTGGGCACGCAGACGTCGACGAGGTCGATGTCGTTGCGATCGACGATTTTGCGCCAGTCGGTCTCGACCGACTCGTATCCCCAGCGGGCGGCGAAGTCGTCGGCCTTCTTCTTGTCCTCCTGCCGGGCGTAGCAGGCTTTGAGCACGGGCTTGTGCTCGCGGGGGAAGAAATGGTTCACCTGGAGCCAGGCGTTCGAGTGCGCGCGGCCCATGAAGCCGCAGCCCAACATGCCGATGCGAAGTTCTTTGGCCATGGTGTTTCGCTCTTTCCTGAAATAGCGTTTGGTATGGATTGCCCTACGGCTGTTCGCCATCCTATGTCAAGTCTCTTCAATCCGCCGGACAGGCGCCGCGGGGAGCAGCGCTGCGGCGGCGCCCGGTCACGTGCCGTGCCCGCGGCTCCGCAACAATTCCGCCGCCCAGGCCGCGTCGTCCTCGGCAAGCGGGGGCGCCGGCGGGCGCCCGTAGTCAAGACGTTCGGGGTATGGGCCCTGATCGTAGGCCCGCTGGACGGCCGCCTGCAAGTCGAGCACCTCGTCCTCGTCGCCCGCCGCCAGCGGCACCCGCACGCGCGGCAGCCGATCGCGGATTCGGATCGGGTAGATCTCGTAGTCGCCGCCGCCGCGTCGTGCGACGTTGACCAGGTAGTCGTGGCGAGGGAGTCCTTCCAGCAGCGCGTCGGGAAACTCGACAACGCGCGGGCCGTCGCGCAGCAGGTCGATCTCCACCAGGTGGACGCCGGCCTCGCGAGTCTCGGCCTGTTTCTGCGCGTACAGCGCGCGCCCCTTCCGGTCCAGTTTGTTCGCAGGGCTGAGCACCTCGATCCCCGTGACCACTCGAGCGCCTTCTGCGCGGTAAACCACCAGATACGGCTCGCGGACCTGGACCTCGGCACGGGCGATGCGGACCGGCTCGTCCGGCTCGGCCACGGCCACCGTCCCGTGCGCGCGACGCGGCGGCGGCTGCCGCGCCACGGTCAGGTCGGGATAGATCGGCCGCTGCGGCTGCGAGAGCCAAATCCGCTCGCCGATGTCGACGTAATACCCCCTCGCGCGCAACCGGGGCTGAAGCAGCGCGGCCGCTTCGGCCACGAGGCGCGCGTGCATGCCCGGCCACACCTCGGGGTGCTCCAAATAGGGATCCATGCCGGGGAAAGGGCTTGGCATTGCAGTGCTCGGTCGCGTACGCGCTGGCGGGGATCGGCCCGCCGGTCCTATTCCCGCCACCCGTGCTGCTCGCGGACCTCGATCATCACGGCCAGGATGTCGTTCCAGGTTTGGGGCTGCATCATGACGGCGTTGGGGAAAAGGCACCCGTCCCAGCAAATGTGGCGGATCTTCTTCGTCACGGCCCCGTTCTCATCGCGGAGCCAAAAGCCGGCCGCGCGGGGAATGTCCAGCTTGCCGTTGGGGTCGTTGGCCGGGCAGTGGCGCCCCGTCTTGTCGTGCGACCCGCCCCCATGCACGGTGGCGTCGTTCTGGGCCACGTGGAAGTCGATCGTCCAGGGGCGCAGGGCGTCGGTCAGCTTGCGGTAGGCCTCGTCAAACGCCTGAGGATCGTCCCACTTGAAGTCCTGCGGCAGCAAGGCGTCCTCCGGGGCGTTGTAGCCCAGCACGTAGAGGAGCGTGTGGGCCATGTCGGCCTGGAAGCCCAGGGTTTGCGGGCGGCCCACCATCTCCAGCAGTTGGACCATTCGCCGCCAACTGTGCATGCCGCCCCAGCAGATCTCCCCCTCGGCCGCCAGGCGCTCGCCGAAGTCCTCGGCGATCGAGCACGCCTGGCGGAAGGTCTCGGCGATCCGCTTCTGGTTCCCCTCGGGATCGGCCAGCCACGGCTCGACGCCGCCGCCGGTGTCGATTCGCACGTTGCCGTTGGGGCGAACGCCGAGTTCCCGGAGCCGCCTGGCCACGTTGCAGCCCTTGCGGACCTGGCCGAGGAAGTTCTTGCGATCGGCTTCGGTGCCCATGGCCGATCCGCCGCCGGTGGGCGGCCAGATCGGGGCCACCACGGTGCCGATGTCGAGGTTGCGCTTCCGGGCCTTCTCGGCCAGGAGCTTGATGGCGTCGTCGCTCTTGACCGTGGAGTCGATGTCGATGTGCGGCAGGTAGAGGAACAGGTCGAAGCCGTCGAACTTCACTCCGTCGACCTCCGCCGCGGCCGTGAGGTCGAGCATGGTGTCCAGGTCGATGGGCGGCTCGCCGCCGTCCCCCTTGCCGACCACGCCCGGCCAGGCCGCGTTGTGGAGCTTGGGGTAGTTGTTGGTTTGGTTGGTCATCTTTCGTCCTCGTGGTTACGTCGGTGTGGCAGCACGCCAAGCACCTTACTTCTTCCGTTTCACCCCTTTCGCCGGCGCCGACTGGGCGCGCTGGGCCCACTCGACGAACTCGCGCACCGCGGCGTTCTCGTCGACCTGGGCGCGGCGATTGACGAATCGCATCAAGTCCGCAGGCTTCAGGAATGGGAACGCGACGCTCCGCTCCACCGCTTCGTACTCTTCCGTGGACTTCAGCCGGTAGAACCGCACCCGCCCGCGCTCGATCCGCCAAAGCTCCGGCACGCCGATCCTGGCGAACACCGGCATCCGCGGCACCGAGCTGCTCGTCACGTCAACCTCGATCGCCAGGTCGGGCTGCGGGTCCTTCTCCGGCTCGTACGTGTCCTTGCAGCGCACGCGCGGCTCGTTCGCCAGATAATACGTCTCGTCGGGCTGGAGCCCCCGGCCGCCCTTCGCTGCCCGGAGCGTCGTGGACCCTATGCTCTGAATCGGCAGGTCCACGGCCAAGGCATACGCTTCGATCATGCGGGCGATCAGCTTCGCCTTCCAGTCGTGGTCCTTGCGAGGGCTCATCATCTCCAAGGTCCCTTCGTCGTAAGTGTGGGGCAAGGAGAGGTCGGGCGTCGCCTCCAGGAGCTTCAGGTAATCCTCCCACGTCACGCCGTATAGTACCCGCCGCATCTCGAGCGTGCCTTCGTCGTAAGTATGGCGAAGGTGATACTCGCCCAGCGCATCGAGAATGCCGCCGTACGTCTCCCAGGGGACGCCGTAGTACACGACGTATTCGGGCTCGGCAGCCCGTTTGCGCGACGTGGTAGGGCTCATCGCCTGCTACTGCTTCTTGTGGTCCCCGATCTGCGGCGTCTTCTTGTGGACGTTGGGCCCGAAGTACCGCAGCCCCACCAAGGGCTCCTTGCCCGTGTTCTCCACCTCGACGCCCGCCTTGGCGGCCTCGGCCGTGATGAACACCTCGTCCCACGGCTCCTCGCCGAAGCGGATCATCACCGGGGTCTGCATCGTCAGCTTGCCGATCCGGCCGCAGCCCTGCACCGTGATCCAGCCGCTCGCGCCCGGATCGCGGAGGGTCGTCTTGGCCCCCGGCATGACCGTGAGTTCCTTGGCCGAGACGAGTTGCTGGCCGTCGAAGCCGCCGTAGTCGATCCATCGGTCCGTGTAGCCGTCGCCCGAGCACTCCTTGTCGACGATCGGCTCGACGTAGTTGTGCTCGACGAAGTACGGATCGACGTTCTTCTCCCAGTCGAGTTGATCGACGATGAACTGAAGGTCGTTGTGCTTGTCCTTGGGCACGTCTTTGACCAACAGGTCCCACGGCACGGCGCGGCCCTCGACCAGCGACTGGAACATGCCGAACACGTCGCTTCCCCACTGGGGCTCGTAGGTACACATGGAGCCGGGTGCGTGCAGCACGCCGGCCGGGATCATCCAGCCCGTGCCCGCGCGTAGCCGGTACGCCTTGGACAGGTAAAGGATGCCATTGTCCCCCTTGTTCCAGTTCTCCAGGCAGCGGATGACGTCTTGCTTGGTCGTGCCCGGCTCCAGGCCCATGAAGGTGTAGTCGAAGTGGTTCTCGGCCGCGTTGAGTTGCGGCGGGAAGTAGTAGCACTCGGGCTTGCCCTGCTGGTTGGTCAAGGCGGCCGATGCCTGGGTCTGGTGCATGTGGTGGGGGATGGGGCCCATGTTGTCGAAAAACTTCGAATAGACGGGCCACCGCTTGTACTCGTTCCAGATGGCCTCGCCGATGACGCGGCCCTTGCCCTCGTCCACGGCGTCGCGCAGAAGGAACCGCTGCCCCTCGAAGACGCACCAGCTCAGGCCCTCGTCCCAGGCCCGGTTGTCGTTGGCGGCCTCGGTGGTGCTGGCGAACCACCGTTCGTCGATTCCACCGCGGTGCGTGCCCAGGGCGTACCAGTCGGTCGGGGCGAGCTTGATCCGCTTGCCGGGATGCAGAAAGCTACGGGGCACCCAAGTGGGGGTGAGCCGCAGGATGCCTCCGCCCGCGTCCATGGCCTTATTGAGAATCGCCCCCACGTTGTCCTTCTTGACGATGGCTGATGCACACATGGTCGTTCGTCGCTCCGAGAGACGTTAGGGTAGGTTTGCTGTCCATTGGGAATCCCCTTTTTATTCCCTCCCAACCGCCCTGGCAAGTGACGGCGGGGGGCCACCGCTGGCAAAACGGCCCGTCGCCCCGTACATTGGTGGGCTCTGCCATGATCCTTGTCGCAGGAGACCTTCACGATGGCCAAGAAGACGTGGACGCTGACCGACGTGGACCAGGACCTTTTTGTCGAGCAATTCGCCCTCGCCCCGAGCGAGGTGGGAGGGACCGCCCAGGGCTACTCGGTGGCCAAGCGGACCTTGCGCGGGGGGCTCCGCGACGGCGTGGACGTGATCGAGGTCGACAACGGTCTCATGCGGTTCGTGATCGTGCCCACCCGAGGGATGGGTATCTGGAACGCCCGGCTCGGCGACCTGCCGATCGGGTGGAGGTCGCCAGTTCGTGGGCCGGTCCACCCGGCCTTTGTCCGGCTGACTGAGGCCAGTGGGCTGGGTTGGCTCGACGGCTTCGACGAGCTACTCGTCCGCTGTGGCCTCGAGTCGAACGGGGGCCCCGAGTTCAACGAAGACGGCACCCTGCGTTACGGGCTGCACGGCAAGATCGCCAACCGCCCCGCCCACAAGGTCGAAGTGACCGTCGATGGCGACACCGGCCAGATCAGCGTGCTGGGAGTCGTCGACGAAGCCCGGCTGTTCTTCAACAAGCTCCGCATGACCACGAGCGTCACCACCAAGGTCGGCCAGCCGGGCTTCACCGTGACCGACGTGGTGACCAACATCTCGGCCGAGCCGAGCGAGCTGGAGCTGCTCTACCACGTCAACTTCGGCGTGCCCCTGTTGGAGCCCGGGGCGAAGGTGGTGGTGCCCTTCGTCAAAATGGCCCCGCACAACGACGTGGCCGTGGGCAACCTGCCCGACTGGGACACCTACGGCCCGGAAACGCCGGGGGCCCCGGAGGCGTGCTTCTTCTACGACGTGGCGGCCGACGCCGACGGGCAGAGCCAGGTCCTCCTGCACAACGCCGCGGCCGACCGGGGCGTGAGCGTCAAGTTCAACAAGCGCCAGCTCCCCCACTTCACCCAATGGAAGAACCGCCAAGCGGCCATCGACGGCTACGTGACCGGGCTGGAGCCGGCCACCAACTTTCCGAACAACAAGTCGTTCGAGAAGGCCAAGGGCCGGGTGATCGTGCTCGCCCCCGGCGCGTCGCGGACGTTCCAAGTGAGCGTCGAGGGCCACGCCGACCCCCAGAGCGTCGCCAAGGCCAAGGCAGCAGTCGAAAAACTCCAGGAAGGGGCCCCGAGGGAGATCCTCCCCAAGCCCAACCCCGAGTGGTCACGGGGAGCGTGACGGAAGGATCGGGAGCCTTCGTCGATCGGGGCGTGGGGCGGACGTGCGTCTTCGGCAGACAGCGCGGCGTCACAAGTCGAAAAGAAAGCGTATCCGCCAGATCAGAAAGAGAAATACCAGAAGGCCAGCGACCCCGCCGAAGCCGCCGAGCGCAACGAACGCCAAAGCCACGAGCGAGGCAGCCACAACGGCCAGCAGCCAGCCCCACTGGCGACCGGGCGGCTCGCGGAGCAGTAGTCTCTGGACCTCTTCGCGCTGAAGCAGAGTCTTGTCCAACTCTCGCAGGCGATGTTCCTTCTCAATCGCCGTGACGAACTCCTCCGTGCCCGGCTGGTCCTGCATGAGGTTGGCAAGAGCGCGGGCCTGCGAGTCCTCCTTCTTGGCCTTCAGCAACTTGACCATCGCGAATTGGGCGGCAACGTTGTTCGGATCGAGCTTCAGTGCCCGCTCGAGGCTGCCCCGGGCCTCTTCCACGCGGTGCAACCTGAACTGGGCAGCCCCCAGCGCGGCCCACGCCGTGGCGCACGTCGGATCGGCGTCAACGGCCTCCTGGGCCGCTTCTTCTGCAATGCGAGGCCCCCGTGCGCAAGCCAGGAACCAAGCGAATTCTGCCAGCAGGAACGGGTTTCGATCGGACAGCGTTACCGCGCGCTCAAATGACTGCTGAGCTAACGCGATTTTCCCCGCGCCCCATGCCGTGAGGGCCAATTGGCAGAGCGCCTCAGGGCGACCAGGCGCGAGTTCCGCCGCCCGTTCTGCATCGGCAAACGCCTCCTGAGGATTGCCGACGGCGCCCAGCACCCGGCTGCGCGTGAAGCGAGCCATGAAGTGGTTCGGGTGTTGCGCGACGAGCTGGTCTGCCAACGCGAGCGCGCGCACCGTATCGCCGCACTCCAGTGCCGCGGAAACCTCCTCAACCAGGGATTGCAGGTCCCATTCGCCCATGAGCGGCGCAAGAGGACTTCAGCGGAGGCAATTGTCCACCACCCCCCTTGCATTATCCCATGCGCCCCCGGGCACGCAAACAGGGCCGAAAAAGGACTCGCGCAAGGATAAAGGGGTCGGGAGTCTTTACTGCGTCTGTTTGGGCCACGGCCGCCCGTGCGGGATACTCGTCACGTTGCGCCAACTTCGCGCGGGCCGAGGGGGTGATTTGGGTGGGGGAGGTTGCACGGCGGTAGAGGAGTGCGCAGCACGGATTGCCAAGTACCGAGTACCGAGCAAGAGGCCCGCTGCGGGGCGTCACGCTGCCGGGCTGGACGCCTCGCTCCGGTTGCTGGCAGGTTGGAAACCTGCGCCACGGCCCGGCTGGAAACCTGCACCACGGTTGGACTTGGCTCAATTTGGGTCTTGACAAACGCGGGCCGGTCTGCTACCATGCGGACGAGTGGCAGGTACGTAGGAGAGCCTGGTATTGAAGCAGGTATCCAGAAGGGCCCGCCGCTGGCGTCGTTGCCGGGGGTGGGCCCTTGTTCGTTAATCTGCAAAAACGCCCCGGTTGTTGACCAATCGACCGCCGCCGGGAGAAGCAGACTGGCCCCGGTGCGGAGACTCGCCGACCTGTTGACCAACTCGGGTTGTTTAGCCGCGGCCGTCCCCCTTTGCCGCGCCCGTGCCCCTGGAGGATGCCTCGTGGTATGATTGAAGCGAGGCCCCCGGGCCGGTCCCAAGGAATCGCTCATGGATAAGAAGCCGGACAGCAAGGCGCCGGAGCCGCAGCGCCCCAAACCCGAGCGCAAGCCCCCTCCCTTTGGTGGCAATGTAGTCCTCTATCTCCTGGTCCTGGGGGTGGGCACGCTCCTGCTGGCCAGCCTGATGGGCACCAAGCGCCCGGTGCGGATCGAGTACAGCGACCTGTGGCGGCTCATCGAGCAAGGCGCTCCGCAGAAGAACCCCAACGCCCACATCGACGTGGACGAAGGGCTTGACGGCAAGGAACTCATGGTCCGCTACTCCAACCTCGACCGGCTGAAGATCGGCCAGGCGGAGATCACCGGCACCGTGACGCGGGAGATCATCGGGCCGGCCGACAAGAAATCGGAGCCCCGGCCGGACGTCGAGTTCTCCACCGCCCGGTTGGGTTTGGAGAACGACCAACTCGCCCTGTTCAAGCTGGCCCAGGAGAAGGGCTTCACCAAGATCCGCGCCGAGGAGCCGCCCAGCAGTTGGCGCTATTACCTGTCGATGATCGTCTTCATGATGGTCTTCGTGCTGATCTTCTTCTTCATGATGCGGCGGCTGGGAGGGGCCGGGTCGGCCATGGCTTTCGGGCGGAGCCGGGGCAAGCTCTTCGCCCAGGAGGACATCGGCGTGACCTTCGGCGACGTGGCCGGCATCGACGAGGCCGTCGACGAGCTCCGCGAGGTAGTCGAGTTCCTCAAGACGCCCGACAAGTTCCGCACCCTCGGCGGGCGCATCCCCAAAGGCGTACTCCTGGTGGGGCCGCCGGGCACGGGCAAGACGCTCCTGGCCAAGGCCATTGCCGGCGAGGCGGGCGTCCCCTTCTTCAGCCTCTCGGGGTCCGACTTCGTCGAGATGTTCGTAGGCGTCGGGGCCGCGCGGGTCCGCGACATGTTCCAGCAGGCCCAAGGCCGCGCCCCTTGCATCGTGTTCATCGACGAATTGGACGCCCTGGGCAAGACCCGCGGGACCAGCGTCGTGGGCGGCCACGACGAGCGCGAGCAGACGCTCAACGCCCTGCTGGTCGAGATGGACGGCTTCACCACCAACAGCGGCGTGATCGTGCTGGCCGCCACCAACCGCCCCGAGACGCTCGACCCGGCCCTGTTGCGCCCCGGCCGCTTCGACCGCCACGTGCTGGTCGACCGGCCCGACGTGCGCGGGCGCGAGGCGATCCTCAAGGTCCACGTCAAGGAGATCAAGCTCGACGAGTCGGTGGACCTCAAGGAGCTGGCCAGCATCACCTCGGGCTTCGTCGGGGCCGACCTGGCCAACCTGGTGAACGAGGCCGCCCTGCTGGCCGCCCGCAAAAACAAGCAGTCGGTGACCATGGACGAGTTGACCGAGGCCGTGGAGCGGGTGACCACGGGCTTGGAGAAGCGGCAGCGGGTGATGCACGAAGACGAGAAGCAGCGCGTGGCCTACCACGAAAGCGCCCACGCCCTGGTGGCCTACTGCCTGCCCAACACGGACCCGGTCCACAAGGTGTCGATCATTCCGCGCGGGCTGGCCGCGCTGGGCTACACCATGCAGCGGCCCGAGGGGGACCGCTATCTGTTGACCCAGAGCGAGTTGGAGAGCCGCATCCAGGTGTTGCTGGCCGGCACGGTGGCCGAGGAGATGGTCTTCAGCGACGTCTCGACCGGGGCCCAGAACGACCTCGAGCGGGCCACGGAGATCGCCCGCAGCATGGTCATGGAGTTCGGCATGAGCCGGCTGGGCCGCGTGGCGTTCCGCGAGGGCGGGCGGTCCGTGTTTCTGGGCGGCATGCCCGAGTTTCCACGCGAGCGTCCCTACAGCGAGCACACGGCGCGGGAGATCGACCAGGAGATCAAGCGGATCGTCGACGAGTCGCTGGAGAAGGTCCGCCACATCCTCGAAACCCGGCGGCCCGCGCTCGTGGCCCTGGCGGCGCGGCTCATCGAGCGCGAGGTGATCGACACGGACGAGCTTCGGGCGACGATCGAGGCGGCCTCGCCCAGCCCGGTGATCGTCCCCGGCACGGCCGACGCCCCGAAGCGGGCGGCGGGCGAGCCGGACGACGCGGCGCCCCTTGCCGAGGCGGGCGGGTAGGACCTTGACCGCGCCCTGTCCCGTCCGCCGACTGATCTAGCCCTGCTCGGCTCTCGGCTCCGGGCCCAAGTCGACCGACTCGGCGGGGACCCAGACCACCTTGCCGTCGCGCCACGTGGCCAAGGGCAGGCCCAACTGCTTGTGCCGCAGGACGGCCTCGCGCACGGCCGCGTTCATGGCCTCGTCGACCAGGGTCCGCTCGAGGAAGATCTTGCTGATGTCTTTCTCAGGCTCACGGGCCATAGTCGTACTCGTCTTGTATCTGCCGCCACGCGGCGCCATCTCCGACCTCGCTGACCGCGAGGCCGCGCCCCGAGGCGATCAACCGCATGGCCTCGGGACTCGAGTTATTATACACTGCCCAAGTGCTGGCCAAGGGTCGGTAGAGTCGAAAGAAGTTCCTGAGTCCCGCGCGATAGCGGCGCCGGATCGTCTCCTCGGGCACGCCATGACCGCCCGCGCGGACGCGGTCGGCCACCCGGTCCACGGCCAGGTCGGCGCTAGTGAGCCAGAGAAAGACCAGGTGGAAGGAGTAGCCGGCGACCATCAACTCGCGGAGCCACGGGGCAAGCGAGCGGCTGGCCAACGTGGTCTCGAAGGCGAAGCTGCGTCGCTCGGCGCCCAGCCGCTTGATTCGGGCGAGCATGATCGCCCCTGCCTCCAAAGCCGCCAGGTCGGG
>WBZO01002470.1_pt1 | contig 23939 bp, 17 predicted proteins | sample 5204261 | NCBI WGS metagenome assembly WBZO01 (sample SAMN12412400, study PRJNA552823) | activated sludge metagenome | isolation source: activated sludge from anammox sidestream of wastewater treatment plant... | place: USA: North Carolina | collected 2017-09 | reverse complement strand
CGGACAGCTTGTCTTCCACCGTCTGCTGTACCAGCCGGCGCAGCGGCCGCGCGCCGTATTCGGGATCGTAGCCGTTCCTGGCCAGCCAATCCTTGGCCGCGTCCGTCGCTTCGATTACGAGGAAGTGCTCGTCCATCCGCTCGTTGACGTCGCCGATGATGATATCGACGATCTGCCGGATATCCTCCAGTTGCAACTGGCGGAAGACGATGACGCTGTCGAGGCGATTGAGGAACTCCGGCCGGAAGCTGCGCTTCAGTTGCTCCATGAGCTTCTTCTGCATGTCGCGGTAGCTTTCCTCGGCGAGGATGGCCGAATCCTGCTTGAAGCTGAAGCCCAGGCCGCCGCCCTTCTTGATCATGTCCGCGCCGACGTTGGACGTCAGGATGATGATCGCGTTGCGGAAGTTAACCTTCTGCCCCTTGGCGTCGGAGAGATGGCCCTCTTCCATGATCTGCAGCAGCAGGTTGAACGCCTCGGGGTGGGCCTTCTCGATCTCGTCGAAGACGACGATGGAGTAGGGGCGACGGCGCACCGCTTCGGTGAGCTGGCCCGCGTCTTCATAGCCCACGTAGCCGGGCGGCGAGCCGACCAGCCGGGCGACGTTGTGCCGCTCCATGAACTCTGACATGTCGAGCTGCACCAGCGCGTCCTCGCTGCCGAACAGGAACGTGGCCAGGGCCTTGGTCAACTCGGTCTTGCCCACGCCCGTCGGGCCGAGGAACATGAACGAGCCGATCGGCCGGCGCGGGTCCTTCAACCCGGCGCGGGCGCGACGGACCGCCTTGGAGATGGCCACGATGGCCTCTTTCTGGCCCACGATGGCCTTTTCCATCTCCTCTTCCATGCGCAGCAGGCGCGCGCTTTCTTCTTCGGTCAGCTGGTAGACGGGGATGCCCGTCCACATCGACAGCACCTCGGCCACATCTTCGGCCGTCAGCACCGGCGCGTCGTCGTCGCTCGACATTCCGGCCCGCAGCTCGTTGAGTTGCTCCTGGATGTCGTCTTCCTGCTCGCGGATGCGGGTGGCGTCGTCGTAGCGCCCGGCCTCGACGGCTTCGTTGCGCTGGGAACGCAGCTCGCGCAGGGTGTCATAAGCTTCGCGAACGTCGGCCGGTTGTTGCACCCGGTACATGCGCACGCGCGACGCGCCCTCGTCGATTAGATCGATGGCCTTGTCGGGCAGGAAACGCTCGGTTACGTAGCGCGTGGACAGCGATACGGCCGCCTCGATGGCTTCGTCCGATATCAGCAGATTGTGATGCTGTTCGTAGGCGCCCTTGATCCCCTTCAGGATTTGCACGGTTTCTTCGGCGCTTGGCTCGTCGACGTGTACCGGCTGGAAACGGCGCTCCAGAGCGGCGTCGCTCTCGATGTACTTGCGATACTCCTCGAGAGTCGTCGCGCCGATACACTGCAGTTCGCCGCGCGCCAGCGACGGCTTGAGGATGTTGGCCGCGTCGACGGAACTGCCCGCCGAGCCGGCCCCCACCAGCATGTGCACCTCGTCGATGAAGAGGATCGCGTCGCTCGACTTCAGCTCTTCGATCACGCGCTTGAGCCGTTCCTCGAACTGGCCGCGATACATCGTGCCGGCCACGAGGCTGCCCACGTCCAGTTGCAGGACGCGCTTGCCATGCAGCGATTCCGGCACCTGCCCGTCGACGATGCGCTGCGCCAGCCCCTCGACGATGGCCGTCTTGCCCACACCGGGCTGGCCGATCAGGGCCGGGTTGTTCTTCGTCCGGCGAGCCAGAATCTGGATGACGCGCTCGATCTCCGTCTGGCGGCCGATGACCGGGTCCAGGGCGTATTCCTGCGCCAGCGCGGTCAGGTCCGTCGCCAGTTGATCGACCAGCGGAGTCTTGCTCTTTTCTTTCTTGGCCGGCGGCTGACGGCGCTGCTGTTGCTGTTGTTGTGGCGGCGCCTCGGCTGTCGAGACGGAGCTTTCTTTCAGCATGCGGCGAGTTTGTCGCCGGATTTGCTCGGCGCTGATGCCGAACTTGCGCAACACGTCGATGGCCAGACCCTCGTTCTGGCGAGCCAGGCCGAGGAGCAGATGTTCGGTGCTGATGTAATGTTGCCCCATCCGTCGCGCTTCTTCGACGGCATACTCCAGGATACGCTTGGTGCTGGGGGACAGTTCGGTCTTTGTAAACGGTGTGCGAGTTCCCTGACCACCGGAAAGGCGCTCGACCATGGCTTGCACGCGCGTCACCTCGAGACCGAGATCACGCAGCACGCGGCCGGCGACGCCGCCGTCTTCCAGCAGCAAGCCGATCAAAACGTGCTCGCTGCCGATATAGCTGTGATTGAGGCGCTCCGCCTCATCCTGGGCCAAACTCAACACCTTGCGGGCACGTTGAGTAAATCGTTCCCAATTTTTAGAATTCACGGCTTTCCACCTCAGGGAAAATCATACAGATACAGCGATCTCTATGCTACAGAGTAGCACGACATCGCGACTACATCGTGTTTAGCATGGCCAGGTCTTCTTCGATGAATTTGTCCGACGCCACCTGGCGCAGGCTTAAACCGACCTGACGTTGCTTTGAGTCCAGGCGAATGATCCGGACGGTGATCTTGTCGCCGGGCTTGACGACGTCGCGCGCCTGTTCGACGCGGTCTTCCGCCAACTCGGAGATGTGGATCAGCCCTTCCAGCTGGTAATCATCATTCACCCGGGCGAAGGCCCCGAATTTGGTCAGGCGGGTGATCTCCGCCTCGACGAGTTGCCCGACGCGATAGAGATCCTCGATGCGTGTCCACGGGTCCGCTTCCAGTCGCTTGATGCTGAGGGCGATGCGTTGCCGATCCTGATCGACGCTGAGGACTTGCACCTTCACGGTGTCGCCCTTCTGTAGCAGGTCGCTCGGCTTTTGAATGCGCTTCCAGCTCATCTCCGAAAGGTGTACCAGACCCTCGACTCCACCGATGTCGACGAACGCGCCGAAGTCGGCCAGATTAACGACCTGGCCTTCAAAGACAGCTCCCTCTTCCAGGGAGGAGAGAAGCTCGCTTTTGCGCGCCTGACGGATTTCACGTGAAGCGGCCTGTTCGGAGAGGATCAGGCGATTGCGCGGTCGATCGACTTCGATCACCTTGGCCAGCATGGGTTGGCCAACCAGTGATTGATACGCACTCTGCCGGCCGTCCGATTCAGTGTCTTGCAGCCGGTCACGGCGCAGTTGCGAATTGGGCACGAAGCCGCGCAACTGGCCAACGCTGACGAGCACGCCGCCCTTATTGAAGCCGACGATCTCGGTGTCTATCGCCTCTTGAGATTCCAGAAGATCGGTGGCAAGTTGCCAATCCTGCTCCTCGGCCGCCCGACGATAGGAAAGAATAATGTTGCCGTTGTTATCTTCCGGGTTCGTGATGAAGACGAGGATCTCTTTGCCTTCTTGCAAGAGCTCGCGCGTCGCGGAGTCGAACCCCGCCGTCTCCTGGTTGGGGATAAGGCCTTCGGACTTAGCCCCAATGTCCACGAGAATCTCATTATTATGGATCTCAACAATTCGACCCGTCCGGATTTCACCGGCCGTTGGAAGATAGACTTCCTCGTCGAGGAGGAAGTTCATGGGATGTTCGGCGTCGCCAAATTCGGAGTCAATCATTTTCCTAAAATACCCACCTGCGCTGAGGGTCCTCCCCCGCGCCCGATTTTGACGGATTATACTTTGTTTAGGCTGCTTGGCAATAAAACTAATGTATTGTATACGTTGCGGTCATGGCTGGACGAGCGCGATCTCTTGACGGGACGGAATACCCTAATGCTGCGAATCGGATCATCCGCCTGTACCCGCTTCTTCTTTTTTTGTTGGCCTTTCTGCCGCGGCTGGCCGCTATAGGTCGTTACATCACCCCGGACGAGTCGATCTGGGTCTACCGCTCGATCCTTTTTCGCGAGGCGCTTCTCAACGGTCGTTGGGCGGATACACTCGTCGCCGGCCATCCGGGTGTGACGACGACCTGGCTTGGCGCGGCCGGCATGACCTTCCAACTCTGGCTTACGGGGGAGGCGCGAGCCTCTTACGATTGGTTGGTCAAGATGGCCGTTCTGACGCCTGAAAACGTCGAGGCCTACCGCCATTTGAGCGTTCTCTTGTCTGGCGGTCGCGTCGCCGTCGCTCTGGTGAATAGTCTTGGCATCGTCGCTGTCTACTGGCTGTCTCGCCGCCTTTGGGGGCAGCGGGTAGCTATGGTCGCGGGACTTCTGCTGGCGCTGGACCCCTTCCTGATAGGATTGTCGGGCTTGCTGCACGTCGATGGCCTGAGCGCCACGTTCGTTATTTTGTCGCTGCTCTCGCTGGCGATTGGCCTGATGCCTGATGAAGCGGGGAAACGACCCTGGTTTTGGATGCTCGTGGCCGATGTGTCGGCCGGACTGGCTGTTCTCACCAAGACCCCCACGCTTCTGTTGCTGCCTGTGAGTGGCCTGGCTATGCTGTGGCCCCTCTTCCGCGACGCCCGATTATCGTCGCGTGCCCGTGTCGCGGCCTTCCTGAGGAACGGCATCGTCTGGGGTGTAGCGTTTCTGTTAGTGATATTTGTGCTCTACCCGGCCCTCTGGGCGACGCCCGCGACTGTCCTGGCCACGGTGAGGGGCAGCGCCAACCGTCATCTCGGCGAGGCCCTGCGCGAGACGTTTTTCCTCGGTCAGGTCGCTTTCAATCATGGCCCTCTCTTCTATCCGGTCGTGCTCCTTTGGCGTCTCAGTCCGGTCGTATGGCTGGCCATGATTCCGGTGGCGGGGTTAGCGCGCGCCTGGCGAAAACGCGGCCGCGGATTACCGGCGGGAGCCTATCCCGCGTTGCTGCTCTTGCTATGGGTTGTCTTGTTCCTGGGCGCCATCACCCCTGCGGCCAAGAAGTTCGATCGCTATATTTTGCCGGTGGTTCCGGCGTTGCTTGTTTTAGCTGCGGTCGCCTGGGGCGCCTGGGCGAGTCGTCGGGGCCGGGCTGCCTGGCGGATATTAGCTTTGGTTGTGGCTTTTCAAGCCATCTATTGGGCCGCCTTCGCGGCTTACCCGTTAGCGGCTTATAACCCTCTGGTCGGCGGGCCGCGCACGGCGGCGGCCGTCCTGCCGGTCGGGTGGGGAGAACCTGTCAGCGCGGCAGGGCGGTGGCTGGCGGATAACGATCCGGAGGCAGCCGGTCGGCGAGCTATGGCGGGTATTGTGCCTGCGTTGGCGCCATTCTTCCCCGGTCAGACGCTGGTGGCCGGCCGCGACGATCCGGCGACCGCCCATTACCAGGTCGTTACGCTAGGGGGACGACAACTTGATCCGGCCGGATGGCGAGCGCAGATCGAAGGACTGACGCTGGCCCATACGGTGCATTACGGTGGCCTCGACCAGGCCTGGATTTATCAGCGGATGTCGCCGCGCGCGCCCGTTCTGCCGGCTCCTCTGGCCGAACCGGCCGTTTTCGGCGAGCGCATGGCTCTGGTGGCGTACGAGCAGTCCATGATTGATGACGCGGTCGATATCGCCGTCAAATGGCGCCGTCTCCAGCCGCTGGCCGCCGATGAGCGCTTCACGCTGCGGCTGGTTGTGCGCGATGACAGCGGCAACCTGTGGGCTGTCGAGGAAAACGATTTACTGAACGAGGCGGCCTTTTTCCCACCCGACTGGCCGACAGATGAGACGGGGACGGTGCGCTATCTGCTGGAGCTGCCGCCCGGCATTCCGTCGGCGACCTACCATGTCGCGATGTCGCTGATCGATCCTCGTACTGCGGGGCAACTCCCTGTGCGGGTTGGAGACGTCTTTCATGGCGTACTCTACATGGTCGGGGCGATCGACGTGCCGCCACCGGAGAACATCGTCTCAGCTTCTCGCCTGCAAATCCCGCATTTTACCGAACAGACCTGGCTGGACGGCAGGCTACGCCTGTTGGGGCATGGCGATATACCGGCTGAGGCGTTAGCCGGCAGCGAGCTACCAGTCGATTTATTCTGGCATGTGCCGGTGGAGAATCTACCGACCGGTCTGAACCTGGCCTGGCGATGGCAACCCGCGGGAGGAGGAGAGCCGGTGGCTGCCCAAACAACGCCGCTCAGCCGCTATGATACAGAGCTATGGCGTACCGGCGAAACCATCCAGGAGAAATATCGGGTTCCCTTGCCACCCAAGCTGTCCCCTGGGGACTACGAGTTGCTGGTCGAGCCGTTGACGGCCGATGGAGAACCTCTGGGCGAAGTTTATAACTTGGGAGATGTTCAGGTTAACAATATCGACCGGCTCTATCAAGTGGATGTACCGGTGCCGTTCCTGGTGAGCTTCGAATCGCTCGACCTTCTGGGCCTGGATAATACCGAACTTGTCGCCCGGCCGGGCGAGGCGCCGGAGTTGACCCTATTCTGGCGGAAGTACGCGCCGTACGGCCAGGTGTACACGGTCTTTATCCACTTGCTCGATGAATCCGGGGCGATTGTCCAGTCCGCCGATCATTGGCCCGGTGGATTGCCGACGGACATACTCGACAGCAGCCAGATCGTTATCGATCGCTTCGCTATTCCCCTGCCGGCCGATCTGCCTGCAGGAACTTATCAGGTGCGGGTGGGGCTATATTCGTCTGAGAGTGGCGTGCGATTGCCTGCCCATTCTTTCGTTGAAGAGGGAACGGGGACGGTAGGAGCCGATTTCGCCATCCTCCCCCTTCAAGTGCAGGTGGTATCACCATAGGCCCCGGATGATCACCGGCAAGCGATTACACCTCTCTCTCGGCTTGATGGTCGGGTTGTTGCTGCTGGCGTTTGCCCTGCGTCTACTCCGCCTTGATTATCAAAGCTTGTGGTGGGACGAGGGCATCAGCCTGCATCTGGCGACGTCAGGCTTTGGTGAGATCATTCGCGACCGGCTCGATAATATTCACCCGCCGCTCTACTTTTTCATTCTGAAGGGTTGGCTCGCGCTTGTCGGCGTTTCACCTTTTACCGGACGCTATCTAAGCACATTGGCCAGCTTGACTCAGATGGCCCTCGTCTTCGTTGCCGCGCGTCACTGGAGCGGCGGAGACAACCGGCGGAGCGGCTTGCCCTGGCTCGCCGCCGTCTTGATGCTCTTGTCCCCGTTATCAGTCATCTATGGACAGGAGATTCGCGTTTACGCCATGCTACCTCTGGTTTATATCGGGGCGCTGTTGTTGGCTGAACGACTGATGAAACCGGCGGCGATGACAACACGGCCGCTCATCTACCTGGCTCTGATCGAATGGATTGGCCTGCATTTACACTATATCGCTATCTTCGGCGTTGCCTATATCGCTGCCTGGGGACTTCTGGTGACGCTTCGACGGCATGACTTCTCGAGCGCGCGTCGTTGGATTATCGCTCACGCTGTCGTGGCCATGGCCAGCCTGCCCTGGCTGCTCGCCGTGCTGGGGAACTGGCAGGCCGTTCGCGCCGAGGCCAACGCGGGAACGTTCATGACCGACCCTGTGCCGCTGCCGTTTCTTTTTTCACAGGTATGGGCGTTTCATCTAACGGGTCTCGCTGGATCACTGGCCAGCGAGTTCGTGCGGGTGGGAGCCGGGCTGGCGGCGCTGCTGACCCTCGGCCTGATGGGATTTCACCTCTTGCGACCGCAAGATCAGAAGCGCAGCCATGCTGTTCGTCTATTAACCGCGCATTGGATCGTGCCCCTTATCCCGGCTTTGCTGGTCTGGAGTGTGCGCTCCTTCTCGCACCCACGTTACATCGTCATGTTCGCCGCGATGTTGATCCCGCTTGTGACCTTCCTCATCTATGCCCCTCGCAGTTGGGCGGCGAGATTCATGGGCGTTGCCCTGGCCGTTTGCGTCGTGTCGCTGAGCTTCTGGGGCCTTGGCCGGTATTTCTTCAGCGCGGAGTCAACCAAGCCTGATATCCGTGGTGTGGCGTCTTATCTGGAATCGGAGGCCGGGCCGGGTGACGTTATATTCGTCCCCGATACCGACTGGTCGCTGCCGTTCGAATATAGCGGAGAGGCCGCCGTCGTTATGCCTCATCTATCGGAGTCGCCTCATGCTCCGGGATCCGTTCTTGCGCGTGTCCTGGATTGCACCGGCGACGAGGTTTGCGCTGAAAGTGGCCGCGTCTATGTGGTCGAATACCCACGCGGCACGAGAGATTGGCAGAGCCGATTGCCGTTTGAACTGGAACGTCGCGGGTATTGGTCGAACCTAGTCCCGTTTGATGGCGTGAATCTGCGCGAATACCGCCTGACCGAGCGAGCCGGCCCGTTGCCGGTTTGTGGTTCTTCCGAGTTGGTGTTCCCCGTGGTCCGATTCGACACCCTGCAGCTCGAGTCTGTTTGGGTTGAGCAAGATGCGGCTTCGGATACAGCCGTCGCGGTCGCTTTGTGTTGGCGTACTGCTGGCCCAACTTCGGCCCCCCTGACCGCGAGCCTGGTGTTGCGCGATCCGGTCACGGGCGAACGAATCGCGCAGGGGGATGTCTCGATGCTCAACGACGCAGGGGCGACGACCGATCGATGGTTGCCCGGAGAGACAGTGATTACTTATCATTTGCTGCCACTCCCACCCGGCACGCCTCCGGTTGATATGGCCCTTGCGCTAACTGTTTATCGGACCGATGATGCTACTATGGCGTCACTTGAGGGTTTCGATGAATCAAACAACCCCAGTGGCCGGTTGATCTCCCTGGGCGCCGTTAGCCTGACTTCTCCTGTCGGACTGAGCCCGACTCCGTACGAAGTAGCCCAGCCCCCGTTATGGGATGTCCCAATTGAGTTCAGCGACGGCGTACAACTGGCTGGTGCGCGGTTTAGCCCTGGCCCGTACCGCCCTGGACAGACAGTTCGGGTTGGGTTGACGTGGCGCGCGACAGCCGAGTCTATGCCCGATCTTCCCCTCTCGTTGCGACTTGAGCAAAGCGGCGTGATCCTGGCTGAAAACGATGATCCGCCCGTGAATGGACGTTATCCGACTGACCGCTGGTTACGAGGGGAAACGGTGTTTGAGTATCGCGATATCCGCGTGCCTCCGGGCGTTGAAGGTCCCGTCCAGCTATGGGTTAGCGCGGGTGGCGAGCGAACTGAACTGTTGGGTGAGGTGACGGTCTCCGGCGCTACGGTTCTTTTTGACCGGCCTTCGCCTCGGGCTTCTGCTGATGTCCAGTTTGAGCATGGGATCGCCCTGATCGGTTACGACCTGCCATCGGAAGCTCTTGCTTGGGATCACGTCGTATCGATCACGCTTTATTGGGAATCAAGCTCAGGCGAGATCCCGACCGGCTATACCGTATTCGTGCATTTGCTGGGCGAGGATGGCACGCTGCTTGCCCAGCACGATTCGCCTCCAGCTAACGGCACGCGGCCGACGGATGAATGGTTGCCGGGTGAATTTATCATCGACCCACATGAACTGGTTTGGCGAGAATCCGGCTACAGCGGGATCGCTCGGATAGCCGTCGGTCTCTATGATCCTTCCACCGGCCGCCGGTTGACGACGGCCGATGGGTTTGATCATTTCGAGCTGCCGTTGATATTGCAGGTTAGGGCCGCGCCCTAGATTATTTGTCGGGCTTGGCTGTGTCTGTTTCCCCGGTTTTCTCGCCGCTCTGTTTGCGAGAGCCTAGAGCCAGGATAATGCCGCCGCTAATCAGTACGAGGCCAGCCAGCGGCAAGAGCAGATTCATCGTGCGCGCGGGCGAGGCGACACGAGATACATCTGAATTTCGCGAGCTGACGCCTGGGCCGGCGGGCCCATTTCCTATCCCGGTGACCGGCGCGCTGTCCTCGATTTCAGCCGAAACGATGCCCGGTGCCGGCGTTGTCTGCGGTTCGCTCTGGATATCACCGTTGCTGTCTTCACCTCCCGTGACATTTCCACCAGCAACCGGCGATGCTTCAACCGCCGCGACAATTGTAGCCGTTGGGGATGGGGTTGGCGTAGGCGTCGGTACGCAGGTCAGGAGGGGGGGCGGTGTCGGATTCCAGGTCGCGCCGGGAGTAGGCGTATTCCCGTTGATCTCTGGTGCGGCAACTTGAGGAACCAAGGCGGTATTGCCGAACTCATTTACTTCAGCATCGGCCACCCAGCCCACGGTCTCATGGTTATACTGGATTTGCCACCATTGAGCGTAGAGCGCACGACCAATGATCGGCCGCATGTCTTCGGCTCCCAGTTCGACGATTTCGTCGTAGTCGTAGCCTGGCCCAGCGTAGACGATCGTCGCCTTAATTGCCTTGACATAAGGAGTTTCGTCACATATTCCTGTGATAGCTGGCACGCTTTGACTACTGCTCGTCGCCGATGCAGACATGGTTACGGTTGGTAGAATCTCCGGGCTTGACCCAGAGCCTGGCGGAGGTGGCTCGGTTGGTTGGACATCGGGCTCCGTCGTAGGCGGATTGCCGGGGTTGGGGGTGGGTTCCGATGTTGGCGGTTTGCCGGGATCAGGTCGATTCGGGTCGGGAGTTGGCGTGCGGGTAGGGATTGTTGGGTCTTGTGCCCACACGGCTGGAACGCTGGCGAGCACGAGCGCGATCATCAGCCCCAGCAAGATCGTTATCTTGTTGTGTTTACTCATCTTCTTGTCCTCCATACCAATCGAACCCCGTCGTTATCGTCAGCGATAGCGAATATCTATAGTCGTGTTCGTGCTTATATCCAGATTGAACGTGAGGCTTTCGCCCGAAACTTGCACAGGCGACGGATTTGCCTCCAGGAAAGACGCCCCCTTGGGCAGGGATACCATTAGCCGTAACGGCTCCTGTTTAGTTCCCGGTTGCTTGTAGATATTTAGCCGGTAGATCGAGTCGCGGCCGTCAGGTTCGATGATCCCGGCCGGCAGCTCATACTGAAAGTAAGTTGTCACTGATTCGCCCCGACGCAGCAAAAAGAAGTTGGCGAAGGTTGTGAGCCACGGAAGATCGTCGATTTTTTGTCCGTCGCTGTCCCAAGTTTCACCGCTGAACAGCGTATCGCCTGGTACGATATGACGACTTGAATCAAGAAGGTTGCTACCCAAGGGCGTGTAGATCCGGAGGAAATTCCAGTAGCATTGGTCGGCCAGACTCAGATAGTCGTCCGCTCGTTCGAACTCCTCTTCCACGCCCTGATAGCAAAGTTCATCCCCAGGTGGGCCGGTGTGACGGTAGTTGATCGTCAGCGTGGCTGTTGGGCGTTCGCCGAGAATGACGTCATATGAAAAGGAACGTTCAACCAGGATGTTAACTTTGTTGTAGCCCATATTGGAGTCGATGGCCATCCAGAAATCACCCGGCGGAGATTGCGGCAAGTGTCCATCCCATCCGAGTTCGGCCAAGGTGGCTGCGGTACCGGGATCGCGCACATAGACCGACAGATGTCGATCTTTAGATGCTTGGGTCATGTTGCTCGCTAGTTTCACCAGGTTGATAGAGCCGGGTTCCATCTCCATCTTGACCAGAATGGCTGCTGCGAAGCCGCCGAGGAAGGCCTTGCGATTCTTTACCCATTCGCCAACTTCTTGCCCCTCCTGGATATCTCGCGCTTGCCGTAGCGCCTGCAGTAGATTATCGGATGTTATTACCTGGTCTGTACCAGGGACTGATATCGGGCCAGTGGCGTCAACAAGAGTACGCAGGAATTCTTGATCGATCGCTATGACGCCATCGGGGAGCGGTGCGTCCTGACCGTAAGCATAGAGTTGCATTACTTTTTGGGCCGAGACGGGGAAGTCCGGCCAATAATTGGCGTCGCGGAACAGAAACAGCTCCAGGCCCATAAAATCATAGAACGGTTGGGGCGGAAATCCGTACGGCTTCTCGCGCCAGTTGTCTATTTGATTTGCGTCGCCGAAGTTCAGATCGCGTATCTGCCCGTCCATAATCGTGAGCAGACCCGCGCCGGTCAGAAACCCGCCCGTGGCTCGCAATTCGTCCTCGTTCTGGGCCATGATGAGATAACGTCGCGGCCCGTCTTGCCCCAATAAATAGGGTAAGTGCGGAGCCAGTGCCAATCCGCTCTCGGCCGCCGGCATCCATTTGTCTGAAGCCATCAGGAGTTGTCGAACACGCCACGGCAGTGTATCTCTTTCGACGGCGGCATCTAGCCCCGCTGCCGCAGCTGAATAGCGCTGGATCGCGTTATCGGCCGCTTCAAGCTCCGGAGCCGCGTCTGATAAAACAGGGAGCAGTTCACCCAGTCGCATCGGACTGAAATCGTCGCGCTGCATGATCGCTAGCGCCGGTTTCAGACTGCTGATGGCCGTTGCGCCCGCTTCTGATCCTGCGTCGGCCATATCCAGTAAATAAGGTGAGGCGACGAGTGTTGGTCCTAGTTTTGGAACCCAGCCAAGATAAGGAGCGAACGGCCGGATAATGCCCAGTTCATCGCGCAAGACGACGATATTAGCCCGCGCATTAAGTACTAGAGTTTCGGCCGCATCGGGATCAAGCTGCGTGAGGCCACCGGCCATCAAGGCGCGTGCCTCACGCTCGACCGCCATCAGAGATCGAGCGGCCTGGTAAACACGCCAGCCCTTCAAGCCCACCCAAAGGAGCAGGATGAGCAGGCCAAGCAGCAGCAAAAGCCGAGCTATTCGGCCGGTCGGGACACCAGACTTTGGCCGCTCGGGTTCCCGTTCGGACGCTTTATCCGGGTCAGGCGTTTGTCGTGAATAGTAATTTCCTGAAGTCAATCTGTTCTCTCAGCGCATAATAAATAGGGCGCGCCGCCTTCTCTCTCTGGGCCGATGCCGGTGATCGATGTAGGCGCCTCCGGCGATGAAACAAGGCTGACCAGACAGAACGGCCGTTTATGCTCATTGTCATGGTGTAACGCAGGTAGATCGTCTTGTCGCGGTATCGACAGGTCGGGATATTGCTCCGCTAAACGAGCCCGATACCAGTCGAAGGCGAACAGATTGGCATCTACCAGACGCAAATCAGGTCGAACGCCTTCCACCTGTTGGAAATACAAGAGTGTAAAGATAGTACGATCGCCCGGTGTAAGCAAGAGCGCGTTCGCCGGAGCTGTTTGCAGGACAGCATCTGCAAGGTTGCGCGCTGAGTATTGCCCGCGTAGATCGCGTGCGCCGAAGGTTAAAATCACCAGAATAAGCGGAAGCAGCAAGGCAGCCATGCCCAATCGTTGCAATAAGGGGGCGATAAGTAGAGCCAGGACGAGGAATACCGGCAGGAGTAACACAGCTGCGTCCGGCGTGTCATACGACAGAGCAAATAGCATATACAGGAGCGAGGTTCCCACCAGCAAATAGGGTATTGGCCGAGAATTGATTGCCGGAAGGCGCGCCTCGGCTGGTTGATCTGTTGTCGGTGGCAGGCTTGCTTTCCAGACGACCAAGGACACCACTGGTCCCAGTATCATTGCCTGCAACAGGCTGAGCCATCGCTCAACGCTGATGGTCGGTTGAATATTAGCCGCGTAGAGTTGTCCACTGACGAGCCACCACCACCCGGCCAGATGAGTCGGTTGGCCCCAGATGACGGGGCTTTCGCTTAGCCCCAGCCACGGCAGGAGCAATAAGGGCGATAATCCTAGGGCCAGTCCGATGCCTGCTCGCCGCCATTGGCGATAGCCGTCAAGGAGAAAAACAGGGAGCCATAGCGCCGACGTCAGATGTGTTGTGATGGCCAGACCGAGCCAGAACCCGCTGGAAACATTGGCTCCATGCCGGCTCCAGACAAGCAAAAAAGCCGCGAGCATGAATAGATTGAGGTTGTACACCTCGGCCACTACCGCCTGGCTCCACACCAAGGGGGCGAAACCGAAGAGGAGCGCGGCGCTCACGGCCGCTTCCAGCCGTATTCGGGGGCGCAATGTGCCGATAATCAAGACGGTCAGCCCTACGGCCGCCGCCGCGCAGACGGCCGAGAACAGATTATAACGGAAAGCTACACTCCCCAATGGAAGTAGACTGAACAGCTTCCCCAGCAAAATATAGGTCGGGTATCCAGGTGGGTGGGAGACGCCTAGCGTCGCTGAGGCGGTGATAAGCTCGGCGCCATCATAAGCGCCATTCGCCCAGCTCAAGTCGGGCGCCAGTGTGAAGACGTAGATGCCCAGCGCTATCAGAGCAGATGCTAATGCCGGCCGGCGAAATCGAGCCAGATCGACAGATTCTGTTCCCGGGTAAGAGGCGCAGGCGGGTGTAGCCGTCATAATACTGACTACCTGGCGCCCTTCCCGCGCAAGACGACCGGAATTGTGCGCGCCAATATCGCCAAATCGCGACCGAGGGAATAATGCTCGATATAGTCCAGATCCAGATCGACCCGCTCATCCAATGACAGGTCTGCCCGGGCGTTGATCTGCATCGGCCCTGTGATGCCTGGCTTGACGGCCAGCCGTTGCCGATGCCTGTCAGAATAGTAAGCCACTACGCGCGGCTCTTCCGGCCGCGGTCCCACGAGACTCATGTCTCCTTTAAGAACGTTCCAAAATTGCGGAAACTCGTCCAGGCTCCAGCGACGCAGAAAACGACCGACGGTGGTGAGGCGTGGATCATTGTCCAGTTTGAGTACCGGCTCAGTCAAACCGAGGGATGTCACCAGTTCGGACCACTGTTCGGCCGCGCCAACTTGCATCGTCCGGAATTTAATCATGATGAACGGCCGGCCTTGTTCGCCAATGCGCTCCTGCCTGAACAATACCGGGCCTTTGGAATCCAGTTTAATCGCCAGGGCGACGAGAGGCCATATAATCAACGTGAATACTATGCCGATTATTGCTCCGGCCAGATCGATTCCCCTCTTGAGAATAAATTGATGTTTCGTAGCGGCGGGTTCGCTGCCGATGTCGCGGCGCGGGCGTAGGGTACCGATCAGATAGCCGGCGCTCAGGGCGGTCGCCCGCCCGAACAGTAGTAACGGCGAGACGGCCGCCACCGCACGGTCTTTGTTCCAGGCTTTCCTCACGAACGGGACCGTTGTTAACAGAAATATCAGCGACAGGAACAGGATAGACGTCCCGACCAGTTCGAGATTATGCGCCCAGCGTTTTGCGCCTAGCGCCGCGACAAGCAATGGCCCCGCTATCAGCGTGATAGCAATAGCCATGACCAGAAGCATCTGAACTTTCATGACCTGTGGCGTGTGAGAATCCCCGACCACCTTGCCGGGAAAACGCCGCACGACCTGGGCTTTCCAATAGCCGATAGTGGCTTTCTTACGAAGATAGGCCGCCGGCGTGGCGCTGTGAAGATGGTCAACGACGGCCGCTTCCTGGAAGACCATGCGATAACCGCGATTGGCTAGCCGGAACGACAGCTCCTGATCTTCGAGATAGTCGAATCGCTCATCGAAGCCATTATGAGCCAGTAATATATCGCGACGATAGGCGGCCGAATAGGTATCGATGAAATCGATGGATTCCTGTGTGCGCAGAAGATCATACTTGTCTTCGTATTCCAATTGGACGAAACGGGCGATGAGCGAGCGCTGGCGGGTTGCATAAGCCCCTTTACAGGCTGCGACCTCCGGATCATCAAAAGGAGCGCAGATCTGCTGGAGCCAGTCCGGATGTGGGACGCAGTCGGCGTCCGTGCAGCAGACAAGCTTGCCCGAGGCGGCGTGAATACCGGCGTTTCTGGCTGCCGCCGGTCGGCCGCGTGGCGTTGAGAGTACTGTCGCGCCGGCCTCCCTAGCCCGTGCGGCCGTCTCATCCGTTGATCCGTCATCGACGACGATGATTTCATAGGGGCGGTCGAACGACTGCTCACGCAAGGCGACCACGCAGGCGCCGATCGTAGTTTCGGCATTATAGGCGGGAACGATGACAGATACTTCTGCCGTCATGGAGACGAAGAGCCGCTGATTGGCACGTCCAGCGGCAAGACGCTTCGCCATCGCCATTTGCTTCGTGAGGCGGCGATGATCCCCAGGGCGATCTGGGGCGCGACGACGACCAGATATAACAGAATCGCATAACCGGCGACGGCAGCCTCATCGGTCAGACCGGATTGCCACAGCATGAACGCCGCGGCTCCGTTGAAGACGCCGATCTTGGCGGGAGTGCTCGGTGGTGCGATGGCGAGGCTGACGACGATGTGAATCAGCGCTGCATCCAGGACGGTGAGGGGTAGGTCGAGCGCCGGGAAGAGGACGTAAGGCAGCGCCACCGCTAGAATGGCGATCATCAAGGAGAGCATCAGTAACAGGAGGATCAGGCGCCGATTGCGCAACGCAGCCAGCCCTTCCAGTCCTGCCACCGCCAGCTTCAACAGCCAGATTTGCAGGCGTTGAGGGAGCGGGCTGATGGCTTTGCGCCAGAGCCGGATAACCAGGTCCGTTTGATAAGCCAACAAATAGAGCACAACCAATAGAGCCAGGGGCAGGATGATTACCAGCGCGCCCGGTCGCTGAATATAGTCAGGCAGGAAGGCGAATGGCAGGACAAAGATGATGGTCAATCCGAAGAATACCAGGTCCAGGGTCTTTTCCACTACCAGCGTACCCAGGGTGCGGCCGCCGCTTGTGCCGTTCTCCTGATTCAGCGCGTAGATGCGCGCTACTTCGCCCAGTCGTAGAAAAGGAACGACCAGATTTACATATTGACCAAGCGACAAGGCCCAAAAAGCCGAGGTGAAGCGAATAGGCGGATGCTCGGCAGGATACATGAGTTGCCAGCGCCATGCTTTCAGGACGATTGTTAACGCCATGATCGCCACAGCCAGAGCGGTATATCCTGCTGACGCTTTTAGAAGCTCGGCGCCGATGGCCGCCAAGCTAATACGGTTTGAGAGGTACCACACCCCGGCCACGATAAGGAGCGTCGTCAGGCCGAGATTTAGCCACGGCCAATAGTGCCGCCACGATTTACCAGTCACCATATGGCGACCCTCCGTGGCTTCACGATGACTTGTTCGCTCGCTCAAATTCCACCCCGATTAGCCTATTATAAAACGGTTGGCGAGAGATTGTACCTTGCGGTTACCGGTGGTTCAATCCAGGCTGTCACGTCTCATTGCGTCGGGTGAAAAGGATAGCGGCCCCGATTGTACATGCCAGGAAGACCAACAGAGTTATGAAGAAGCTAAGCCACAGGAAGAGGAGGCCGTGATCTCCGGTCAGTTGCGTATCCGGTATACCTGCGCCCGAGTTCTGTCTATCCATCTGCTCCGTAGCTTGCGAGCCGACGACCGGAAGAGGCGCTATCGCGTCGTGGCCCGCCTCAGTCGGTGGATAAGGGAAGGTGTCGGGTTGTGCAATTGGTGGTTCCTCGATCTGCGGCGCCTCGACGGGAGGCGGATACCCCACCTGTTCCAGCCCCAAGCCTGATACCGGCCCTGACATAACCAAGCCGATCATTAACGCTAATAATCCAGCGATTACCCTGAAGTGTATTATAGTTCGTTGCACTTGGATACTCACTCTCCGCGCCGCTGCCGTCTATTGTCTCGAGATATGGCGACCAGCGCGAGAAGACATATCAGGATGAGCGCTCCGGCCGGGATCGTTTGCCAGGGGTTGCCGGCCGTGATTACCAGACCGACGCCTACCAGCAAAAGACCGCTCATGAGGACCGTCTGAAAGCGCGGTTCGCTCATGACTTGCCGGAGGGGGCGGTCGAGCTGCCTCGCCATCCAGTGATAATAGCTAAGTCCAGCCAGCATGAGCGCCAACCCGGCGACCCAGAAACTGCTGCCAACCACTGATAGCCAATTAATCATAATATCCGAGCATTATAACATCTGTGCCGAAGTCCAACCGAACAGTTCACGTTAATATCAGCTTGCAGCTGTTCATGGTTAATCGGACCCGGCTAAGCCTCTTTTACGCCGTTTTTGTGGGTATACTTGAAACATGGCTAAACGACAAACGCAATATGTATGTCAGAATTGTGGCCGCACGACTCCGGCCTACATGGGTCGATGCCCTCGTTGCGGAGAGTTCGATACGATGGTTGAGCAGTTGATCGAGTCAGAGTCAACCGCTCGTGGGCGCAAATCGGCCGGTCCGGTTACGTCGCGCCCGGTTCGCCTGCGTGAGGTGGAGACCGATAGTCTGGATCGGCTGAGCTTGCCCGTCCAGGAATTTTCCCGCGTCCTTGGCGGAGGGTTTGTGCCCGGCTCCCTCATCCTTGTCGGTGGCGATCCCGGCATTGGCAAATCCACATTGTTGCTGGAGATCGCCGGCCTGACGGCCAATCTTCATGGGCCTGTGCTCTATGTCTCGGGGGAAGAAAGCGCCCGACAGATTAAGATGCGCGCTGAGCGCTTGCGCATCGAAGCCGAGGATCTCTTTCTGGTGACTGAAACCAGTCTGCACGCCATCCTTGATCATATCACGGCCGTTCGCCCCGTGATGACCATCGTTGATAGCATCCAGACGACCTACGACGAGAATCTTACTTCATCGGCCGGCAGCGTCAGTCAGGTGCGGGAATCGGCGTCCCGCCTGCAGGAAGTAGCCAAGCAATCAGGCGTGGTCATCGTTCTGGTTGGCCACGTGACCAAGGAGGGCGCCATCGCTGGGCCACGCGTGTTGGAGCACATCGTCGACACGGTGCTCTACCTGGAAGGCGACCCGTTTCATCGTTATCGCCTGTTGCGTAGTGTGAAGAATCGCTTTGGCGCTACCAGCGAGGTGGGTGTTTTTGAGATGGTCGAACAGGGCATGGTCGAGGTTCCTAATCCATCGGAGGCCTTCCTGGCTGAACGTCAGGCTAATGCGCCCGGATCGGCAATCGCCGTTACGCTGGAGGGCACGCGGCCGTTGCTCGTCGAGGTGCAAGCCTTAGCCAGCGGGACGACCTTCGCCAACCCACGCCGCACACCAAACGGAATTGATATCAATCGCCTGCTCTTGCTGACCGCTGTGCTCACGCGACGCGTCCATATCCCGTTGCACGATAAGGATGTGTTTGTCAACGTCATCGGCGGCTTGCAAATATCCGAGCCGGCGGCCGATTTGGCGGTTGCTTTGGCGATCGCCGGCAGTGTTAAGGATCGGCCTGTCCATGCTGATATGGCCTTCTTTGGAGAGGTTGGGCTGAGCGGGGAGTTGCGAGCGGTCAGCCAACTGGAGCCTCGGCTGAAGGAGGCCGCCAAACTGGGTTTCAAGCGATGTATCGTCCCCCGGACACGCCAATTAAGCGCGACCGCCATCCCGAAAGGGCTTGAAGTGATCGGTTGCCGCAGTCTGCTGGAGGCCGTCGATCTGGCGTTGATCCGCTCTTGAAATTTTCTGACAACCCGCTATAATCGCGAATTCGTTGCACGGTAATGGCAATGCACGGCCATCCCACCGGCTTCCGCTCCCGGCAAGTGACCGGGGGCAATGCTCGCTAGAGTAAATTCCAAGGAAAGGAGATTTGCAACGTGCGTGATTACGAAGTAACTGTTGTTATCCAGCCATTGCTGGAAGAAGCTGAGCGTAACGAGTTGATCGAGCGCCTCAACAATCTGCTGGTACCCGCCCCTCGGGAAGAGGGCGACCTGGTCGCCAATCATTGGGGGGTCCGACAACTAGCTTACCCCATCAAGAAATTCCAGGAAGGCTACTACGTCCTCTATGAGGCGAAGCTGAACCCGACTCGTATCAAGGATATCGAGCGCAGCCTGCAGTATAACGAGGATGTTCTTCGTTACCTGGTTGTGCGCAAAGATGACTAGTTCCTAGGCGAGGGGTGTGGCGATGGCACCAGGCCGCAGCTTGAATAAAGTCATGGTCATCGGCTGGCTGGAGGGCGAACCCGAGGTGCGCCAAACGCCCAGCGGCCGTGCGGTGGCTTCTTTCAGCGTTGCCACATCACGCAGTTGGACCTCGACTGAAGGCGAGAAACACGAGGAGAAAGAGTGGTTCAACGTCGTCGCCTGGGGCTCCCTGGCGGAGATGTGCAGGGACCGCCTCATTCAAGGTCAACAGATCTATATCGAAGGGCGATTGCAGACCCGTAGTTGGGAAGACAACCTGGGTCGCAAGCACTTTCGCACTGAAGTCGTCGCCCAGGATTTGATAGTGCTCTCAGAATAAAGAGGATAAACAGATGCAAGCTACAAACCGTCCGAATCGGCGTTTTCGCCCCACCAAGCGTGTATGCCAGTTCTGCGTAGACAAGATTGAAATCGATTACAAGCAAGTGGATGTGCTGTCTCGTTATGTCAACGAATTCGGTCGTATGCGGCCGCGCCGTCAGACTGGAACTTGCGCCAAGCACCAGCGCGCGCTGGCCCGCGAGATCAAGCGCGCTCGCCACATCGCTTTGCTGCCATTCGTTTCCGATTAATTCATTGTTGCTGAAGATCGTAAACCGATATGGCTAAGAAAACCCAGAAGACTGGCGAAACCGAAGACCAGCGGCAATCGCGCAAGGACATCCTGATTGCGCGAAAGCAAGAGCGCCAACTCCGCAATATTCGCATCGCGGTTGCGGTGATTGTCGGGTTCATTGCCCTGGTTATCGGTGTCGCACTGGTCAACGAATTGTTCATCACTCCTAATCGTGCAGTCGCTACGGTGGGAGATCATACGATCACGCTACGTGAGTGGCAGGATCGCGTCAAATTCGAGCGGGCCCAACGCATTATCTTCCTGGAGAATCAGCTGGAGGCTTTCAACGGCGACGTCGGATTCGTTCAGCAATTCGGCGGCAGTGTCATCAATGAGCTGTACGATCCCCAGACAATGGGACAGAATGTCATTAATGACATGGCTAATGGGGTGGTGATTTGCCAGGCAGCTGAAGAGCGGGGCATTGTGGTCACTGATGCCGATGTCCAGGCGCGGATAGGCGAAAACTATTCCTTTTATGGCGAAGGCGTCTCACCGACTCAGATACCTAGCCCAACGGCGACCCTTCAGCCAACCCCATCTCTGACGCCCATCAGCACGGGGGTCACTACGGATACTACCCAGATCGAGGTGACTTTACCGGCGCCGACTGCCGGCCCCACCTCGACACCGGCTCCGACGGCGACCCCTGTATCCGAAGAGGAATTTCTGAGTCAATACAGCGAATTGGTTGACCAACTTAAAGCCCTGGGTGTGAGCGAATCCATTTACCGTGATGTCGTTCGCGCACAGCTATGTCGTGATAAATTGATCGATGCGCTAACCGAAGAGTTGCCCATCTCACGTACAACTGAAAAGGCCAGCGTTTTCCTGATCACGGCTACGAACGAGGAGTCCGCTAACGAAGTACAGGCGATGGTGAAGTCTGATGGTTTCCTGACTGCCTGGAATACGATCGTGAGCCGGCCGATTGACCCCGATGCTACTGATGCGCCTGCTACCGACGCCTATGAATTGCAGTGGCGCACGCGGGAAAACCTGTCATCCAGTGTGAGTCCGGAAGTTGCTTCGGCCGCCTTCGATCTTGACCTCAATACGCCGAGTGACATCATCCCCGCTATCGGCGCAGACGGCAAGACGACCTACTACATTATTATGGTCAACGGCCGCGAACAGCGCGATATGACGGAGACTGAGCTCCAGACGGCGCAAGCGAATGCCTTGTCCAAGTTTGTCGATGAGCAATTAGCCGGCAATCTGAAGATCAACGATGTCTGGCGCTCCCGAGTGCCAACGCTGCCGGCGCTGGATCCTAAATTCCTGGCCGCGCCCACAGCGACACCGGTTGTTACCGCGGCTCCGGCGCTGCCTACCACGGAGTCAGAATCCGGCGACGGGGAATAACCTTCCATCGTTGCTGAGCATGATTAACGGGCCGGGCGGAGTGTCACTCTGTCCGGCCTTGTCTTTTATGATCCTGGACATGCAGGTTGGTGAGAGACAGGAAGGCGGGTGTCTTCGTGCCGGTTTGGTGGCATTCGCTAACCGGTGTCCACATGTGAAAGCGTAATCAGATTCGGTTGATTTCGCGTCATAAAATGGCTGTGCTATACTTTTATCGCTCGTTAAATGCGTTATCCCATAGGCGAACGATGGTTCGCCTTTCCTTTTGCCCGGAGTCGAGGCTTCAATCATGATTTTCTCCTTGGCCGCGGACAAAACCGTTTATTCCAATGAACTAGAAGGAGTGCGCTGTGAACCTACATGAGTTTCAGGCCAAGCGACTATTTGCGGAGCACGGTATACCGATCCCGCGAGGGGAGGTCGCTTATACACCGGAGGAGGCCCGGGAGGTTACCCGAATTTTGGGCGGCAAAGCAGTTGTCAAGGCGCAAGTCTTGACTGGCGGCCGCGGCAAGGCTGGTGGCGTCAAGGTCGCTCAAAGCCCGGATGAAGCCCAGGCTAATGCCGAGGCCATCCTGGGGATGCAGATCAAAGGCCTTACGGTTAATAAGGTGCTGGTCGACGAACTGGCTCCCGGCATTCGGCAGGAGCTATATCTGTCGGCGCTGATTGACCGCGGGCAGCGCCAGCCGATGATCATGGCTTCGGCCGCGGGCGGCATGGACATCGAGGAGGTTGCTGACAAGACGCCGGAGAAGATCCATATCGTTCATATCGACCCGACACTGGGCGTGCGTAGCTATCAGACAAACTATCTGGCCAAGAATATGGGTTTGCCGCGTGAGCTGTGGGGCGATTTTAACAAGATCGTCAGCGGCCTGTATGATTGCTTCAAGAGTAATGACGCGTCGCTCACGGAGATCAATCCGTTGATCATTACCGGCGAGGGTAAGCTCATGGCGCTCGACGGCAAGATGTCGATCGACGATAACGCGCTCTCCCGTCACCCACGATTGGCCGAGATGCGCGATCTTGAAGAGGAACCCCCCGCCGAGGCAGAGGCTCGCCAGGCCGGTCTGACCTTTATCCAGCTGGACGGTAACATCGGCTGCATGGTCAACGGGGCGGGTCTGGCGATGGCGACCATGGATATCATCAAACTCTATGGCGGTTCCCCGGCTAATTTCCTGGATATCGGCGGTGGCGCGCGTGCCGATCAGGTGGCGACTGCGCTTCGCCTCATCTTGTCGGATCCCAAAGTCGAAGCCGTATTGTTCAATATCTTTGGCGGTATCACCCGTGGGGACGAGGTCGCCCGAGGGATTCTGGCCGCGCTGGAGCAGATCGATACCCCCGTTCCGATGGTTGTCCGCCTGGCTGGAACGAACGCCAAGGAAGGCCTGGAGCTACTGGCCGAGGCGGATATGATGACTGCCGCGACCTTGTCGGAGGCGGCACAAAAAGCAGTGGCCGCGGCCAAAGCGGCTCGCGAGAGTGGGAGGGCGTCATGAGTATTCTCGTTGACAAGAACACGCGATTGCTGGTGCAAGGCATCACCGGTCGCGAAGGCACATTCCATACCAATCAGATGATCGCCTTCGGCACGAATGTAGTCGGCGGCGTGGTGCCCGGCAAGGGCGGACAGCAATTTGACGGTGAAAAAGGCTCCGTGCCTATCTTCGATTCCGTACGCGAGGCGGCCGAAGCCACCGGGGCCAATGCGTCGATCATTTTTGTTCCGGCCAAGTTCGCTCCGGACGCGATGTATGAGGCGGCTGATGCGGGGCTGCCGCTGGTCATTTGCCTGACCGAGCACATCCCTGTGCTGGATATGATCGCCGTGCGCTCCTACCTGGATCGATACAACACCAAACTCATCGGGCCAAACTGCCCCGGCCTCATCACCCCCGGCGAAGCCAAGCTGGGGATTATCCCCGGCAACATCGTCATGCCCGGTACCGTCGGCGTTGTCTCGCGCAGCGGCACGCTGACCTATGAGGTTGTTTACGCTCTGACACAGCGCGGCATTGGTCAATCTACCTGCGTCGGTATCGGCGGCGATCCGATTAAGGGCATGGACTTCATCGATGTTCTGGAGTTGTTTGAGGCGGATCCGAACACCTCGGAGGTCATCATGATCGGTGAGATTGGCGGTAATGCTGAGGAGCAGGCGGCCGCCTATATCAAACAAAATATGACCAAGCGTGTCACATCGTTCATCGCGGGGCGTACGGCTCCTCCCGGACGTCGTATGGGGCATGCGGGGGCTATTGTTGAGGGCAAGAGCGGCACGGCCGAAGGCAAGATCGCTGCTCTCGAGGCTGCCGGCGTACAGGTGGCTAACAACCCC
>WBZO01002469.1_pt1 | contig 23950 bp, 17 predicted proteins | sample 5204261 | NCBI WGS metagenome assembly WBZO01 (sample SAMN12412400, study PRJNA552823) | activated sludge metagenome | isolation source: activated sludge from anammox sidestream of wastewater treatment plant... | place: USA: North Carolina | collected 2017-09 | reverse complement strand
ACCAACGACGACGGGTACGCGGCGGAGGGCATCGACCTGCTGGTGGAGGCCCTGCGGAAGCTTCCCGACGTGGAGGTCCACGTCGTGGCGCCGGCCACCGACCAGACGGGTGCCGGCGGGAAGACCACCCCGGGCCCGCTGACCCACCGTGAGGCCGAGACCCGCAGCGGCTTCCCCGCGGTCGCGGTCGACGGCCACCCGGCCGACACGGTGCGGGTGGCCGTCGACGATCTCGAGCTGGCGCCCGACGTCGTGGTCTCGGGGGTCAACCAGGGCCAGAACGTCGGCCCGCTGGTCGACGTGTCCGGCACCGTGGGCGCGGCCCGGGCCGCGGCGGCCCGGGGCATCCCCGCGGTCGCGGTGAGCCAGGGCGTAGGTGCGCCGGTCGACTACGCGGTGGCCGTCAAGGCCGCCGTGAAGTGGATCACCGGCCATCGCGACGAGTTGCGGCCGCGCCGGTCGCCCCTCGGGACCGTCACCAACATCAACGCGCCCTCGTGCGGCGACACCGGCTCGCCCCGGGGCACCATCGACGTCCCCCTCGCCCCCGCGCTCCGACCGCTCAAGGTCTCCGACTGCGGCTCGAAGGTCGCCGATCCCGCCGACGACATGGCCGCGCTCGACGTGGGCTTCATCGTGGTCGCACCCATCCCGGCCCGTCCGGCCCCGGCCGGCTCGTAGGCGACGTTTCGGCCGTCCGGCCGGCGCCGCGCCAGATCCGACCGCCCGCCCGTCGGTCAGGCCCCTCGCTTGATCAGGTCGGCGCACTTCTCGCCGATCATGAGCACGGGAGCGTGGATGTTGTTGCTCGTGACGCGGGGCATCACCGACGCGTCGGCGATGCGCAGGTGCTCGACGCCCCGCACCCGCAACTCGGCGTCGACGACCGCCAGTGGATCGTCGTCGGGGCCCATCTTGCACGTGCCGCAGACGTGGTACTCGGTGTCGGCGTGGTCGCGCAGCGTCTCCTCGATCTGGCGGGGGTCGTCGCGGTCGTAGCGGATGAGCATGTCGCCGCGGTAGCGGTCGAAGGCGCGGCTGCCCATGATGTCGAGGGCGACCTGGGTGCCCTTGACCAGGGTCTCCATGTCGTAGGGGTCGCTGAAGTAGCGGGGGTCGATCAGCGGCGGAACGCGGGTGTCGGGGCCGGCCAGGCGCACCTCCCCCACGCTGCGGGGCCGGGCCAGCAGCAGGTGGGCGGAGTAGCCGTGGCCGAGGTGGAGCTTGCGGCCGTGGTCGTCGCCGATGCCGACGATCAGCTCCATCTCCATGTCGGAGACCTCGACGTCGGGGCTGGTCCGGTAGTACGCGCCCGACTCCGCGGCGCAGCTCGTGACGAGACCCCGCCGGTGCCGGCGCCAGGTCCACATCGCCTTGAGGAGGCGGGCCACCCCGACGGGTGAGATGCCGACGGTGTCGTCGGTGATCCGGGCGCGGTAGATCAGCAGCGCCGAGATGTGGTCCTGGAGGTTCCGGCCCACGCCCCGCGCGTCGAGCACCGGCGTGATGCCCAGCTCCTGGAGGTGGGCCCCCGGGCCGACCCCGGAGGCCATCAGGATCTGCGGGGTGCCGAACGCGCCGGCCGACATGACGACCTCCCGGCGGGCCCGCACGGCGTCGGCCCGGTCGCCCCGCCGGTAGTCGACCCCGGTGGCGCGGCGGCCGTCGAAGCGCACCCGGGTGATGTGGGCACCGGTGCGCACCTCGAGGTTGGGGCGGTCGAGGTTGGGGTGGATGAAGGCCGCGGCCGCGCTGTGGCGCTCGCCGTCCTTCTGCGTGACCTGCACGTGGTAGCAACCGTGGTGCTCGGCGCCGTTGTAGTCGGGGTTGTACGGGATGCCCTGCTCCTGGCACGCCTCCAGGAACACGCCGTTCAGCGGGCTGGGGCTGCGCAGGTTGGTCACGTGCAGCGGACCGTCGACACCGTGGAATGGCGAGTCGCAGTGGATGGCGTTGGCCTCGGAGCGCTTGAAGTACGGCAGGACGTCGTCGTAGCCCCAACCGGGGTTGCCGAGCGCCGCCCAGCCGTCGAAGTCGGACGGGTGGCCCCGCGCGTAGATCATGGCGTTGATCACGCTCGAGCCCCCGAGCGCCTTGCCCCGCGGCTGGAAGCCGCGCCGCCCGTTGAGCCCGGGTTGGGGCACCGTCTGGTAGTTCCAGCTGTTGATGCCCCGCGGCATCGCTACGGCGAACCCGAGCGGAGCGCGGATCAGCACGTCGCGCCCCTCCCCGCCCGCCTCCAAGAGGCACACCGTCACCGAGGGGTCCTCGCTGAGCCGGCTCGCCACCACGCATCCCGCCGAGCCGCCCCCGGCCACCACGTAGTCGAACTCCTCCATCGGGCGCACGGTAGTGCGCCGGTCCGACCCTCAACGTGGGCCCGGCCGCTCCCGTCCCCGCGGCCCGGTAGCCTCACCGCACCGGGACGCCCACGCACCCTCCGGGGCCGGCGGAGCGAGGAGGAACCGTGCATCCGACCACCCGACGACCGGCGGGCATCCTGGCGGCGGCGGTCCTGGTGATCGCCCTGGGTGTGCTGCTCCCGGCCTGCTTCTACGCGGTGCCGGACCCGTTGCCGCCCGCTCCACCGGGCGCGCTCATCCGCAGCGAGCCGGTGACGGTCCCCGGCCTGAACGGGACGGCCTGGCGGGTGATGTACCACTCCCGGTCGATCAAGGGCGCCGACATCGCCGTCACCGGTCTCGTCTTCGGCCCCACGAACACCGCCGCGCCCCCCGGCGGCTACCCCGTGGTCTCCTGGGCGCACGGCTCCAAGGGCTTCGCCGACGGGTGCGCCCCCTCCGCGGACCCGACCACGGCGCTCTCCCTCCAGACCGTCAACGCCGTGCTCGGCCGGGGCTGGGCGCTCACCGCCACCGACTACGAGGGCCTGGGGACCCCGGGCCGCCACCCCAAGTTCGTCGGCGTCAGCGAGGCACGTGGCGCGATCGACATCGTGCGCGCCGCCCACGACCTGTCCGTCGACGTCTACGGCGCCGACCACCTGAGCCCCGACTACGTGGTGTGGGGTAACTCCCAGGGCGGCCGCGCCACCATGTTCGCCCTGCGCGACGCCGAGAGCTGGGCCCCCGAGCTGGACCTGGTCGGCGCGGTGGCCGCGGGCGTGCCGGCCGACCTCGACGCCGTGCTGCCCGTGGCCATCCAGGAGACCGGGCCGTTCCACGTGCTCGTGCCCGCGGCCGGGATCAACGCCGCCTACGGCGACGCCGACGCCCCTCTCGACGAGATCCTCACTCCGGATGGGATCGCCGCCCTCGCCGACGCCGACACCTACTGCAACGCCGACCTGAAGGTGCGGTGGTCGGCGCTCGAGGTCGACGCGGTGCTGAAGCAGCAGGCCGACGGCACGCGCAACCCCCTTTCCAACCCCGTGTGGGGCCCGCTCCTGCGGGCGCAGGACCCGATCGAGTTCACGGCCGCGTCACCGACCCCGCTCCTGATCGTCCAGGGCGGCGCCGACGACACGACCCCGGCGTTCGCCTCCGAGGCGCTGCGAGACCACCTGTGCTCGGCCGCCGTCGGCCAGGACCTCCAGTACTGGCTGTACCCCGACGGGAACCACACCTCGGTGATGACCGCATCCCGGACCGACACGCTCACCTGGATGGGCCACCGCTTCGCCGGCCAGGCGTGGCCCGACCCCTACACCCCCACCGGCCACCCGAACGTGCAGGCCACCACCTGCTCGTAGCGTCACGACCCCCGCCAGGCGCAGGGGGCACGGGGCGCGGCGTGACGGCCCGCGGCGTGACGGCCCGCGACCCGCTCCGGCTTCAAGCGCCGAACGGCTGGTGGTGCACCGCGCTCGGGGAGTCGCCACCGAGCTTCGCTCCGGCGGCCGGGCACACGGTCTTCCCCGGCCGGCGCCGGCCGCGGCTCCACGCCGCACCCGCGAGGACGGCCCCGGCGGCGAGCCAGGCGACGACCACGGTGGGCACGCCGAGCAGCTTCAGGGCGGACAGCGCGAGCGCGACCGCGAGCACGCCCCGCATCACGCCGTCCGGGGCGGTGGCCGAGTACCGGGCCCCCAGGTAGACGCCGGGTACGGCGCCGAGCAGCAGCGACCCGGTGAGCGCCAACGAGACGTCGCCGAAGGCGAGGTGCCCGATCGCCGCCGCGCCCACCAGCGGGATCGCCTGGGCGAGATCGGTTCCCACCAGGGACCCCGTGCTCAGCGACGGGTAGAGGACGAGCAGAAGGACGAACATCAACGAGCCGGAACCGACCGAGGTCGTACCCACGACGAGGCCGCCGAGCACGCCGACGGCGAGCGTCGGCAGGGGGCGGACCGGTACGGACCGCACGTCGGCGGTCGGCAGTCCGGGGCGCCGCGCGACGATCACGGCCTTCGCGCCGATCGCTGCGGTCGCCAGGAGCAACGCCACGCCGACCGCCACACCGATCCGGTCCTGGACCCGGGAGGCGTCGCCGAGGAGGTGCAGCGCGAACGCACCGCTCAGCGCCGCCGGGACCGAACCCATGCACAGCCAGGTGACGACGGGCCGGTGAAGCGAGCCGCGCCGGGCGTGCACGGCCGCGCCCAACGGCTTCATCACCACGGACGCGACCAGGTCGCTCGACACCGCGCTGATCGGGGGGACGCCGAAGCCGACCACGAGGATCGGTGTCATCAGCGCGCCGCCTCCCATTCCCGTCATCCCCACCGTGACGCCCACCACCAGCCCGGTGAGACCCAAGAGGAGTACTTGCATCGGATGCCCTTCCGGGGTGCAGGGAGCGCTCCCGCCGTCCGGCCGACGGCTGGATCAAACGGTCAGGCTGTCGACGGTCACCGCGGCGGCGGTCGTCGCGAGGGTGATGGCCACGCCCTCGCAGTCGATGCTCACGGTGAAACTGCCCGGCCGGCGCATGGCGACCCGCACCCCCTCGAGGCGCCGGCCGGCCAGGGTGCCCAGGGCGGCGTTCACGTCGTCGAGGCCCCGTCGCAGCTCACGACCGGCGGCCGTCCGGAGCAGAACACCCGTGAGGCACCTCTCTCCCTCGGCCCGATAGAGGCGCCGCGCCCTACCGCCCTGGAGGGAGGCGGCGGCGACCTCGGAGAGGATGCCGAGCAACTCGGGTGGAACGGTCCCGGAGCGCGCGGCCTCGGCGAGGCGGGACGCGTCGGCCCGCCTCGGTTCGCCGAGCACCCGCGCGGCCGCCGCGGCCTCGGCGGCGACGATCTCCGCCTCCTCCCCGCCGAGCGTCAGGGGCCCGGGCGGGGCGGACGGGTCCAGGTCCGGGACCGCGCCCCTCACCGGTCCTCCCCCAGGATGGCGTGAGCCTCGTGCTCGAAGCCACCGGTCTCGATGGGGCAGTGGATCCCGCACTCCTTAGGGGCACCGGTCTCCCACCACCACCGCCCCGCCCGGTCGTCTTCACCCGGGGAGACGGGCCGCGTGCACGGGTCGCAGCCGATGCTCGTGTAGCCCTCGGCGTAGAGCGGGTGAACGGGCACGTCGTGGTCCGCCAGGTACTCCCAGACCTCGTCCTTGGTCCAGTCGGCGAGCGGGTTCAGCTTGACGATGCCGTTGTGGTCGTGGTCCAGCTCGACCTTGCGGATGGCGGCCCTCGACGCCCACTGGTCGCGCCGCAACCCCGTGATCCAGCAGTCCAGGCCGTCCAGGGCCCGCACCAGCGGCTGGACCTTGCGAACCTGGCAGCACCGCAGGCGAAGGGCAAGTGAGTCACGGAACGAGTCGCGGCCGTCGCGGAGCTCCATGGCCTCCACGGCCCCCGGATCGGGGCTCAGCACCTCGACCTGCGCGTGCGGGTAGCGGGCCCGCACCTCCTCGATGAAGCGGTAGGTCGCCGCCGGGAGGCGCAGCGTGTCGACGGTCAGCACCCTCACCTCGGGGCGCAACCGGACTGCCATGTCGAGGATCGCCATCCCCTCGGCCTGCAGTGCGGTGACCACGGCGATCGCGTCCGGGTCGAAGGTGTCGAGAGCCCACGCGATCACCTCTTGGGGCTCACGATCGTCGAGCTCGATGGCGATCTCGCCCACTTCCAGGTCGTCGAAGGCGACGCGCTGCAACATGGTCCCTGACCTCTCTTTGGGGTCTACGGCCTCGGGCCCTCAGCCGCACCCACCCGCGAGCGCGGGAAGGATCGTCAGCTCCTGCCCGGCGGCCACGGGGGTCCGGAGGCCTTCGAGGAAACGGATGTCGTCCTCGCCGAGGAAGACGTTGACCGACGCGACGACATCGCCGTCGGGGCCGAGCACATGCTCGGCGAGCCGCGGGAACCTCTCCTTCAGCTCCGTGAGGATCCCGCCGACCGTCTGCGCCCGGACCTCGACCAGGTCGGCGCCGTCGGTGGCCTCGAGCAGCATCCCCGGGATGCGCACGACGGGCCGATCGGACGGCGTCTCGCTCTCGCCGGCGGTTGCATCCTCGCCGCTGGCGATCCTCCGCAGCTCGTCGTCGTCGTGGCGGGCCAGGAAGTCGGCGAACGCGAGGTGGTCGCCGTGGGCCGCCTTCGTACCGAGCCAGGCCCGGACCAGGCGGCACACGACCTCGGTGATCTGCTCCGACGGGATGCGCGTGATCAAGGGAACGCCGATCGCCGCGCCGGTGCCGAGGCGGCCGCGCAGGCGCAGGTTGTACGCCTCGCCCCGCACGCCGGTCTCCGGATTCGTGGCCGTGGTCCCCTGGAGGCCGATGTCGCCCACCCAGTGGTGGGCGCACGCATGGGGGCAGCCGTCCATGTGGACGCTCAGCTCCTCGACGGCGGCGGCACCGAAGCGGCGCTCGAGCTCAGGCAGGATCTGGCTGAGCTTCCCCTTGGTCTCGGCCACCGAGTAGTTGCAGAACCGATGGTCGGTGCAGGCCACCGAGCGGGCGTACAGCCGGCTCCGGTGGGGCTCGAAGCCGATGCCTTCGAGCCTCTCCGTCAACCAGCCGACGCGCTCGGTCGGCACGTCGACGACCACGACGTTCTGCGACCGGGTGAATCGGGCCTCGGCGCCGATCTCACCCAGCAGCTCGCCTAGGGCGACCAGTTGATCGCCCCGGACCTGGCCCGCGACGACGGGCAGGCCCACGTAGGAGAGGCCCTCCTGGCGCTGGCGGTGGACGCCGAAGTGGTCCACGCCCGACCGCGGCGCCGGTGCCTCGCCATCTTCGAGGCGGTAGCCCAGGTGGCTCTCGACCATGTCCCGCACGCCCTCGGGGCCGTAGTCGTCGACCATGAACTTGAGTCGCGCCTTCACCCGGCTGACCCGGTACCGGAGGTTCGACTGCCACACGTCGGTGATGGCCCGGAGCACCTCGATCGCCGAATCGTGCGGCTCGGCGGGCACGAAGACGCCCAGATCACGGGAGATCCTGGGCGTGGCCGAGAGCCCACCCCCTACCCGCACCGCGTAGCCGGGGCGACCGCCCTTCGTAGTCCCCACTAGGGCCACGTCGTGGATCTCGGGGGCGTTGCACTGCGCCGGGCAGGCGCTGATCGTGACCTTGTGCTTGCGGGGCAGGTCCGAGTAGTCGCGGTTCCCGGAGAAGAAGTCGGCGACCGACCGCACGAGGCCGGTCACGTCGAACAGCTCGTCGGCGTCGACGCCGGCCACCGGGCAGCTCGTGACGTTGCGCACCGTGTCGCCCTCGGCCCCGGCGGTGGTGAGGCCGGCAGCCTCGATCCCGGCCAGCACCTCGGGCAGCTCGGCGAGGCCGACCCAGTGCAGCTGGATGCCCTGACGGGTCGTGAGCTCGCCGTAGTTGCGCCCGCGGTCGCGGGCGATCGAACCCAGGGCGACGAGCTGGCCCGGCAGGACGCGCCCGCCGGGAACCTTGACGCGAACCATGAAGGTACCGAGCTTGGGCTTGTCGTGCATGAGGCCCCACCAGCTCAGGAAGACGACGTCCTCCTCGGGTATCGCCTCGTAGCCCCGGGCGATCATCTCGGGGAGCTCGTGGATGATGTCGAGCGGGAACTTCGCCTTCTTGTGGCGCTCGATGGCGTTGCGCTTGAGGATCAGGTCCCAGGTGGGCTCCGGGGCGGGTCCCGAGGCGGGCACCTCGCGGCGGGTGGTACTCGTCATGGGCGAGGAGTATAGGCAATACCCGACTTAACTGATCAACTTTGTCGGGTATTCGCCGCCGCCCGCCTCCCGCCTACCCTCCGAACTCCGGCGCGGGCGGGGCGATCGACCGGAGGTCGAGGCCGGCCACATCGCCGATCACGAACACCGACGGCGAACCGAGCCCCAGCTCACCGACCGTCGCGAGCGTGGCGCGGCGGACCTCCTCCGCGTCGCCGGTGGCGGCCCGCACCCCGAGGACCGGCGTCTGCGGCACCAGCCCCACCTCGACGAGGCGCGAGGCGATCCGGCCGATGCTGGCCGCACCCATCACCACGACGATCGTCCCCCCGATCGTCGCGAGCGCCTCGGCGAAGCCCGGGGGCCAGTCGGCGGGCCCGGCATGGCCGGTGATCACCGTGAAGGACCGGGCCAACCCCCGGTGGGTGAGGGGAGAACCCCCCGCGACCGGTGCCGCCAGCACCGAGCTGATGCCCGGCACCACCGAGAAGTCGATGCCCGCGGCCATCAGAGCCGCCGCCTCTTCGGAGCCGCGCGCGAAGACGAACGGGTCGCCGCCCTTGAGGCGCACCACGCAGCGGTGGCGTCGCCCGTACTCGACGAGCAGGCGGTTGATCTCCTCCTGGGGAACCGGCGCGGCTCCCGGGGCCTTGCCGACGTCGACCACCTCGGCCGAGGCCGGTGCGAGCGCGAGGAGCGGCCGGGCGAGGCGATCGTGGAGGACAACGTCGGCCTGCCCGAGCAGGCGGGCCGCGCGCACGCTGATGAGGTCGGGGGCGCCCGGCCCGGCACCTACGAGGTGGACGGTCACGAGCTCTCTCCTTCGGGGGGCGGCCGGCGCCGCCGGACCCTACGATGATCCCTCATCACGCCCTGGGCACGGCACGCCGTGGGCCGCCGGACGCCCGCGTCCGTGTCGCCGAGGCGAACCCGGGCGTCCGACCCGCCACCCGAGCCGCCACCCGAGCCGCCACCCGACCCGCCACCCGAGCCGCCACCCGACCCGCGACCCGACCCGCCACCCGACCCGTCAGCCGAGCCGAGGAGAGGATTTCCCCGGTGCCCACCAACCACTATCCGGTGAGCCTGGTCGTGACCGAGCGACCGTGCCTCGTCGTCGGAGGGGGCCCGGTCGCCGCTCGCAAGGTCGAGGGGCTGGTCCGCGCCGGCGCCCGGGTGACCGTCGTGGCACCCACCGTCGTCCCCGCCATCGAGAGCTTCGCGGCCGGGGGAGGCGTGACCATCGAGCAGCGCCCGTACCGCGCGGCCGAGGCCGCCGCCTACCGCCTGGTGGTCACCGCCACGGGACGGCCCGAGGTCGACGCCGCGGTGGCCGCCGACGCCGACTCCGCCGGGGTCTGGGTCAACAGCGCCGACGACCCCGGGCACTGCTCGTTCCTGCTGCCCGCCGTATTCCGGGACGGACCGGTGACCGTCGCGGTGGCCACGGGAGGCGCCAGCCCGGCCCTCGCCGCCTGGTTGCGACAGCGGCTGGCTCGCGCCTGCGGCGACGGGATCGGGACGCTGGCCGGCCTGCTCGAGGACGCCCGGCAGCGGTTGCGGGCATCCGGCCGCTCGACGGAATCCGTCGACTGGCCGGCGATCCTCGACGGGCCCCTGCCGGCGCTGGTGCGCGACGGCCACCTCGACGAGGCCCGCAGGCTCCTCGACCGCACGATCGGCTGAGCCCACGGCCTGACGGACCCGACCGGTCGGAACCGGCGGCCCCACAGCCGCAGAGAGGAGGAGCAGGTGACCGAGCAGTACGACGTGGTGGTGATCGGGGCCGGGCCGGGCGGGGCGACGATCGCGGCCCTCCTCGCCCATGAGGGCCGGAAGGTCCTCCTCGCCGAGAAGAACGACCGGGCCGGCGGCAAGGCGATGACGCTCCACCGCCAGGGCTACGGCTACGAGATGTGGCCCGTCATCGCGATCCCGGGCGGGCCGTCCCGCTACGACGAGCTGCTGGCCCGGCTCGACCGGGCGGCCGAGGTGCCGCTGCGCATCCCGCCGCCCGAGCGCCAGAGTGCCGGCGGCATCGTCTACCGGACCGCCGGCGGCCGCTGGCGGCGCATGGAGGCCAACGACAGCGCCAACCCGCTCGACGCGTTCGCGCAGACCTTCGACCTCACGGCCGAGGAGCTGACGCCGGTGGTCGAGATGGCGACCGCGGTGTTCGCGCTCACCGACGACGAGGTCGATGCGCTGGAGACGACCACCTTCCTCGACTGGGTCGAGCCCTTCGCCCTGCCCGCCGGGCCGCTCGCCTACATCGGCGTGATGCTCAACATGTTCTTCCTGATCGGCCCCGACCGCATCCCGGCGTCGGAGGCGATCCGCACCTGCCTGCGCGGCTTCATGCTCGCCGGCGGCACCGGGCAGTACTGGAAGGGCGGAGTCGGCCGCACCCTCGAGGTCGCCGCCGACCACGTGGTCGAGCGCGGCGGTCGTTTCCTGACCAGGGCGCGGGTCGAGCGGATCATCGTGGAGGCCGGCCGGGCGGCGGGGGTAGTCACGCCCCAGGGCGAGTTCCGGGCCCCGGTCGTGATCTCCAACGCCGGCATCCAGCCCACGGTGCTGAAGCTCGCCGGTGAGGAGCACTTCCCGCCCGAGTACGTGGAGTACGTGCGCGGCCTCGAGCCGTCGTGGGGGATCGCCGGCATCCGGTACTTCCTCGACGCGCCGGTGTTCCCGCCCGCCGGCCTGGCGTTCGGCGACCGGTCGTGGTGGACGACCGACCGCTACGAACGGGCGCGCGCCGGCGAGTGGCCCGACGTGCCGCAGCTCTACTGGTCGACCCCCGCCCTTTGGGATCCGGGCCTCGCCCCCGGCGACGGCAGCCAGGTGGTGCTGATCGGCACGCTCACCGACCCCGACCCCGACTCCCCGATGAGCCAGGACGCCGTCGAACGCGTCCACGAGACGGCGCTCGACGCGTGGCCGGACCTCGGCGCCCACCTCGTGAGGCAGGAGGCCTACACCACCAGGAACGTCTCCAACCTCACCCGAGACGCCGCGGTGCCGGGCGCCGGAGGCGAGTGCATCGGCATCGCCCAGACGATGGAGCAGGAGGGCCGGAACAAGCCCGACCCGCGCACGCCGCTCCCCGGCCTCTACATCGTGGGCTGCGACGCCGGCGGGCGGGGCGTCGCCACCCACCAGGCCGTCGACTCCGGCTTCCGGGTCGCCGACCTCGTCCTCGCGGACCTCGAGACCGCGGCCGGCACCCGCTCCGGTTAGGGACGACCGCGCCCGGCGATGCCGCAAGCCAAGGGGATCGAGATGATCCGCAGCAGCCCGACCGCTACGGCGCTTCACCCCTCGCCGGGTGAGGGGCCGAAGAGGTCTCTTCGGGGTTCGTCGGTGTAGACGGGCCGGCGCTTCTCGCGAAACGCGCGGATGGCCTCGGGGAGGTTCTCGGTGAAGCCCAGCATGAGCTGGTTGCGGTCCTCGATCTCGATCGCCGACTCGAGGCTGGCCGTCTCGAGGTTCGCCCACAGCACGTCCTTGGTCATCGCCAGGCCGTAGGGGCTGAACTCGCACATGCGCGCCGCGGCCTCGAGCACGGCGTCCATCAGGGCGTCGTCGGGGAGCACCCGCGACACCAGGCCCATCCGCAGCGCCTCCTCGGCGTCGACCCGCCGGCCGGTGAGGAGCAGGTCGTGGGCGTGGGCGGCGCCGACGAGGCGCGGCAGCAGCCAGCTCGCGGCCATCTCGGTGCTGGTCAGGCCGTTGACGATGCCGGTCGCGTTGAAGACCGCCGACTCCGCGGCGAAGCGCAGCTCGGCGGCCAGGGCCAGGCACATGCCGCCCCCGAACGCCGGACCGTTCACCGCCGCGATCACCGGCTGGGGCATGCGGCGCAGCGCGAGGACGACCCGCGAGTAGGTGCGCATCGAGCGCTGCGCGATGCGCCCCACGGTGAGGCCGTCGATGTTGGGCACCACGCCGTAGTCCTCGAGGTCGAGGCCCGAGGAGAAGGCCCGGCCCTCGCCGGTCAGAACGCACACGTAGGCCTGGTTGTCGGCGGCCACGCGCTCCAGCGCGTCGTGCAGCTCGATCACCAGGTCGATGGACATGGCGTTGAGGCGCCCGGGCCGGTCCAGCGTGATCCGGGCGACGTGCGGAAGGGGCGAGTCGACGCGAACGAGGCTCATGGGCGCCCGACGCTAGCGGGGGAGGCGCCGGGGAGGTGCGGGGTCGAACCTACCGGGAGTTGCGGGTCCGGCGGGCCCGCGCCTATCCAAGCGCCCATGACCGAGATCTCCCGCCTCCTGGCCGCCAACGAGGGCTACGCCGCCGCCCGCGCCGCCGTCGGCGACGCCAACCCCAGCCGGCACCTGGCCGTGGTCACCTGCATGGACGCCCGCATCGACGTGTTCGCCGTCCTCGGCCTCCACCTCGGCGAGGCCCACGTGATCCGCAACGCCGGCGGTCGCGTCACCGACGACGTGCTGCGCAGCCTGGCGCTCTCGGCGCACGTCCTCGGCGTCGACACCGTCGTCGTGATGCAGCACACCAAGTGCGGCCTCACCGGCGTCACCGACGACGAGCTGCGACGCGCCACGGGGGCCGACTTCGGCTTCTACCCGATCGACGACCACGCGGCCGCGCTGCGCGAAGACGTGGAGATGCTCGCGGCGGCCGAGTACCTGGCGCCGATAGCCACGGTGGCGGGGATGGTCTACGACGTCGAGACGGGCCGCCTCTCCGACGTCGTTCGCCACGAACGCCCGCCGGCGGCCTGACCGCGGCGGCTCAAGCTTCCGGCGCCAGGCGGGCGCCCCAGGTCGCGACGTGTGTGGCACCCGGCTCCAGGTGCACCAGGTCGATCCCGCTGCGGAAGGCGTCGGGCGGGCAGGTCATGGGCTCGACGCCGAGACCTCGCCGGCGCCGGCCGGGTGCGAGCGTGTCGCCGGTGTAGATCTCGAGGTAGGGGTAGGCGGCGTCGGCCCAGATCTCGGCGGTGGCGCCGTCGAGGCCGGTCAGCCGGGCCCAGGCCCGACCGCCGGCGTCGCGGGCCAGGGCGCCGTACGCGTGGTCGATGCGGTCGCCGGCGAGGACGCGGCCGCCCCGCAGGTCGAAGCGGGTCCCCTCCACCGGCTCCGTGCCCGCCGGGAGCTGCCGCGCCTCGTCGGTGACGATCCGGGTGCCCGCCTCGAGGTGAAGCGTGCACCCGTCGATCATGCCGTCGCCGGGCGACAGGTACGGGTGGTGACCGCACCCGTAGGGGGCGGTCACGTCGCCGAGGTTGGTCGCCGAGGTGCGCACGGTCAGGCCGCCCGCGTCGAGCGTGTACTCGACCTGCACGTCGACGGTGAACGGGTAGCCGGAGAGAGGATGTATCCGCGCCGCCATCACCACCCGGGCGGCCTCGTGCGCCACCGCCCGCCACGGCCGCCAGCGCAGGAACCCGTGGATCGCGTTGCGCTTCGACGGCTCGGTCAGGGCCACCTGGTGCTCCTCGCCGGCGAAGGTGTAGCGCCCGTCGCCGAGCCGGTTGGGCCAGGGGACGAGCGGCGTGCCGTGCGCGCCGTCGCACATCGACCCGACGGGGTACGGGTCGAGCACGTTCCTCGGGCCCCATCGGTACTCGCGCACCCCACCGCCCACCTCCACGATCGTGGCCCGTTGCTCCCCGAAGGCGATCCCGTACTGCTCGCCCGAGGGCGCGACCCGGACCGGCTCGTTCCCCTGGCCCATGGAGCGCTCACCTCCTCCCGCGGCTCCGACCACCGGCGCGGCCGGTGGGAGCCTCACCGGGGTGTCCCGGCGTCATGCCATCCGCTCCAGGCGCTCCCGGGTCACCTCGTCGGCGGCCTCTTCCCCCGCGACCCAGCGTCGCACCTCCTCGATCACGTGCTCGGCGAGGCGGTGCAGCTCGGTGCCCATCGACCCGGCCACGTGCGGGGTGAGGAACACGTTGGGCAGGTGGCGCAACGGATGGTCCTCGGGGAGCGGCTCCGGGTCGGTCACGTCGAGCACGGCGTAGAGGCGTCCGGCCCGCAGCTCCGCCACCAGCGCGGCGTGGTCGACGAGCGCACCCCGGGCCGTGTTGACGAGCGTCGCGCCGGTGCGCAGCGCGGCGAGCTGGCGGGCGCCGATCATCCCCCGGGTGGCCGGTAGGTCGGGAGCGTGGATCGACAGCACGTCGGCGACGGCGCAGAGGTCGTCGAGGCCCTCGTGTCGGCGGACCCCCAGGCGGGCCGCCTCCTCCTCGTCGACGAACGGGTCGTACAGGGCGACGGCGAGGTGGGGGAACGGGCGCAGCAGCTCGATCACCCGCCGGCCCACGGCGGAGGCCCCGACGATCCCGATCGTCTTGCCCCAGTTGCCGGTGGGCACCTCGCCGATCGGCCGGTGCGCGGCCACCGACGGGTCCCGCAGCAGGTCGCGCAGCCAGAACGCGTCCTTGCCCGCGAGGAGGATCGCCGCCAGCGTGAGCTCGGCCACGGGCTCGGCGTTGGCGCGGGCCCCCGTGGTCACCCGGATCCCCCGCTCGAAGACGGCGTCGGTCACCACGCCCTTGACGGTTCCCGCCGCGTACGCGATCAGGCCCAGGTTCGGCGCCCGCGCGAGCACCCCGGCGTCGACCGGTGGGCACCCCCAGTGGCCGACGATCACCTCGGCCTCCCCCAGCAGCTCGCCGGCGCGCGGATCGTCCCACGAGCCGATCGGGGTTCGGTCGATGATGCGGGTGATCGCCCCGAGCCGGTCGAGCTCGGCGGCGTCGAAGACCTCGAGGCCGGGCCAGTGGGCGAGGAACAGTGCAGGGCTGCGATCCAAGGCGTCTCCCATATCCGGCACCGGCTCCCGCCCATCTTGGCGCGGGACGGGCGCTGGATACGATGACCCACCGCCGTGAGGTTCCCCCAGGTCCGCAAGCTCGACACGATCGAGCGCTTCCGCGCCCACGTCGAGGGCCTGGGCCTGGCGATCCCGTTCGACGGGTCGGTCGACCCCGGCGGGCCCCTGGCCCGGCCGGTCGAGATCCACGACGGGTCGGCGGGAACGCTGGTCGCGCCCAACCGGTTCGCCACCCTGCCGATGGAGGGCTGGGATGCCGATGCCGACGGCCGGCCCACCGAGCTGGTGCGGCGGCGCTGGGAGCGCCTGGGCGGGAGCGGCGCCGGCCTGGTATGGGGCGAGGCGACGGCCGTGCGCGCCGACGGCCGGGCCAACGCGAACCAGCTCCTGCTCGGCGAGGCGACGGTCGACGCCTTCGCCGGCCTGCGCGCCCTGCTCGCGCCGGGCCAGGTGGCGGGCCTACAGCTCACCCACTCGGGGCGATACTCGCGGCCCGGCGGCGAGCCGGCGCCCCGCACCGCCTACGAGCACCCGTACCTCGACCGGCGCGTGGGGGCCGGACCCGGGAACGTGCTCACCGACACCGACCTCGACGACCTGGTCGGCGCCTACGTGGAGGCGGCGGTGCTGGCCCGGCGGGCCGGGTTCGACTTCGTCGACGTGAAGCACTGCCACGGGTACCTGCTCCACGAGCTGCTGTCGGCCCGTGAACGGCCCGGCCGTTACGGCGGCGTGCTCTCGGGCCGGACCCGCTTCCTCCGCTCGGTGGTGGAGGGGATCCGCGACGCCGCACCCGACCTCGCGGTGGCGGTGCGCCTGTCGGTCTTCGACCTCGCGCCGCACCGGCCCGGCCCGGACGGCGTGGGGGTCCCCGAGGCCGACGGCGCGTACCCGTACGCGTTCGGGGGCGACGGCACGGGGACCGGCATCGACCTCGCCGAGGCGCACGAGGTCCTCGACGGCTTGACCGCCCTGGGCATCGGGCTCGTGTGCACCACGGCCGGGAGCCCGTACTACAACCCCCACGTGCAGAGGCCGGCGCTGTTCCCCCCGTCGGACGGGTACGAACCCCCCGAGGACCCCCTCGTCGGCGTGGCCCGCCAGATCGCGGCGACGGCCGAGGTGGCGAGGCGGCATCCCGACCTGACCGTGATCGGGTCGGGCTACTCCTACCTCCAGGAGTGGCTCCCGAACGTGGCCCAGGCCGTGGTGGCCGGCGGAGGCGCGTCGATGGTGGGGCTGGGCCGTATGGTCCTCCCCTACCCCACCCTGCCCGCCGACGTCCTCGCCGGCCGCCCGCTCAGACCCGAGGCGATCTGTCGCACCTTCAGCGACTGCACCACCGCCCCCCGCCACGGCCTCGTCTCCGGGTGCTACCCGCTCGACCCGTTCTACAAGTCGCACCCCCAGCGGGTGGAGCTGGCCCGGGTCAAGAAGGAGAGCCGCCGGCCCCGCCGCTGAGGCCCCCGCCGCCCCGGCGCTAGCGTGACGGAGGTCCCCGGGAGGTACGACGCCCGCTCCGAGATCCACCGTCCACGGTCTGCCCCGGATCGGGCCCGGCCGCGAGCTGAAGCGGGCCGTCGAGGGGTTCTGGGCCGGACGTCTCGACGCCGACGGCCTGCTCGGCGTGGCCCGGGAGATCCGGGCCGCCAACCTCTACCGGCTGGTCGAGGCCGGGATCGATCTCCTCCCCACCAACGACTTCTCGCTCTACGACCACGTGCTCGACGCCGCGGTCCTCGTGGGCGCGGTCCCCGCGCGCTACCGCGACGCCATCCCCGACGACGCCCTGGCCCGCTACTTCGCCATGGCCCGGGGCGTGCAGGCCGGCGGAGTCGACCTGGCCCCGCTGCCCATGACCAAGTGGTTCGACACGAACTACCACCATCTGGTGCCCGAGGTCGGCCGCGACACCGCTCTTCACCTCGACGCCTCGAAGGTGGTCGACGAGCTGGCCGAGGCCGGCACCACCGAGGGGACCACCATGCCGGGCCTGCTCGGCCCGGTCACGTTCCTGCTGCTGTCCGACCCCGCCCCGGACGGCGACCCGTTCGATCCCCTGACGCTCCTCCCCGCACTGGTGGACGTCTACGAGGAGCTGCTCGCCGAACTGGGTGCCCGGGGCGCGGCGTGGGTCCGCTTCGACGAGCCGGCCTTCGCCGCCGACCGGCGGCCCGCCGAGCTCGACGCCCTGCGCGACGCCTACCACCGGCTGGGAGCCGTGACCGGCGCGCCGCCGGTGTGCGTGTCGACATTCTTCGACCACGCCGGCGACGCTCTCGGCGTGCTGCTCGACACCCCCGTCGACGGGATCGGGCTCGACTTCTGCGCCGGGCCCGCCAACGTCCGGGCCGTCGAGGCGGCGGGTGGGCTCGGCGACAAGGTGCTGTTCGCCGGGGTGGTGGACGGTCGCAACGTGTGGGCCAACCACCTCTCCGACACCTTCGGTCTCCTCGAGCACCTCGCCGCTCTGAACCACGACCAGGTCGTGGTCTCCACCTCGTGCTCCCTCCAGCACGTGCCCGTGAGCGCCGCCGCGGAGCCCGCCCTCGACCCGGAGCTGCGGGCCCGGCTCGCCTTCGCCGAGGAGAAGCTCCACGAGGTCGCGGTGCTGGCCCGCGGCCTCGCCGACGGCCGCGACGCGGTGGCCGGAGAGCTCGCGGCCCGCCGATCGACGGTCGATCGGCGCTCCCGGTCCCGGGCCGGTGTCGACCCGACCGTGCGGGCCCGGGTCGCCGCCCTCCGGCCGTCCGACGCCCGCCGGGACACCCGCTACCCGCAGCGCCGCGCGCTCCAGGCCCGTCGCCTCGGCCTGCCGGCGTTCCCGACCACCACCATCGGCAGCTTCCCCCAGACCACCGAGCTGCGGACCGCCCGGGCCGCGACGGCGCGCGGCGAGCTGAGCGAGGCCGGCTACGAGGCGCGGATCCGCACCGAGGTCGACGCCGTGATCGACCTCCAGGAGCGCCTCGGCCTCGACGTCCTCGTGACCGGGGAGCCGGAGCGCAACGACATGGTCCAGTTCTTCGCCGAGCGCCTCGACGGCTTCGCGGTGACCGCCCACGGTTGGGTCCAGTCGTTCGGCACCCGCTGCACCCGTCCCCCGATCGTGGTGGGCGACGTGGGCCGCCCGGCGCCGATGACGGTCGAGCTGACCCGCCACGCGCAGCAGCGGACCGCCAAGCCCGTCAAGGGCATGCTCACCGGACCCGTCACCATGCTCCAGTGGTCGTTCCCCCGCGACGACCTGGCGCGGGCGGAGACCTGCCGGCAGATCGCCCTCGCCCTCCGCGACGAGGTGCGCGACCTGGAGGCGGCCGGCATCGCGATCGTCCAGGTCGACGAGCCCGCCTTCCGCGAGGGCCTACCTCTGCGCTCCGACCGCCGGGCCGAGTACCTGGCCTGGGCCACCGAGTGCTTCCGGCTGGCCACCGGTGCGGCCCGGGCCGAGACCCAGATCCACACGCACATGTGCTACTCGGAGTTCGGGTCGATCATGCCCGCCGTCGCCGACCTCGACGTAGACGTCATCTCCTTCGAGGCGGCCCGGTCGCACATGGAGATCCTCGACGAGCTGCGCGCGTCGGGCTTCGACCGCGACGTGGGGCCCGGCGTCTACGACATCCACTCGCCCCGGGTCCCGACCGTCGAGGCCATGCTCGACCTCCTGGAGCAGGCCGCCGCCGCGGTGCCCGGCGAGCACCTGTGGGTGAACCCCGACTGCGGCCTCAAGACCCGCCGCTACGCCGAGGTGGAACCGGCCCTCGCCAACCTGGTGGAGGCGGCTCACCACCTCCGGGCCACGCGGCCCTGAGCGGGGAGCCGAACATGTCGCGTTCCACAACACCCCAGGTGGGTCGATCGCAACATGCTCGGGATGGTCGGCGGCCGGGCCGGGGTCCCCGCCGCTTCGACGGCGGAGACCCCGGTGCCGATCCCGGCCCCTCCGTCACGGCCGAGCTTCGTAGACGATGTTGACGGGCGTCTCGGCGACCCGGCGGAACCGGGTGAACCCGCCCTCGGTCACCACCCGCCGCATGCGCGCCTCGCCGGCCTGGGCACCGAGAGCGAGGCCGACCTCCTGATCCCGTGAGGCCGGGGTGCAGATCATCACCGATGCGTTGTAGAAGACCTTCCCCACCGGGTTGAGGTTGTCCTCCAGGCGGTCGCCCGCGTACGGCTCGACGATCATCCAGGTGCCGTTCGGATCGAGGCTCTCCAGGACGTGGCGGGCGGCGCCGACGGGATCACCCATGTCGTGCACGCAGTCGAAGCTGGTCACCAGGTCGTAGCCCCGGCCCGGGTAGTCCTGCGCGGTGGCGGTCTCGAAGCGGGCCCGCTCGGCCACCCCCGCGTCGACGGCGTTCATCTGCGCGGCGGCGATCGACGCCCCGTGGTAGTCGAACCCGACGAAGCTCGAGGCCGGGTAGTGCCGGGCCATGATGACGGTGCTGGCCCCGTGCCCGCAGCCGACGTCGGCCACGAGCGCCCCGCGCCGGAGCTTCGCGTCCACCTCGTCGAGCGCGGGTAGCCACTCGCTGGTGAGGTGGGCCGCGTAGCCCGGCCGGAAGAAGCGCTCGGTACCCGAGAAGAGGTCGGGGTGGTGCGCGTGCCACCCGACGCCGGCCCCGCTGCGGAAGGCCTCGGTGATCATCGGCTCGTCCTTGGCCACCGCGGTCGCGAGCTGGAACGCCCCGGGGATGAACACCGGCCCCTCGCCCTCGACCAGGCAGACCGCGTGCTCGGCCGGCAGGCTGAACGTCGCTCCCTCGGCGTCGTAGTCCACGTAGCCGGCGGCGGCTTGCCCGGCCAACCACTCGGTGATGTAGCGCTCGTCGGTGCGGGTGCGCGCGGCCAACTCGGCCGCGGTGACCGGCTCCCCGTCGGACATGGCCCGGTAGAGCCCGAGCCGGTCACCGAGGATCACCGTCGGCAGGTGCGCCGCGGTGCCGAGGTCCCCGATGAAGCGCCCGATGAACGCCTGGACCTCCTCGGCGTCAAGAGCGGTGGTCTCGATCATCGCCATGATGGGATCCCCCTTGCGTCTGCGCGGCAGCGCGCGTCTCCTTGGTCGACCGTCTCCGCGTGCCGTGACCCGGGCCCCGCGGTGCCGCCCGGCGGCACGTCCCCGGGGCCCCGTGCCGAGGACGGCGGGCGGCCGTACGCTGTCGGGGTGAGCGGTCCACCCGCCGCCGACCGGTTCGTGGGCCGGGTCGACGAGCTGCGCCGGATCGAAGCCGCTTGCGCGGCCGGGCAGGCGGGTCGGGGCTCCGCGTTCCTGGTCACCGGCGAACCCGGCGTCGGCAAGAGCCGGTTCTGCCGCGAGGCCGTCGACCGCGCCGCGTCGGCCGGCCTCGAGGTCGTGAGCGCGCGCGGCTGGCCCGAGGGTGGAGCGCCCCCGCTGTGGCCGTGGCCCCCGATCCTCGACGCGCTCGGCGGGCCCGGCACCGCGGCCTCGGTCCTCCGGCCGGGCCGCGATCCGCCCGACCCGTTCGCGCTCTTCGTGGAGGTTACGGAGCGCCTTCGCGACGCCTGCACCCGGTCGCCGGCGTGCGTGGTCGTCGACGACGTCGACGCCGCGGGGGCCGACGCCCTGCTCCTGCTCCGCTTCGTCATCCGGTCGCTCGACCGGCTGCCCCTGGTGCTCCTGCTGGCCGTCGCCGGGGCGGTTCCGCCCGTCGACGGTCCCGACCGCGGCCCGCTCCTGGAGGCGATCGAGCGCGAGTGCCTTCCGATCGCCCTGCACCCGCTCGACGTGGAGGAGACCGCCGAGCTCCTCGCCGGGTACGGCCTGACCGGCCTCGATCCCGACCTGACGGCCACGCTGCTCCGGATCACCCGGGGCAATCCGCTCCACCTGCGCCGGCTCGCGTTCCTCGACGCCGTCCCGGCCGCCGACCCCGGTGGCCCGACGTCGGGGGGCGGCGCGGGGCCACATCCCGCTATCGCGCAGGCCTTCGGCCGTCTCGACCCCGCCACCCGCCGCCTCCTCGCCCAGGCCGCGGTGCTCGGTCTCACGCCGTCGATAGCCGAGGCGTCCCGGCTGACCGGCGTGCGGACCGGAACGGTGTTCGAGAGCCTCGCCGAGGCGGCGCGCGCGGGTCTCGTCAGCTCACTCGGTCCGGCCCGCTTCTCCTTCAGCCACGAGCTGGTGCGCTCGGTGGCCGAGGAGTCGCTGGGCGCGTGGGAGCGGCTCGACGTGCACGCCCGGGCCGCCGAGGTCGTGGTCGACCCTCCCGGGCCGGGGCCCGGCGCGGGTGGCGCCCGGCGGGCGCACCACGCGCTGCTGGCCGCGCCGCGCTCGCGGGCCGACGCCGTGCGGGCGGTCGACGCCTGCCGGGACGCGGCCCGGACCATGGCCGCGAACCTCGCCCCCGGGTCGGCGGCCTCGCTCCTGGCCGAAGCCGCGGGCCTCCACGCCTCGGCCGGGCTGGGACAGCCCCCCGCCGGGCTGATCGAGGAGTGGGCCGAGGCCACGCTCGCCTCGGGCCGGCTGGCCGACGCCCGGCCCCTCTTCGAGCAGGCCGCGGAGGCCGCCCGCCGCGAGGACGACCCGGTGATGCTCGCCGAGGCCGCGCTGGGCCTCGGTGGGGTGTGGGTAAACGAGCACCGCGCGCCCGTCGAGCGCAACCGTGTGTCGGCGTTGCAGGGAACGGCGCTGGCCCTGCTTCCGGCCGGGGAGACGGCTCTGCGGAGCCGGCTGCACAGCCGCCTGGCCGCCGAGGCCGTCTACGACGGAGGGCCGATCGACGCGGTGCGAGCCGCGGTGGCCGGAGCCCGCCGCACGGGAGACGCGCGGGCGCTGGCCGAGGCTCTCTCGCTCGCCCACCACGCCATGCTCCTCCCCGAGCACCTGGCGGAACGGCTGGAGATGGCCGACGAGCTCGTGGCGGTGGCGTCGGGCGCCGGCCTGCCCGTCCTCTCGCTGATGGGGCTGTGCTGGCGCGCCGTCGACCTGTTCCATCTCGGTGATCCCGGGGCCCGGCGGGCGCTCGAGGACCTCCGGGAGAGGGCCGACGCGGTGGGGTGCCTGAGCATCCTCTACATCGTCGAGATCCTCGACGTGATGCTGCTGATCCGGGCCGGTCGCCTCACGGAGGCGGCTCGGCGCTCGGCGGCGGCGTACGAGACCGGCGCCGCCGCCGGCGACGTCGACGCGTTCGGCTACCTCGGCGCGCAGACGGTGGTGATCCATTGGCTCGAGGGTCGCGAGGCCGACGTGCTCGACCTGGTCGAGGAGGCCGCCGCGTCGCCCACCCTGGAGCGGCGCGAGTTCGCCTTCCGGGCCACCGCCGCCGACCTCGCCGCCCGTTGCGGCCAGACCCAACGGGCCCGGGAGGAGCTGGCCCGCCTGGCTGCGGGGGGTCTCGGGAGCCTCCCCCGGTCGAGCACCTGGCTCACCGGCATGGCCACGATCGCCGAGGCGGCCCATCTGGTGGGCGACGCGGGGCTCGGGGTCGAGGCCGGCTCGCTGCTGGCGCCGTTCGCGTCGCTGCCGGTCATGCCGTCGCTCGGCGTGGTCTGCCTGGGCTCCGTCGAGCGCTACCTCGGCCTGGCCGCCCTGGCCGCCGGCGACGCCGCGGCCGGCGTCGCCCACCTAGAGGCCGCGGTGGCGGCGAACCTGCGCCTGGGGAACCGTCCGATGGAGGCCCTGGCCCACGCCGACCTCGCGACCGCGCTGCACCGCCGGGCAAGGCCGGGCGACGCCGAGCTCCGCCGGAGCGCGCTGACGGCCGCCGCGGCCGTCGCCGACTCCTCCGGCATGGTGGCCCGGGCCGAGGAGTGGAGGCGGGCGCTGCGGGACCCGATCCCGGCGCCGTCTCCGGACCACGTCGGGATCTCCGCGCTCGAGGCGGGAGCCGGGCCTCCCGCCGTCCGGCGCCGCCGGCACGGATGGTGGGTGTGCGCATCGGGCCGGCGGGTCGCGGTGGGCGATCGGGTCGGATTCGCCTACCTCGCCCGCCTCCTCGACCGGCCCGGCGAGGAGGTGAGCGCCCTCTCGCTCGCCTCCGACGGCCGCATGATCGATCCGGGGCCACGACAACCGGTCCTGGACGTGTCGGCCCGGCGTGCCTACGCGGCCCGGGCCCGCGAGCTCGGCGCGGAGCGGGCCGCGGCGGAGGCCGACGCCGACCTGGCCCGGGCCGAGCGACTGCGCGACGAGATCGAGGCGCTCACCGAGGAGGTCGAGCGTGCCACCGCGGTGGGCGGCCGGGACCGGACCTTCGCCGGGCCGTCGGAGCGGGCCCGCACCTCGGTGCGCAAGGCGATCGTGCGCGCCCTCGACGAGCTCGCCGACGCCGACCCCGACCTGGCCGCCTGGCTGCGGCCCCGCATCGTGACCGGCTCCCTCTGCTCGTACCGCCCCGACGCGTGACGGTGATGACGTGGGTGGGAGGCTCGGCTCGGGCTACGTGACCTCGCCGCCGTCGGGGCCGCGGATGTGGAGCTCCTCGCCGTCGAAGGCGACGGTCCAGCCGGGCCGGTGGAGGAGCCGGTGGTGGTAGCCGCACACCAGGACGAGGTTCCGCAGGTCGGTCGGGCCGCCGCGGGTCCAGTGCTGCACGTGGTGGGCGTCGCACCAACCGGGCGGACGGCCGCAGCCGGGGAACCGGCAGCCCTGGTCGCGGGCGACGACGGCGCGGCGCAGCCGGGCCGGCGGGGTGCGCTTGGCGCGGCCGACGTCGATGGGGATGCCAGCGGGGTCGGTGACGATCCGGCTGACCGTGGTGTCGCAGAGCAGCCGGTGGACGTCGTCGAGGTGGATCGGCCCGGTGTACTGCCCGTCGGCGCGGCCGGGCGACCCTCCGGTGAGGGTGGCCCAGTCGACGACCACGCTGACCTGCCCGCGGTTGCGCCGACCGGCCGGGATGTGCTCGAGCGCCACCTCGCAGATGCGCACCAGCGCGTCGGCGCGGCGCTGCGACCCCGGCCTCGGGTCGATGCGGTCGGGCGCCTCGGTGTAGGCGTGGATGGCGGTGACGACGGTCTCGGCGGCGAGGTCGGCGAAGTCGCCGGACAGGACGGTACGGCCCGCCCAGCTCGTGGACAGGTGGAGCCCGTCGGGGGCGCGCGGGGCGG
>WBZO01002467.1_pt1 | contig 23968 bp, 23 predicted proteins | sample 5204261 | NCBI WGS metagenome assembly WBZO01 (sample SAMN12412400, study PRJNA552823) | activated sludge metagenome | isolation source: activated sludge from anammox sidestream of wastewater treatment plant... | place: USA: North Carolina | collected 2017-09 | reverse complement strand
CGCTCGAGCACCAGCTGGTAGTGCGGCGCGATGTTCTCCAGGCCGACCAGCACCGCTTCGACCTGCGACGGATACACGTTCACGCCGCGGATGATGAGCATGTCGTCGTTGCGTCCGGTGACCCGCAGGATGCGCAGGTGCGTGCGTCCGCAATCGCACGGCGCGGTGGTGATTCGCGTGATGTCGCGCGTGCGGTAGCGCAGCATCGGCAGCGCCTGCTTGGTGAGCGTGGTGATCACCAGTTCGCCGGCTTCGCCCTCGGGCATCGGGCGCCCGGTGTCCGGGTCGATGACCTCGAACAGGAAGTGATCTTCCCAGCCGTGCAGGCCGGCGTGGTGCTCGCATTCGCAGGCCACGCCCGGGCCCATGATCTCGGACAGGCCGTAGATGTCGACCGCGCGGATGCCCAGGCGCGCCTGGATCTCGCGGCGCATCGCATCGCTCCACGGCTCGGCGCCGAACATGCCGACTTCGAGCGCGGAGTCTTTCGCGAGATCGACGCCCTGCTGCTCGGCGAGTTCGGCGATCGCCAGCGCGTAGGAGGGCGTGGAGCACAGCACGCGCGCCCGGAAGTCCATGATGAGCGAAACCTGGCGCTCGGTGGAGCCGCCCGACATCGGCACCACCACCCCGCCGAGCCGCTCGGCACCGTAGTGCGCGCCCAGCCCTCCGGTGAACAGGCCGTAGCCGTAGGCGTTGTGGACCACGTCGCCGCGCCGCGCACCGGCCGCATACAGCGAGCGCGCCATCAGGTCGGCCCAGTTGTCGAGATCGTCTCCGGTGTAGCCGACCACGGTCGGCTTGCCGGTCGTGCCGGACGATGCGTGCAGCCGCGCGAGTTCGCCGACCGGTCGCGCGAACATGCCGAACGGATAGTGGTCGCGCAGGTCGCTCTTGAGTGTGAACGGCAGTCGCTGGACGTCGTCGAGTGAACGGATGTCGCCCGCCGCGAAGCCGGCCGCTTCGAGTCGCGAGCGATGCAGCGGCACGTTCTCCCAGGCGCTCTTCACGGTTTCGCGCAGCCGCGCGAGTTGCAGCGCCGCCAGCTGCTCGCGAGGCATGGTTTCGACCTCGGGGTGCAGCTGGGGGGCGCCGGCCGATCGCGCAGCGCCGGCGTGCCGGGTGGAGGTGCTCGTGCTCATCGTCTTCTCCTCGGATGCTCGGCCTCGACGGCCGCGACGTTCATGCGAGGCCCGCCTTCTTCGCCTTGGCCGCCAGGCGCGCCGCGGTGCCCTCGACGTCGACGACGAAGCGGCTGTGCCGGCCGCGGCAGATCGCGTCGACGCTGTCGCGACCCTCGACCTCGAAGGTGACCGCGCGCCCCTTGACTTCGGCAATCGTCACTTTCAGCTCGACCGGCATGCCCAGCAGCGTGGCCGCGAGGTGGTCGATCTCCACGCGCGTGCCCACCGAGTCTTCACCCGGATCGAGGTGCTCGAGCAGCAGTTCGCGACACGCGATCTCGATGTCCTGCACCAGCATGGGCGTGGCGTAGACGCGGGCGTTCTCGCCCATGAAACCGATCGTGCGGTCACGGTCGACGGTGAGCTTGCTGGTGCGCGTCGCGCCAGGGACGAGGGTGGGTTTCATCGGATTCTCCGTGTTCGTTGCCGCAGCGGCAGGAGCCGGACCGGCGTCGTGAGTGGCGGATATCGGGTGGCTACAGTCCGAGATAGGCCTGTTGCACTGCCGGGTTGTGGAGCAGTTCGGCGCCGCTGCCCGACAGGGCAATGCGGCCGACCTCGAGCACGTAGGCGCGGTCGGCCACCGACAGCGCGGCGCGCGCGTTCTGGTCGACCAGCAGGATCGTGGTGTTGGCCTCTTTCAGTGCGCGGATCGTGGCGAAGATCTCGGAGACCAGGAGCGGGGACAGGCCCATGCTGGGCTCGTCGAGCAACAGCAGCCGGGGGCGCGTCATCAGCGCCCGGCCCATCGCGAGCATCTGCTGCTGTCCGCCCGAGAGCGTGCCGGCCGCGTCGTGGCGCTTCGAAGCCAGGATCGGGAACAGCGTGTAGACCTTCTCGAGCCCGCCGGCGATTTCGGTCGCCGGACGCACGTAGGCGCCGAGCCGCAGGTTGTCTTCGACGGTGAGCGGACCGAACACCTGCCTGCCTTCGGGCACCTGGACGATGCCCATGCGCACGCGCGCGCGCGGCGAAACCCGGGTGACGTCGACGCCCTCGAAGCGCACGTTGCCGGTCGCGGCAGGCTGCACGCCCGAGAGCGTGCGCAACAGCGTCGACTTGCCTGCTCCGTTGGCACCCACCAGCGCGACGAGCTCGCCGTCGTTCACGCTCAGGCTGACCGAGTCGACCGCAGTGATGCGTCCGTAGCGGCTGGACAGGCCGTCGACCTCAAGCATGCGCCTGCTCCGGCTGCGCCGCCGTGCCCAGGTAGGCCTCGATCACGCGCGGGTCGTTGCGCACCTGCTCGGCGGTGCCCTCGGCGAGCCGGCGGCCGTAGTCGAGCACGAGAATGTGGTCGGACACGCCCATCACCAGCCGCATGTTGTGCTCGACCAGCACGACGGTGGTGCCGCCGTCGGCGAGCCGGCGGATGAGCACGGCCACATCGGCCGATTCGGTGGGGTTCAGGCCCGCGGCGGGTTCGTCGAGCAGCAGGATCTTCGGTTCGCCGGCCAGCGCGCGGGCGATCTCCAGGCGCTTGAGCGCGCCGTAGGGCATCGAGTCGGCGCTCGAGTCGGCGTGGGCGCCGAGCCCGACGAACTTCAGCAACCCGAGCGCACGCTCGCGGCAGTCCTGTTCGGCGCGCCGCAGTCGCGAGGTGCGCAGCAGCGTGGGCAGCAGCCCGCACTGCTCGCGCAGGTGGCGCCCGGTCATCACGTTCTCGAGCGCGCTCATGTTGAAGAAGATCTGCAGGTTCTGGAAGGTGCGGCCGATGCCGGCGGCGGCGAACGCGTGCGTGGGCTGGCCGGTGAGCTCGTGGCCGCGCAGGCTGATGTGGCCGGCGCTCGGCTGGTAGACGCCGGTGAGCAGGTTCAGCAGCGTGGTCTTGCCGGCGCCGTTGGGGCCGATGATCGAATGGACCTTGCCTTCGCTGATCGAGAAGGAGAGATCCTGGACCGCGTGGATGCCGCCGAACTCCTTCGACAGGCGCTCGACGCGCAGGCCCTCGCCGGCATGCATCGCGCTCGCCCTCGCCGGATGGGTCGTCGGCTCGACCATCTTCAGCCCCGCTTGCGAGCGAACCAGCCGGCCAGCGTGGGTACCGCGCCGCGCGGCAGGAAGATCATCGTGGCCATCAGGATCGCGCCGAAGACGACCATTTCGTAGTCTTTGACGACGGTGAGCGCCTGCGGGAGCACGGTGAGGACCGCGGCGCCGACGATCGCGCCGAAAGTGGAGGCCATGCCGCCGAAGACGACCATCGTCACCAGTTCGACCGAGTGCAGGAACGAGGCCTTCGAGGGGGTGACGAAGCCGCTGTAGAACGCGGTGAGGCCGCCGGCGATCGCGGCGAACGCCGCCGAGATGACGAACACCAGCAGTTTCTGCTTCGCGCTGTCGATGCCCACCACTTCGGCGGCCACTTCCGAGGTGTGCAAGGCACGCAGCGCCCTTCCGGTGGGCGAATCGATGAGATTCAGCGCCACCCAGACCGCAAGCAGCAGGCAGGCGCCGATGATCCAGTACCAGACCTGTTCTCCGCTCACCGTCCAGCCGAACACGGTGAACGGGGGCACCGGCATGCCGTCGGGTCCGCCGGTGATCTGGTCCTCGTTGGCGAGCACGATCGACACGATGACTCCGAGCCCGAGCGTGGCCATCGCGAGGTAGTGGCCCTTCAGGCGCAGGATCGGGCGCCCGACGACGAAGGCCATCAGCGCGACCGCGGCGGTGGCTGCAGCCAGCGCGGCCAGCGGCGGTATCCCGTAGCGCGCGGCCAGCAGCGCCGAGCCATAGGCGCCCAGGCCGAAGAAGCCGGCGTGCCCGAGACTGATCTGACCTGCGTAGCCGATCAGCAGGTTCAGCCCGACGCAGACGATCGCGTTCAGGCCGACGAGGATCGCGACGTCGAAGAAGTAGTCGTTCGCGAGCGCCAGCGGGGCCAGCGCGATGGCCAGCGCGAGCACCGCCAGGCCGCCGGTTCGCGGCGACGCCCACCAGCGCGCGCGGTTGGCAGGACGCTCAGACACGTTCGCTCTTGACTGCACCAAGAATTCCATCGGGGCGCACGAACAGCACGGCCAGGATGATCACGAAGGCGATCACGTCCTTGTAGGCCGAAGAGAGGTAACCGGCGCCGAGGCTCTCGAGCAGCCCCAGCAGGACTCCACCGATGATCGCGCCCGGAAAGCTGCCCAGGCCGCCGAGCATGGCGGCGGCGAATCCCTTGAGCCCGAGCATGATGCCGGCATCGTAAGAGGTGAAAGTGATCGGTGCGATCAGCACGCCGGCCACCGCGCCGAGCGCGGCCGCGAGCCCGAAGCTGGCGAACAGCACCTTGCGCACTTCGATGCCGACCAGCTGCGCGGCGAAGCGGTTGTAGGAGGTGGCCAGCATTGCCTTGCCGAGCAGCGTGCGGTTGAAGAACCAGGTGAGCGCCGCCACGACGACCACGGTGACGCCGATGACCCACAGGCTCTGCGGGACGATCGTTGCGCCGAGGATCGAGATCGGCGCGTCGCCCGAGAGCGGCGGCAGCGCGTGAATGCTCTTGTCCCAGACGAGTTGTGCCAGGCCGCGCAGGAAGATGGACGCGCCGATGGTGATGATGATCAGCGTCACCACGTCGAACCTGCGCGCGCGCCCGACCGCCAGCCACTCGAGCAGCAAGCCGACCACGCCCGTGACCGCCACCGCGCAGAGGAGCGCGAGCGGCATCGGCAGGCCCATGCCGATGAACGACACCGCGCTCATGCCGCCGATCATCACGAATTCGCCCTGGGCGAAATTGAGAACGTGACTGGCGTTGAAGATGATCGAGAAGCCCAGGGCCACCAGCGCGTAGATCGCGCCGATGGTCAGGCCGCCGGCGAGGAACTGCAGCCACGCTCCGCTCATCGCTGTACCTCGCCCGGCGGCCCCTGCCGTCAGTTCTTGACGAGCGTCCAGTTGCCGTTGCGCACCTCGAGCATCCGGAAAGCGGTGAGGTCGAGCCCCATGTGGTCGGTGGGCGACATGTTGAACAGCCCGCCGGTGCCCATCAGGCCCTTGGTCTTCTCGATCTCGTCACGCACCTTGGCCTTGTCGGTGCCGCCGGCGCGCTTGATGGCCTCGACCGCGATCATCAGCGCATCGTAGGCGTGGCCGCCGAAGGTGGAGACGTCGGACTTGTAGCGCGCGGTGTACTCCTGGCTGTAGGAGACCACGACCGGTTTCTGCGGATCGTTGTCGGGCAGGATGTCGGCCACGAGCAGCGCGGCGGCGGGCAGGCGCACACCCTCGGCCGCTCCGCCGGAGAGCTTGATGAACTCCTTGGAGGCCACACCGTGCGACTGGTAGAAGGGCTGGGTGAGGCCGAGCTGACGGTAGTTCTTCGTGACCACTGCCGGACCCTGGCCGAAGCCGCAGTTCATCACCGCCTGCACGCCGGGCGTGCCCTTGATCTTGGTGAGCTGCGCGGTCATGTCGGTGTCGGCTGCGCCGTAGCTTTCGTCGGCGACGATCTCGATGCCGTACTTGGGCGCCACCTGGATGCACTGGGCGCGCAGCGACTTGTCGAAACCGCCTGGACCGGTGATCAGCGCGAGCTTGCTCAGCTTGCGCTCGTTCATGTCGGTGAAGATCTTCTCGCAGGCCATGCGGTCGGTGTGCGGCGTCTTGAACACCCACTTCTTCACCGGCTCGATGATGACCACCGCGCCCGCCATCGAGATGAACGGGATCTGCGCCTGCTCGACCAGCGGCACCGCGGCCATGGTCTCGCCGGTGCTGGTGCCGCCGATGATGAGGTCGACCTTGTCCTGCTCGATCAGCCGCTTCGTGAACGTGCGCGCCTTCTCGGCGTCGCCGGCGGCGTCGTAGGAGATGAGTTGCAGCTTGCGCCCGTTGACGCCGCCGGCCGCGTTGATGCGCTCGACGTACATGTCGAGCGTCTTCTGTTCCGGGTCTCCGAGGAAGGAGGCGGGTCCGGTGACCGCGAGGAATGCCCCGATCTTGATAGGCTCCTGAGCCGCGGCTGTTCCGGTTCCGATCAGCGCGGCCGCAGCGAAGGTACCGGCCAGGCGAATCGCGCTTCGGGCACTTGCAACGAAATTCATCCGAATCTCCTCTTCTTGTCTGCGACGACAAGGCCACGGTGCGGCCTGCCGGGTTCGCCCAGCCGCGCGCTTCGCGCGAGACGGGGCAGTCGTACCGTCGGGCGGCTGCAAGCATCGGGCCGACCGACGGTGTCTCCTGGGGGCAACGAACAGTGCGCTCGCCGCAAGGGCGTTTACACTGTGTCCGTTAACCCCTATTCTGGTACCGGAATGCGGGTATTCACTTGATCTGCATCAGCCTTTCGGGGTACCGATGACGAGGGTAACCACACGCGCGGGCACAGGCAACACCCGGGCGCGCAAGCGCCCGGCGCTCGCTGCGCGACGCGCGTCTGCCGCCCAGCCCGGCGAGGTGACGGTCCGCGCGGTGCGGCGCCAGGATCTCGACCAGGTGATAGCGATCGACGCCGGCGTGACCGGGGTCGAGAAGCGCGCGTACTGGCTGTCGGTGTTCCGCCGCTATGGAGGCGGCGACGGTCCCGAGCGGCAGTTCCTGGTGGCCGAGGTCGACGGCCGCGTCGCCGGCTTCATCATCGGTGAGGTGCGCGACTGGGAATTCGGCGCGCCGCCGTGCGGCTGGGTGTTCGCGATCGACGTGGCGCCCGAGTTCCGGCTCGCGGGCGTCGCCACGCGAATGCTCGACGCGCTGCGCGCCGGGTTCCGTCGTTCGGGGGTGCGCAAGCTGCGCACGATGCTGGCGCGCGACAACACGCTGATCCTCTCGTTCTTCCGCAGTCAGGGCATGATGACCGGCCCTTTCATCCCACTGGAGATGGACCTCGATGGCTGATCGCGAGCGTGCTCGATGAGGTTGCAGAAGAACACTTCGCTCGCGCTCTACAGCGTGCTCGAGTTCGCGATCGACCCGACCCGCCACATACCGGCAGCCGAGATCGCGGCCAGGTACGGCGTGTCGCCGCATCACCTCGCGAAGGTGCTCTCCGAACTCGCGCGCAGCGGCATCGTCGAATCGGTGCGCGGCGTGGGCGGCGGCTATCGGTTCGCCGGCAACGCGCGGCGCATCACGCTGATGGACGTGATTCGCCTGTTCGAGGAACTCACCCCTGCGCCGAACGAGCGGCGGGAGCCGAGCGATGCGACGCCGGTGGGCATGGCGCTGGGCGCGGTGCTCTCGGAAATCGACGAGATCGCCAAGGCCACGCTGAGTTCGATCACGCTGGCGACGATGCTGCGGCTGATCGAGCGCCAGCAGGGCAGGCCGGCCGGCCCCGTGGCAGCGGCCCCGGACGACGCGCCCGCGGCAGCACAGCCGGCGCCGCGGCGCGGCGCGCGCAAGGCGGCTGGCGCGCAGCCGGCCCCGCGCGGTCGCGGCGAGGTGGCTCGCGGGGGGCGCTGAGCGCAGCGGGACGACCCGCTACACCGCGACCGGCGCCGCGATGTGCGGATGCGCCTGGTAGCCGACGATGCGGATGTCGTCGTATTCGTACCCGTCGATCGACGCAGGCTTGCGCGCGAATTCGAGCCGCGGCAGGGCCAGCGGTTCGCGTCCGAGCTGCAGCCGCGCCTGCTCGAGATGGTTGCTGTAGAGGTGCACGTCGCCGCCGGTCCAGACGAAGTCGCCGGGCTCGAGCCCGCACTGGTGCGCGAGCATCGCCAGCAGCAGCGCGTAGCTCGCGATGTTGAACGGCACGCCGAGGAAGACGTCGCACGAGCGCTGATACAGCTGCAGATGCAGCCGGCCGCCGATCACCGCGGTCTGGAACAGGCAATGGCAGGGCGCGAGCTTCATCGCCGGCAGGTCGCCCACGTTCCAGGCACTGACGATCTGGCGCCGCGACCACGGGTCGTGCCTGATCTGGCGAACGAGTTCGGCGATCTGGTCGACGTGGCGGCCGTCGGCGGTGGTCCAGTCGCGCCACTGCTTGCCATAGACGGGGCCGAGGTCGCCGTTGGCGTCGGCCCATTCGTCCCAGATGCTGACGCGGTTCTCGCGCAGGTAGCCGACGTTGGTGTCGCCCTTCAGGAACCAGAGCAACTCGTAGACGATCGAGCGAAGGTGCAGCTTCTTCGTGGTGACCAGCGGAAAGCCGTCGGCCAGGTCGAAGCGCATCTGGTGCCCGAAGACGGCGCGCGTGCCGGTGCCGGTGCGATCGGGCCGATCGACACCTTCGCGCAGGATGCGTTCGAGGAGATCGAGATATTGCCTCATGGCGCCTTGCGGACCGGATTCGCCGCTGCGCCTACTGCGCTTCGCCGGGCGCGGCGGCCGGCGGCGACTGATGCTGCGGCGTTGCGGCGGGCGGCGGTGCAGGCGCGGCGGCTGCAGCGGCGGGCGCGCCCGCTTCGTCAGGCTGCGCGGATGCAGCGGCAGGCGCGGCTGCCGCTGGCCCCGGGGTGCGCAGATCGAGCGGCCCCGGCGCCGGTGGCGACGGCGCGGCGCCGGCTGCGGCAGCGGCGGGTGGTGTCGGCGGTGGCGGCACCGCACGCGCCGGCGGGGCCGTGGCGGTGGCGGCTTCGCCGGAACGCGCCGGGCCGGCCCAGAGCGTGGCGACCGACGGGCGCTGTGGCGCCGGCAGTTCGACCCGCGTGCCATTGCGCTCGATGACGACTGCGCCGGGGCGCACCTCGACCAGCTTCGCTGCGGCGCTCACCGCGTCGCCGACCATGAACGCGCGCGCCGGCTTGCCGTCGACCGACAGCACCGCGCTGCCGCGCAGTTCGCTGGCGGCGACGCCGAGCACCTGGATGTTCGACGGCGCGACCGGCGCCTGCGCGCTGCCGCTACCGCTCGGCAGGCCGAACAGCCGTCCGGCCGAGACCGGGTCGGCCGCGTCGCCCGCGCCGGCCAGCGAGCCCACCGGCGCGATCGGAACCGCGGGAGCGAGCAACTGCAGCGCCCAGTAGGCGATCGTCGCGCACAGCAGCGCGAACATCGCGAGCGACGCCGCGGCCGGCGCCCATCGGCGCGCGGCAACCGTTCGTTTGAAGCGCATGTCGGTCGGTGGGGAAGGTGCGGAAAATGCACTGGTATGATAGCCCGAGTCGTGATGGCACTTTCAGGAGCATCGATGCACGGTCCGACGGCCCGACGGAAGTCGCATGCGCGCGAGCGCGGCTTCACGCTGATCGAGATCATGGTGGTCATCGTGATCCTCGGCGTGCTGGCCGCGATCGCGGTGCCGCGCATCATGAGCAAGCCGGACGAGGCGCGCGTGAAGGCGGCGCAGACCGAGATCGCGCAGATCCTGCAGGCTCTCGACCTCTACCGGCTCGACAACCAGCGCTACCCGACCACCGATCAGGGCCTGGCCGCGCTCGCGCAGCGCCCGACCGTCGAGCCGCTTCCGCCCAACTGGAAGGCCTACCTGAAGCAGGCTCCGGTCGATCCCTGGGGCAAGCCGTATCAGTACCTGAATCCCGGCGTGCGCGGAGAAATCGACGTCTTCAGCCTGGGCGCCGACGGCCAGCCCGGCGGCGAGGGCGTGGCCGCCGACATCGGCAACTGGTCGCTGAACCGGTAGCCGTCTGCGCTGTCCGGAGCAGGCGCGCAACGAGAGGCAACTGGTGAAGGGCCCGGCCTTCGGTGCACGGCTGCGCCAGACCGGCTTCACACTGCTCGAACTGCTGGTGGCGATGGTGATCGCCGGCGTGCTGATCGGCATCGCGTCGCTGTCGATCGGCGGTTTCGATCGCGGACTGCACTTCGAGGCCGAGCGGCTCGCGCAACTGCTGGTGCTCGCGCGCGAGGAGGCGCAGGTGCGCGGTGCGCCGATCCGCTTCGAGGCCGACGACGAGCGCTACGGATTCTTCGTCTGGCGCGAGCGCCGCTGGCAGCCGCTGCTCGACGACCGCGACCTGCGCGAACGCAGCTGGGACGAACCCACGCGGCTGAGCGTCGAGCGCGCCGACGGCCGGCGCGAGATCGAGTTCGGCCGCGACCAGGTCGACACGCCGTTCGTGCTGCACCTCACGCGCCGCGATCTGCACGCGGCGATCGTGGCCAACGGCCTGGGCGCCTTCGAGGTTCGCTGATGCGAAACCGCGGCTTCACGCTGATCGAAGTGCTGGTCGCGATGACGATCGCGGCGGTCGCGCTGATGGCGGCGATCCAGGCGACGGCCTCGCTCGCGGTGAACAGTGCCGACCTGCGCACCCGCACGCTGGCGCAGTGGAGCGCCGAGAACCGCCTGGCGCAGATCCGCATCGCGCACGAGTGGCCGAACCTCGGCCGCCGCCAGTACGACTGCAGCCAGGCGAACGTGGTGCTCGCGTGCCGCGAAGACGTGATCCAGACGCCGAATCCGCTGTTCCGCCGCGTGGAGGTCAGCGTGTTCGCGGAGGATGGTTCCTTCCGGCTCGCGCGGCTGGTCGGATTCTCCACGAGGTTGCCTTGAGAGCGCGCCAGCGAGCGCGCCGGCGCGCCGCGCGCGGCTTCACGCTGCTCGAACTGCTGGTGGCGGTGGCGCTGCTGTCGGTGCTGGCGGTGCTCAGCTGGCGCGGCATGGATTCGGTGCTGCGCGGGCGCGACCGCATCGTCTCGGCTTCCGACGAACTGCGCTCGCTCACCGTCGCGATGACGCAGATCGAGGAAGACCTGCGCCGTTCCTGGCCGATCCGCCTGCTCGGGCTCCCCGAACCGTCGATCGCATTCTCGGTGGCCACCGACCACGAACCCTCTTCGCTCGCGCTGCTGCGCGAGACTCGCGGCTCGGACGCGGTGCAGGTGCAGCGGGTGATCTACCGGCTGCGCGACGGCGTGTTCGAGCGCGGCTTCAGCGCGTGGGCCGCGCCGTCGCCGGACGGCACGCAGCAGGTGCCGGTCGCGCCGTTCACCTGGCAGCCGATCCTGCGCGAGGTGCAGTCGGTGGATTTCCGCGGCTGGCTCGACGGTCGTGGCTGGCTGCCGGCTGCCTCGCTCGCGCCGCTGCTGGCGGCGGCCGCGCAGGCGTCGGCGATTCCGGCCGCCGCAGCCGGCACGGCCAGGCCAGCGATACCGCAAGTCACCGGCGTCGAGGTGGTCCTGGTGAGCCGCGGCGAGCGCATCGCCCGCGTCTTCGCGGTGGCCGATTGATCATGCGCCGTGCCGTGCACCCCGGACGGAGCGCCGCACAGCGCGGCGTGGCGATCATCAGCGTGCTGCTGGTGATCACGCTGGCGACGCTCATCGTGAGCGGCCTGTTCTGGCGCGAACACGTCACGGTTCGCTCGGTGGAAAACCGGCTGGCGCTCGCGCAGATGCGCTGGATCGAGACCGCGGTGCTCGACTGGGCGTCGGTGGTGCTGCGCGTCGACCGCAACACGACCGGGGCGGTCGATCACCTGGGCGAGTTGTGGGCGACGCCGGTGGCCGACACCGTCCTCGACGAGACGGTGACCGGCGGCGCCCGCATCAGCGACGAAGGCGGCAAGGCGCGGCTGGCCGGGCAGATGTTCGATGCCCAGGCGCGCATGAACCTGAACAACCTGGTGATCGACGGGCTGCCGTCGGCGGTGCATCGCGAGGCGTTCGAACGCCTGCTGGCGATCGTCGGGCGCCCGGAGAGCCTGGCCGGCCTGCTGCAGATGCGGCTGCAGCAGGCCTATCCGCCGCTCGTTCAGGGCCACAGGGCGCCCGCCTCGGCGCTTCCGCTGCTCAAGCTCGCCGACCTGCGCAGCGTGCCCGGCTTCGACGAGGCGACCATCGCAGCGCTCGAGCCCTTCGTCATCTTCCTGCCGAAGCGGGTGCGCGTGGGCGCCGGCGAGGTGGTCACCGAAGGCTCGAAGATCAACGTCAACACTGCTCCGCCCGAAGTGCTGGCCGCCGGGATCGACGAGATCGACCTGCAGTCGGCGCGACGCTTCGTCGAGGGCGTGCGCCAGCGCACCTTCTTCGCGAGCCTGGACGTGGCGCGCTCGCGCTTCGACGGCTCGCCGACGCTACCGGCCAACCTGCTGTCCGTCGGCTCGGACTTCTTCCTCGTGAGGGGGATGGTACGCTTCGGGCGGGTCGAATCGCAGAGCGAAGCGCTCCTTTACCGCGGCACCGGTCGCGTGGAACTCATATGGCAGCACAGGTACTGAGGAAGGGGCAGGCGATCGTCTGGGTGCCGCCGCGCGCGATCGGCGAGCGCGCCTTCGCCACCGAACCGGTGCTGCTGGCGATGCTGCCTGTGGCAGTGTCCGACAAGGTCGGTGGCGCCGCGACTCCGGGCGGCGTGCCGGTGACGGTCTTCGGCAGCGCGAGCACCGCCCGCTACGTTCGCGTGAGTCTCGACGCGCTGCCCGCGCTGAAGACGGCCACGCTCGTCTTCGACGCCCGCGACGTCAACCTGCTGCAGGTCGTGGTGCCGGCGCTCTCGGGTGCGCGGCTGCAGCAGGCGCTGCCCAACGTGGTCGAGGAGATGCTGCTGCAGGATCCACAGTCGTGCGCCTATGCGGTGGGCCCGCGCGTCGATGGCGAGGGGCGGCGTCTCGTGGCGGCGATCGATCGCGGCTGGCTCGAATTCGTGGTCGGTGCGTTCGAGCGGCGCGGCATCACGGTGCAGGGTGCATGGCCGGCACAGCTTGCGCTGCCGGCCGACGCCGATCGCACTGCGCTCGCCTGCGTGAACGACGGACTGGCGCTGCGCACCGGAGCGCTCGACGGACTCGGCTGGAGCGCCTCGTCGGATGCCGATGCGCGCGCCGAGGCGATCGTGGCGCTCGTGGCGAGCGCGGGCGCGGCTTCGACCCCGTTTGCGCCCCCCGCGGGCGATGACCGGCCACCAGGGGCCGATGGCGAGGCGGCGCCCGGGCTCGCGGCGCGCGAACTGCCTTCCGAGCCGCCCCGATTGCGCCGTCGGCTGGCGGTGTTCGTCGAGGACCCGAGCTGGCAGACGCCGGTGCTGAAGGCGGCTGCGCGCGCCGGTTTCGATGCCGACGTCCGCGCGTTGCCGTTTCCGCAGCCCGCGCCGGTCGATCTGCTGGCGGCGCGCCGCGGCACGGCCGCCGGCCGGTGGTTCGCCGACATCGACTGGCGCGCCTGGCGCGCTGCGTCGATCCTTGGCGGCGCCGTCATCGCGGCCGCACTGCTCGGGCTGAACCTGCACTGGGGTGTGCTCGCGCAGGAGCGCGCCACGCTGAAGGCGCAGACCGAGCGCACTTTCCGACAGGCCTTTCCGAACACGCCGCTGGTGATCGAGCCGCTGATGCAGATGCAGCGCGAAGTCACCGGCCTGCGCACCCGCGCGGGGCAGCCGGGACCGGAAGACTTCCTCCCGTTGCTCACGCGCTTCGCGCTGGCGCTGGGCGCGCAGGGGACCGACTCGTTGGCGAGCGTCGAATACCGCGACGCGCGACTTCGCGTGCGTTTCCAGCCGGGTTTCTTCGAGGCGCGCTCGGTGCGCGAAATCCTGGCGCGCGATTGCCAGCGACAGGGCCTGTCGGTGAAGTTCGACGCAGAGCGCGAGCCGACCGCCACGGTCGCGCTGCTGCGCTGAGGGCCGCGACGATCATGCTCGAGATGCTGCTGCAAAGATGGCAGATGCTCACGCCGCGCGAGCGGCAGGTTCTGATCGCCGGCGCGGCGCTGCTCGCGCTGGCTCTGGTCTGGCTGGTGCTGTTCGAGCCGGCGTGGGACGCGCGGCGGCGGCTGCAGACCGAATTGCCGACGATGCGCACGCAACTCGCCCGGGCCGAGCAATTGGCCGACGAGGCACGCCGCCTCGGCGCGGTGTCAGGTGCGGCCGACTCGCCGCAGGCAGTGAAGGCGCGGCTCGAGCAGTCGATCGAGAGCGCGGGCCTGCGGCCGGCGCTCGCGCAGCTCACGCTCACCGGCAACCTGTTCGAGGTGCGCTTCAAGAGCGTGCCTTACGCGGCCTGGCTCGTCTGGCTCGAAGCGGCCGCCCGCGAGTCGCGACTGCGCGTGGCCGATGCCGCAGTGACGCGCGAAACCGGTGTGGGCGTGGTCTCGGCGCGGGTGGCGCTCGAGTTGCCGCGCCGGGAGGATCGCTGACGTGCGCCTGCACCCCGGACGGATCCTGGCTTACGCGCTCGTCGGGCTGCTCGGCGCCGTGCTTGCGCTGGTCGCGAGCGCGCCGGCCAGCTTTGCCGATCTCGCGCTGACACGCGCCACCAGCGGACGAATGCGGCTCGCCGAGACGAGCGGATCGGTCTGGCAAGGCTCGGGCAGGCTGGTCCTGGTCGACACCGGTGCCGCAGGCGAAAACCGGAGCGTAGTGGCCGGGGTTGCGGTGCCGGGCCGGATAGACTGGAACGTGCGCGCGTTGCCGCTCCTGATCGGCCAGGTCGATGCCTCGCTGGGCATCGAAGGCATGGCGCAGCCGGTGCGCGTGCAGGGCAGCTACGGCGAAGTCAGGGTGAGTGGCGGCGCGGTGGCGCTGCCCTCGGTGGATCTGGGCAGGATGGGCTCGCCGTGGAACACCCTGCGACCCTCGGGTGCGCTCAGCCTGCGCTGGGAGAACCTGACGCTGCGCCAGGGCGGTCTCGAAGGCCGCGCGCAGATCGAATTGCGCGACGCGTCGTCGGCGATGACTCCGGTGAGGCCGCTGGGCAGCTATCGGGTCGAGATCGTCGGTCGGGGCGGGCAGGCCGACCTGAGCATCCAGACGCTCGCGGGGCCGCTTCGGCTGCAGGGAAGCGGCAGCTTCACCGCGCAGACCGGTCTTCGCTTCACCGCCGAGGCGAGTGCCGATCCTGCCGAGCGGGCGAGCCTCGATTCGTTTCTGGGCGTGATCGGGCCGCGTGAAGGCAGTCGAACCATCATTAGAATAGGGACATGAGCGTGCACAAGCCAGGCGGACACAGGTCCGCGCGTCCGCCTGACCGCGACGCGCCGCTGCGGCCCATCCGCGGTACGGCGTCATCCATCGCAGCCGCCGCTGCGTTCGCGCTCGGGTGCGCGCTCGCTGCCGCAACCGCGCATGCGCAGACCGCGTCGGCCGGTGCCGCCGCTGCAACCCGGGCGGCCGGCGCGCCGGCAACGGCGGGCGACACGGTCACGCTGAATTTCAAGGACGCCGATGTCGACTCGGTGATCGGCGCCTTCGGCCACCTGCTCGACCGCACCTTCGTCATCGACCCACGGGTGCGCGGCAAGATGACGCTCGAGACGCCGCGCCCGGTCACGCGCGCGCAGGCGTGGCAGTTGCTGCAGTCGGCGTTGCGTTCGCAGGGCTTCGCGGTGGTCGAGACCGGCACGCTCACGAAGATCGTTCCGGAGGCCGACGCGAAGTTGCAGGCCACGCCGGTGACCGTGGGGCGGGCCCCGTCGGCGGCCAGCGACCAGGTGGTGACGCAGGTGTTCCGGCTGAACTACGAATCGGCGACCAACCTGGTGCCGGTGCTCAGGCCGCTGATCTCGCCGAACAACACGGTCGTCGCGTATCCCAGCAACAACTCGCTGGTGGTCACCGACTACGCGGCGAACCTGCAGCGGATCGCGCGCATCGTCGCCACGCTCGACAGTCCGTCCACCAGCGAGGTCGAGGTGGTGCCGGTGGAACACGCGGTGGCCGCCGACATTGCCATCCCGGTGGCGCGCATGCTCGAGGACGCATCGCGCGCCGGCCCCGGTGCGCAGGTCGATCCGGGCCAGCGGATCACGGTGATGGCCGATCCGCGGCTGAACTCGATCATGATCCGCGCGACCAGTGCGGCAAAGCTGAACCTGGCCAAGAGCCTGATCGCGCGGCTCGATCAGCCGGCCGCGCGGCCCGGCAACGTCAACGTGGTCTACCTGCGCAACGCCGAGGCGGTGAAGCTCGCGCAGACGCTGCGCGGCGTGCTGGGCGGCGACGGCACGGGCGGCGCGGCGGGCGGCCCCCTCGCGACCACGCAGACGCCGCCGCAACTGTCGCAAGGTTCGGCGCTGCAGCCGGGGCAGCCGGGCATGCAGGCCCAGGGTGCGGCCACCACGCCGCTGCAGCCTTCGAGCAGCACGCCGGTCACGGTGAGTGCAGGCGGCGCGATCATCGCCGCCGATCCGGCGACCAACTCGCTGATCATCACCGCGCCCGAGCCGGTGTACCGCAACCTGCGCGCGGTGATCGACAAGCTCGATGCGCGCCGTGCGCAGGTGTTCATCGAGTCGCTGATCCTCGAGATCAGCGCCGACAAGGCGGCCGAGCTCGGCGTGCAGTGGCAGTTCCTCGGCTCGCCGCAGGGCTCGACCCGGGCCATCGGCGGCACCAACCTCGCTGCGCGCGGCAGCGGCTCGAACATCCTCGACGTCGCGGCGAACATCGGCTCGGTGGGCACCGGGCTGAACCTGGGCGTGGTGCGCGGCACGATCAACGTGCCGGGCGTCGGCGAAGTGCTCAATCTCGGGTTCCTCGCGCGCGCGCTCGAGAGCGGCGCCAACGCGAACATCCTGGCCACGCCGAACCTGCTCACGCTCGACAACGAGGAGGCGCGCATCATCATCGGTCAGAACGTGCCCTTCATCACCGGGCAGTTCACCGCCACCGGCACCGGCGGCGCGTCGGTCAACCCGTTCCAGACGATCGAGCGCAAGGACGTCGGCACCACGCTGCGCGTGAAGCCGCAGGTTTCGGAATCGGGCACCGTCAAGCTGCAGATCTTCCAGGAGGTGTCGAGCGTGCAGAGCACGACGCTGTCGGCGGGGATCATCACCAACCGGCGCGCGATCGAGTCGAACGTGCTGGTCGACGACGGCCAGATCATCGTGCTCGGTGGCCTGATCGAGGAGCGCATCGAGGGCAACGAAGACAAGGTGCCCGGGCTCGGCGACGTGCCGGTGGTCGGCCAGCTGTTCCGCTACGACTCGCGCAAGCGCGTCAAGACCAACCTGCTCGTGTTCCTGCGCCCGGTGATCGTGCGCGACGGCAGCGACGCGCACGGCATCACCGCCGATCGCTACGACTACATTCGCGGGCTGCGCGGCGACTCGGCGCTGCCGTCGCACTGGGCCTTGCCCGACATGAAGCCGACCCCGCTTCCGCCGATGCCGCCGTCGCCGCCGCGCGAGCCGGCGCGACCTGCGGGCGACGCGCCGCAGCACGGCGGTGCGCCTGCGGTTGCGCCGTCGGCGCAACAGCGGGGCGATTCCGCAGCCGGGCCGGCCGACCAGCAGGGGGTGGCAGCCGGGATGGCCGCGCAGCCGCCCGCGCCGGTTTCGGCCTCGCGCCCGAGCACCGTGATCCAGAACGCGCCGAACGAGGTGATGGTGCCGCTTCGGCCCGGCACGTCGCTCGCTCCGGCGCCCGACCGATAGCATCCGCCGATGGCCACCGTCTCGCCTGCGCGCTACGTGCCCTACGGATTCGCCCGCACCCACCAGGTGCTGGTCACCGGCGTCTCGGGCGATGCGGTCGAGGTCTGGATCGGCGATCGCACGCCACGACAGGCGCTGGCCGAGCTGACGCGCACGCTGCCGCTGCGGCTGGTCACGGTGCACAAGCCCGAGGCGGAACTCGCCGCTGCGATCTCGCGCGCGTATTCGCAGCAGGAAGGGTCGGCGGCATCGGTGGTCGACGAGGTCGAGAGCGATCTCGACCTGTCGCGCCTGCTGCAGGACATCCCGAAGATCGAAGACCTGCTCGAGGCCGAGGACGACGCGCCGATCATCCGGATGATCAACGCGCTGCTCACGCAGGCGAGCCGCGACGGCGCCTCCGACATCCACATCGAACCGTTCGAGACCACCTCGCTGGTGCGTTTCCGTATCGACGGCACGTTGCGCGACGTGGTGCGGCCACGACGCGAACTGCACGCCGCGCTGATCTCGCGCATCAAGATCATGGCGCAGCTCGACATTGCCGAGAAGCGCCTGCCGCAGGACGGCCGCATCACGCTGCGCATCGGCGGGCGGCCGATGGACGTGCGCGTGTCGACGCTTCCCACCGGGCACGGCGAGCGCGCCGTGCTGCGCCTGCTCGACAAGGAGGCCGGCCGCCTCGACCTGGCCAGGCTCGGCATGAGCGCGGGCACGCTGGCCGCGTTCGACCGTCTCGTGCACCAGCCGCACGGCATCGTGCTGGTCACCGGCCCGACCGGCTCGGGCAAGACCACCACGCTGTACGCCGCGCTCGGCCGACTCGACTCGTCGACGACCAACATCCTGACGGTCGAGGATCCGATCGAATACGACCTGGAGGGAATCGGGCAGACGCAGGTCAATCCGCGCATCGACATGACCTTCGCGAAGGCGCTGCGCTCGATCCTGCGCCAGGACCCCGACGTGGTGATGATCGGCGAGATCCGCGACCTCGAAACCGCGCAGATCGCGGTGCAGGCCTCGCTCACCGGCCACCTGGTGCTGGCCACGCTGCACACGAACGACGCGGTCTCGGCGGTCACGCGGCTGATCGACATGGGCATCGAACCGTTCCTGCTGTCGTCGTCGCTGCTCGGCGTGGTCGCGCAGCGACTCGTGCGCAAGCTGTGCCCGCAGTGCCGCCAGCCCGATCCGGTCACGCAAGGCTGGCGCGCGGTGGGCTGCGTGGCCTGCAACCGCACCGGCTTCCAGGGCCGCACCGGCATCTACGAACTGTTCACCGTCGACGACGGGATCCGCGGGCTGATTCACCGCAACGCCTCCGAGACCGAGATCCGGGCGGCCGCGCTGCGTGCCGGCATGCTGTCGATGCGCGACGACGGCCGGCGCTGGGTCGAGGCCGGCGTCACCTCGGCCGACGAGGTGGTGCGCGTGACCCGCGACTGACCGCGCGGCTCGCATCGTGCCGGCCTACCGTTACGAAGCCGCCGAGCCTTCGGGCCATCTCGCGCGCGGCATCATCGACGCCGACTCGCCGCGGCACGCACGCAACCTGCTGCGCGAGCGCGGCCTCACGCCTCTCGAACTGAATCCGGTGCAGCCCGCGGCCGGCGGCGCCGGCCTGCGCGTGCTCGCCGGCCGGCTGGGCGCGGCCGAGCTTGCACTCGCCACGCGCCAGCTCGCGAGCCTGCTGTCGGCGCGCCTGCCGATCGAGCAGGCGCTCGGCGCAGTGGTCGAGCAGGCAGACCGGCAGGCGGTGCGCGACCGCTTCGCGGCCGTGCGCAGCGAAGTGATCGGCGGGCAGACGCTCGCGCAGGCGCTTGCCAAGTTCCCGCGCGACTTCCCCGAGGTGTACCGGGCGCTGGTGGCGGCCGGCGAGCAGTCGGGCGATCTCGCGCTGGTGATGAACCGGCTGGCCGACTACGTCGAGGCGCGCACCGCGCTGTCGCAGCGGATCGTGCTCGCGTTCACCTATCCGGCGATCGTGACCGTGGTGGCTTCGCTGGTGATCATCGCGCTGCTCACCTACGTGGTGCCGCAGGTGGTGGGCGTGTTCGCGCAGACGCGCCAGCAGTTGCCGCTGCTCACGGTCGCGCTGATCGCGACGTCGGACTTCGTGCGCGACTGGGGCTTCGCGCTGCTCGCGCTTGCCGTGGCGGCAGTCGTCGCGCTGCGGCTCGCGCTTCGCGCGCCCACCGCGAGGCTCGCCTGGGATCGGCGAATGCTCGCGATGCCGGTGGCCGGCAGGCTGATCCGCGGCATGAACACGGCGCGCTTTGCCTCGACGCTGGGCATCCTGGCGAGCGCCGGCGTGCCGCTGATCCGCGCGCTCGAGGCGGGCGCACGCACGCTGTCGAACGAGTCGATGCGCTCGAACGTGCACGACGCGATCTCGCGGGTGAGGGAGGGCGCACCGCTGTCGCGCGCGCTGAAGGCGGGCGGGAAGTTTCCGCCGATGATGATCCACATGATCGCCAGCGGCGAAGCCACCGGCGAGCTGCCGCAGATGCTCGAGCGCACCGCGACGACCCTGTCGCAGGAGACCGAGCGCCGCGCGCTCACGCTCACCAGCCTGCTCGAGCCGCTGCTGATCCTGCTGATGGGCGCGGTCGTCCTGGTGATCGTGCTGGCGGTGCTGCTGCCGATCATCGAGATCAACCAGCTGGTGCGCTGAGCGCCTCGCGCGTCGCGAATCGGGGCACTGCAATTGTCCGTTGGCAGCCACCGCGGCCAGAGCGCCGCCGACGCCTTTCCGCTCCTCGTGGCCGGCCTCGTCGCGGCGGTCGCGACGGTGGGCGCGACCATCTTCGCGATCTCGCCGCTGCTGCCCGACATCGCCGCGAGCTTCGGCGTCGCGCCGGCGCAGGCGGGGCGGCTGATCGGGGTCTATGGCCTCTCGATGGCGATCGTGGCGCCGACCGTGGGCCTGCTTGCGCGGCGATTGCCGCGGGTGCGGGTGATCGTCGGCGGGTTGCTGCTGTTCGCGCTGGTGTGGCTGCTCGCCGGCGCCACGCGCCGCTTCGAGACGCTGCTCGGCCTGACCCTGCTGGCGGGGGCGGCCACCGGCGCAGTGATTCCCGCCACTTACGCGTATGCAGGCGACCTCTCCAGCTTCGCGCATCGCAGCCAGGTGATGGGGCGCGTCGTGAGCGGCTGGTCGATCGCGATCGTGCTGGTGGTTCCCGTGATGGCAATCGCCTCGCAGGCGATCGGCTGGCAGGCGGCGTTCGCCGCACTGGCCGTGGCGGCACTCCTTGCCGCGCTCGCGCTCGGGTTCGCGCCGCGGCCGCCGGCCGCGGCCGACGACGAGACGGCGCAACTGCCGGTCGGGCCGAGCCTGCGCCGCGTGCTCTCGCATCGGCCGACGCTGTACCTGCTGGTGGTGAACGGCATCGACATGGGCGCGTTCTACGCGGTCTATGCGTTTCTGGGCAACGAGATCCGGCGCGTCAACGACTGGGGCGCGGCGCCGGTCGGCTTCGCGATCGCCGCTTACGGCGCGGGCCTGCTGGCCGTCACGCTGAACGGCCGCCTGATCGATCGCGCGGGCAAGGCGCGCAGCGCGATCGCGGCGCTGGCGGCGCTTGGCCTGCTGCTCTCGGGCCTGCCCTGGCTCGTGGGCACGCCGGTACTGCTCGTGCCGGCGATCGTCGCCTGGGGGTGCACGCAGGGGGTGTTCTTCACCGCGATCACCTCGCTGGCCACCGAGCAGATCCCGGAACTGCGCGGAGTCGTCACCGCGATGTTGAGCGGCGCAACCTACCTCGGCGTGACGCTCTTTTCGCCGCTCGCGGTGCTGCTGTACGAGCGCGCCGGTTTCGCGGCGGTCGGAGCGCTCGCAGGGGTGGCCAGCATCGCCGCTGCCGCCTTGCTCGCATGGCCCGGTGCGCAGGTCGCGGCGGTCGAGCGGCGCTGAGCAGCGGCGGGGGCGCTGCACGAGCGGATCCCGACGTCAGGTGTGCGCAGCTCCTGGGGCCGACCTGCAGGCCTCTCAGAGCCGCAGGGCTCCCGCGTAGCCGGTCAGTTCCAGGTAGCCGCGTCCGATCTCGCGGCCGGCCTCGAAAGCGCGCACCGCGCCTTCCCAGTAAATCGTGCCGGTGCTCGCGCGCGCATCGAGTTCCTGGTCGTCGAACAGCGGCTCGATCGTGATCGAGCGTGCGCCCAGTTCGAGTCGCATCGCGACCGGGTAGCGTGCGCCGCTGTGCGGCGAACTCCAGTGGCGCAGGGGCACGAAGCGCACCGCGGGGTCGGAGCCGGCGGTTGCGACGCCCGAAGACGCGGCGCCAGCGGCTGCGATGCGGCGCGCGTACGACCACGCGACGCCGCCGTCACGGCGGCGGATCCGGAATGCGACCAGCGCCGAGCCGTCGTCCAGGTTCAGGCCGGTCCAGTCCCAGCCCTCGGCCTGCGCGTCGAGGATTTCGCTGGACCACTCATGATCGAGCCAGGCGACGCCTTCGACGGCCATGCGCGCGCCGTCGATGCGGATCGCACCTGCAGTGCGCAACTGTGGACGGCTGTAGTAGCGGCTCGCCTGCCGCTGCAACGGTCCCTTGCGCGAGAAGCCGGCGTCGCCCTGCGGCACCGGCGGCAAGCGCGCTTCGGCATCGAGTTCGAGCGCGAAGCGCCGGTCCTCGATGCGCGCCCGGTAGCGGTCGGTCGGGTCGCGCTGGAGCGACCAGCCGTCGATCGTCAGCGCGGTATCGTGCGTCGAGGCGCTCGCGAGTCCGAAGCCGGCGCGCGCGGCGCGCTGCGAATGCATGAGCTCGCCGCGTTCGGGCAAGGCGAGCGCCGCATGCGCGAGCAGCAGTTGCGTCGGTGCGAAGCGGCTCGGATTGGCCGCGTCGTGACGCGTGCGCGAGCGGAAGAAGGTCACCTGCACGCCGAGCGGCTGGCCGCGCTGCGCGCCGTCGAGGCGGAGCAGCCAGCCGGTGAGGTACCACCACTCGGTGCGAAACGCCGGATGCGCGCCGTGATCGCGCGGAAACGCGAGCGGTTCGCCCGGCAGCACCGGCGGATAGAAGGATTCGTCTGCGGCGGCAGGCGCGACGCGCAGGCTGCAGCCGGCGAGCGCCAGCACCGCGAGCGCGTCGCGGCGGGTGCAGTGCGTGGGCTCGCTCACCAGTCCTCGCGCAATGCGCGCACCGGCGCGTCGGACATCGTCGAACGCGCCGCGAGTACCGCGGCAGCCACGCCCAGCGCGAGCAGCGCGGCCGCGGCGGCGCCGAGCAGGCCCACCGGCCAGGACAGGTCCATGGTCCAGTGAAACGACTGCGGATTGACCCGATGAACCAGCACCATCGCGATCATCGCGCCGAGTGCCGTGCCCCAGGCGGAGGCGATGCCGATCTGCAGTGCCGCTTCGGTGGCGAACAGGCGCGCGACGTCGCGCCGGCGCAGCCCCAGGTGGCGCAGCATGCCGAATTCGCGTGCCCGCGCCAGCCCTTCGGCGGCCCACGCCGAGGCCACACCGAACAGCGCGACCACGATCGCGATCGCTTCGAGCGCGTAGGTGACCGCGAAACTGCGATCGAAAATGCGCAGCGACAGCGCGCGCAATTCGCCGGTCGCGCGCAACTCCAGGCCGGCGATGCCGGACAGTGCCTCGCGCAGCGCGGCGATCGCGGCCGACGGTGCGATCGCCGCGTCGAACCACAGCGCGACGTCGCTGCTCGTCGCATCGCCGGTGAGCGCGCGGTAGTCGGCCGCGTCGAGTGCGAGCGCGCCGTGCTGGCGTGCGTAGTCGCGCCAGATCGCGGCGACGAAGAAGCGCTGCGCCGCAGCGGCTCCCGGCAGCGGCAGTGTGACGAGACTGCCCGGCGTCCAGCCGTAGAGGTCGGCTGCGGCCTCGCTCGCGTAGACTGCGATCGCGCCCGGCGGTGGCGCAAGCACCTCGCCGGTGATCGCCAGCCGTCGCTGCGGGCGCAGCCGATCGATCGGGCGCGCGATCAGCACCAGCGGCGGACGCGACGGGTCGAGCGTGAGCTCGAGGCTGCGCGAGAACTCGGCGCGCGCCACGCCCGGCGCGTGCGCGAAGCGCTCGCGCAGCGCCGGATCGATCGCGGCGGTGGCCGCGCCCGAGGCGATCCGCGCATAAGCGTCGGCCGGGAGCACGGCGCCCAGCCAGCGGTCGACCGAGTCGCGAAAGCTCGACACCATGATTGCCATCGCGCCGGCCAGCGCGACGCTCGCGACGATGCCAGACATCGCCGCCGATGCGCTTGCCGGTGCGCCGTGCAGCCGATGCGCGGCCAGCCATGCGATCGGCCCGGCCACGCGCGACGAGGCCAGTCGGGCGAAGCCGCGTGAAGTCGCTGCCACGACGTACGGCACCAGCGCGATGCCGCCGGCGAGCCATGCGGCGATCGCTGCGTACGAGGGCCATGGCAGCCCGTCGAGCGGCGGCAGCGCGAGCGCTGCCGCGCCCGCCGCGAAGCAGCCGATCGGCCAGGCGAGTGCAGCCGCGCCGCCGCGGCCGTGCAGTGTCTCCTCGACGCTGCCGGCGCGCAGTGCACGCGCGGCCGGCGTGCGGCTCGCCGCGAGTGCCGGCGCCAGCGCGCCGAGCAGTG
>WBZO01002305.1_pt2 | contig 23978 bp, 25 predicted proteins | sample 5204261 | NCBI WGS metagenome assembly WBZO01 (sample SAMN12412400, study PRJNA552823) | activated sludge metagenome | isolation source: activated sludge from anammox sidestream of wastewater treatment plant... | place: USA: North Carolina | collected 2017-09 | reverse complement strand
TATAACTTTTACTGAAAGAAGACGCGCCAGCCCTTCTTCCAGTTTTTCTCGTTCCACTCCGGGCTTCTGGTTTTATCTGGGATATAAAACCAACCAGCCGGAAATTTACCAGACATATACTGCTTCCCAAAAGCATGTGGATGAACCGTAAATAAACCATAGGCGCGCAACACTATAATTATTTACGATGTGGCTATGTTTTTCCTGACCACGGGCTTAAGCATAAGAAAGAAGCAAATGGCCGGGAAGGGGGTTTTGTAAAATAATCCTGCTGGCTGGTAGTGGATATGGTTGGTAGTTTCCTTTGTCATTCCGACAGAGCGTAGCGAATGGAGGAATCTTTACATTATTATTGTGTATACAAGATCCCTAGACTTCTCTCGGGATGACAGCAAGAAACCCTCATCCTAACCTTCTCCCAGAGGGAGAAGGAACTATTCTTCACCCTCTCCCAGAGGGAGAGGGTGGGGTGAGGGTTTTTCGTAATCCGTTATCCGTCATCAGCAATCTGAAACAGATCCTGTGCAGCCACTAGGTGGCTCACAGGATGAAAGACTTATTACTAATTGCCAGTTGCCAATTATTTGCTATACATGCCTGATATCAATCTTAGACCTGCGGTATAATTTAAATGACATCTCTCCTGTTAGTTGGTTGCGGCAATATGGGAAGCGCTATGCTTTCCAGCTGGAAAAAGAAGCCGGAGCATAACATAAATAATTTCTATGTTATCGATCCTAATAATGCTGCTGGGGATTTTTCTTTTTCAAGACTTGATGATTTAGCAGGTGATATAAAGCCTGATGTGATTTTATTCGCGGTAAAGCCGCAAAATTTATCTGAAGTTTTACCGGAATATAAAAAGCGATTCGGGGCAAAACCATTATACATATCCATAGCAGCGGGGAAAAATATAGGCTTCTTTGAGGATTATTTGGGTGGTGATGCCGCCATCATTCGGGCTATGCCTAATACGCCGGCTTTTGTCGGCAAGGCAATGACCGCCCTTTGTGCTAATAATAATGTAAAAGAAGCCCAGAAAAATCTGGCGGCAGCTTTATTTACTTCGTTTGGCAAAGTCGTCTGGGTTGCAGAAAATGATATGGATGCTGTAACGGCTGTTTCCGGAAGCGGCCCTGCCTACCTGTTTTTATTCCTTGAAGCATTTACCAAGGCAGCAATAAATTCTGGCCTTAATGAAGAAACAGCAAAAATCCTTGTTTCTGAAACTGTGCATGGTGCGGTTCATCTTGCTGAAAAAAGCGGAAAACCGCTGCCTGAGCTACGTGCTAATGTAACCAGCAAAGGAGGGACAACCGAAGCGGCCCTTTCCATCCTTATGGAAAATAACTCTTTGGAGGAATTACTGGATAAGGCAGTAAAAGCAGCCGTAAATCGTTCAAAAACCCTTGCATAACCGGTGCATAACGATAATTGTGCAGTGCAGCAATTTATGCTTGACGCTGATTGCTTTATATAGTAGTGTGCACACCTAATTTGGTGAGTTGTTGTTTTACTTTTTTATAATCTTTAGGAGAAATACTATGTCATACAATCAGGCATTTACCGATATGTTCAAAAATTCTTGGGACTTTAACCAGTTCGTTTCTACTGGCCGCCGTAATATGGAAGCCCTTTCTGCTGCTAACCAAGTTGTTGTTGAAAGCGCGCAAGCTATCACCCGCCGTCAGGCTGAAGTTGCCCGTGCTAACATTGATAACGCACTTAAAGTGTCAAAAGACATTATAACCAGCGGAACACCTGAAACCAGCATCAGCAAACAATCTGACCTGATGAAAGCGTTTTTTGAAAATACTTTGAACAATCTTCGTGAAGTTAGCGAACTTGTTACTAAATCAAGCTTTGAAGCTTTCGACGTAATCAACCGCCGTACTGCTGAAAGCCTTGAAGAAATCAGCTCTGCTTCTGCTGCTTCCGCTAAAAAGAAATCTGCTTAATTATCTTTTTATCCGAATAGAAAAGCCTCAGGCGGAAACGCTTGAGGCTTTTCTTTTATGCATTTTATGATAATTGTAGCTCATGAAGTTTCTTAGCCCTTATCTGCGCCTTATGCGCCTGCATCAGCCGGTTGGCATATGGCTGCTGTTCTGGCCATGCGCCTGGTCATTAATTGTGGCATCACATGGGCAATTATCTTCGGTAGCAGGAAAATTATTGTTATTTTTTATTGGTGCGCTGTTGATGCGTAGCGCAGGCTGTATAATAAACGACATGGTTGACATAGATATTGATAAGCAGGTGGAGCGTACAAAAAACCGCCCTCTTGCCAGTGGCGAGATTACAAAATTTCAGGCATTTATTTTATTAGCCGCCTTACTGATTATGTCATTGGCAGTAGCTATATATCTCGGTGTTCAGGTTATTATGTGGGCAGCGCTTTCTTTGCTGCCGGTGGTTATCTATCCCTTTATGAAACGTGTAAGCTGGTGGCCGCAATTATTCTTAGGGCTGGTTTTTAATTGGGGCGCGCTTATGGGCTGGGCGGCAGTGCGCGGGCAGATAGAACTTCCGGCAATTTTCCTGTATATCGGCGGTGTCTGCCTTACATTGGGATACGACACTATTTACGCCCATCAGGATAAGGCAGATGATGCCCGCATCGGCGTGCGCTCAACAGCCCTTAGATTGGGCGATAATAGCAAAAGATTTATTGCCCTTATGTATGCCCTGGCGATTGCTTTTTTTGTTCAGGCGACAGGAAGTTTTTTGCATGTAATTTTCTTTATTCCTGCCATTATCCACTGTCTCTGGCAGGTAGCATCATTAGACATTAACAAGCCGGAATCAGCAAAATCCGTATTCCGGTCAAATTCCTGGCTTGAATTAATTATTTTTTTATCATTATTTTTCAGCTTGTTATAAATATTGAAAATAAATATTTTTGCCATTTTATTAAAGTAACATTCTATTTACCATTTAGGAATAGAATATAGAGGTTACTACAAAAAAATAATCAATAAAAACCAAATAAAATGCAAACTATTTTCAAATTTGCTTTTTACTTGTATGTATAGGGATGGTTTAACGCAGGATGCTGTTTAGAGGCGATACATCAAAAGATTCTGTTTCTGGTTTTGCATCTGGCTATCCATATGCGAATGATCCGGCGATTGTTTCTGTACCAGGCATAGATACGCCAGAAATGGCTGCTCCCCCCCCAACTTATCCGGGAGCAAATTTTTACTCTGCTGATTTCATCAATATACTGGAAACAACAATCCACAGCAGCATTTCCCAACATACTTCAGGTTCTCTTATTCTGCTTTCCATCAGCAACCTGTCGATGATTATAAATGCTTACGGCCATGACACTTCTGAGATAGTGATACATGACATAATCGGCATGATTAAAAACCTTCTTTCAGAAAATGATACTATCCAGCGTTTACAGCGCGACCAGCTAGGAATAATACTGGCAAACAGCTACCCTGAAGACACAGCCAGGATGATGCAGCGTATTTACACCATTGTGCAGAATTTTGGGCGCGATAATTTTGAAACAGCTTCGCTATATGTTATGGGCATTATCGGCAGCGTTTCATTTCCGTCAGAGAGTGCAGATGCCAATGACGCCCTTGATAAAGCTTACGTTACAGTAAACAGCATGCAGAGCAACCAGCAACGCACATATGAATCCACCCGCCATGAGGCGGATATGTGCCGCCAGCAAATGGGGCTTGCCAATTATTTATTCAAAGCGGTAAAAGAAAACCGCCTGCGCATGGCTTACCAGCCAGTTATTGACAGCCTGACCGGAAAAACCTCGCATTACGAAGCACTGCTTAGAATTGTCGGCCAGTCCGGCAATATCAGCTCGGCCGGAGCGCTTATTCCGGTTGCAGAAAGAATGGGGCTTATTGATGTTATAGACCATCTGGTTATGGAAATGGTTGTTAATGAGGTGAGGGGAGCTGAAGATTTAAGCCTGGCGTTTAACGTATCTAATCTTACCACTGAAAATGCCGCGTGGCTGGATGCATTTGAGCGTAAGATAAAAGAAACACCGGAAATAGCACCGCGCATTATCGTAGAAATAACTGAGACTGCCGCGCACAGGGATTTACGCAGGACTGCGTTCTTTGTTGCATCATTGCAGGAGCTGGGCTGTCAGGTGGCGCTTGATGATTTCGGCTCTGGCTATACTTCTTTCCGCCAGCTTAAAGCCCTTTCGGTTGATATGGTAAAAATTGATGGCGTATTCATAAAAGACCTGGCGCAAAGTGCTGATAACCAATTTTTTGTAAAAACTCTGATGGATTTTGCCCGTGGTTTTGGCCTTAAAACCGTGGCAGAATTTGTCGAAACTGGCGAAGTCGCTAAAACTCTTATGGAAATGGGAGTTAATTACATGCAGGGCTATTATCTGGGCAAACCGGAAAACCACCGCAGCTGGCTACATAATGGCGAATATAAGAATGAGTAGGTGGTACAATCAAGAGGATTGATGCTGCGCCTACTGGCTTCGCGCCCTTCGGGTCTCTCGCTACGCTCGATTTCCAAAATGTCTGCTGACATTTTGTCGAACCTCCTTCTTCGTTTCTAATCCAGCTTTTTACCAGCTACTAAAAAAGACTTATAACGTCTTTTTTAGTAGCTGGTGGAACCGAGAGGATTCGAACCTCCGACCTAGCGTTTAGGAAACGCTTGCTCTATCCTGCTGAGCTACGGCTCCATGGTCTAAAATCAGCACCGCACCATAACCAGAGATTATAAAAAGGGCAAGCCTGATATTATATGTTTACTTATGCAGTAAGTTTTACCTGTCCGGTCAATATTTTATCTATATAAGCAGGCACTATTTCTGTGGCATTGCCGTATATTTTTTCATGGAATAATGATTTTCCCTGCGATGGCTCTTTATTAAGCTCAACCGTGTGGGCATCGGTAAAACTCCGCACCTCATGCACGAACCCGGCGGCGGGATAAACATTTCCGGATGTGCCGATAGACATAAACAGACTGCACTCCTTAAGTAAAAGCTGTATTGCCTCCATATAAAGCGGGATTTCGCCAAACCACACGATATGCGGGCGCATATTGCCTTTTTTGTCGCAGCAAGGGCAGGGTGTTTCTGTGCTTAAGTCGCCATCCCATTCAAAAACCTTTTCGCTTTCTGCACATCTGGCTTTTTTCAGCTCGCCGTGCATATGCAGCAAAATTGGTGGTTTGTTGGTATTTTTTGCTGCTCTTTCGTGTAAATCATCAACATTCTGGGTAATTATATAAACTTTTCCCTGCCATTTTGCCGCCAGTTTTGCCAAAGCTTGATGCGCGGCATTTGGCTCAACATCCTTAAGCTGGCTGCGGCGGGAATTGTAAAAATCATGCACTAACATAGGGTTACGGAAAAATGCCTGAGGGGTGGCGACATCCTCAATGCGGTGGTTACACCATAAACCGCCATTGTCACGGAAGGTAGAAAGGCCGGATTCTGCGGAAATCCCGGCACCAGTGAGAATAACGATATTTTTATCTTTCATAATGCGATTTGCTGTTAAATTTGTTAAGTTTATATTTATAATTCCGAGCTATTATGCTATTAAGCACCTATGAAACAAAAGAAAAAATACCAACGTATCAACAAAAATAAAACAACGATCACCCTGATGCAATATTATAATTTTGCATTATGGCTTCCTGTTATCCTTCCGTTATTTTTATGGTCTTCCGGTATATCTCCGGCAAATGGTAAGTGGTTTTTCAATCTGGTTACGTTCGGCGTGCTGCAATATATAGCGTTCGCGGGCTGGACTATTTATAAATATTTTGGCGCCAGCAGCTTGCAGCTTAAAAAGATAAGTTTTTCTGCCCCGATTTCATTCCCTCCTTTTTATGCTGTAGGTTTTATATTGGCATATATGGTTTCTGATTTTACCTTGCCGGGAATAGATACAGTAATGGTTGCGGTTTCCCTGTCTTTGCTTGCGATTCCGGTTGGTTATTGTTATGTGGTTATGGTGCATTTATCAGCCTGGCTGCTTCAGGAAATAGGCGTTATAAGAAGAGAGTTTGTATAGGAGTAAAATATGTTTTCTGATAAAATCCATCCGCACAGCACAGAGCATCATATTAAAAGCGAAAAAGAAAAGAATGACAGCAATAATCCTCATGAAGCGCTTAAGGAAGCCGCGGATGATATAGCTGAATTTGCAAATGGCGAAAGCGATTTATTAAAAGCGGAACAGAAAAAATTACGCCTGCAAAAAGCCAAGGAAAAAGCCCGCATGGCAAAGGACAGGTTACAGCAATATCTGGAGCGTATCGAGAATTTCCGCAGTTCAAAAAATGTCAGGAGAAGCATTGAAGCGGCAATCAATAGTTGTGATAATTGCATAGGGATTTCCGTTTCGGAACATTCCCTGAATTATGAGCAGCATTTTGATGAAGCGCACCGTTCCATGACAGGGCATATGTCGGAAGCCCACCACCATATTAACCAAGCTGTTGGTTTGCTGCATCAGGAAGAGCATACGCGCCGCCACGGTTCGCACTCCCACCCGCCGGAATGGAGGCATATTCTGCCGCACGAACATTCCCATGATATAGGCGGGCGTACCCACTGATTATGAACATGTTATCGTTTCAGGATATTGTAAAAAATTGGTGATGGCGACGTTATTGTCTTATGCCGGGGCATAAATAGCGCCGGTGAAATTTTTTTTCACTACATAAAAACCGGCAGGCACAATATAGAGCCCATGCAACATGACTATGCCGAGAAAAAAGATGTAGATTTTTATTCATATGGCAAAGTCATTCATTCCGGCTGGGGTAATAACCCAACGCAAAAGGATGAAGCCATAGTAGCCGATATATATAAAACTCTATAAAATAAGAAGTTTTTCTTTACTTGTTGGATTTTTCACCATAGCATTAGCGGTTATTATAAACATATAATTAAGTAATTTTAGAACTTGGAAAAATAATGAACATATTCAAAAAAATAGAAAAAGATGTAAAAGAAGTTCTGGCACAGCTGCAAAGCGAAAACCTGCTTCCGGATTCCATTAATACAGACAAGATAGACGCAACACCACCGCGTGATCCAGCGCATGGTGATGTGGCAACTAATGTTGCCATGGTGATAGCCGCACAGATTGGCAAAAACCCTAAAGAAGTGGCGACGATTTTTGCAGACAGGCTCAAATCACTTTCCGGCATTGATAAGGTAGAGATCGCAGGGGCAGGTTTTATAAATATGACGCTTTCGCCAGCAGTCTGGCAGGGAGCGGTTACCTCCATAATCAAAGAAGGACGCGGTTACGGCAATTCCAATGTTGGCCATGGCAGGAAAGTAAATGTGGAATATGTATCGGCTAACCCAACAGGCCCTATGCATGTCGGGCATGGGCGCGGTGCGGTGTTTGGCGATGCCTTGGCAACCCTGCTTATCAAAGCCGGATATGATGTTACTAAGGAATATTATATCAATGATGCCGGAGCGCAGGTTGACAAACTGGCGGATTCAGTATTCGTACGTTACAGGCAGGCTTGCGGCGAAGAATTTTCAGGCATTCCGGAAGGGCTTTATCCCGGTGAGTACCTGATACCGATAGCCGAAGCTTTATACCAGATTCATGGGAAGTCATTACTTTCAAAAGACAGGGCAGAGTGGTTGCCTGAGGTTCGTGATTATACCATTCAGGCGATTATGGAAATAATCAAGGAAGACCTGGCTGTTATAGGTATTAAGCACGATGTATTTACTTCTGAAAGAGCCATAACCAATGCCGGTGAAGTTGACGATGCCATGCGCCTGCTTACGCAAAAAGGGCTGCTTTATGAAGGTATATTAGAACCGCCTAAAGGGAAAATCCCTGATGATTGGGAGCCGCGCCCGCAAACTTTATTTAAATCCACCCAGTTCGGTGATGATTGCGACCGTCCGGTAAAAAAATCTGATGGCAGCTGGACATATTTTGCACCAGACATCGCCTATCATTATGACAAATGCAAACGCAGGTTTGACTGGCTGATTAATATTTTCGGCGCGGATCACGGTGGCTATATAAAACGCCTTAAAGCTGCTGTCAGCGCACTTTCCGATAACAAGGTGGATATCGATATAAAACTTTGCCAGCTGGTTAAATTCCTTCGCGGTGGCGAACCGGCGAAAATGTCAAAACGGGCAGGCACATTTGTAACTGTGCGCGAGGTGGTGGATGAAGTGGGAAAAGACGTTTTTCGCTTTATAATGCTTACCCGAAAAAATGATGCGCCGCTTGATTTTGAGCTCGGTTACTTAACCGAGCAATCTAAGGATAATCCGGTGTTTTACGTGCAGTATGCCCATGCCCGTACCCGCTCTATTATCCGTAACGCAGGCGTTGATATGCCGCAAGCTGTAAGCCTTGCCAAAACCCCAACAAAAGAAATCCTGTCACGCCTTGACAGCCCGCAGGAATTAGCGCTTATCCGCATGATGTGTGGCTGGCCGCGCATGGTGGAATCAGCGGCAGCAGCCCTTGAGCCGCACCGTATTGCTTTTTACCTGCATGATTTAGCGGCAGCCTTCCACGGCTTCTGGAATCAGGGCAACAGTGATGCAGACCTGCGCTTTATTATAAAAGATGATATTGAGTTGACCGCCGCGCGGGTTGCGCTTGCACAGGCACTATCATTTGTGATAGCTTCTGGACTTATGGTGCTTGGAGTTGAACCGGTAGAGGAGATGCGCTGATGAGCGAAGAAAATGATGATGAAAAACAAGGTGGTATTACAAAATGGGCGCCGACTATCTTATTGTTTGTAGTGGTTTCTGCCTTTGTGTCATTGGCTTTATATTCTTATCATGTAGGCAAGGAATCAGTAAAGGAAGATGATTTGCTGGTAGTCGAAGCTGATAATGCTCCGGTAAAAGAAAAGCCACTCGATCCGGGCGGTATGAAAATTCCCAATCAGGATAAGACAATTTTTGAAACATTTTCCAGCAATAAACCGCCAGCCCAGGTTGAAAGGGTTTTGCCGCCACCTGAGGAACCTATAACCAGCAAGGCAGAATTGGAAGAAGCTATCGGGCATAACACCAATAAACAGCCTGCTTCTGATGCTCCTGCTGCTCCTCATGAAGCAGAAAAAGAACAGATTAAAGCCCTTAAATTTGAAAATTCTCCTAAAGTAGAAACTGCAAAGCAGCCTGTTGAGGTGAAATCGGTTGAAGTGAAATCTATTGAAAACAAAAAGGTAGAAAGCAAGGTGACCGAAGAAAAACCGGCAGAAAAAAAACACAGCGAACCAGCTAAAAACGGTGTAGTCAAGGTTCAGCTTGGCGCGTATGGTTCTGATGCTGAAGCGCACGGCGTATGGTCTAAACTGCAGAAAAAAATACCTGCGCTTTCTTCACGTTCCCCAATTATCGTGCGGGCTGATGTGCAGGGCAAAGGCGTGTTTTACCGCCTGCGCGTTGGTGGCTTTGCCAGTAAAGATGACGCTAAAAAATTCTGCAAAACCATGTCTGACAGCGGGCAGGCTTGTATTTTAGCCAGTGATTAAATAAGTTGGATATAGAAGATAGAATTTTTGCTGATTTTGGCTTGCTTCCTGTTGTTGCCAGCGAAATAGAATTTTATTTATTTGCTTCGGATGGTTGTGATTTAGCACAATTCTGGAGTAATGTGCGGACTGGTTGTGCCGAAAATTCAATAGAAATTTACAGCATAGAAAAAGAGCGCGGGCATGAGCAGCAGGAAATATCAATTACTCCTTCTAAGGATATAAAAAAAATCGCCGCCGATACGGAAAAAATTAAGCAGATAATATCAGAAACAGCCGCAAAAAATGGAATGCAAGCAAGTTTTGCCGCCAAACCATTAGCAGATGATTTTGGCAGTGGCCTGCATATCCATGTCCATCTGGAGGATACAAGCGGCAAGAACCAGTTTTTTAAGAATGATGAACTTATCAGCGATGCCCTGAAATACTCACTCGGAGGGTTGCTGTTGTGGATGCCGAACACCATGCCAATATTCGCACCTCATGAGGAATCTTACCGGCGTTTTGCCGAAGGAAGCAACGCGCCTCTTACTGTAAGCTGGGGGGCAAATAACCGGACAGTCGCCTTGCGCCTGCCTGATTCGGAGCATGGTAATAAGAGAATAGAACACCGCATAGCAGGAGCAGATGCTGATAGCAGGAAAGTAATAAACGCCATACTCGCCGCTATTCATTATGGGCTTAAAAACAAGTGCCAACCCAATGAACAAATCTATGGTGACGCCCGTCTCGACCGCTATAATTTACAAAAATTCCCTGTTAATCTATCAGAAGCGCAAAAATTAATGAAAAATTCACCATTACCTCTGGCTGATTATTTTTCATGACTATTGTTATATTACAATAACTTGAACATTGTAATATAATACAAAAATCCTGTAACAAAAGCTTCACTTGAGAAATATGCTTTATTTATATAAAGTTAGGCTAGGAAAACTTTGATTTATCAGGATTCAGGTTCTAAAAAATGCCATTTGACTTTTTTAGTAGGTTATTAGGGGGAGACGGAGGGGCGAAATATGTAGAGCGCCCAGCCAGTGATATGCCAGCTGCAACAGCAACTAACACAAACTCAGCGAATACAGTAAATTTAGCCCAAGCTTCTAATCCAGCTCCAGCTCAAGCGCAACCTGCTCCTGCCGCTGCACATAATCATAGCGCAGACTCTACTCCTTCCAGTGAAGCTGCAAATGTGAATAAAGGAATAGCTGATTATTTGCGTAACTTTATAACCCGCAGGGATGGTGAATATTCAGGTCATGTGAAAATTGCTGAATCAAAACGCGGTGCAGACTTTAGTAAAAGTAATGAAGGTCGGGATGGTAGTAAATATGCTCCATATGAAGTTTTTAGAGATATAGCTAGTGTCAGAGAATCAATACTTGAGAAGCGTATTCAGGAAACTATAAAAGTTAATCGCTGGCTTACTTCTGATGGCAAGGTAATTCCGCCTGATGAACGCTGGGTAAAATCTCAGGAACATAAAATCTATAATGATCTTGATAATGCTGTAGCCGCTGAAGTTAAAAGAAGGCATTACGCCCGCGACAGCAGCAAAGGTGTTTCACCGGATATACTTGATAAAGAACTTAACCTGGCTTTCAAGGCAGTAGAAAATGAAGTACCGAGCAAAGGCGGTTTGCTTAATACGATCATCAAGCCGTTTTATGATGAAAGTGGTGTTAAACTTGGCGGTATTGGCGGTGCCGGGTTAGGTCTGCTTATGGCTTCTATGCTGATACCAGACACTAGCTGGCTTGGAAACCTTGCTAAAGTATTGTTTGTATTCCTTGGCGCTTATGCCGGTAATAAATTTGTTGATAGCCTGCCATCAAGCAATAGGTTTGCTTCACTCTCAACTGAAGGGGTAAAACAGGCAGAAAGAACACAGGGATTAGGAAAAGAAAAAGAAGTTGCTGCTACTCCTGCACAAGGTCGGGTTGAACAAGTTAATTTGAGTGGAGAAAACATAGCAAGGGTAGATGGTGGCACAACTGTAGATAGAGATAAACCACTGCCAAAGCCGCAATTATTTGCCGTAGCAGAACAACCAGTAGTTCAGGTTAACCCTCATGGCAGATAAACCAGCAGAAAGCGGCCACCACTCAAAACCAGCTGAGCAACCTGCTGCGCCGCAATCTGCTGAACCAAAAAAAGATGAAGTAAAAAAAGATGGTGAACAGAAAAAAGAAGAAAGCTTCTTTTCTGATAATAAAATTACTTTGATTGGTCTTGGTATTGCTGGATTATTTGCCATTGGCGGTGCTGGTGTGCTTTCATTACTGGTTTTAGCTGCGGCCTTTTTCCTCGGCGGGGCAAATGATAAGAATGGATTTCTGCAAAATAAGTTTGATATGTTCAAAGATAAAAAACCAGCAGATACACCAAACTCACCAAGCCAGGCGGCAGGAGAAAATGTTGGCACGGCTCAAGTAAATAACCCTGCTCCCCAGCAAGCAGCTACTGAAGCTGCTAAAGATATCGTCAATGCATCAACACCTGATGCAGCAATGAAAAATGCCACTATTATTATCGGGAAAGATGGCAAAGTCGTAACAAATATGCAGCCTGACGCTCTGGTAATGGAAGTTAGCAACAGTGGCAGAGTGGTTAATTATACGGTTTTAGATGGTGACGGCAAATGGCCTCTTGATAATGCTGGCAAAGTAAAATTTCTAAACTCTGCTGGCCAGCTTAATGTTTATGGAACAAATATTAATCTTGGTGAGGAAAATAGCAAAAAAGTTATAGCCGACTTAAGAAATAATTGGGAAAGTAAAAATAGTGTATTTGGTTCGATCACTTCTGCTATTAGCAGTTTATTTACAACTGAAAATGTAGGTAATTCAGCAGGCAGTATTAAGGTTTCCGAATTACCTGCGGCACTGGAAGTTGTAAGCCAGAAAATTGATGTAAGTAATGGTTTTCTTCTGGTTAAACGCTCTGATGATTCTGGAAAAAATACAGTTAATGATTTACAGATTATATTAAATCGTAACACTGGCGAAGTCATAAGCTTTAATACAGCCGATGAAAAGGGTAATTTTATAGCTGGGAACGAAAGACGTTTTACTTCCGATAAAGGGAATTTATTGCTGAGTATTTCGCATGAGGACGGAAAAACTTTTATAAATACATCTGACGATAAGAATAGGGAAGTTTTTGCAAAACTAAAATCTTCCTCTGAAAATATTAAAACTTCTATGATAAAGCCTGAAAAATCTAATGATATAGATGGATTCAACCACGGAATTACTATAAATCTAGCCGGTTTGGGCAGCAATAGTTTATCAGCAGGGTAAAAGTAAAATTATTCTAAATCACGGTGGCGGGTGGTAATGTTATAGCCTTCCTGCTCCAGGAATTTTCCCAATTTATGGGCTATATATACTGAGCGGTGTTTGCCGCCAGTGCAGCCTATGGCAATGGTCAGGTAGTTTTTTCCTTCTTCCAGATAGCGCGGCAGAAGCGGAGCGATTAAGCCAGTAAGGTTATTAAAAAAATCCGAAAAACCGCTATCTGATTCTATATATCTGCCGACATCTGCATCCAGACCGGAGAACTGGCGTAAATTCTCGTCATAATGCGGGTTTTTAAGAAAGCGCACATCAAAAACTATATCCGCCTCGCGCGGTACACCATGTTTGAAAGAAAATGAAGTAAGCACCACTGAAAGATTACGCTCTTCCTGTGCGAAATTGCTTATTATTATTTTCCGCAGAGTTGCCGGCTCGGTTTCGCTGGTATCAATAACCAAATCAGCGACATCACGTAGTTTACTTATCAGCGCACGCTCGTGGTGGATTCCGTCAAGCACAGGGCGATCCAGCGCCAACGGGTGGCGACGGCGGGTTTCGGTAAAGCGGCGGCGCAATGTTTCATCATCACAATCAAGAAACAATAATTTGAACTCAATATCCGGATTTTGCCGCAATTCATTGATAGCACTTAAAAAATGCTGGGTAGAAAAGTCACGGCTGCGGATATCGTTACCGATTGCCAGATTCCTGGTGTTCGCGCTGGAGTTTATGACATATGGAAAAAAAGAAAGCGGCAAATTGTCTATTGCCTCAAACCCTGAATCTTCAAGGGTTTTAAGGGCTATGCTTTTTCCCGCCCCTGACATTCCTGTAACCAGTACCAGTTTCATGTTTATTATCCGCTTTTGTTAAAAAATTCGTCTTTTACAGTTTATATCTATACTCTAATATGGCAGGAATATAGGCTAATTCTATTGTAATACAGGTAAAAATGCCAGAACTTGATGATATACTCCTGCAAAAATTGCAGCTACTCGAAGCCAAACAGCAAAAGCGGGCGATATTGTCCGGCTTTCGCCATGACTCGGTGTATGTAGAGCGTGACGGCAAGGATTATATATCATTCAGTTGTAATGATTATCTTGGTTTATCCCAGCATCCGCGGGTAATCGCCGCTGCCACTCAGGCTATAAAAAAATACGGCGCGGGAGCTGGTGCTTCCCGCCTTGTTACCGGAAACAGCCCATTATATAGTGATCTGGAAAAATTACTGGCTGAGAGAAACGGCACTGCTGACGCCTGCGTGTTCGGCAGTGGATACCTTGCAAATATCGGCACTATAACCGCGCTGGTTGGCAAGAATGATCTGATTCTGGCTGACAAACTTTCCCATGCCTGCATAATAGATGCGGCCAGGCTTTCTGGTGCAACGCTTTTACGCTTCGCGCATAATAACCATGAGCATTGCAAGATGCTTCTGGAAGCTAACCGCGCAGAATACCAGAACTGCCTGATTGTAACAGAAACAATATTCAGTATGGATGGTGATATTGCACCGCTTAAAGAGCTGTCAGGGCTGGCAAAAAAATATAACTCATGGCTGATGACTGACAGCGCACATTCGCTATCACCACTTCCGGATTTAGATGTCCCCATAATAAAAATGGGAACTCTTTCCAAAACTTTCGGCAGTTATGGCGGCTATGTCTGCGGTTCAAAAATTTTAATTGAGTATTTAAAAAACGCTGCCCGCAGCTTGATTTTCTCAACCGCTTTGCCGCCGGCAACTCTTGCGGCTTCTATAGAAGCTATAAAAACTTTGCGCGATGAGCCGCAACTTATCAAGCAAGCTATGGATAATGCCATTTTATTTACAAATACTTTAGGGCTAGCCTCCGCACAAAGCACAATCGTTCCGTTAATTCTGGGTGAGAATGACAAGGCTATATCCGCCTCAAAAATCCTTGCCGAACATGGCTTCCTGATTACGGCAATCCGCCCGCCCACTGTGCCGGAAAATACCGCCCGCCTGCGCTTTACTTTTTCTGCCATGCACAAGCATGACGATATAAAAAATCTTTGCGCCATTATAAAAGGGCAAGGTTTTATATGAAAACTCTGACTCTTAGCGGCTGGGGACAACAAAGTGGAACTTTAGCAGGGGTAGTAGGTGGAACTGCCACCCATTTTGATTATTCTGGTTATAAAAATATAGATGAAGCCTTAAGCGCAATCGCCAAGGCAACGGATGGACATGAGGTTGTGGTTGGCTGGTCATTGGGTGGGCAGTTAGCAGTAAGGGCTATATCCAAAGGGCTGATGCTGCCTGAAAAGCTTGTCCTTATTGCCGTTCCTTTCCAGTTTGTGCATTCTGAGGCACATAAAATCGGGATGCCGCGTGATACATTCCAGAAATTCCGTGATAATTATAAAAATAACGCAGCACGCACTTTGTCAAAGGCATGGGAACTGGTAATATTAAATGACAAAAACCATGAGCAGGTGCGTTCGCAGTTAGAAAAATATAACAAGCAGAGAATACTGGAAAAAGACTGGCTGCATTGGCTTCAGATGTTAGACGGCTTTAGTTGCAGTGAGCTTGATTTCAATAATTTTCCACAGACGCTTATAATACATGGCGCGCAAGACGCAGTGGTGGATCATTCTCAGGCGCAGGAATTTATAAAGGTCATCGCCCAAGCACAGCATATAATTTTACCGGAAGCAGGACACGCACCGCATTGGCATGATGCTGGTTTTGTCCGCAAGCAGATAGGGGATTTTTTACGTGTTTGATAAAAATGTAATAAAGCTGGATTTCAGCAAGGCAGCAGCAAAATATGATAAGCACGCCAAACTGCAAAATGAAATTCGATCTCAGGCGGCGGTTCTGGCTAAATCATATTTTCCTAAAAAGGCTTTAGTGCTTGATATTGGCTGCGGCACGGCTTCATTCTCTCAGGAGAAAAATGTCTTAGGGGTGAAATGGGATGTTGTAGGAATAGATATTTCTTACGGCATGTGCGCAATCGCCAAGGCAAAAAAGGAATCTGTGATTAATGCTGATGCATCCACCCTTCCTATAGATGATGCGAGCGTTGATGCGGTTTTTTCTTCGCTCTTTTTACAATGGTCGCAGCAGCCGGAAGTAATTATAAAAGAAATGCTCAGGGTTTTAAAGCCTGGTGGAGTGGCGGTTATCACCACTTTTGTCCGCGGCACGCTGAGTGAATTAGAAGATGCTTTTGCCTGCGTTGATTCAGCCCAGCATATAAGTAGATTTATAGAGCCGTCACCGCTGTTATTGCGTATTGCCCATATGGGTGGCGTTTTAATTGAAGTTGATGAGCATGAATATACAGAGTACCACGATAATGTAATGGCGCTAATGCGCTCAATAAAAAATATCGGCGCACGTAATAAGCTAATAAACCGGCGCAAAGGGCTAATGACACCCGCACAGCTTAAGGCACTGGAAGACGCGTATAAAACAGAAAATGGAAAATATCCGGCGACATGGAATGTGCTTACCATGGTTATAGGAAAAAATGATGAATAAATTTTTTATTACCGCCACAGGAACAAACATAGGTAAAACATTTGTCACTACAAATATCTGCCGTGAGCTGCGGTTATCCGGCAGGAAAGTTTCTGTCATTAAGCCTGTAATAAGTGGATATGAAGAAAACGATAAAAATAGTGATACGGCACTTATTCTTGAAAGCTTAGGGCTGGAAATAAATAAACAGAACATAGAAAATATTTCTCCGTGGCGTTTCCGTGCGCCTTTATCGCCTGATATGGCGGCTAAAAAAGAGGGAAAACATATATCACTCGATGATCTGGTAAAATTTTGCAGGAGTAAGGAAACAGATGAGCATGATATATTGCTGGCAGAAGCTGTTGGCGGTGTGTGTGTGCCGCTAAATGACAAAGAAACCGTCCTTGACTGGATGGAAGCGCTGCCCGGCTGGAAAATAATACTGATAACATCTAATTACCTTGGTTCTATCAGCCATACTATTTCCGCGCTTCATAGCCTTGCTGCATACCGCCTTAAACCCTATGCGGTTATAATCAACGAATCAGAGGATAATACTGTTTCCATGGCGGATACCGAAGCTACTTTATTGAATTTTTTACCTGAAACAGCTATAATAGCCAGTATTTACCGTAATAATGAAATACAATTTAAAGAGCAGAAAAAGCTATTAGAGATATTTCTATGACAGAACAAAGTAAGCCAATTATAAAAAGCATAGAGGAAAAATTGCCGTTTGATCCTTTTAAGATATTAGGTTTGCGTCCAAAGAAAATTGATGAGCAGTCTAAAAAATATGCCGGGCTTAATATCCGTATGATTGCCAGCACTATCGACAGCATAATAGCGGCCGTTACTGTTGCTCCCATTGTTGATTATTTTATGGATTCCCTTCATTTGTCACGCCCTGTAACGCTTGAGGAATATAGCGCAGCAATGGCAGACGAGCAGAAAGTAATATCAAACCTGCTTAAACTGTTAATCGAATCCGGCAAGGTTTCAGAATTTTTTATAACAACAACCGTGCAAAGCCTCGCCTTGATTGCCGCCTTTGCGATCTGCTGGAAAATATGGTCATCAACTCCGGGAAAAATGTTGCTCAAAATGAAAATAGTTGATGCTGTTACCGGGCTTCCCATCACTAACCGGCAAATCATAATTAGAAGCTTAGGCTATATTGTTTCCGGTGCAGTGTTTTTCATGGGTATATTCTGGATCGGTTTGGATAAGCGCAAACAAGGGTGGCATGATAAAATGGCAAACACGGTTGTTATATTTAACAAGAAAGATGGAAGTTAAATCTTTTATCAGCAGATTTTTTGTTGGGCAAAAATTGCCTAGTTTGTTGTATTAGATAGATTTTACCTGAGTTTTTGTACACAGTATAAAAGTTAATTTGCTAAAGTGGTAAAGAAAGTATGAATCGAGCAAATATTACGCTAACGAATCAAATAAATTATATATATAACAGCATGTTATTTTATTGCCTATTTTTTAGGCAAATTGCAAAAACCCTAGGATTCACCTCAATCGGCTATCTGATTTTAGGGGTTGTTCACAGAGTTATCCACAGAAATTGTGGGCTACTTTTATAGATTGAAAAGCACACAGCATTGAGAATATGTAAGCTATGGAAATACAAGAAATGTCACTCGCCGGTGGGCGAAATATTATAAAGAAATACGCAGATGGGTTGCCTCATTCATCGGGTGTTTACCGCATGATTGATGCAAATGATAATGTACTTTATGTCGGAAAAGCGAAGAGCCTGAAAAATCGCGTGATGAATTATGTGAATGCGACTGCATTAAGCACACGACTTCAGCGGATGATTTCCCTTACTGCAAAAATGGAAATAATTACTACCCGTTCAGAAGCGGAAGCATTGCTGCTGGAAGCAAACCTGATAAAAAAATATTCTCCGCGTTATAATATATTGCTCAAAGACGATAAATCTTTTCCTTATATTGCCTTCTCCGGCGACCATGATTTTCCCAGGATTTCCAAGCATCGCGGAGCAAAGTCAGACAAAGGCAAATATTTCGGCCCTTTTGTTTCAGCCGGAGCGGTTGATGAAACCATAACAACTTTGCAGAAAGCTTTTTTGCTTAGGAATTGCAGCGACAATATTTTCAAGAACCGCTCGCGACCATGTTTGCAGTATCAGATAAAACGCTGTAGCGCGCCTTGCGTAAATTATATCAGTAAGGATGATTACGCAGATCTTGTTCGTCAGGCTCAGGATTTTCTTTCAGGAAAAAGCAGGCAGATCCAGGACGAACTACTTAAAGATATGCAGGCGGCAAGTGCAGCAATGGATTATGAAAAAGCTGGCATAATCAGGGATCGCATAAAATCTCTTACACAGGTACAACAGCAAAATAAATTCAGTAATGAAGCAATAGGCGACGCTGATATAGTAGCAGTATTCCGCTTAAATGATGATTGCTGCGTGCAGATATTCAGTTTCCGCGGCGGCAGCAATTACGGAAGCAAAAATTATTTTCCCAGCAATATAAAAGAACATAGCAATGCAGAGATTCTTTCCAATTTTATCGCGCAATTCTATCAATCCCAGCCATTGCCAAAAAACATACTGGTCAGCGAGAAGCTTGATGATGCAGAGTTGCTGGAAGAGGCATTCCAGCTTAACGCTGATTATAAGGTGAATATAATATATCCGCAGCGCGGTGAAAAAAAGGAATTGATAGAGGAAGCCCTGCGTAATGCCCGTGAAGCTTTGCTGCGCCATATATCAGCTAATCTATCGCAAAAGTCAGCCTTGCAGGGTGTGAAAGATTTATTCTCTCTGGAAGAAATCCCGAAGCGCATAGAGGTTTATGATAACAGCCATATCAGCGGAACTAATCAGGTTGGGGCAATGATAGTGGCTGGTGAAGAAGGTTTTATCAAAAACCAGTACCGTAAATTCGATATTAAAAACACTTCTATATCCGCAGGGGATGATTATGCCATGCTGCGTGAAGTCCTCACCCGACGTTTCAAGCGTTTGCAGGAAGAGGGCAGCAACAAGCCTGATCTAGTGCTGATAGACGGAGGGGCAGGGCAGTTAAGCGTTGCCACGCAGGTGTTTGAAGAGCTTGGGATTGATGACATAGTTTATGCAGGCATCGCCAAAGGTGAGGACAGGAACGCCGGACGTGAGCATTTTTTTATTCCAGGCAAAAAAGCTTTCCAGCTTCCGGTTGGTGATCCTGTTCTGCATTATTTGCAGCGTTTGCGTGATGAAGCCCACCGTTTTGCTATCGGCGCGCACCGCAATAAGCGCAGTAAATCAATGCAGGTTTCCGAGCTTGATGCAATAGCTGGGATAGGCGCAGCGCGCAAAAAAGCCTTACTTCATCATTTCGGTTCAGCGCGGGCAGTGGCAGCAGCGAGCATAGAGGAAATAGGGCAGGTGGAAGGCATCAGCAAGGAAAAGGCAAAAATCATCCACGCCCATTTTCATGGCAATTTTTAACTTTGAGATCGAGCCGCTGTGTGCTGGGAAGTTTCACTAGCGTGTTGATTTAGCCCATCTAATTTTTCAGAAGGGTATAATTCTTTCTTTATTCTTTCTTTATGCCTTCTATTTGCCGTTTTTCAAGTTCGCTTGTCATTATACTGGTAAAGCTACCGGTTTCTAACGGATGTTTTCCACCAGTAAACCACGCTGCTAAAGTATCAAATTTTTGCTGTTTTGGATGGATGCTTCTTTCGTGTTTTTTCCAAAAAACATTAAATTCTTCATCACTCATTTTTGAGATAGCTTCCTTTAGCGCATTTGCCAGGGTATCGGATAATTTTCCTTCTGGAAAAGAATTGCGTCCTAAAACGCCTTGTGTTTCAAATGGAGCAATATGTGGAACGCTGAAATCCATAATTATAATCCTATTTTTATTAAAATTAATGTAATTTAACTTTTGTTTGGACATTGCTCAATCATTAATTCTAGTTATGCAATAAAAAAGGGAACCCAATTTTCCAAGGATTCCCTTTTTCTAGCAATATATTTAGCGTTTTTATGACGACGCCAGCTCTTTCTCATTAAGCGCGGTCAAGTATCGCTGCATTTCTTCTTTCAGGGTCAGGTTCTGCTTTTTAAGCTTGCTTATAAGTTCAAAATTCGGCGAAGGGTGGTTCATTTCCGTGTTTATCTGTTCTTTAATTTGAGCGCGTTTTTCAGCCAATGAATCAATGTGAGCTTGAATAGACATAATAGTATCAACCCTTTCTAAAATTATTTTGGTCAATGTATCTGCTACAATTTGCAGAAAAACCAACCATGACTATCAGCCTGTATGTTGCTTTTCTGCCGCAGATGCGCGAATAAACATCAATCGCACGTATGGTATTATATAAAAAAATTGACTCATTATTCAATATAAAAGACTGTCAAGGTTTTTTTATTTTCTAAATATCGTTTTTGTGTTGACATCTTGTTTTATATCACAAGCATACCTATATTACATAAAGTAGGATAAACTGTATCTAAGAAAGGGCTTTTTATGACACAATCAACAAAGAATGACATTCCAGGCGCAAACCGCAAAAAACTCAACCTGTTGCTTGGGCAATTACTGGCTGATGCAATAGACCTGCATTATCAGACAAAGCAGGCTCACTGGAATGTAAAAGGTGAAAATTTTATTGCCCTGCATGAGCTTTTTGATTCTGTAGCTGGCGAAGTAAGCTCGACAGTTGATACTATTGCAGAGCGTATTATGCAGCTTGGCGGCAACGCGCAGGGAACAGTGCGGGTGGCGGCAAAAAAATCACGTCTTGATGAATATCCACTGGATCTTGTTGATAGCCAGAAACATGTGGATGCTTTGTCAGATGTTATTTCTGTATTCAACAAACATGCCCGCAAGAATATTGATGAGACTTCAGCACTGGGCGACGCTGTAACCGCTGACATTCTTACCGGCATAGTGCGCGGCCTTGATAAACAATTATGGTTTGTTGAATCGCACTTAAAAAGGAAATAACCATGTTTGCAATCCGTAAATCATCCGAGCGCGGCCATGCCGATCATGGCTGGCTGGTGGCGAAGCATAGCTTTTCTTTTGCTGATTATTACGACCCTAAGCATATGCATTTTCGCTCCCTTCGGGTGATAAATGAAGATCGGATAGCCCCGGCGCAAGGCTTTGGTACGCACCCACACAATGACATGGAGATTCTCACCTATATTCTGGGAGGAGAGTTGTCACACAGGGATAGTATGGGCAATGAGCATACCATAAAAACTGGTGAAGTGCAGGGGATGAGCGCGGGAACAGGTATAACCCACAGCGAATTTAACGCTTCCATGCAGCAGGAGTGCCATTTGCTGCAAATATGGATTATGCCGCACACCAAAGGCGTTACTCCATCTTATGGAGAGTGGCTGCCAAAACAGAAAAAAGATGAGTGGCAGCTAGTGGCAAGCGAACATGGAGATGATGGTAGTATCGTAATTCATCAGGACGCAAAAATGTTCATAGCTGCAGTAGAAAATGGAGTTACATTGCCTGTTTCAATAGCCCCTGAGCGTTTCGGCTGGATACAGATAGCAAAGGGAACTGCCGAATGTAACGGCAATGAATTGCAGGCAGGGGATGGAGTTTCTTTTTCAGGTGATGAAGTAAAAAAACTAAATGTTTCTGCCGGTAGCGAGATATTATTGTTTGATCTGGCTTAATTAAATGTCATCTCGATCGAACGAAAGTGAGTGAGAGATCTCTACATTATATATTTATAGACAAGATCCCTCGACTACGCTCGGGATGACGATACTGCGGGGCAGAAAAGCAAATTTATCAACATAGGATAAGCAAATGCAATCGCCATGCACTGCGCTTGCAATGACAGTAGAAAATATTTCTTTAAACAGGATTTTTTATCATCTTCTCGCCGGTTACTTCCGGCGGCAGTTTGAATCTGGTATTTTCGCTGATTCCGGTAAGGTTTTCCACGATGGTAGGGCGTATCCTGGCAATAGCTTTTACCACGCCCTGCACCAGATGCTCAGGAGCAGAAGCACCTGCGGTTATTCCAACTGTTGATATTTCATCAAACCACTCAGGGTTGAGGTTGCGTTCATCATCAATAAGATGGGAGCTTACGCCAATTTCAACAGCAAGGTCACGCAGGCGGTTAGAATTTGAGCTATTGGCAGAACCAACCACAAGCAGCATATCAACTTTTTGCGCCAGGCTACGCACGGCATTCTGGCGGTTCTGTGTGGCATAGCAAATATCGCGCAGCTCAGGGCCAGCTATATCAGGAAAGCGCGCTTTAAGGGCAGTGATTATATCCTTGGTATCATCAACGCTTAATGTAGTTTGTGTTACATAAGCAAGCTTGCCCTGGTCTTTCACCTCAAGCTTGTTTACATCATTCACATTCTGCACCAGCAGCACGCCATTTTGCACACGGCCGCTTGTTCCCTCCACCTCAGGATGTCCGGCATGCCCGATAAGTATTATCTGCTTGCCTTCATTTTCATAACGCTGTGCCTCTTTATGCACTTTAGTAACCAGCGGGCAGGTGGCATCTATTACTGGAAGGTCGCGTAAAACCGCTGAATTTTCAACTTTTTCGGAAATACCATGCGCGGAAAATACTGTTATAGCTCCGTCAGGAATCTCACTTACTTCCTTTACGAATATAACGCCTTTAGCCCGCAAATCCTCAACTACCCAGCGGTTATGCACAATTTCATGGCGGACATAAACAGGAGCGCCATAAAGCTTAAGTGCGCGCTCAACAATTTCAATAGCTCTATCCACACCAGCACAAAATCCACGCGGTTCAGCCAATATAATTTTCAGTTTATTGTCCATATTCTTTTGTTTCTTTTATTTAGCATAATTTTTTGACTGCATTTCAACCAGGCGTGACACCGTACGCTGAAATTCAAATGCACCATCACCATTTTCATATATCTGTTCTACGGGAACTTCCGCCGTGCAGATAAGTTTTATTTTATGCTCATAAAGAGTGTCAATAAGAGTAACAAAGCGCTTGGCTTCATTGCGCTGTTCAGCGGTTAATTTCGGAATAGCGGTTAGGATAATGCTATTAAGCCTGCGGGCAAGGGCAATATAATCAGCAGCGCCCAGCATTTCAGCGCATAGCTCATTAAAGGTAAAAACTCCTATTTTTCCGTTATAGGCATCAAATTCCACCTGCCTGCCATGCACCATCAAGGTTTCTTTACTCGGTTTTGAAGTAACTCCAAGATTTTTCAGGTTGTTTGCAATAAACTCATCAGCTTCCGCACCCAGTGGATAGTGATAAAAATCATGCTGGCTGCGGTTTTGCTGATAACGATAGTCATCAGGGCTGAAAAGTGGAATAATCACCATCTTACTTTCAATAAGCTTAATAAAATCATTGAATCTTTCTGCCTGTACTCCGCCAGTATAAAGGGAAGAGGGTGGGCGGTTTGAGGTGCTTACAATACAGATATTACCCGCAAACATGCCATCAAACAGGCGGTATAATATGGTCGCATCAGCCACATCAGTTGCCTGCAACTCGTCAAAACAAAGCAGCTGGGTGTTATGGGCTATTTCACTGGCTAAAACAGCTACAGGATCTTCAATTTTTTCCTGACGTAATTTGTGAATGCGCGTATGCACCTCCTGCATGAAGGCGTGGAAATGCACCCTGCG
>WBZO01002465.1_pt1 | contig 23982 bp, 20 predicted proteins | sample 5204261 | NCBI WGS metagenome assembly WBZO01 (sample SAMN12412400, study PRJNA552823) | activated sludge metagenome | isolation source: activated sludge from anammox sidestream of wastewater treatment plant... | place: USA: North Carolina | collected 2017-09 | reverse complement strand
CGGCCGGCGGGTGAGGGCAAAGACCAATCTGATCCCCTATATCTGGCTGGTGTACGGCGCGGCTGCCGCCACGCTGCTTCTGGCAGTCTGGGTGCGCGGAGACTCGCTGAGCGGTTATCCCTCCGAGGGGTATCTGTGGATTCTGCTGCTGGCCCTTGTTCCCCAGTTATTCGGCCACTCATCCTTCAATTATGCGCTGGGCCATCTCCCTGCTGCTTTTGTCAGCCTGGTGACCTTTGGTGAGCCTGTTGGCAGCGCGATTCTGGCGTTTCTGCTGCTGCAAGAAGTGCCCACTCCGCTTCAGATCGCGGGAGCGGCCTTGATTTTAGGGGCAGTTATTTATGCTCAACGGGTGGAATTAGCAGCTCAATCGGGTAGTCCGTGATTGGATTGTGACTATACGAATTTCATATCCTGTATTCCAGCTTCTGCTATCTCCCTCTCAGTCAGAACTGCCGACTCTCACCTCCAGAAACAGGTCATCGCCTCCCGGCCATCGTTCAAACTGCACAGGCGCGCCAGACGCCACCAGCGTATCCCACAGGGTAGCAAAAACCCCATCCGCCGCAATATCCTGCAAGGTGACTTCTACCAGAGACCAGAAGTCCGCGTCACGGCGCGGCACGCCAATACTGAAATATTCGTGGGTATACCAGCGGTCAGTCAGCCGGACCAGATCAGCATTGGCCTCCGCCAGCGGAATCAGGCGGAGGCTGTCGCCAAAAACCACATCAATATTCTTGTCCACCAGCATGGAGTACACAGCATCTCCATCGTTGATGATAGTGTAGATGTTAACCATCGCATTGACGCTTGATGCCAGCTCATTTACCTGGGTGGCGGAACCTGGCTCGCTGGCGAAAATGCCCACCCATCGCCCTCCCCGGAGGTCAGCATACCCTTCAATTCTGCTGTTGAAAGGGACCATAAGGCGGTCCCCGTGCAGGACCAGCGGCGCGGTATACGCAACCTCATAAGGGCCGGTCCATCGCGGTGTGACTCCGACAGCCAGATCAGCCTGACCAGTCGCCACCAGCTCGACTCCGTTGGCCGCGGAAGCCGGGATAAACTCCACTGGCACGCCCCAGCGACTCGCCATCTCCTGGACAAGCGCCTGGTAGAATGTCTCCAGACGGGCGTTCAAGCCGGTTAACTGATCGGAAAGTTCCAGCCCTGCGACGCGGATCGACTCACCATTCCGGATACGGGTGAGCACAGGCGAAGGCTCATAAACCAGCGCGGTATCGAAGCTCTCCAGCGTGCGCTCGTCCTCCATCACGCCCGGCCAGACCGGTATCGGAATCTCCGCCATCACGCTCGGGAGCCATGTCCGCCGGAATTCATCCAGCGTGCCATTGGACGCCAGCCGCTGCAAAGAGCGATCGAGCAAGTAGCGCAGGGCGTCATCGTGTCGCTGGAACACAAAGGCATACGGCTGGGCTTCCAGAGGTTCCGGCAGGATGCTCAAGCCCGCCAGGCGATCGCGCAAGCGCACCAACTGCACTTCCTCCGATAGCACAGCATCGACTTCACCACTTCCCAGGGCGCCAACAGCCAGATCCAGAGTCAGATATAGCAGCGGGGTCGCGGTGAGCACGCCGGTGCTCAGAGCCTGCCCCAGAGACCATTCGCTGGCGGTCCCCTGCACCACCCCGACCCGGCGGCCGTTCAGGCTGGCAATATCAGGTAAACCGCCGTCCTCCTTGACCAGAAAATACTGTCCGCTGGGGAAGTAGGTCTGAGAGAAGCCGGCCACCTCTTCGCCCTCCAGAGTGTGAGGGAAGATGCCTACCAGCACATCAACCTCCCCGGCCAGCATCATAGCCAGGGCGTTCTGGCGTGTCACCTGTACAAACTCCACTTCTACGCCCCAGTCCGCGGCTACAGCCCGCGCCAGATCCGCCGCGTAGCCGATCACCTCCCCACGTTCGCTCAGACTGCTCATCGGCGGGTTGTTATACAACACACCGGCCCGCACGTTGCCTTCGCTGCGAATCCGGGCCAGGGCAGATACGGTAGGGAGCGGCGTGGGCCGGGACTCTGCTGCGGGCGGAATCACCGTCGGGACCGGGAGCATCGCCGGCAGATCCGGCGTCGTTGTCGGGGGCGGCGTGCCGCTGGGGGCCTGTGTGGGCGTTGCCTCAATCTGTGGCGTGCTTGACGCCGGCATTGTTGGTTCCGGATTGCCGCCACAGGCAGCCAGGCCGGCCAGCATCAGAACTATCGCGGCGAGTCGAAACGGGTGAAGCGGTAGGCTGCTCATAAGTTTCGTCTATCCTGATTGGTTGCCTCCGGGCGTCATCAGGCCCGGCTTGCAAAGGGCACTATTGTGCCAGATGATCCCCGGTTTGGCGAAGAAACGGGCTGCCGCGCCGGCAGAGCCAAAAGTCTTCCGCCTCATACAAAGAGGTGCTTCACTCTATCCGAGCGCCGATCCGGCTTTCAGCTGTCCTTAAGCCGCCCGGACCATTCTTTATAGAGGTTGAAAGTTGGCTGGTAATGCGCTTTGTTGCGCCCGGCATAGGTGTCCATGCCGCGATCGTTATCGCCCACGCCGATATTGAAAGGCGTGGCAGAAAGCCCCCACTGCAGGAAGCCTGCGGCGCCATTGGATATCCAGAATTCCAGCTTACTCCTGGTTGTCTCCGCTCGCGCCTCACCAGTCGCCCCCCATTCTTCTACGATCAACGGCATATCCAACTGTCTGGCGATCTCCAGATCGGGGAGGGAGCTTTGCTCCTCGGCGTTATCCTCGTAGAAATGGACTGTGACAAAGTCGATATTAGGCAAGCCATACAGCCGCCTGCCATAAGCCATGCGATCCAGCCCCGGGCGATCGTCGGGCGCAACATGGCCGGTGTTGACAAGTCCGGTTGTGATCAGATGAGTGGGGTCAATCGAGCGGATCATATCGGAAGCGGCCCGGGCAAACAGCAGGAAGACTTCGCTATCGGCTGGCGTTGCCGGCTGCGGCTGGATTGCGTATTCATTACCCAGTTCCCAGGCGAAGATGGCCGGATGATCCTTATACGCCGCGACCACTGCCTCCAGATATGGCAGGTAATTCTCGCGATAGCCTTCCTGATGGAAGTACAGCGTCTTGTCCAGATGCCCCAGGGTGCGAATGTGAAAACGTTCGTCGCCCGGAACCCAGAAACTCCCCAGCGCGTCATTGAGCACAACAATCGCCAGCATGTCGTAGTGTTGCAGCGTATTCAAGGTCTTACCCAGCAAAGGGAGCGCATCCTGAAGGCTGACGCTGCGGTGACAGGCGTGCATCCGGACGACGTGCATCCCCATGTCGCGCATTGCATTGAGTTGATCGCTCTGATTTCCTTCACTGGCGTAGGGCAGCACATCGCGCCGCGCATAAAACGGCAGCTCGCGCAGATTGGCGCCAACAAAGCGGAAGGGCTTGCCGTCCAGCAGGAACTGCCTGCCATTCACCCTCACCCGCCCTTTTACCTGCGGCCTGGTCCCGGCATTGTCCGGCACAATCGTGGGAGGTCTGGCGGACAGCAGACGCTTCCCCGATCGGGCATTATACTCAGCGATCCACGTGCTTTCCTGATCGGCCAGTTTGCGCCAGACCCATCCATCCAGGCTCAACTGTCTGACTGCGGCGAGAACCTGGACGGATTTATCTTTGGTCAGTTGTCCAATGGAATTATCCCCGGCGATTTCGGGAGTCTCACGCAGTCTGACCGTGCCCAGAGCGTAGAGCGTCTGAGGTTCGCTGCTCTCGTCAACCGGCGGGATTGCTGTGTCAAGCAAACGTCTGCCGTCCGCGCTGTTGGCTTCAGCGACCCAGACATCAGAGTCAGCAAGCCGGCGCCAGGTCCATCCATCAGCAGTTTGTTCGGCTATATCCGCCAGGACAACCAGCGGATCACCAATGACGAATAAATCAACGATATTGCCATCTTCAATGCGCGGCGCGCGGCGCGCATTGAGGCGCGGTATCCCGACATAAAACACCACTGTTTCCTGCGACATACCAGTAAGCCCCCGATCCAATCCGCTTTGTTTTCATATGATACAACCCCGAAGCTCCTCACAGGGAACATCCCGGACCGGGCGCGGCCCTGTCTATTTGCGGGCAGGCGGCATCTGGCTACTGCTGTGTGACAGGGAATCGAGCGTAAGATTTCGCGGTGGGGGCTAGTCCCGGTACAGACAGTTAGAGGTGATATAGTCGCGCACCCTGTCGGGGACCAGGTAGCGTATCGAACGGCCAGCGCGCGCACGCTGAACAATAAGCGTAGATGACAGCGCAATCGCCGGCCCTTCGACCAGGATGACGCGCTGGCTGACCCCCGGCAGGAGGGATTCCAACGCGGCCAGGTCGAGTTTCACGCCCGGCCTGTGCAGCACAGCCAGCCGGCACATCTGAACGAGAGCAGCGGCCTGCTGCCAGTTCGGCAGATCGAGCAGCGAATCGCTCCCCATGAGGAAGAACCACTCGGCGTCAGGGATCTGCTGGCAGGCCAGCGATACCATATCTATGGAATAGTGCGGCCCTGGCCGATCGACATCGATCCGCGAAATCTCAAAAGTCGGGGCGTCCGCAAGGGCGGCGGCCAGCATCGCCAGTCGATGCGCGACCGGGGTGATGGCGCGATTCTGCTTGTGCGGGGGGGAAGCTGCAGGCACGAACCAGACGCGATCCAGGGCCAGAGCATCAGCCAGCACCGAAGCCAGAATGAGATGCCCGATATGCGGGGGATCAAAAGTCCCCCCCAGCAGCCCTAATCGCTCCATTCCAGCTCGTATTCGCCGATGAAGACAGTATCGCCAGTCTGTACGCCAGCCCGCCGCAGCGCATCAGTCACGCCAATTGCATCCAGAGTCCGTTGAAACCTCCTGATCGCCTCATCATGGTCCCAGTAGGTCATCGCTGCGGCGCGCTCCACCCGCTGGCCGGTCACGTGGTAGGCGCCTGCCGCATCCCGCGTAATCGTGAAGGGGACCGTATCCTCAAGTTGATACAGGGGCAGCTCAGCCGCTTCTTCAACATAGGTCACTGCGGGCAGCGTATCCAGCCGGGCAAATATCCGCTGAACCAGGTCCCGCACGCCGAGTTGTGTCGCCGCCGAAATCGCAACAGCCTCGTAGCCGCGCGCCTTGAGCGCCGCGCGCAGCTTCGGCCATCTGGCCTGCGCCTCCGGCAGGTCTATTTTGTTGAATGCCACAATCTGCGGGCGTTCGCTGAGTCGCTCATCGAAAAGCGCCAGTTCCGCATTGATCTGGTTGAAGTCAGCGAGCGGATCAGCGCTCGTACCGTCAAGCAGGTGTACGAGCAGGCGGGTCCGCTGGATATGCCGGAGAAAAGCGTATCCAAGCCCGGCACCCTTGTGCGCGCCCTCAATTAGGCCGGGAATATCAGCGGCCACAAACGTCCTGAGGTCCATCTCCACCACCCCCAGGCCAGGCTCCAGCGTCGTGAATGGATAGTCAGCAATCTTGGGTTGGGCATTGCTGATCACAGACAGGAGGGTGGATTTGCCAGCGTTTGGGACCCCGACAATCCCCACGTCGGCGATCAGCTTCAGTTCCAGCAGCAGCCATCGCTCTTCGCCCGGCTCGCCTTTCTCCGCGAAGCGCGGCACCTGGTTGCGACTGGTGACGTAACGGGCGTTACCGCGCCCCCCGCGTCCTCCACGCGCAACAATGGCGCGCTGACCTTCCGTCACCAGATCGGCAAGTACCGCATTTGTCTCTGCATCACGCACGATCGTTCCCGGCGGAACCTGAATCAGCAGGTCCTCGGAATCTCTGCCAGTCCTGTTGCTGGTCCCACCGGGGCCGCCGTGCCCGGCCTTGAAATGCACTTTGCGCTTGAAATGCGAGAGCGTGTTGATATGGGGATCAACGACCAGGATGACGTCCCCCCCCTTTCCGCCATCGCCCCCGGACGGCCCGCCGCGAGGCACATACTTCTCCCGACGAAAGTGTATCAATCCATCACCACCATCGCCGCTTCGAACATAGATTTTGGCTTCATCGAAGAACATAGCGTCTATTGCCGCGCCTATTCAATAATGATGCGGCTGACTTCGCTGACATCAAATTTGCCAGCAACCGCACGCTGAAGAACAGAAGTTAGAATGAGTTGAGCGAATCTGAAGAAATGCTCAAGCCGATCCAGACGAGAGAGGTACAACTCCGCAATTTTCGCATCTTCTTCGCTCATAGCTGGCATGGATTGCCGTAGCTGCTCCGTATTTTCCTGCAGGGTACGCAGGGCCTGCTCCAGATCGCGAAGCTCCCGACTGCTCAGCACATTGACGACGATCTTCCAGAAATCGGTCTCCGCCTCGTAGAACTTACGGCGGTCGCCGCGCACCCATACCTCGCGGACAACGCCCATGCGTTCCAGTGTGCGCAGGTTGGTGCTGACACTCGCCTTGGACTTCAGCAAAAAGCTCTCCAGATCGTCCAGAGACATTGGCTCCGGACTGAGCAGCAGCGCTCCATAGAGCTGGCCCATGACCCTGTTGAAGCCAAAGTACTCGGCGAGTTTGCCCAACCCGTCCAGCATGCTGTCGTTGACTGTTTGCAGGCCGCTGCCCAGCTCTCGCCCACCAGATTGCGGTTGCGGCTCATTCATGCCTGCCCCCTGACGTGATAATAATATGATTCAAGCCACGATTTCCACGAACCCCGGGCCATAAGATTCTGTATCCGATTGCGACACAGCTACTCAAAGCGGAGCGCATCGATCGGGTTGAGGCGCGACGCGCGCTGCGCCGGATACAGCCCAAAGAATATCCCGATTGTGGCCGAGATGGTAGTCGCCAGAGCCACGCTGCTAAGGCTGACTCGCGCCTCCAGGTCCGGGAGCGCCAGCCCGATCAGGGTAGTCCCCAGGTATGCCACAACCAGCCCGGCAGTCCCTCCGATCACCGACAGGACGGTGCTCTCCACCAGAAACTGCGACAGGATATCAGATCGCTTGGCACCGACGGCCTTCCGCAACCCGATCTCACGCGTCCGCTCGGTCACTGTCACCAGCATGATATTCATAATTCCGATGCCACCCACCAGCAGCGAAATGCCAGCGATGACGCCAAGAAAGATCGTCAACAGCCCGGTGATTGCGCTAAAGCTCTGCAACAGATCGGCCTGTGTCATCACCACAAAATCGTCTTCGTCGCGGAAGGCAATGTTGTGTTCTTCGCGCAGGGTCTGCGTGACCTCGGCTACAAGCGCCTCAATACGATCATCGCTGGCGGCCTGGATGAGAATCTGCGTCACCGGATAACGGCCGGTCACGGTGCGCGCGCTCTCCAGGCGCTCCTGAGCAGTCGTCATCGGCATGAAGATCAGGTCGTCCTCATCGCCGAAACTCGTGCCGCCGTACTTGTCCAGCACGCCAATCACGCGAAAGGGCACATTGCCGATCCGGATCGTCTCGCCGACTGGTGAGACGCCAGGCGGGAAGAGATTAGCGACCGTCGTCTGCCCAAGCACAACAACCCGGGTCTTGCCAAGCATATCGCGCTCATCGAAGAAGCGTCCGACGGCTATGGTTCTGTTGCGTACGCTGAGATATTCCGGCGTGGTTGCCCGGATGCGCCCCCTGGCCTCGGCGCCCTCGAAAGAAGCGACACGAGACAGGCGCACCTCAGGAATCACGGCAAGCGCGCTCGGCACGCGAAATATATCGGAAAGCGCGTGGACATCAGCATCAGTCAGAGAGGACCAGGTCGTGACTCTGGCCGCATCCGGGGGGCCGGTCCCCGATCGATTGAACATTGTTTCCGAGACCACGAACACCAGGTTGGTGCCGATGCCCAGAAACTGCTCTTCCACAAAAATCTGCACCGCCTGGCCCAATGATACCAGCACAATAACAGCCGCCACGCCAATAGCAATGCCAAGCGTCGTGAGGCCAGCCCGCAGGCGGTTGCTATCGAGGCCACTCAGAGCCACCCGGACACTCTCAACGGCGGACTGCACAGCGATCCTCTCTACTCGTAACGAAGCGCGTCAATCGGGTTGAGCGACGCCGCGCGGCTGGCGGGGTAAATGCCGAAGAACAGGCCAATGACGGTGCTTACGGTCGTCGCCAGCGCAACTGAACCGCCGGTCACGCGCAGACTCAGGTCTGGAATCAGCGCGGAGCCTGCCACTGACGCCAGGAAGCCCAGGCCAATGCCGATCAGCCCCCCTACAACGGTCAGGACCACGCTCTCGATCAGGAACTGGAGCAGGATATCGCGGTGTCGCGCGCCGACAGCCTTCCGAAGCCCGATCTCACGCGTCCGCTCGGTCACTGTCACCAGCATGATATTCATGATCCCGATGCCGCCCACCAGCAGCGAAATGCCCGCGATAACACCCAGAAAGACGGTCAGCAGGCCGGTGATGCTGCCTACAACCGATAACAGCTCGCTTTGTGAGAGGACGGTGAAATCCTGTTCATCGCGATATTCCACATCGTGCCGGTCGGCCAGGATACTCGCGATCTCACTGGCGGCATTTTCCATCCCTGCTTCAGAGACAGCCTGCACCGTAATGAAGCTGACCTGGTAGCTGCCGTCGCGCTGGCGAGCACGCCCCAGCCGGGTCTGGGCTGTCGTAATCGGCACAAAGACCACCTCGTTTTCGTCGGCAAAGCCGGAGCTTGGCTGCTGCGCCATGACTCCGATAACCCGAAATGGCAGTGTATTGATGCGAATCGTCTGTCCCACCGGGTCTGTGCCATCGCTAAAGAGGCTCCTGACAACGGTTGTCCCCAGTACGGCTACGCGGGCGCTGGTTAAGATATCTGTTTCGTCAATGAAGCGCCCGAACTGGGCTTCCCAGCCGCGCACATGCTGGTAGGCCGGCGTAACGCCTGAGACGGAGATCGTCTTTTCGTTCCGGCCAGATACCACAAGCGAAAATACATCGAACTGAGGCGCGGCGCGCAGGATACTGGATGCCAGCAGCGGATTCGTCAGCGCCTCCGCATCGCTCATCGTGAGGAGCTTAATATCGCCTAGCCTGCCTCCCGACGGCGCGGAAGAGAATACAAACAGCAAGTTGGAACCCAGCGATTCGAACTGAGCGGAGATGAAGTCCTGAACGCCCTGTCCAAAACTCACCAGCGCGATCACGGCGGTCACACCGATGACAATCCCCAGCATGGTGAGTGCCGAGCGCAATCGGTTGGCTTTCAGCCCATCCAGAGCAAGCCGGAGACTTTCCCAGAATGCGGCCATCAGGTGAATTCCGCCCGCGGGGCATCATACGTCTGGCGGAAAATCTCCTCCAGCTCGGCCATCTCCGATGGCCGCTCGACCTCGCCCGCCACCAGGGGAGATTCCACACGCTTATCGGCCACGATCTTCCCATCGCGCAGCATGATGACGCGGTCTGTGTGGCGAGCAATAAAAGCGTCGTGTGTCACGAAAATCGTCGTGATCCCGCGCTCGCGATTAAGCTGCTGGAAAATGCGCAGCACTTCGGTGCCGCTCTTAGAATCAAGGTTGCCGGTTGGCTCGTCAGCCAGGATGATTGCTGGCTCGGTCACCAGGGCGCGGGCAATGGCTACCCGCTGTTGCTGGCCGCCAGATAGCTCGTTAGGCATATGATGCAGACGGTCGCTCAACCCGACAGACTCCAGGGCGGCCCTAGCTCGCTCATGGCGATTTCCAGCTTTGGAAGCATAGATTAGCGGCAGTTCAACCTGTCGCAGCGCCGTCGTGCGCTTGAGCAAATTGAAGCTCTGAAAAACAAATCCAATCTTCTGGTTACGAATGACTGCCAGATCGTGATCGCCGGCCTGGCTGATATCCACACCATCCAGGAAGTATTTCCCGCTGGTCGGCTGGTCAAGCGCGCCGAGGATATTCATCAACGTGCTCTTGCCAGAGCCAGACGGCCCCATAATCGCCACGAATTCGCCCCGGTGAATCTGGAGCGAAATGCCGCGCAGAGCGTTGACCTCAATTTCGCCCATCTGGTACGTTTTAGCCACGCCCTGCACGTCGATAACGACCTGCGGCCCGCTGTCTTCCTGCAAGTGGGCAACATTCTGCTTTTGCCGGCCATTACGTCTGAACAACATCTCACCCGCTATCCTGTCGCCACGCCTGTCCAATTCAGCCTGGTTTGAGTCGCCGCTGGCTAAAAGCCAAACCTTGAAATTCCCGAGGTCGGAACCAGGACGACGATATCGCCTTCAGAGGCGCCGCTGATGATCTCGCTGTACGTCTCGTTACGCTGCCCCAGAACCACCTCTCGTTCTTCAAGCGTCCCATCCGGCAGTTGCAGTGTCACATAGGCCCGGCCGGTCCGGCGATCCAGGCGGACGAAACGGTTGCGCACGCGCAGCACATCAGTTACCTCGTCTACGATCACGGTCGCGGTCGAGCTCATGCCGGCCCGAATCGGGATATCGGCAGGGGCGAGCGTCACCTCAACGCCATAGGTGATTAGCCCTCCGAGATCGGTTGCCACATCATTGATGCGCGCCACAACCCCCGCGACAGTCTCATCCGGCGTAGCATCCAGGATCACCTCAACCGGCTGCCCCACGCGCAGTTGAGCGATATCGATCTCGTCAACAGCCAGCATGATATGGTAGCTGGATATATCAATCAGCTCGACGGCCGGCTGATTCGTCGGCGGAGCCTGCCCCTGAACCAGGTTAATCCGCGATACGACGCCATCGAAAGGCGCCCTGAGCGTAGCCTGTTCTAACTGGTAGCGGGCCAGCTCCACACCAAGATAGGCCGTCTGTAGCTGAGCATCCGCCAGTTGCAGATCGATATCACTGGCTCCCTCCAACAGGCGATCCAGTTGAGCCTGAGCGCTCACCAGTTGGGCCTGGGCCGCCGCCACCTGGCTCGCATCGGCTGTCGCGCTCTGCGCCTGCTGCAGTTGCTGTTCGGCAATCTGGACATCATATTCTGAACGTGCCACACCCGCCTCAGCCTGAGTTGTGTTCGGGATAAGGCCCGCCAGGGCGAAAGAGAAATCCGGGATGCTTCCCGACGGCGGCGCAGGCAGCGCCGGGAGATTCAGGCCTTCCAAAAACTCCTGCTGTGCAACGGTGCGGTCGCGCTGCATTTGCTGCTGCCAGAGCTGGTTGCGCGCTAATTCAAGCCGCAGCTCAGCAATACGAGTCATTTCGCCGTTGGGGGGGACACGGGCCGCCTCCACCTGCGCCCCGGCCGCATAAACCGCAGCCTGAGCGGCCAGCAGGTCAACTTCGCGCGGCTCTGCCGTCAGCGCATCAATATTGATTTGCTGCTGCTCAAGGGCCAGATTCGCGCTCCGCAGGGCAAATTCGAGATCCCGCGTATTCAGACGGGCCAGCTCCTGGCCGGCCCGCACGGCCTGCCCTTCCTCAACCATGATCGAGTCCACCTTGCCCGGCAGCGGGAACAGCATATACAACCGGCGGGCCGGGCTGATAGCTCCCGTCGCGCTCACAGTTACGCGGATATCGCCCCGCTCAACCGTTGCTGACGCCTGAACTTCAGAAGCCGCCGATACACCGCTGCCGATATCCAGCACTGGCAGGCCTCGCTCCATGCGGTAACGCGCGAACGAGGCCGCCAGAATCAGCAAAGCGCCAATAACAAGTCCATTACGCAGTCGCCGATACATGCGGGTTTTACTCACTGCGCTCGAAAAAAGAGAAAACCCCGCCGGAAGTATCCAGAGCGATCACGTCCCCTTCCTGTATCCCTGATCGCACTTCGCTCACTGTCTCATTCTGAGCGCCCAGCTCTACCGGCCGTTCCTCCAGCGAGCCATCGGGGAGCAGCACATTCACAAACGCCTGTCCGGTCCGGCGATCCAGTCGAATATATAGATTCGGGACGACGAGCACATCCTGGACGTTTTCGACGATGATGGTCGCCGCCGCCGTCATGCCCGGGCGGATGCCAGAGGTGCTCCCGTCCAGCCCGATACGAACTTCATAGACAACGACCCCATCGCTCTGGGAAGCCGCGTCAGCTATGCGCGACACAATGCCATGAAAGACCTGTCCGGGCAGCGCATCGAGCGTCAAATCAACCGCCTGCCCCTGAGTAACCTGCACGACATCAACCTCATCGACCTTCACAATCACGGATAAAGCGGAAAAGTCCACCACTGCCATCGCCGGCAACGCGCCCGGCGCCACGAGGCTGCCAGCGCGCACGTTGACCTGCCCGACAACGCCAGTGAAAGGCGCGCGCAACACAGTATCTTCGTAAGCAGCCTGCGCCCGCTCCAACTGCAGGCGCGCCTGCTCCACAACCAGAGCCGCCTGATCAAACTGATACTGGGCAGGGCCTTCCTCAAGCAGACGAACCTGGGCCTGAGCCCGGGCTACCTGACCCTGTGCGGCGTGAAGCGCCTCCCGGGGCACACCTTCCTGCGCCATCTGCAACTGCATCCGCGCAATCTCTGCCGCGAAGCTCGCCGCGCCAACCTGGGCCAGGCTCATGTCGCTGCGACGCGCATCGCGCGAAGCCTGTTCGGCAGCCTCATAGGACGCCTGAGTTTGCTGGTACTGAAGCTCAGCAATCCGGACAGATTCGGGGTCAACAGCGTTGTCACGCAGGTTAACATACGCCGTCCAGGCGCTGTTCACAGCCGCCCGGGCGGCCGCCAGATCGCCTTCTCTCGCCGGCTGTTCGAGGCGCAGCAGGCTGAGTTCCGCGATCCGGACGGCTAATTCGGCCTGTTCTACGGCGATTCGCTGCACCTCGCCGTCCAGCCGGGCTAACTCCTGCCCCGCGGCGACTGTCTGCCCCTCCTCCACGCTGACGGATTGCACAATGCCCGCCGAATCGAAGGTCACCTGCGCGGTTCGCGCGGCGTCAACCCTACCTGTTGCGCGCACAGAAACCAGCACGTCGCCGCGCTCCGCGATCGTCGTCTGTATCTGAGACTCGGCTGGTTTATCCTGTCCTCCCAGACTCTGGCGGGCGACAAGAAAGACTGCCCCAATCACGATCGCGATAAAACCTGTTGTGACTACACGGCGCATATCCGGCACCTTCGATGCCCCCATCATCCATCGCATCATCATAACATAAACCCCGGGCCTGTAAGTTATAGTCGCATTAGAAGCGCTGATATCCGCGCCAATTATGTACTCCGATACAAACAGTCCGATTGCCCGCGCCGGGTGAACGTGGTAGGATATGCAACATATGAGGTTTTTCACAAGCGCCGCTGAAACAGAGGGAATGTGATATCTATGGCTTCAGAAATCCCGGATATTGTTATTGGACGTCTGCCGGTTTATTTGCGAGAACTTTCTCGTTTGAGTGAAGAAGGGCTGGAGATAACCTCATCCCACCAACTGGCCGAACGGCTGGGCATCAGCTCCGCGCAGATTCGCAAGGACCTGTCATGGTTCGGTCCGTTCGGCAAACAGGGAACTGGCTACAACATCCCCTACCTGCGCGAGCAGTTGAAAAAGATTCTGAAGCTCGATCATGAATGGCCAGTTGCGCTCATTGGAGCGGGCGATCTGGGGCGCGCACTCGCCCGTTATGGAGGCTTCACCCATCGGGGCTTCCGCATCGTCATGATCTTTGACAATGATCCGGCGAAGATCGGCAGCTATATCGGCAACATTCAAGTGCAGGCTGCCGAAAATATAGAGGAACAGATACGGGCGGGGCAAATCCAGATTGCCATGATTGCCGTGCCGACTTCAAGCGCCCAGGCTATTGCTGACACAGTAGTCAAAGCCGGTGTGCGCGCTATCCTGAATTACGCACCTATCACACTGTCGGTGCAGAACGGCGTCCGGATTCAATATATTGACCCCGCCGCTCATTTGCAGCACATGACTTACTATCTGGGCTAACACGCCCCTATTATCTGCAGCCATCCAGAATCGCCAGCCTGCTCCGGCTCAGGCCGGAGCCAGGCCGCGCATCAGGGCCAGATTGTGCATGGCGCGTCCCGCCCCGACGACTGTTGCCACAATCGGATTATCAGACCGGTAGGCCGGGACACCCGTCTCGCGAGTCAGAAATTGATTGACGCCGCGCAAGAGCGCGCCGCCGCCGGTGAGCATGATACCCCGATCAATGATATCCGACGCCAGCTCCGGCGGCGTCCGCTCCAGCACAGATCTGGCTACCTGGGCGATCTCACCCAACGGTTCGCGGATGGCTTCCACTACTTCGCCGGTTGAGACCGTGATTGTCCGGGGCAATCCCCCAACCTGATCGCGCCCCTGAATCTCCATAGTCATCTGCTCCGGCATATCCACCGCCGCCCCGATCTGTATCTTGACAGATTCCGCCGTCGGCTCCCCGATGACCAGGCTATACTTACGCCGGATATAACCAATGATTGCCTCATCCAGGCGGGCGCCACCAGTACGGACGCTATCCGCCACAACAATGCCGTTCATAGTGACCACCGCGGCCTGGCTGATCCCGCCGCCGAGGACGAGAATCATGTTGCCCGCCGGGGTATTAACCGGCAGTCCGGCGCCAATAGCTGCCGCGAGCGGCTCCGGCAGCAGATACGCCTCACGCGCGCCAGCCTGCATCGCAGCTTCATGCACCGCGCGACGTTCGACACTGGTTACGCCATAAGGCACGCTGATCACGACTATAGGCTTAAAAATACGCATACGGCCTACAACTTTGTCAAAAAAATATCGCAGCATCGCTTCGGTGACTTCATAGTCGGCAATCACGCCTTCGCGCAGAGGTCGGAAAACCTGGATGTTCTCCGGCGTCCGGCCCCACATATCGCGCGCCTCCTGCCCGATCGCCACCACCATAGGCGGCTCCTCTTCTACAGTCAGCGCAACCAGTGAAGGCTCTTGCAAGACAACGCGTTCGTTCTCGAATATCAGGACATTGGTAGTGCCGAGATCAACGCCTATCTTCCTGGAAAACAGTGCCATCGTTCATCAACCTCCAACGAGCGGCAAAATGCCTTCGCGCATATCAACCGGCCAGATACGCCGGGAAGGCAACCCTATTGTAACTGAGAATTCGGAGAATACCTTTCGCCCTGCAAGCAGGCGCATCGCATCTCCGGCCCGGCATCCGGGCATAATACTCCATCGATACGGTGGCTGTCCACAATAAATACGCCCGGATACGATATCCGGGCGTGGGCGCACTCCTGTCCTGGCCGTCAGCTTATTGCTCGTCGCGGATGCGCACAGAGCCAGCGCGCGACTGCGTGCGACGGTGCACACGAATTGACAGCTCGGCTCGCCGAAGCTCCTGTCTGATAGCGGCTATCTCGTCCGGTGGCGGCCCCTTACGCATCATTTCCTCGGCTCTGCGACGCGCAGCCTCCGCCAGCTCCAGGTTAATCTCCGACGAATGTTCTGCTATATCGGCCAGCACAATCACCTTTTCTGGCCGAATCTCCACAATCCCGCCATATACGACGAGGATTTCCTCCGTGCCGCCGCGCTTGATTCGCAACTCGCCAGCATCCAGCATGGTGAGCAAAGGCGTATGGCGCGGCAGAACACCCAGGACGCCTTCGCGCCCGGGAAGGATAACCATGTCAGCATCCGGGACGACCAGCACCCGTCGTTCCTGTGTAACCACTTCCACGTGAATAGGCATGTCGCCTCCAGGCAAATACGCCGCTACTGCGTCGCCTTAAACTCGTCGTAGCGATCCAGCACATCTTCGATTGGCCCGGCCATTCGGAACAATTCCTCCGGAATATAGTCGAGTTCCCCATCCAGAATCATGCGGAAGCCGTGCAGCGTGTCCCTGATCGGCACATAACGGCCCTCGCGCCCGGTGAACTGAGTCGCCACGTGGAAGGGCTGGCTCAGGAAAAGCTCCACACGACGGGCGCGCGCCACGAGTTGTTTGTCTTCGTCGGAAAGCTCATCAATACCCAGGATAGCGATGATATCCTGCAGGTCTTTGTAACGCTGCAAGACGCGCTGCACCTCGCGCGCGATATTGTAGTGTTCCTCTCCCATAATCAGCGGGTCCAGGATACGGCTGGTGCTCGCCAGCGGGTCAACCGCCGGGTAGATACCCTTTTCCACAATTGACCGGTCGAGGGCAATAGAGCCATCCAGGTGGGAGAACACAGCAACCGGCGCCGGATCCGAATAGTCATCTGCGGGCACGTAAACCGCCTGCAGAGACGTGATCGAACCCGATTGAGTGCTGGTGATGCGCTCCTGTAAGTCACCCATTTCCTGAGCCAGCGTTGGCTGGTAACCCACTGCCGAAGGCATACGCCCCAGCAGCGCAGAAACTTCAGAGCCGCTCAGGCTGAAGCGGAAGATATTATCAATGAAGAGCAGCACATCACGCCCTTCATCGCGGAAATACTCAGCCATGGTCAGGCCGGACAGGGCCACGCGCAGGCGCACGCCCGGCGGCTCATTCATCTGACCAAAGACCATCGCGGTCTGGTTGATCACGCCGCTTTCGATCATCTCATGGTACAGTTGCGTGCCTTCGCGAGTGCGCTCGCCAACGCCAGCAAACACCGAGAAGCCGCTGTGCTCGGTCGCAATGGAACGGATGAGCTCCATGATGATCACGGTTTTGCCCGTCCCGGCGCCGCCGAAGATGCCGGCCTTGCCACCTTTGCGGAACGGCGCGATGAGATCGATAACCTTGATGCCGGTCTCGAACATCTCGACTTCGGTTGACTGTTCCTCAAACCGCGGCGCCAGCCGGTGAATCGGGCGGGTGGGCGTATCCTCCACCGCCGGCTTGCCGTCTATCGGGCGGCCAAGCACGTTGAAGATTCGCCCGAGCACAGCTTCGCCAACCGGCACGACAATGGACTGCCCGGTCCCCAGGGCCTGCTGCCCGCGAGCCAGGCCATCGGTCGTATCCATCGCCACCGTGCGTACTTCAGACTCGCCCAGGTGCTGCTGCACCTCCAGAATCAAATCATCCTGCCCTTCGCGGGGCACACGAATAGCATCGTAGATATCAGGCAGTTGGCCGGGCGGAAAAGCCGCATCCACAACAGCCCCCAGAACCTGCGTCACTTTCCCCTGAACTTCGCTCATAAACATCATCTCCTCAAAGAAAACAGCCGGGGCGATCTACAGCGAAACCGCCATCTCTTCTTGCCGCATCTGGCTCACCACCTGCTCCGCCTGTCCTCGCAGAGCCTCCACGCCGCCCACGATATCCAGTATCTCGCTGGTAATCGCCAACTGCCGCGCTTTGTTGAAGCTAAGCTGCAGATCTGCCGCCAGCGCTTCGGCATTTTCAGAAGCGTTGCGCATCGCGATCATCCGCGCCGAGTGTTCGCTGGCCAGACTCTCCAGGATGGCCTGGTAAATCTGGAGCTGCGTGAACCGGGGCAGCATCTCATCCAGAATCTCCGAAGCCGACGGCTCATACAGGTATTCGCGCCCCTGCGTGGTAGCCGTTGGTTCCGCCTTGATATAACGCCGCGCCAGCGGCGATTCGACCTGGAACGGCTTCAGCGGCAGCAGGTTGATTACCACCGGCTTCTGGGTAAGTGTGTTAATGAAGTCGGTGTAGGCAATGAAGACCTGATCGGCGCGTCCGGTCAGAAATTCATCAATGATCGTCTGGGCAATAGGGCCGCAAGTTACGATCGATGGTTCCGGCGGGAGATGGCTGAATTCCGAGACTATATCGGCCTTCAGTCGCCAAAGCATATCGCGCCCCTTGCGCCCGATCACGATCCAGCGGATCTGACACCCGGGCGAGCATTGTTCAGAAGCAAACGTCGTCGCCGCCCGAACAATGTTGGTGTTATACGCGCCAGCCAGGCCGCGATCGCCGGAAATCAGGAGGATGGTGATCTTCTGGCCGTTTGACCGCACCTGAAGCAGGGGGTGCAGCAGCGCCGTCGCCCCACCCTGCGAGGCGACATTCACCAGCACTTCCCACGCCTGCTGGGCATAGGCGCGGCTGGCCAGCGCCTGTTGCTGCGCTTTCCGTGACCGCGAAGCAGAAACCGCCTCCAGGGCACGAGTCACCTGGCCGATATTCTTGACGCTCTTGATACGATTGCGAATCTCTCGTACATTCGGCATGGCCGTCCCCTAACTCCAGGTCGAGTTAAAGGCCAGGATAGCCTCTTTCAGACGCGCTTCGCTGGCATCAGTGAGCTTCAGCTCGTTCTGAATCCCATTCACCACGTCCTGATACTGGGTGTGGATATACCGCACAAATTCAGCTTCCCACTCTTTCACCCTGCTCACTTCAATCTCGTCCAGGTACCCGCGCGTGCCGGCGTAAATCAGGACGACCTGATCAACAAGCGAAGTCGGCTGGTACTGCGGCTGCTTGAGAACTTCTGTCAGCCGCCGCCCGCGCTCCAGCTTACGCTGGGTCTCCCTGTCCAGATCGGAGCCAAACTGAGCAAACGCTGCCAGGGAGCGGAAGTTCGCCATATCCAGGCGCAGACCGCCAGCCACCTGTCGCATGGCCCTCGCCTGAGCGTCACCGCCCACACGGCTCACGCTGATACCGGTATTCATGGCCGGGCGGATGCCTGCGTAAAATAGATCGCCTTCCAGATAAATCTGGCCGTCGGTAATGGAAATGACGTTCGTAGGAATGTAGGCCGAAACGTCGCCCAGCAGAGTCTCGATAATCGGCAGCGCCGTGAGGCTTCCGCCGCCGCGCTCGTCACTGAGCTGCGCCGCGCGTTCCAGCAGACGGCTGTGCAGGTAGAACACATCGCCCGGATACGCCTCCCGGCCGGGAGGCCGCCGCAAGAGCAATGAAACCTGCCGGTACGCCCAGGCGTGCTTGGAAAGATCGTCATATACAACAAGAGCGTCACGCCCCTGCGCCATGAAGTATTCGCCCATCGCACAACCCGAATAGGGGACCAGATACTGAAGCGATGCCGGGTCTGAGGCGGATGCAATCACGACGATGGTATAGGCGAGCGCGCCGTATTTCTCCAGCGTGGCGACAGTATTGGCCACTTCACCGCGGCGCTTGCCGATAGCAACATAGATACAGATCAAATCTTTGTCGCGCTGATTGATGATGGTATCGAGGGCCAGCGCCGTCTTGCCTGTCTGACGGTCGCCGATGATCAGCTCGCGCTGTCCCCGTCCGATAGGCGTCAGAGCGTCGATCACGCGCACGCCGGTCTGCACCGGGCGATATACGTTGCGCCGCTCAATAACGCCAGGAGCAATACGTTCGATGTTGTAGTATTCGGCCGCCTGGATAGGCCCCTTGCCATCAATCGGGTTGCCGAGCGCGTCCACCACCCGCCCGATCAGCCCTTCGCCTACGGGCACCGACGCAATGCGCCCTGTGGCACGCACTTCATCTCCCTCGCGCAGATCGGCGTACTCGCCCATGATGATGACGCCGACGTTGTCCGCTTCCAGGTTGAAGGCAATACCGGGAACGCCGTTCGCGAACCGCACCAGCTCATTAGCCCTGACGTTAGGCAGCCCGGAGACGCGCGCAATGCCGTCGCCAACCTCCAGAACCTGACCCATCTCGACGGCTTCATATTCCGGCTTGAAGCCTTCAATCTGTGCCAGCAACGATTTCGTGATGTCGCTGGTAGTTCCCACCATATGATCGTCCTCCCCGACAAGACACTCTGATCGGCGCTTAACAACAACCAGGGGACAACCCCTATTTGATACTACCTGGAGACTATTCCCTCACCACTCTTCGCCACCAGCGAAGCTGCCCGGGTGAAGGATGCGTGCGTGATTCTCCGGGTATTGGCGGAGATCGCGCTCATTTGAGAAGCCTGTCACTAAGTCTACTCTATAGGAGTGTTTCTGTCCACTTCCGCACCTGGCAAATTACCGGGAGTAATTACCCCTCCCCCAGGTCCTCCGGGTCGCGCCCTCCCAGGCGGGACACCTTGCCGCCGCTGCCCAGGGCTACACTGCGCCGGTACGCGGCCCATATCGCGCGGGAAAGCACCGTGCGCAGCCCCCCTTTCTCCAAATGATACAACGCTTCAGCAGATGTGCCACCAGGACTCGTCACCTGATTGCGCATAGACGCAGGATGCTCTTCGGCAGCTATCGCATACGCCACCGAGCCGCGCACAGTCTGATAAACAAGCCGCTCAGCGATCTGGCGAGAAAAACCCAGGTGCACCCCGGCATCAATCATGGCTTCCATGAACAGAAACACGTAAGCGGGGCCTGTCCCGCTCAGGGCCGTCGCCATATCCAGATAGTCCTCATTATCGACGTACACCTCGTCGCCCAGCGCGGAGAGGATAGCCCTGGCCTGAGCTATCTGCTGCTCGGGGACCTCCTGTGTAGAAGTCCATACAGTGATCCCCTGGCCAATGCGGGCCGGAGTATTCGGCATCGAGCGCACCACACGCCGGGCGCCGAAACCGGTGGCAATCTGCCGGATCGTCACACCAGCCATAATGCTCAGGACAAGCGCAGAGGGCGGCACATTGCCGTACAGGTCGATGAACACCTCCCCCAGCACCTGCGGCTTAATCGATATCACCAGAACATCGGCCTCCTTAGCCGCATCAGCGTTGCGACAGGTCCACCGCACGCCGTAGCGCGCTGCCAGTTCCCGGCAGCGCTCTTCTCGCGGCTCGGCGATCAGAATCTGCTCCGGTTCGAGCACCCTGCTGCCATTCAGCAGCCCGTTGATCATCGCTTCGGCCATCATACCGGCCCCTATAAATGTCATTTTGAAATTATCAAACACTGCACTGTCCTTTTCCAAAACCGACCTTTCGGTCATCTTCTTTGAATCTGCTATGTCAGGTGTGGAAAAGCTGCGGGCCACTGTCGGGCGAAAGCCTCCAGCCGGGAGCGATCCACACGCACCCCTGTCCCTGCGCCATCCGGCACCGCAATCGTGCTATGTTCGCCCAGCACAAACGGCGGTTCGGTCAGATCAGGGTCATAATAGCGGCTGGTCGCCGAAAGATCGCTGGGCAGCGTCACCCCGGGCAGGGACGCCACCGCCAGATTCTGGGCGCGCCCGATTCCTGTCTCCAGCATCCCGCCAATCCAGAGCGGGACACCCTCATCATAACAGAGCTTGTGAACGGCACACGCTTCGGTCAAGCCCCCCACCCGCGGCGGCTTCAGGTTGATAATCTGGCAGGCCCCCAGCTCCAGAGCCAGGCGCACATCATTGGCGCACAAAATACTCTCATCAAGGCAGATCGGCGTCTTCAAAAGCTGCTGGAGCTTGCTGTGCTCATAAATATCGTCGTATCCCAGCGGTTGCTCAAGCATGAGAAGATCAAAGCGATCCAGCTCGGCCAGGTGATCTGCATCCTGTAGTGTGTACGCGCTGTTGGCGTCCAGCATGAGCATGATATCAGGGAACACTCCTCGGACCACTGCAGCCAGCTCAACATCCCATCCCGGCGCAATCTTGAGCTTGATCCGCCCATAACCTTCACCCAGGCGTTTCTCGATAATCGCCAGCGTATCGTCAATTGTGGGCTGGATGCCGATGCTCACCCCCACGCTGGCCTCAGCCCGCCGGGGCGCATCCAGCGGATGCTGCTCCCACAACAGATCGGCCAGGGCTACCCCGCGCGCCTGAGCAAAAAGCTCCCATACCGCTCCCTCCAACGCCGCCTTGGTCAGCGGATGCCCGCGCACGCCGGCCATTAACGGCACTACATCGGAAGGGGCGCTGATCGATTGCCCCAGCAGCCGCGGGATTAGAAAATGCTCCAGGATATGCTCGGCCGTGCCCACTGTTTCATAGCTATATCCTGCTTCATAGACGGCGGTACATTCCCCCCACCCGACCCACTCGCCAGATCGCATCTCCACCACCAGCACAGGCCGGATAGCTTCCAGCCCGAAGCTCGTTCGCAGAGGCTCCACCAGCGACATGACGACTTTGTGAATGGCGATTGAGTCGATCGTAAGCGCAGTCTGGGAAGGGGATGTACTCATAGCCGGCTCAATTCTGGTTGAAGGAGCGATCGATCTGGCGCAGACTGCTTTCCAGGCTGCAGACGTAGAAACTGCGCACGCGGCCCTGATACGGCTCGTTCAGGAAATCGGTCAGCAGGAATCCATTGTCCAGCACAAGACTGAAGACCATCTGGCTGTGTTCCCGCCACGCTCTGGCTAATGCAGGCTCACCCTGCTCGATTCGGCGGTAGTATGATGGAACCTCAATCAGCCCCAGGACAGACTCCGGCTCAACAAATTCGCTACTCGGCTCCGGCAGCATATGCTGGCCGAGAGTCGTGGGGTTCAGGATACGGACTCCTCCGTCGAGGTACTGTTCAAGCGTCAAGGGCCGGCGTCCGCCTTTCATGCGCTCCCTGGCGCGCGAGCCGGTCAGCCACCAGTCCGCCTGGAAGTGACCGCCGGAGCCGGGCGGCACTGCATCACCCTCCGCACCATAGAAGGACGGGTAATAACGGGATACAACAGCGCCGACCTTCCGCAGGCTGATATTCGCGCTTTCGCCGTGCAGAGGATCGAACACCCATGTCATGAGGCGGATACCCCGCCGGCTGCAGAACTCATACTCCGCTGCTTTGAGTCGGGTGCCAATCCCCTGGTTGCGGTAAGGCTCCAGCACAACAGCCCATCGCGAATGCATCTGCAGGTTAGCCATCGCTGGCCGCGTCTCATCATTAGATGCCGTGCCCAGAAAGGCCACCGCGCCGCCCACAAGCGTTTCATCGTCGAAAGCTCCCAGCACCAGCCCCCCATTATGCGCTATTGCCATAAGCATCTGCGCCTGGATCAGCTCATCCGCGGCATCTCCCCAGACTGTGCGCTGAATATGTTCCAGCGCGGCCATATCTCCCCCATGAGTCAGGGGGCGTATTGTGATGGTCGTCATCGTTGCTATCTTCTCCGGTCCTAAACTCCACGCGGGCGGCGCCGGCGGAATAAAAACTGAAGCAGCTCCACTGTATAGCGGCGCCCGGGCATATACTGCATCAACGTTTCTTCAAAGCGCACCGGGCGAATCCCGAACAGATCAGACATATTATTCAGGCCAGTTGTGCGGTGGGCGGCAAGTATGTCAAACCACTGCAGCGTGACCGGCCACCGCCGGAACATTCTCCCCATCATCCGCGTGAGGAAACGGACATTATAAGTGGGGAGCGACACCACCGATCGGGGCGCGCCAGATACGCGCATCACAGTGCGCACCATCTCCTCGAACGAAATATATTCCGGCCCGCCTACCTCCAGCACCCGATCGACGGCCTCAAGGCTCTCCACACAACTGACCAGCGCCGCCGCCAGATCGTGAATATGCAAAGGGTGCAGCAGATTCTCGCCCTGTCCTGGCTGGATGAACAACACCGGGTTAGTTCGCAGCAGCATAGCCAGATTGTTCACAAACCGGTCCTGTTCGCCAAACAAGAGGCCGCTGCGCACAATCGTATAAGGGACGCCGCACGCGCGCACCGATTCTTCCACCAGTCCCTTGGCGCGATACAGCGAATATGCCGACGCTGGCGAAGCGCCAAGATGACTCATAACGATCAGACGGCCGATACGCGCCTGCCGCGCCGCCTGTATAAGCAGGTCTGTGCCCCCGACATCCACCCGCTCCAGATCGCGAAGTCGGCCCCACCATTGTGCGCTGGCCAGGTGAAAGACTGTATGCACCCCCCGCATGGCGCTCACCAGATCGTCCAGCTCGTAGGGGCTTCCGGATGCAACCTCGACGGGCAGATTACCCCAGGGGAGCCGCCCCACTCCCCCGCCAGCCGGGCCTGGGCTGAAGATACGCACCGGCCATCCGGCTCCCACCAGTCCGGGAACGAGATGCCGTCCAACAAAACCCGTGGAGCCAGTCACCAGAATCATGGGGCGGATTATACCATGCAAGCTCTCAAGTACGATGACCGACGCCGCAGCCCCTCATTCAACTCGTGAAATATAACGGCAGTGTCATAGATGTTCCCGCGCCACCTTTGACGCTCAGCGGGGTTATAACTTCGTGTATAATCTGGCAACTATTGCTCAGGCCGGGTGAGCCTGACATTCACCGTATCTGGCTAATCGATCTGGAGGACATAAGCGTGGAAAGACGTCGCGTGGTTGTGACCGGCATGGGCATCCTC
>WBZO01001699.1_pt1 | contig 23983 bp, 15 predicted proteins | sample 5204261 | NCBI WGS metagenome assembly WBZO01 (sample SAMN12412400, study PRJNA552823) | activated sludge metagenome | isolation source: activated sludge from anammox sidestream of wastewater treatment plant... | place: USA: North Carolina | collected 2017-09 | reverse complement strand
TTCGTGGGGCTTTTGGCCGGCGATTATTACACAGCCCGGACGGCGCGCGCGGCGCGCGTTATCGTGTGCGGATGACCCGTATTGCACTGCTCGATGCCCACCTCGCCTTCGGCCTGCTGCCGCTGCTCGACGACGCGAGCCTCAACGTCGCGGCCGGCGAGCGCATCGGCCTCATCGGGCGCAACGGCACCGGCAAGTCCTCGCTGCTCGCGGTGCTCGCGGGGCGCCAGGGGCTGGACGAAGGCGAAGTGCAGCGTCGCGACAACCTGTCCATCGCACTCGTCGAGCAGGAGCCCGACCTGCCCGCCGCGCCCACGCTCGGCGCGAGCCTCGCGCTGCGCGGCGGTGCCGATCGCTTCGAGGACACGGCGCGCGCGGCTTTCACGGTACGTCTCACCGCACTGCTCGACCGCTTCGGCCTCGCGGCCGGGCAGGCGTCGGGCAATCTCTCGGGTGGCGAGCGCAAGCGCGCTGCACTCGCGCTGGCGTTTGCACTCGAGCCCGAGCTGCTGCTGCTCGATGAACCGACCAACCACCTCGACATCGCCGGCATCGAGCAACTGGAAGCGCTCGCGGCCGGCGCCGCGGCGCTCGTCGTCGTGACCCACGATCGACGCTTCCTCGATCGCGTCGCGACGCGCATCGTCGAGCTCGATCGCGGCGTGCTGCGCTCCTACCCGGGAAACTTCGCGGCGTACGAGCGCGCAAAGGCGCAGGAGCTCGCGGCCGAGACTGTCGCCAACCGTCGCTTCGACAAGTTCTGGAAGCAGGAGGAAGCGTGGATCAGGCGCGGCGTCGAGGCGCGCCGCACACGCAACGAAGGGCGTGTGCGCCGGCTCGAGAGGCTGCGCGTCGAGCGCACCGAACGCCGCGAGCGCGCCGGAGACGCGCGCTTCACGCTCGACGCGGGCGATCGCTCCGGCAGGCTCGTCGTCGAACTCGACCACGTGGGCGTCGGCTTCGGGGCGCGGCCAATCGTGCGGGACCTGTCGCTGCGCATCCTGCGTGGCGATCGCATCGGGATCATCGGCCCGAACGGTGCCGGCAAGACAACGCTGCTGCGGCTGATGCTCGGTGAACTGCCGCCCGACACCGGCACCGTGCGCACCGGCACGCAACTTCGCGTCGCCTACTTCGACCAGTTGCGCGCGCAGCTCGATCCCGATCGCACGGTCGCGGATACCGTCAGCCCGGGTTCCGACTGGATCGGGACGGGCGATCGTCGCCGGCACGTGACCTCGTATCTGGAGGACTTCCTGTTCCCGGCCCGACGCGCCCGCTCCCCTGTGCGCATGCTCTCGGGCGGCGAGCGCCACCGGTTGCTGCTCGCGCGCCTGTTCGCGCAGCCCGCGAACCTGCTCGTGCTCGATGAGCCGACGAACGACCTCGACATGGAATCGCTCGAACTGCTCGAGCAGACGCTGCAGGAATACCCGGGCACGCTGCTGCTTGTGAGCCACGACCGCGCATTTCTCGACAATGTCGTGACACAGACGCTCGCCGCGGAAGGCGACGGACGCTGGCGCGAGTACGTCGGTGGCTACAGCGACTGGCTCGCGCAGCGCCCCGCCCCTGCCGGTCGGGCCCCGGCCGCACGCACGACTGCCTCGCCGGCTGCCTCGCCGGCTGTCGCGCGCGAGCGCATCCGCCAGCGCCTTGGCTACCGCGAGCAGCGCGAACTCGACGGCCTGCCGGCGGCCATCGAGGCACTCGAGCAGGAAAAGGCGACGCTCACGGCGGCCATGTGCGCGCCGGACTACCACCGCTCGAAACCGGAGCGCCTGCGCGCCGACCGCGAGCGCATCGGTGCGATCGACGGCGAGATCGAGTCCGCGATGGCGCGCTGGGAAGAACTCGAGGCGCGCCGCTCGCAGTAAACCCGGCATGACGTTCAGATTGACGACCCGTGCACGGCGCGCGCAGCAGGGCACGACCGGCAGCGGCCCCAGTCAATTGCTCTGCGTCTACAGCGGTTGCGCCGTTCACGAGCAATAGCCGAACGCCCGAGCTCAACACATCCGGATGGGCGTAGTCCGCGCGCGGCCCGTATGTCGCCGGGTCGAATACCAGGACGTCGGCAAAATGGCCTTTGCGAAGGTAGCCACGCTTCTCGAGCCTGTATATGTCCGCAGTCAGTCCTGTCGAACGCCGGATGAAGCTTGCGAGGTCGATGACGTGCTCTTGCCGGACATAGACCGCATACTTTGTCGGAAAGGTCGCAAACTGGCGGGGATGTCCATCGGATCCGTCCGAGCCCGTCACGACCCAGGGTTGCTGCATGATGGCCTCGACATCGTCTTCGCTCATGTTGAACGAGGCGACCCCGGTACCCTGCGCCGCATCTCCCTCCGCGAAGCGGGTGCGCACGATGCGCAATGCCGCATCGATCGGCTCGACGTCACCCCAGTCGTGCGCAACCTGTTCGAGCGTCTTGCCTGTGAGTGGCCCGCCGGGGCTCGTCAGGAGCAATGCCGCAGGTCCGCCGCGTCGTCGCAGGTTCTCGCGCATCTCCGTCCGGATGCGTGTCAACAAGGCCGGATTGTCCAAGCGGTGAAGCAGCGCGTCGCGACCGCCGTCGACCGCCCAATGTGGAATCAACGCGGCTTCGAGGCTGGTTCCCGAGGCCAGCCAGGGATACTGATCCGCCGTGACATCGATGCCTTGCCGGCGCGCCTTGGCAATCAGTGCGATGACCTGCGGCGCCAGACCCTGCACATCCACGCCGAGCGCCTTCAAATGCGCGAAATGGACGGGAATACTCGCCTCACGCCCGATACGCAGGGCCTCCATCACCGAGGCGAGCAGCCCGATCGAATAGCTGGACTCGTCACGCTGGTGTGTATCGTAGATTCCTCCCAGGCGCCCCGCTTCCCTGGCGAGCGCTATCACCTCCCCTGTCTCGGCAAAGCTTTGCGGTGCATAGAAGAGGCCGGTCGACAGGCCCGCCGCCCCCTCGCACATGGCCTGCACCACCAGTCCCTTCATGCGGTCAAGTTCCTCGGCCGTGGGCGCACGCGAGTCCTTGCCCAGCACGCGCGATCGAACAGCGCCAAAGCCGACGAACGGCACGATGTTCGTCCCGATCCGTGCCGCGATCAGCGCGCCCGTATCTGCCTTGATATCCGGCGTGCCCGCACCATCGACGCCGATGACGACCGTACTGACGCCCTGCATCAGCCAGGGGGCATTGAGCCGCTGGACCGCATCGGGCGAGCGAATATAGGTGTCCGGATGCGCGTGAGCATCGATGAAGCCCGGCGCGACGATCATGCCGCGCGCATCGATCACACGTGCCGCCTTGAACGCGCGGCGCGTGCCGACATGAACGATCCGATCTCCACGAATGGCGACGTCGCCGACAATAGGCAGCTCTCCCTCCGCACCGGAATAAATGGTTCCGCCGGTGATCACCAGGTCGACTGAATCCGTCGGATCCGATTCCGCCTGTGCACCGGTGACACAACCCGCGAAAAGGGATGCCGCTGCCGCAACTACGACCCACCGGGGTTGTTTGCCTGTCACGGACCAGCGCTCGCCGGTGGCGACAGACGGACTCGATCCAGCCCCAGTGGCCAGGCACGGGTGTAGAAGCCAGCCATCAGCCGCCCTGCGACAAGGTCCTCATGCTGGCGTGGCGTAAGATATCTTCTTCCGCGCTTCGCGAACTGGCCCGAGCGCGACAGCACGGCAATGATTGACCCCGGCTTGCCATCCTCGCTGCGCTGCAGGGTCACCGCCACCGGCACGTCGCTTCCCAAGCGGGAAATGCGCACATCATAGGTGAGCAACGCAGTCACAGGATCATAGGTAAAGCTGATGTCGGCGCCGCCGGCTTGCGGACGCCTCGCGAGCCGGACACTGAACCGGAAATCTGCGGGCGCCTTGCCGTGAACCAGCGGCGGCGTGCTGAACGGCGCTTCGCGGGGCTTCGCCAGGCTTTCCCAGTCATAGGCCAGGTTCAGAAGGCGCATCTCCTCGAACGGTTTGCCAAGGATGTCCAGGCCGACCGGAAGCCGCTCTGAGCTCAGGCCAAGCGGCAGAGCGAGCGCCGGCAAGCCGGTTGCGGCGCTGAGCCCGCAAGTCGCGACCCCCGACAGTTCTGCGCCCCAGATCGGCGGCGGCTGCGTGATTGTCGGATACACGAGCACGTCGACATCCGCCCGCGCCATGGCATCCATGACCATGCGGCGCGCTTCATCACGCTTGCTCAGCGCCTCGGCAATGGCCTTGTCATCACGCGTCGGCGACGCAGACCGGCGCTTCAGTCGATCGTCGATCGCCGCATGGACCAGGCCACCTCCGACCAGTTCCGCGACCGACGTGATCGGCGCCTCCGGATGACGACGCAGGAACTCGGTGAAATCAGCGCGGAATTCCTGGGTAACGATGTTGCTGGCGGCATTGAGCACGAGATCCAGGTCCGGGACTGCGACGTCGACCAGGACAGCTCCTCGTGCCTCCATCAGGTCGAGCGCCGCCGACATCTTGTCGCGCATGACACCGTTCAACTGACGTGGCGTCATGTAATCGCGCATGACGCCGATCCGCGCTCCTTTCAGTGCACCCGGCTCGAGATGCACTCGATACTGCGGATCGGCGCGATGCTTCATGACGGCAGTCGACGGATCGGCCGGATCATATCCGACGGTTGCGTCCATCATGATCGCAAGGTCGGTCACAGTGCGCGTCAGCGGCCCGGCCATGTCCTCTGTCGAGGACAGTGGTATGATCCCGGCGCGGCTCGAGAGCCCGTATGTCGCTCGCATCGCGAACAGATTCTGATAAGCCGCGGGCACGCGGATTGATCCGCAGGTGTCGGTCCCCATGCCTGCGGCCGCAAAACTCGCACCGACACTCGCACCCGTTCCCCCGCTCGATCCTCCGGGTGAGCGGCGCGGATCGTAGGGATTTCGCGTTTCCCCGGTTAGGGAAGATACCGTGAGGACGTTCATGGCCAGTTCGTGCATCGCTGTCTTGCCCAGGATGATCGCACCGGCCGCCTTCAGTCGCCCGACTTGCGCAGCGTCCTCGTTGGTCATGAAAGTCGCCAAGGCGAGCGTACCGTCCGAGGTCGGCATGTCCAGAGTGCCGAAGTTGTCCTTCACCAGGATCGGAATGCCGTGCAGCGGCCCGCGTGGCCCCCTGACGGTGCGTTCCGCGTCCAGCATGTCCGCCTGTTCTAGCGCGGCGGGATTGAGCGAGACGATCGCGTTCAGGTCTGGTCCGCTGCGATCATAGGCACGGATCCGTTCGAGATATGCCTGAACCAGTTGGCGCGATGTCACTTGATGATCGGCAAGCGCCTGCTGCAACTCGGTTATCGACTTGTCGTGGACCTCAAACGGCACCGCGGCGCGCGCGTGCCCATGCAGGACGAGGTTCGCTGCCGCAAGCGCGAGGACTGCACAGAGCGACACGGCGCGACGCGATGGGGCACCACGCACCGTCAGGGTTCTCGCGACTCGCGCTTGAAGTGGATCAAGCCTGCCCGGCCGCGGATATCACCGAGGGTGAAGCCGTTCTGGTCATCGTCGGCCACGATCCTGAATCCCTCGCCCGCGAAGCTGCCGTCTGCGCCCCTGGTGAGTCGAATCATGCGATCGCGTCCCAGTCCTGCAGATCGCCGCGTGATGATGACGTCCAGCTTTGCGTCGTCGACAGGCTCCAGTGTGTAGATGACCGGCAGGTCGAGGCTCGAGTACCGCCCAGCCATGGACGGCATCCTGGGTTGCAGCGACGGGTAGGATGACAGCACATCGACGACCTGCCCGGCGATTTTCGCGGGATCGACTGCGCCACTATTGCAGAGCACATGAACACTGAGCCGCCCGTCTGGCAGCCATGCAACCATATTCTTGAAACCTTCGCCTGCCCCGCTGTGCTGCACCCAAGGTCCGTTGAGGCCGAGACCCGCGGCATAAATCACGCCGCGTCTGGCGGCAGGCGAGCCATCGGCGAGCTTGCCCGGATCGAGCATGATCTCTGCAATCGCTGGCGTCCAGACCTCGTGATTTACCTGGATGTCGCGGTCATACATGGCGAGATCGCGCAGAGAGAGGACCATACCTCCCGCGCCTCCATAGTACGGATGCGTGTCGGCGATCTTGAGCGTCGCACCATCGACCGCGTAGCCGTGTGCCGCATTTGCCTCATTGGTCCGTGCACCTTCGAGAACCCAAGTGCGCGTCATGCCGAGCGGCTGGAAGATCTGGGCGCGCATGTAGTCTGCAAAGGAAACACCTGAAGCGCGGGCGACGATCTCCGAAAGCAGAAGATATCCGCTGTTCGAATAGCGGTGCTGGCTACCTGGCGGAAAGACTGTCTCTGTCTGCGCGTAGACCAGACGCAATGCCTCTTTGCGCGAGACGTCCGACGACTCGGGATAGCCGGCGAACTCACCGAGCGTCAGCATGTCGCGGATGCCGCCGGTATGATGCAGCAGCATGTACACCGTGACCGTCGACTGATACCGCGGCATCTCGGGCAGATACTTGCGGATGTCGTCATTGAGGCTGATCTTGCCGGCGACCACCAGTCGCGCGACTGCGAGCGCCGTGAACTGCTTGGCGATCGACGCCGAATAGAACTGTGTGTCGGCGTCAATCTGTCGGTGAGTCGACAGATCCGCCTTCCCGTCCACCACGGTCAGGAATGGCTTCCCCCGCTTCAGGATACCGATCGCGCAGCCCGGTCCATCCGCTCCGGCGCTCGCGTGGATGATCGAGCGAATCTGCTCCGCCGTTGAGTTGCCCGTGGCGAGAGCGGGCCCAGCCAGGGCCATCGCCAGAACCGCGCCGAGAATCCTGCTGGTGCGTGGGTTCCAGTACACCGCTGATTCCTGACGACGCCCTCGGCCAATGCTTCCAGTTACAGCCTGTGGTCGAACTGCAGGCCGATTGTGCGCGGCCTGATCCTGTTCGACCCCGATGGGCTAATGAACCAGTCGGGGATCGGCGTCTTGTTGTAGTTGTTGAGATTGTCCACGTACAGCGATACACCCCAGCCGCTCGGTGAAGTCAGACCAAGGCTGAGCCGTGAAGTGAGAGTTTCATCGCTCGTCGTCAGGACGCGGACACCGTTGACAAGACCGCGAGCCTCGCGCTCGGAGATGTAGCTGAGCGATGCCGAAATGTGTCCGTCATACGCACCGATCGAAAATTGCTGGTCGAACCATGCAGAGAACGTATGTTCGGGCGAGTTCGTCGGCCGATCGCCCTTGAAATACAACGGCCCGCCGGTCGCCGGCACGATGTCCGCATCGAGCTGCAAGTCGTTCCAGGAATAGTTCGCGCCGAACGAGATATTCCGCGTCGGCCGGACCGAAATGCCGAGATCCGTGCCGACGCCGCTGGCGGATTCGCCGTTGATCACCGCGGCGACCCGGACAGGTGCACCTGCGCCGTTCACTGCGTTGACGGACAGCGACTGCTGGATGTCCTCGCGCTTGATATAAAACACTGCAACATCATAGCCGATGAGACCGCCCGCGATGGTTCCCTTCGAGCCGATTTCATAGTTCAACAGATTGTCGGGTGCAACCGCAGGAAACTCGGGTGCCACTGCCTTGACCGTCGGGCTCTGTGGAAAGCCGCCGCGAAAGCCTTCCGAATAGGAAGCGTAAAAGGTCAGGTCGCGGCTGGGCAGCCAGGTCAGCACGACGCGCGGCGACACCTTGCTCGATGTCGCGCGCGACTCGATCAGTACGGCGTTCGCATTGTTCAGGATGGAGAACGGCCTGGTCCGGGTCCGATCATGAAAATAGCGCGCACCACCCGTCAATTCCAGCCTGTTGCCCGCCATCAGCCTGGTGATCTCTGCGAAGCCGGCATAGGAAGCAGAATAGTCGTTGTATTGCGTGCCGCGCGGATTCACGTAGCGTGGCGACAACTGCGTGAACTCGTCCTTCACGTCACGGTATATGGCGCCCGCAGTCCAGCGCCACTGCCCATCCAGTGTCGACGCCACGTTTATCTCCTGCGCAACGACCCGCGACCTGAAGTCGCTCGATGTCAGATTGGTGCCGGGACCATAGGAAGTGTCGGTGACGCTGTAGCTCGCATAGTCCATCCAGCTGGTAACGCTGGTGAGCGATGCGCTGCCCAGGTCATAGCCGACCTGGAGCGCATAGATGTCGTAATCCTCGCTCATCGGCTCGTCGACGACGACGGGCGTGGTGTTGTCCGCAAATCCCGTCGGACGCGCGTGCGAGTCCATGCCCGAGTGCCAATATGACATTCCTAGCGTCAGGTCGTCGGACGGCCGCGCCTTGAGTTTCGCCCGCAGAGTCAGGCGCCGCATGTCGTTTGCATCCTTGCGGTTGGGCCGGTCTATCCAGCCGTCGAAATCTTCATAGCCCGCGACGAGACGCATGCCGAGCTTGTCGTCGATGAGCGGGACATTCAGCGCCGCGTCACCGCGATAGTTGAAGCCGCCGTCCCGGGTGCCCGAACCCGCGACGCGATATTTGACTGCGAAGCTGTCCAGTTCGACGTCATGGGTGAGAACGCGGATGACGCCGTTCTGGGAGTTGACGCCGTAGAGTGTGCCTTGCGGCCCGCGCAGCACTTCGACGCGCTCCAGATCGTACGCACTTGCATTCGGGGTCAGCGCATTGCGAACGAAGCCGAACGGTACGGAGTCCAGATAGTAGCCGACCGTGTTGGTGCCGGCGAAGTTGGTGCCTGTCGATCCGACACCACGCAACGAGATGAACGAGCCGCCCAGGTTCGAGTCGACCATGGCAATACCGGGAACACGGCCGATCTCTTCGGTCAGCGACTGGGTAGATTGATCGAGTGACGCACCCGTCAATACCGTGATCGAGATCGGCACATCCTGCAGCTGCTCCTCGCGCCGTTGGGCCGTCACCACCACTTCGCTCAGGGGTACTTCGTCCGCTGGCCTCGCGCCGTCACCGGCGGCAGGCGTGGACCGACCCGACTGGGCCCAGGCGGAAGCAGCGAAAATGGCGAGCGCGCAGGTGCCGCCGCCATATCGGACGAGCGTTCCCACGAAATCCGACAGCACTGTTTTGATTTCAGACATTTCCATACCCCCACTCGGAATCTGTGTCTCCGCTATCGGCATGCCCCGGTACAGCCACCCTGTTGGGCGGAATACTGCAGCGCCAGCCGGACAAATTTCTCGTCGAGGCCGATGTTCGACGCCTTCGGCGGCGTGGCCCCCGCATGCATTCCGCTGCCGTTTCCGAGCACCGCGACGATCGCATCGCTGTCCGCTGCCCACCACAGCACGGCGCTGAACCCGAGCACTCCCCCGGTATGGCCGACCAGCGACAGGTCGCCGACCCGGATGCGAAAAAGCCCGTGGCCATGGTCCATGCGGCCGAAGGCCGGGCTCCACTGCTCCATGAACGCTAGACTCTCCGGCTTCAGTAGACGACCGTCGCGCAGCGCGCGGGCGAACAGCACGAGTTCACGAGGCGAAGAGATGATGCCGCCCGCCGCCCATTCATCGGACAGATTGGTGTTGCCCGTATCGAGCAGACCCGGCCGAATTTCGCTGAACACTGCAGCGATACCCGCGTCCCTGCTGAATTTTTCAGTCATGAATTGATATCGTCGCGGTACGCGCGCGTCTTGGCCCGGTTCGAAGCCTTCCATGTACGTATCGCCCAGCCCCAACGGGACGAGCACTCGTCGCCGGATCTCGGCCTCTGCGGTACGTCCGGTGATCTTCTCGACCATCAAGCCGAGCAATGTGTAGCCGCTGTTGGAGTAGGCGAAGTTGCTGCCCGCCGGCCCCGTCGCAGGCGCTCCGCGGATATAGCCGAGCGCCTCCGCCTTGCCCCAGATGTGCGCAGCGTCAATATCCGCTCCGCGCCCCCGGCGAATCCAGCGCGTATCGTCCTCCCAGCTCGGCACCCCGCCCCGGTGGCCGAGCAGATCCGCGACGGTCGCGGAACTCGCGTTGGCAATGTGGCGAACCGCGCCCGCACCGAGGACGCCCTGCGGCGTACTGCGCAGGTCCAGGCGCCGTTCCTCGACCAACTGCAGAACTGCAACGGCCAGGAACACCTTGGTGATGCTGCCGATGCCGAACAAACTGGCTTCGTCGACTGGACGAAGCTTGCCGATGTCGGCCATACCCGCGACCCCCGTCCAGATGACGCCGCGGCAGTTGGCGATTGCCGCCGAAAGACCGGGCGAACCTTGCTCCACCGCGTGTTGCAGCATCGCCTGAAGCTGCGCCGGTGCCACCTGATCTGCACCCGGCAGGAGCGATGCCGCGTCCGACAGCATCGCGAACGGCAGCAGGAGCAGGCAGGCGGCGCGCCTCATTGACCCGCCACGACCCGCACGAATTCGTCCTCGGGCATCTGCGAGCCACCCGTCGCCCAATACAGATGCGTCGCCCCGCTTAGCGACGGCCAACCCTGCTGATGGGGTGCGACCGCGAGCAAGTGCTCGCCGGCGGCGAACGCCGCGGCTGCCGAAGGCTCCAGTCGTAACCGGCCCGCATCCCAGAGTCGAGCCATCCAACGCGTCATCGCAGCGTCGGGGACCGCGATGGCAGCGTCGATCGCGTCACCGACTGCGTCGAGTACGAGCCCCGAGGCGAGCGGTACGGCCAACCCGTCGGCAATGGTGCGGTTGTCGCAACCCAGGTCATAAACCGAAACGGGAGTCCCGCCCCCAAAGGCGAGCGCTGCGAGCATGCAGGGCGCTGCGACCGGCTCGACGAACACCGTCACGACGTTGCACCCGAAGCGACTCTTCAAGCCATGAGTGATCCCGCCCGGCGCACCCCCCACCCCGCAGGGCAGATACACGACCAGCGGGTGTGCGGTATCGACGAGCACACCCCGTGCCTCCAGCTGCTGGATCACTTCGTCAGCGGCGACTGCGTAGCCGGTCAGAAGATCGCGGCTGCGCTCGTCGTCGACGAGCCAGCTACCCTCCGCGCGAGCCGCCTTGCGAGCGCGCACCAGAGTTTCCGCATAGTCGCAATCGTGTTCGACAACCCGCGCGCCAATCTCCCTCAGGCGATCCTTCTTCCAGCCACGCGCGTCGGTGGACATATGCACTTCCGCCTGCAGGCCGAAGGCACGCGCAAAAATGCCGACGCTGTAGCCGAGATTGCCGGTGCTCGCGACGACGATCGTGTGGCGAACGAGCAAGGCACGGCCTTGTTCAGCAGTCAGCCGGTCGTGCGCGAGATTGTTTCGGTCCGATATCTGCTCGATGATGGCCAGCACGGCATGGATGCCTCCTCGAGCCTTGATCGAGCCCGTAATGGGGAGCTCATGGTCGCACTTCACGAATCCGCCGATACCCACCGGAAATTCGATCAGCGCAGAGCGAATCAGGCCATCCCAGCCCTCGCGTGCAAACAGTGCGGCAAGCACCTGCTGGAAGCGCGCGAAGCGCTGCGCAGCGGCGGCAATCTCCGACGCGGGAATCGCGGTGCCGATCGCAGACTTGTCGGAAACCGCATCACGCAACCAGACGGCCTCGCGACCGTTGCGCAAGGCCTCGCGCAACCGATCCCTTCGATCAAAGTGACTGAGGCCCTGAACGCCCAACGAACTTCCCCGAATTTCGTCGTTCTCGAGGATTGTTTCCTGTGGGTCCGTGCTGCGTAAATGCGGCTTTTCCTAATGCTGACCATAGCAGCGCTGGCTTCACGACTCCGAGATTGCGGCCAGTGTCTGTCTCTGACTCTCTTCCATTTCGGTGTAGAGCCATGAGGCGAAGCGCCGGACGGGCGAAAAAGCGGCCCCGGGGCGGTGCGTCACTATGCGGTAGCTCGCCCCGCGAACCGGCGCCAGAGGCGTCGCCGGGATCAGCTCACCACGGCCGAGCAGGCGGTTGATCAGGACAACCCGACCCATCGCGACGCCCTGCCCGCAAAGCGCCGCGTGATAAGCGAGATGCGCGAGATTGTAGTGCCGTTCACTGACGATGCGGCACGCCCATTCGGGATTCCGCGTCGTCCATGCATCCCACTCGAACTCACGCGGCCCACCCGGCCACGGCACGTCGTCGTGCAGCCTCGTGATCGGCGGCGGGCCGTCTGCGGCCTGCATCCCGCGCAGGTAGTCGCGCGAGCAGACCGGAACGATCATCTCGTCGAGCACCGCAAGTTCCTGCAGGTCGGTCACGGGTTCCGTCTGATAGCAGATTGCAACGTCGATGCCCTCGTCCTCCATGCGCTCCACCGACGCAGCGAACAATTCTGCGCGAATGAACAGCTCGACGTCCGGATGTGCGGCATAGAAGCCGTCGATATGAGGCACGAGCCACTCGGTGGCCAGCGACGGCAAGCAGCTGATCACGAGCGAACGACGCTGAACCCGGTCGAACCGCGAAAGCGAGCGATTCAAAGTCGCCGCCACACCGTTCATCGCCTGGTACACCTCGGCCCCTGCCTCGGTCAACGTCAGGCCACGCCGCGTCCGGTGGAACAACAGGGTGCCGAGCCTGCCTTCGAGCCGACTCATCCGCTGGCTCACTGCACCCTGGGTGACGTGGAGGCGATCGGCGGCACCCGTGAATGAGCCAAACCGCGCCGCCCATCGAAAGATCCACAAGTCCGAAATCAACTGTGCATCCAGGCGATACGATTCGGCTTTCAGCTCATCAATGTCATCCACCGCCATGGGTTCCTGCGAGTCCTTCGTAGTCACGTATCAGCTCTCACGCGGAAAAGAGCATGGCATTCGCTGCAGCAGACTCAGACCGCCCCTTCGACGAAGTCGGCCACCGTTGCGCTGAACCCGCCGCATGTGTCCAACCGGGCGCGCCTTGCCCCGTATTGGGAAAACTGCCGGGGCGCGATCGCGTGTGTGACCGGCAGCATGTCTGGCTTCACCGGACCCAGCCCTGCCCGCGTCAGTTCGACTGCATCATAGTCAGCCGCGTTGGGCAATACACGGCGCCTGCGCCGATCATGATTGCGGCCTGATGCACTGCCGCCACGCCTTGCGTGGATCGGCCAGCGAATCAGGCACCCATGCCGTTCCGTGCCTCGTCCATCGCGGCGATCGCCGCGTTCAATGACAGTGAGGGGACGAGGTCCTATCCCATGGATGCGCGCGAAGACCCGCTTTCAGAAAGCCGCCCCGGCGGATTGCTCCGCCGGGGCGTATTCAAACGTCGCCGATCGACGCCCTGCCGATCAGCGCTGCTCCACCGCCATCGCGTCGGCCTCGAGGCCCTGGTTCGCGCTGCGATAGAAGAACAGCAGCCCGCTCTGCGACGGGGAAGCGGTCTCGCCTCCCGGCACCGACATCACGGTCAACGTCTCGACACTCAGCGGATTGACTCCGCCTGCTGCCGGCGCCGACACGTCGAACTTCGGCAGTGATGGCGTGAAGATCCTGCCGTCGATGGAGTCCGTGAGGTTGCCGGTGAAGTAGTTGTCGAATGCCAGCACCGAGATGCCGAGCGTCGCCGTCGGGCTGATGCCGAACGGCGCGAGCGGCAGCGTCATGATCACGTTGCCCGTCTCGAGATCGGTGTCGGCGTAGAAGTACGCCGCTCCGGTGCCCGTGGCGAGGTTGATCGTCGTGACGATGGTCTGGCCGGTCGCGGCGAACCCGCCGGACTCGGAGGTATAGACCACGAAGTCATCCGTCCCGTCGGCATCGACGTCGAGATAGACGTCGAACTCCGCCGGATATGCGGGATGCGCCCTCACTCCGTGGGTCGCAACCGCGATCTGCAGCCCGTAACTGCCGAGCGACGCCGGTATGCCGACGAGGCGGGCGCCTACCGCCTGCAGGTCGACCACGGCGAAGTTGTCGCCCGGGCCCGGCAGTTGCGATGCCGGAATGCGCGGGCTCGTGCCGAGCAGCGCAAACGGCTCGACCACACCCACCTTGGCATACGCGAGGTTGATCAGCCGCAGCGGCGCCGTCGAACTGCCCGCCGGGATCACCACCTTGTTGCCGAGCGCCTGCACGAGCGCCGCCTTCTTCGGCAGCACCTGCCACGGCACATGGATCTCGTCGGTCGCGTCCTTCAGCGTGATGTAGCCGTCGTACTCGACCGACTGCAACAGCGAACCATTGCCCCCCTGCGAGCCGCCCGACCCGTTGGCCCACGGCCAATCGCCGAGCTTCGCCGGGTTGATCGACATGAACACGCGGAAGCTCGCCGTACCGTTACCCGGCACGAGGACCGAGCCCGGCGCGCTCAGCGTCACCGCGCCGCTCGCGGCATCGTCATCGTAGCGGAACGACTTCTTCACCGAGTAGCGCCGCGGTTTCGACGTGAAGTTGCGCACCTTCACCGTGCGACTCAGCACGACCGGATAACTGACACTGTGATAGCCGAACGACAGCGCCGGCGTCTTCGTGTCCGCATCCCACATCGCGGTCTTCGATGCGAGCGCACGATTGACGCGCACTTCGCCGCCACCGATGCGGGTGATCGGCACGAGCACCTGCCCTTCGCCCACCAGCGCGCGCTGGTAGATCTCCGGGTCCGCGGTGTTCGCGAGCAGTGCGCGCACGAGCGTCGGCGTGAGCGACGGGTTCTTCGACAGCAGCAACGCGGCCGAACCCGAGACCATGGGCGCCGCACCCGAGGTACCGCCGAACGCTTCCTCACCCGTGCCCGTGCCGGCAATCGCCGAGACGGACGCGCCCGGGGCGCCGATTTCGGGCTTGATCGCGGCAAAGCTCGTGGACGGCCCGCGCGAGGAGGTGCCGACGATCCAGCCCTTGCGGGACTGGGCCGCAGCGTCCGAGATCGTCACATTCACGGTCGAGCCGGCCGCCATCTGCGCACGGATCGAGTTGGCGACCGCCTGCGTCACGACGAGTGTCGGCGCGCAGTTGCTGCCATCCGGATTGCACTCGCCGCCGTTCGAGAACGACACCGCGTCACCGGCGGCTACGAGGCCGAGTATCACGGCCGTCGCGCCGGCCGCCGTTGCATTGCTCACCTTCTGGCTGATCGCGCAGCTGCCGCGATTGATCAGCGCGACATTGCCGGCGAGGTTGGCCGGCAGGGCCTGGCCGTTGCAGGCGAGCGTCGTCACCGACACGACGTCGCCCGTCACGCTGCGGCCCTCGACCGGCGCCCATTCCACGGTCGCGGTGTTGTTGTACGAGCCGGCGATGGCGGCGGGTGCATTGACGATGAGCGGATACGCCTTGGCGCTCGGCACTTCCGTCTGCGCCACGCTCAGCACTTCCGGCGTCGAAGCCGGCGAGCCCGTGATGAACGGCCGGTCGGCACTATTGCCGGCCGAGGCGACCACGACGATGCCTGCATCCACCGCGTTTGCGCTGGCGAGCGACAGGTCGTCCTGGATCTGGCCGTAGCTCGACCCGAGCGACATGTTGATCACGTCGACCGCGTCGTCCATCGAACCGTCGCCGTTCGGATCCATCATGTAGTCCATGGCTTGCAGCAGCGCGACGCCGTTGCACGACGTGGCAACCGAGCTGCAAACCTTGGCGACGATCAGCTTCGCGTCCGGCGCGACGCCCTTGTGGACGCCGTCGGCCGAATGGCCGGCGATGATGTCCGAGACGTGCGTGCCGTGACCCTGGATGTCGATCGGATCGTCGTCCTCGACAGCCGCGGAATTCGGCCACTGCTCACCGATGAAATCGTGGCCCTCGATGACCTTGGCGGTCGGAAAGAGGCCATCGCGCGTCGTATTGCGCGGATCGGTGATCGCGGTTCCGTACGCGGCCTCATAGGCCGCATCGGTGCCGGCGCCACCGAGGTTGTAGTGCGTGTAATCGACGCCCGAATCGATCACGCCGACCGTGACCCCGGCACCGGTGACACCCTGCGCCTGCGCGATCGCCGCGCCGATGTAGGGTACGGTCTCCGAGAGGTCCATGCCGTACTCGCGCGTCGGGCGTACCGACACGACGTCGCGGTAACTCGCGATCGCATACAGCTGTTCGGCGTCGATGCGCACGATCACGGAGTTGTACGCGATGCGCGTACGCGCGATCTCGCGACCGCCGAGCGCCAGCAGGCGCGCGAGCATCGCGTCCTGGCTGCGCGACAGGGTCCCGCTGTGCGCGCGCTGCTGCGCCTTCGACAGGAGGCCACCGATGGTCTTCGCATTGCGGCCGTTCGCGACGGCGAGCGGCGCGCCGGCGAGCTGCACGACGACATCGACTTCGCCCTTGGCATTCGCAAGGGCAGGATCGACCTTGCGCGACCCTTGCACCGGCGCCGCGAGCGCCAGTGACGTGGCGTCGGGCAGCGCGCGATTTCCCGCGACGGGTGCCGCAGTGCTGTATGCGGCGAGCACGGCAAGTGCTGCCGTGGTCGCCAGCACGGAATACTGACGTTTCATGATCTTCCCCCTGGATATCGTTGTTGCTGTACCGGTCGCCCGGAACTGCTTGCGGCGGAGCATAGCAGAGCGCGTCGCCGGCGAAACATGCCGGCGGGCGCCGGTGTGCCGCCCGCATTAAGTTAAACGCCGTCGAAGGCAACTCCTCTATCTGTAGCCCCTCGCCTGCAAGGCGAACAGGTGGGCATATCGCCTGCCGAGCGCGACCAGCGTGTCGTGCGAGCCGTGTTCGACGATGCGCCCGCGCTCGAGCACGACGATCTGGTCCGCCATGCGAACGGTCGAGAAGCGATGCGAAATGAGGATCGTGATGCGACCCTCGGCGAGACGACGAAAATGCTCGAACACGTCGGCCTCAGCCTGAGCGTCCATGGCCGCGGTCGGCTCGTCGAGCACGAGGATGTCGGCGCGCGTGCGCATGAATGCCCGCGACAGCGCGATCTTCTGCCATTGCCCGCCCGAGAGTTCGAGCCCCTTGCGGAACCACTTGCCGAGTTGCGTGTGATAGCCGGACGGCAGAGTCTCGATGAATTCGTCGGCCTGGCCGCGCCCGGCCGCCGCACGCCAGCGTGGCTCGTCCTCGAAGAAGCGTTCGTCGCCGGCGCCGATGTTCTCGCCCACCTGCATCTGGTAGCGCGCGAAATCCTGGAAGATGACACCGATGCGCTCGCGCAGCGTGACAGCGTCCCACTCGCCGAGATCGAGGCCGTCGAGCAGGATCCGCCCGCGGGTCGGCCGGTAGAGGCGCGTCAGCAGCTTGATCAGCGTGGTCTTGCCCGAGCCGTTCTCGCCGACGAGCGCAACGCTGGCGCCCGGCGGCAGGTGCAGGTCGATATCCTCGAGTGCCGGCTCGCTCGCGCCCGGATAGGAGAACGATACGGACTCGAACCGCACGCCGTCCTCGGGCCTCGGCCCGTGCATCATCGCCCCGCCCGGCGACAGCACCTCGGTTTCCAGGTACTCGTAGAGCGTGGAGAGGTAAAGGTTGTCCTCGTACATGCCGCCGATCGCGGCGAGGCTCGCCGACACCGCCGACTGGCCCTGGCGGAACAGCATCAGGTACATCGTCATCTCGCCGAGCGTGATGACGCCCTGCACCGCCTCGATCGCGATCCACGCGTACGCGCCGTACAGCGTCACGGTCGCGATGAGGCCGAGGCCGAGACCCCAGGAATCGCGCCGGATGGCGAGCGCGCGGTCCTCGCGGTAGAGGCGGCGGAAAATGTCCCGGTACCGCTCGAGAAAACGCTGGCCGAGGCCGTAGAGCTGTACTTCCTTCGCATGATCCTCGCGCGCCAGCACCGTCTCGAGGTACAGCTGCATGCGCGTTTCGGGCGAGCGCCAGCGAAAGAGCCGGAACGCATCGCCCGAGAACTTCGCCTCCGCGACGAATGCCGGCAACCCCGCGGCGATCAGCACGACGACCGCCCACGGCGAGAACTGCGCGAGCAGCACCGCGAAGCTCACGATCGACACCGCGTTCTGCACGAGCCCGAACGTGCGCAGCACGAGCGACAGCGGCCGGCTCGACGCCTCGCGCCTGGCGCGTGTCAGCTTGTCGTAGAAATCCGCATCCTCGAAGTGGGCGAGCTCGAGCGTGATCGCCTTCTCGAGAATCATCACGTTGACGCGCTGCCCGAGCTGCGCCCGCAGCAGGGATTGCGCCAGCGTCAGCAAGCGCTGGGCGACGGCCATCGACGCGACCAGCACGCCCTCGATGAGCACATAGCGCAGCGCCGCACGGGGGTCGTGCGTCGTCGCGACGGCTGTCACGACAGCGTCGACGATGCGTGCGCCGACCCAGGCGATCCCGGCCGGCAGCACGCCGGCGAACGCAGTCAGGGCACCGAGTGCGACGGTGAGCCGCGGATTCGTGGTCCAGACGAGCGCCAGGGCGCGGCGGCTGTAACCGAAGACCGCGAGGAAGCCGGGTCGATCGGGCGCATGCATGGCGCAGAGTGTGACGCAAACCGCTACGCTTGGCGCAGTGAATCGCTGCACTCGACTGTTCATCCTGTTCGCCCTGCTGGCCTCCTGCGCGGACGCGACGTTCGCACAGCACGACGATCGCGCCGAACAGGCATTCGCGAACTACTCTTTTGCCCACGAGCTCGGCTCGGGCGTCTACGAGCAGGACGGAAGGCTGCTGCAGATCTATCGCCTGCCGTTCGAATGGCGCTATCGCGAGCCGTCGGCGGACCGCCCCGGCATCACGCTGCTGCTGCCCGCGACGCTCGGCTTCCTCGATTTCGATCCGTTCGACGTCGTCGACGCGCAGGTGCCCGACCGGATCGACTCGCTGAGTTTCGTCCCCGGCATCGGACTCGAGATCGAGCGCGGGACACAGCTGCGCATCAGGCCCTTTGCCAAGGTCGGTGTGGCGCTCGCGAACCACGCCGACGTGAGCGGAACGCTCTACAGCTTCGGCGTATACAACGAGTATCGGCCCGTGCCCCGGCGTGCGTGGCAGGCGCGCCTGCGCAGCGACCTGCTCTACTCGGGCGTCAACTACCGCGGTTCCCTGCCGAGCGACCGGTTCGTGCGCTGGCGCCAGGGCGCCGAGGGCGTGCACGGACTCGGCTACCGCGTCGGCAGCCATGAGTTCGAGGGTGGCCTGTTCGGCGTGCTCGACTGGTATATCGACCCGCCCACGGGCCCCATCACGGGCGTCGACATACCACCGCTGCAAATCGAGGCGGGCGTGATCTTCGGCTTGCGCCCGACGTTCAGGTGGAGGCGTGTACCGCTGCCACGCGTGGGCCTGAGCTACCGTTTTGCCGGCGATGTGTCGGCCTGGCGCCTCGTGTTCGGGGCCCCGTTCTGAGGCGAATGTGAACTGCAGTCCTTGCACGGGAATCCGCGTCCGCATATGTCAAACGTCGGGGAGCGCCACCGGGACTGCCGCGGTAAAGTGCGCGCATGACTGACTCCGCCTCGCGCGACGGGCGTTGGCGCCTCGGCATCGCGACGCGCCTCGCCCTCGGTTTCGGCGCGATCGCACTCGTGCTGCTTGCAGGGAACTGGTACGCGGCGCGCAGCGCAAAGTTCGCGATCGACACGCTGCACGATACGGCGGCCGAACGCATTCCGTTTGCGCGTACCGCAGCGGGCATCACCGACCAGCTGCTGGCCTACGACCGCGCGGTATTCGACCAGTTGCGCGCGAACGACGCCACCACGAGCGAGGCGACCGCACAGGCCGAGCGTCGCCTCAGTGCCGCCGTGAACGAGTACGTGGCCCAGCGCCCGGCCGATGCGACCGGCAGTGATCGGCTGCTCGACGACCTGCGCACCCACGCCGACCTCGGCAACCGGCTCACCGAAGCGGCACACGAGCGCGAACGCGCACTGACGCGCTATGGCGAGGTCCTCGACGCGCTCGCGCGCCGCGTCTCCACGACCTGGGACGCCAATGCACGCCTCGAGGCTGCGGGCAGCGCACGCCGCTCCTTCGCGGAACTCGAGCTCGCGGCGGGCAGCCTGCGCACCGCATTCAACGGCTATCTGATCAATGGCAGCGCGGCGGCTGCGCTGCGCATGCGCGGCGCGCAGCGCAACCTGCGGCGCACGCTCGACGAGCACCGCTCCGAGCTCAGCAGCTCACCCGGCCGTGCATGGGTCGACCTGATGGACGACGATCTCGCGGCCCTCACGCGCCTGCTCTCGGAGTTCACCGCACGCGACGCGCAGGTCGATTCGATACGCGCGCAGTTCGCCGCCTCGAGCGCCGCGGTGCCGACCCGGCTCAATGAACGCATTGCGCTGCCCGCCAGCGCCGCCGTCGTGAGCTCGGCAGGTGCCGCCGCCGAGGCCACGCACGATGCGCGGCAGACCTACCGCAACATCACGCTCGTCGTGATCGCGCTGGCGCTCGCCGTATCCCTCATCGCCACTCTGTCGGTCACCGCACCCGTCCGGCGCCTCACCCGTGCGACACGCTCCCTCGCCCGCGGCGCCTGGCGGACCCGGGCGCCGCGCGGCGGCCCCCGGGAGCTCGATGAACTCGCCGGCGCGTTCAACTCGATGGCTGCGCAGCTCGCGCAGGCGAACGAAGCAGTCGCGCAACACCAGCTGGAGCTCGAGGACCGGGTCCGTGCGCGCACCCGCAAGCTGAGCTACCTCGCGCACCACGATACCCTGACGGCATTGCCTAACCGCCGCTACGGATTCACCCATCTGCGTCGCATCGTGCGACGCGCGCTCGCCGAGCGCACGACCGTCGGAATGCTCGCGCTCGATGTCGACAACTTCAAGTCGATCAACGACCACCTCGGGCACGCGCTCGGTGACGAACTGCTGCGGGCGATCGCGGCGCGCCTGCGCAGCTGCATTGGTGAACGGCCGTTCGCCGCGCGCCTCGGTGGCGACGAATTCATCGTGCTGGTGGAACGGGCCGAGTCCGTCGCGCAACTCGAATCCTTTGCGGCACAGATCGTCGGCGCGTTCCGGCGCCCACTCGCCGTCGCCGACCGCGAATTGCTCGTCAGCGTCAGCGTGGGGGTCAGCGCATTGCCGCAGCACGCGGGCGATGCGGCCGCGTTGGCGCGCGCCGCCGACGCGGCGCTTTTCAACGCAAAGTCCCGCGGCCGCAATCGCGTCGGCGTCTTCACGCCCGAGCTGCTCGCCGGTTCCGCGTCGCGCTTCCGGATGGAGCAGGCGTTGCGCCGCGCGATCGAGGCGCGCGAACTCGTCCTCGTGTACCAGCCGCAAGTGGCGCTCGCGGACGGCGTGACCACGTCGGTCGAGGCGCTGGTGCGCTGGCGGCGCGACGACGGCACGCTGGTGCCGGCGGCCGATTTCATCGGCATCGCCGAACAGTCGGGCCTGATCATCGCGCTGGGTGACTGGGTGCTCGAGTCGGCGGTCACCACCGCGAAGGGCTGGCGCGCGGCGGGCATCCCGCAGCCGCGCATCGCGATCAACGTCTCGATGCCGCAACTGCTCGATCGCAGCTTCGTCGAACGCGCAGGACAACTGCTGGCGCGCCACGAGCTGCCGCCCGATACGCTCGAACTCGAACTGACCGAGACGGCGTTCCAGACGGGCACCGCCACGATCGAAGCGCTGCAACGTGCCCGCGAGCTCGGCCTGCCGATCGCCCTCGATGATTTCGGCACGGGCTACTCGTCCCTGAATTCGCTGTCGCACCTGCCGCTCAGGCGCGTGAAACTCGATCGCAGCCTGATCGCGGATCTCGACACCAATCTGCGCTCCGCGGCGATCGCGCGCGCGATCATTTCGGTGTGCCACAGCCTCGGGCTCGAAGTGACGGTCGAGGGTATCGAGCGGGTCGAGCAGTTGCAGTTGCTCGCGCGCAGTGGCCCGATCGCTGCGCAAGGCCACCTCATCTCGCGCCCCCTCGCCGGCGCCGATGTGCCGGCCTTCATCCGCGACAGCCGTGCAGTGCTCGCCGCTCTCCTGGAAGGATCCGGTGGCGCCGAGCGGGACGCCGTCGTGCCGTTTCGAACACGCAGCTAGGATCACGGCCCATATAATGGCGCCCCCGGGGAATGGAGGGTGCCCATGATCTTGCGCGTGGCCCAGGTCATCATGGTGGCGCTCGCGCCCACCCTCGTCGCGGCTTCGGACCCGCCGCGGACGATGAGCGAATTGCTCGCCCACTCGACGACTGCCGATTGGCGCCGGCTCGACCCTGCGAACACGCTCTACCTGCAACTCGACACGGGTCGCGTGATCATCGAACTCGCGCCCGAATTCGCGCCCCGCCATGTCGCGAATATCCGCGCGCTCACGCACGAGCACTTCTACGACGGCCTCGCCGTCGAACGGGTGCAGGACAACTTCGTCGTGCAATGGGGCGACCCGACGCAGAGGCGTCCCGTGGGGACCGCAGCTCGCACGTTGCCGGCCGAGTTCACGCAACCCGTCGGGCCGTCACTGCCATTCACGAAGCTGCCCGATGCGGATGGCTACGCGCCATCGGTCGGCTTCACGCTCGGCCTGCCAGCCGCGCGCGATGCGTCGGGCACCACGACCTGGCTCGTGCACTGTTACGGCGCCCTGGGCGTGGGTCGCGACAATGACGCGGATTCGGGCGGCGGCACCGAGCTTTACGTCGTGATCGGTCACGCGCCCCGCCAACTCGACCGCAATGCCACCGTCGTGGGCCGCGTCGTGAGTGGCATGGAACTGCTCGCCACGCTGCCGCGTGGCACGGGCCCGCTCGGCTTCTACGAGCGTCCGCAACAAGGTGCCGTGATCCGCAGCGTGCGCCTCGCCGCAGACTTGCCCGCCCCGGAACGCACGCCCATCGAAGTCCTGCGCACCGACACGCCGCTTTTTGCCCGGCTCGTGGCGGCGCGGCGCAACCGCACCGACGACTGGTACAAGGTTCCGGCGGGCTACATCGACCTGTGCAACGTCCCTCTGCCGGTGCGCATCAGCGCGCCTTCCCCTTCCGGATGAGGTTCACGATCGCGAGCAGAATCACCGCGCCGAGCAGCGACAGCACGAGGCCGCCGAGGCTGAAGTCGCCCGAGTTGATCGTGCCGACACCGAGACGTGGCGAGAGAAATCCCGCGATGAGTGCCCCGGCGACGCCCACGACGACATTGAGGAACAACCCCTGCTGCGCATCGGTCTTCATGATCTTGCTGGCGATCCAGCCGATGAGACCGCCCACGACGAGCCAGACGATGAAATTCATTGGACCTCCTCTTCATTGTTGGTGGGCGCCGGATCCTCCAGCAGCTGCTCGGTCCTGACTGCCACCGATTCCACGGCGGCTGTGCCGGCGTCGATACCCTGTTTGGCCACCTCTTCCACCTTGCGGGTCGCGGCCTGCATACCGCTCGAGGTCTTTTCAATGACAACCTTGGCGCGCTGGCGCACCTTCCGTGCCGCGCGGCGAGTCGCACCGGCCGCGCGACGCGCGGTCGACCTGGCCTTGCGTTTCAGGCGCGCGGAGCCGCGCCGCAGGCTGCGCTTCGCGGCCGCGACCTTGCGCTTCGCTGCAGCGACCTTCGATTTGCGGGCTGCGGGGCGTCGCCTACGGGCAACTTTCTTCCTGGCGGCCTTGCGCTTGCGGGCGGGCTTCTTCTTTGCTGCCATGTCCGGTGCCTCCGTGGCGGGATTGCCTGACATTGCGATAACACACAGATCGCGTCAATGGCTCGGCTCGCGCGTACTGGTGCAAGTCATGCATGGTGCTGTCGCGCGACGAAGCGGCGCGGATGACGAACTCGATGACCACGATGTCGGCGGGAGGGCCGGGCCCGAGGGGCAGCACTGGCGCAACGCGGCCGGCCACAATCCCTGTACGCGTGCCCATGCGCTTGTGGCGCCCGCCGCGGCAACTGCGCCGGCAGTCCGCATTTTTCTTTTTGTAATCACGAAGTTGGCGCGCCCGGAGAGATTCGAACTCCCGACCACCTGGTTCGTAGCCAGGTACTCTATCCAGCTGAGCTACGGGCGCGCCGAAACCGTCGTAAAATCAATCAGATGCGGCCTGAGGCCGCTCACACGAGGCGCGGGAGAATACAGGATCGACGGCCCGCCGCCAAGCGATTCGGCGTGGGTTCTCCCTCGCCTCCTCAGGCCTCGTTGGCCCGCCTGAAAATCGCGAAACTGCCGTTCGCCCGCGCAACCAGCACCGTGCCCAGAAAGATGCGCGCATCCAGGTTCGCCACCGCCCTGCCCCGATAAACGACCTCACCCTCGCACGAAACGG
>WBZO01002464.1_pt1 | contig 23989 bp, 24 predicted proteins | sample 5204261 | NCBI WGS metagenome assembly WBZO01 (sample SAMN12412400, study PRJNA552823) | activated sludge metagenome | isolation source: activated sludge from anammox sidestream of wastewater treatment plant... | place: USA: North Carolina | collected 2017-09 | reverse complement strand
CACTTCGGCATGCCGCTGGCGGACATCGTCAAGCGCGCCACCGCCGCGCCCGCGCGCATCATGGGCTACGAAGGCACGATCGGCACGCTGAAGCCCGGTGCCAACGCCGACATCGCGGTGTTCGAACTGCGCGACGGCAGCTTCGAGCTGAAGGATACGGAAGGCGACGTCGTGACCGCCAAGCGGCGCCTGCTCGCGCAGACGACGATCAAGGATGGACGCATCTGGTACGAGCGGCCGGCGGCAACGTAGCCGGCGCGCATGCGACCAGCAGGACCGCACGCCATGCATGCGCGCGGTCGCAGGAGGAGGAAGCAGGGATGAAGCAGTCCAAGGTCCTGGTACGCGCGGTTGCCGCTGCGGCGCTGGTCGCCGCAGCCGGTTCGTCGTCGGCGCAATCGAGTTATCCGAACCGCGTGATCCGCATCGTCGTGCCTACGGTCGCGGGCGGCAGCACGACGATGATCGCCCGCCTCGTCGCCGACCACTTCACCAAGGCCTGGGGGCAGTCGGCCATCGTCGACAACCGGCCCGGCGGCAACACCATCCTCGGCACCGAGTACGTCGCGAAGGCGGCTCCCGACGGCTACACGCTGCTCGTGCCTTCGGTCACGCACATCATCCTGCCGCAGCTCACGTCCACGCCCTATGATCCCATCAGAGACTTCATCCCGATATCCGGGCTCGCGACCCAGATGTACGTACTTTTGCTGCATCCCTCCGTGCCGGCGAAGGACGTGAAGGAGTTCATCGCGCTCGCCAAGGCGCGCCCGCGCCAGGTCTCGTTCGGCAGCGCCGGCTTCAAGGACTCGCTTGCGGTGGTACCCGGAGGGACGGGCGCGACTCGACCGGCGGCTCCGCATCCGGATCGCGCCCCTCGCGGATCGCGGCGTCGCGGCGCTGCCGCTCGGCGAGCACCTTGATCGCGTCGAGGCAGCGATCGGCCGCCTTCTTCTGCGCGGTGATCATGTTCGCCTTCGGGCGGAGGTCCTCGAAGTCGATCGGCGGACCGACGTACATGTCGACCGGGTGTTTGTCCGGCGCGGTGAAGTTCATCTTCCACTCGCCGCGGATGGTGTTGCCCATGCCGAGCACGAACACCGGGATGACCTTCGCGCGCTTCGAGCCCAGCGCCACGCGGCCCACGCCGGGCTGCGCGGGCAGGAAGGTGTACGGGTCCGGCCCCTTGTTGCGCGTGCCCTCCGGGTGGAAGCCGAGCACCGTGCCGATGTCCTCGCGGTCGAGCTCCTCGATGCAGCGCGCGACGACGTAGTTGTTGAAGCTCTTCTTCTCCTTGTCGCGCATCACCGGCGGGAACATCCGCATCCCGCTCATGATCGCGTTCACCGCCGGGCCGGCGGGGTTGTCGTAGAAGAAGTTCTGGCGGACCGGAAAGAAGATCCGCTTCGTGAGCTTCGTGCGCCAGTAGCAGATGGCGGTGATGGTGAAGAAGTCGAAGAACGAGCGGTGGTTCGCGACGAAGAGGATGCTGTCCTTCTTCCCGTACGGCGCGAGGTGCTCGAGGCCCTGGATGTTGAACCGTCGCGAGCCGCAGCTGTAGATGAGCGCGCCCATGAACGCGCTGTTCCAGTAGGCGGAGAGCGGCGTCAGCGCCGGTTGCGCGAAGAAGTCTGCGATCTCGAAGGTGGCACGCTCCAGGCGCGACAGCGAGGCGAGCTGCTCGTGAGTGGGACGGGAGGATCGCACCGTCGCGTCATAGCAAGAGAGCCGCGGTCCAGCGAGGACGGACCGCGCATCATGTGCCACCCCCGGCACACCCCTGACCGGCATGTCCGGCACGGGGCCGCGCAATTCTCGCGTTTATCGTGCCGTTACCGCCATTTACGAGCGAAAAGTCGCGGTGGCCCACGCCTTGCTGAGGTGGCTCATCGGAGAAGGCAAGACCATGCAGATCAAGACCGCTTTCGTGCTGCTCGCCGCTGTCTCGTCCGCGTTCGCCGCTGGGTGCGGGAGCAGCTCGTCGAACGATTCGCAGCCGGCCGGCGCGACCCGCGCGAGCCTCCACCGCGCCAAGAGCTGCGGCGATCTGCTGAGCGACCTCAAGGCCGACGCGAGCTTCAAGCTGAACAAGGCGGTCGACCGCCAGATCGAGGCGATCAACAAGTGCGTCGCCAAGTACGGCGACGTCGAGCAGTGCTCGTACTACGGCGGCTACGGGATCGGGTACGGCGAGCGCGGTGGCATGGCCACCGGCGCGGCCGAGGACAGCGCGGCGCCCCAGGCGCCGAACGCCGGCAACGACAAGGCCTCCTCGTACTCGGAGACCAACACGCAGGTGAAGGGCGTCGACGAGGCCGACATCGTCAAGAACGACGGCAAGAACCTCTACGTGATCCACGGACGCTCCTTCAAGGTGCTGAACGCGTGGCCGGCGAACGAGCTCTCGGAGCTCACGTCGACCGACGTCGAGGGCTCGCCGAGCGAGATGTTCGTCGCCGATGGCAAGGTGGTCGTCTACTCGCAGGTCAACGGCGCCGACATCTTCAAGGCCGCGGGCGTCACACCGAAGACGCAGTACCAGGACTACGTCTACTACCCGATGGGCGGCGGCGGCTCGGGCGGCGTCGCGGCGAGCGACGCGCGTGCGCCCGGGTATCCCGGCGCACCGCAGACCGGCGAGGCGTACGTCCCGCTCACGAAGATCACCGTGATGACCCTCGGCGCCAACGGCGCTACGCAGGTCACGCGCGAGGTCTACTTCGAGGGCGGCTACCTCGACTCGCGCCGCGTCGGCCCGCACGTCCGCACCGTGCTCCAGGGCTACGCGCACGGCCCGCAGCTCCTCTACAGCGTCTACGAGCTCTATCCGCAGCCGGAGTACGATCCCAACACCGGCGCGCAGATCGGCCCGCAGCCGGCCTACCCCAAGACGGGCAGCGCGATGATCGCGGCGCTGAACCAGCTCCGCGGCGAGAACCTCTCGCGCATCAACGCGAGCACGCTCGACCAGTGGCTGCCGTACACGTTCGTGAAGAGCGGCACGACGGTCTCGGCGCAGACCGTCGCGTGCGAGGACTTCTACGTCCCGACCGCCGGCTCGACCGAGAGCGGCATCACCGAGGTCGCGTCGCTCGACCTGTCGGATCCCACGGCGGTGCCGAAGGAGACGGCGATCCTCGGACGCGCCGACACGGTCTACGGCAGCGCGGACACGCTCTACCTCGCGGCGCACGCATGGGTCGAGCCCCCGCTCATGTGGAACGACGGCGGTGACGTCGCGGTGTCCGGAGGCGGCACCGCGGAGGCTCAGCCGGGCAACGCGCCCGCGCCGGCCCCCGCGCCGTCCACCGGCACGAAGTCGCTTCGCCCGCTCACGACGCCGACGCAGCAGGGCGGCGTCTTCACCTACTCGACCAACGAGACGCACATCCACAAGTTCGAGTTCAAGAGCGACCCGAAGTTCCCGAACTACCAGGCGTCCGGCACCGTCCCGGGCAACGTGAAGAACCAGTTCTCGCTCGACGACAAGGACGGCTTCCTCCGCATCGCGACCACCGAGAACCGCCTCTACGTCGACACGAACGGCAAGTACGTCGCGCCCGAGACCACCGACCCGTCGAACCCGCAGCCGATCACGCGCCCCAACACCGTGAACCACGTCTTCACGATGGCGCAGAACGGCGGCTGGCTCGACGTGGCGGGCACCGTGGGCGACCTCGCCGCCAACGAGCAGATCTACAGCGTCCGCTTCGTCGGCAACCGCGGCTACGTGGTGACGTTCCGCCAGGTCGATCCGCTCTTCGTCGTCGACCTCTCGCAGCCGGCGTCGCCGTCGGTCCTCGCCGCCCTCAAGATCCCGGGGTTCAGCGAGTACATGCACCCGATCGACGAGAACCACCTCCTCACGATCGGCCGTGACGCGAACGCGCAGGGCCGCACGCAGGGCCTGTCGCTCCAGATCTTCGACGTCACCAACGGAGCGAGCCCCGTCCTCCAGCACAAGTTCGCCTACTCCGGCGCGGAGTACGGCTCGAGCGAGGCGGAGTACGACCACAAGGCGTTCACCTACTTCGCGGACAAGAACCTCCTCGCGTTCCCCTACTTCTCGAACAGCTACGTGAACGGCACGTACACGACCAAGAGCACCCTCGAGCTCTTCAAGGTGGACCTGGCGAGCGGCTTCGCGAAGGTCGGCGCGATCGACCACACCGCGCTCATCCAGAACAACCCGACGGGGTACTGCAGCGGCTACTACGCCCCGAGCGTCCGCCGCGGCGTCTTCATGGAGAACTTCGTCTACAGCGTCTCGTACGGCGGAGTGATCGTGAAGGACTCGAACAACCTCGCGGCCGCCGGCACGCAGCTCCCGCTGTCCGCGCCGCAGACGAACCCGGGCTACGGCCCCGCTTGTTACTGATCCTCTTCTCCTAGGTTGGTACGGACCGAGAGGCCGCGGCGTGGTGCTGCGGCCTCTCCTCTTTTGTGCCCTCGAGCTCCGGCGGCGATGCGGGCGATCTATGATGGAAGATGATGCCGCCGCCGACTGACACCTCCGCGATCGCGGCACGGCGCTACTTCGCGCTGCTCCGGTCGCGTTCGACCGTCGAGCGAGCGCGCATCCTCACGGGGCTGAACGCGTCGGTCCGCCAGCTCGCGGAGGCGTCGGTACGCGAGAGGCACCCGAACGCATCCGAGCGCGAGGTCCAGGCTCGCGTCGCCGCGCGGATTTACGGAAAGGAGCTCGCGGCGCGTTTGTTCCCCGACGTGAGCCTCGCGTGAGCGTAGTCGTCGACGATCCCATCTCGATCGCACTGCTCGTCGCGGGCGCGATCGAGCGAGCTGGCGGCGAGTACTTCGTCGGTGGAAGCGTGGCGAGCTCCCTCCAGGGCGATCCGCGCTCGACCAACGACATCGACTTCATCGTCTCACTGCCCGTCGACCTCGTGTCTTCGCTCGTCGCCGAGCTGGGGTCCGACTTCGAGGTCGATCCCCAGATGCTGCGCGAGGCCCTGCTCCGCGGAGGAACTGCGAACGCCTTCTACCTTCCCGTCGTCACGAAGATCGACTTCTTCGGTGTCGGTGCGGAGCCGTTCGACGAGATCGAGTTCGCGAGACGCCGCCCAGTGAAGGTCCGCGCCAGCGGCGAGACGCTCGTCGTGAAGACCGCCGAGGACAGCGTGCTCCGGAAGCTCCTCTGGTTCCGTGCGGGCGGGGGCGTATCGGAGAAACAATGGCGGGACGTCGTCGCCATCTTGCGCGTGAGCGGCGCGGAGATGGATCGCTCGCATCTCGAGCAGTGGGCGCGACGTCTCGGGCTCGAGGATCTGCTGTCGCGCGCGCGGGAGGAAGCCGGGGCGACCGATTGAGAGGCTCAGCCCTTCGAAGGCAGGAGGCACCCCGGGTTGAGGATGCCGCGCGGATCGAGCTTGGCCTTCGCCGCCGACAGCGCGTCCTCGAACAGCGCGGGCCGCTCCTTCTCCCACCACGGGCGGTGCACGCGGCCGACCGCGTGGTGATGGGTGATCGTCCCGCCCTTCGCGAGGATCGCGTCGCTCGCCGCGGCCTTGATCTTCGCCCACTGCTCGAGCTCCGCGCCGGCGCGGCCAGGGCCGATGAACGTGTAGTAGGGCGCGGGCCCGTCGGGATACACGTGCGTGAAGCGGCAGCTCACGATGCCCCCGCCGCACGCCTCCTTCAGCGCGCCCTCGACGGCGGCGATCACGGCCGCGTGCAGCTCGGGGAACTTCTCCCACGTGCACGCGGTCTCGAACGTGTCGCAGACGACGCCGAGCGACACGAGCGCGCTCTGCAGATACGGCGCGTCGAAGAAGGCGTGCTTCCAGGAGGAGGCGTCGCTCGCGTCGTGGCTGCCCGTCTCGAGCTCGATCGGCGGCGGCGGCACGCTCGGCGGGAGCGGAGGGAGGCTCGACGGGCGCGGAGCGATCGAGTGGATGACGTCGACCGAGTACTTCGGCTCCTCGTCGCAGTTGCCGCCGAGATCGGTCGCGATCGAGAGCGCGCGCTCCATCCATGGCTCGACCGGATGATCGGCGGACTCGAACGCGAGCAGGAGCACCGACTTCCCGTCGGCGCCGACCTGGTGGAGCATCGCCTCGCGCTCATCGAGCAGGCGGCAGTTCGACGGGTAGAGCCCCGACTGCGAGAGCGTGCGCGCGGCGGCGACGCCGTCGTTCCAGCGATCGAAGCGCACGCTCGCGGAGGCTCTCCATCGCGGCCGCGGCTGCACGCGCATCCATGCCTCGGTGATGATCCCGAGCGCGCCCTCGGATCCGAGGAAGAGGCGCTCGGCGCTCGGTCCCGCCCCGGACGCAGGCAAGCGGCGCGTCTCGAGCACGCCCGCAGGGGTGAGCACGCGCACCGCCTGCACGAAATCGTCGATGTGCGTGAAGAGCGTCGCGTAATGGCCGCCCGCGCGCGTCGCGATCCACCCGCCGAGCGTGGAGAGCTCGTAGCTCTGCGGGTAGTGGCGCAGCGTGAGCCCCTGCGCCGAGAGCTGCTCGGCGATGCGCGGTCCGCTCGCCCCCGCCTGGATGCGCGCGGCGCGGCTCGCGGTGTCGATCTCGAGGACCTTGTCCATCTTCGAGAGATCGACGCAGGCGGTCCCACGGAAGCGGCCTCCGGGCGCGCATTCGACACCGCCGACGACGCTGGTGCCGCCGCCGTACGGGACGAGCGCGATCGACTCGGCCTCGCAGAAACGATAGAGCGCGAGGATGTGGTCCTCGCTCGTCGGGTAGAAGACCCAGTCGGGCGCGGGCGAGAAGTCGCCGGCGAAGGCGCGCACGATGTCGCGGTAGCCGCGGCCGTACGTGTGTCGTGCCCGCTCGCGGCGATCGGTCGTGCCGATTCCACGGAGCTCGACCGGCGGCGTGTACCTCGGCTCGGGCATCTTCGCCTGGTCGAGCGTCGGCGCAGGCCGCGCCTCCGGCGTCTTCCCGAAGAACGGCTCGAGGCGCTTCGCGAGCTTCGCCCGTGCTTCGTCCCTCGGGAACTTGTCCTCGTAGCCCCAGTGCCAGAAGCTCCGAACGCGCTCCATCCCAGCGCCTACGTTATCAGAGGGCCCGCGCGCGCGGGTAAGATCGAAAACTCGTGAGAATCGTCGCGCTCGCCGACACGCACCTCCGGCACGACCGGCTCGTCGTCCCCGACGGCGACGTGCTCGTGCACGCGGGAGATGCGCTCCAGCACGGGTCGCTCGACGAGCTCGAGCGAGCGACCGCGTACCTCCGGGGGCTACCGCACCGGGTGAAGGTGCTCGTCGCCGGCAACCACGAGATGTGCCTCGAGAGGCGCCCGTCCGAAGCACGCGCGCGGCTCGCCGACGCGGGCATCCTCTACCTGGAGGACGCGTCGCTCGTCGTCGACGGGATCACGTTCTACGGCTCGCCGTGGCAGCCGAAGTTCCACTTCTGGGCGTTCGGCGCGGCGCGCGGGCCGGAGATCGCCGCGAAGTGGCGCAAGATCCCCGACCGGATCGATGTCCTCGTCACCCACGGCCCGCCCTACGGGTTCGGCGACCGCATCGTGTGGAGGGATGCCGTGCGCAACGTCGGGTGCGCGGATCTCGCGGAGCGCGTGCGCGAGGTCGCGCCGAGCCTCCACCTCTTCGGCCACATCCACCAGGACCCCGGGGTGTGGGAGCGCGACGAGACGGTCTACGCGAACGTGACGACCGACGAGGGCGAGCTCCCCGCGACGGTCTTCGACGTGATCAGAACGACACTTTCGGGGCGGCCTGCGATTCGGCCGTCGCGGTGAAGAAGACGCGCTCCTTGAAAGGCTTGCCCGTCGCCTTGTTCACGACCGAGCCCTTGATCTTGCGGAGCTCCGCGTTGTACTGGCCGACGGCCTCGTTGTACTGCTCGCGCGCGCGGAGGATGCGGTTCTCCGTTCCCTCGAGCGACTTCATGACGTTCTTGAACGACTCGCTCGCCTGGAGCTTCGGATAGTTCTCGTTCTGCACGAGCAGCCGCGAGAGCGCGCCAGTGGAGAGCTTCGCCTGCGCCTCCTCGAACTGCTTCACCTTCGCCGGATCGGTGAGGTCGTCGGCCGTGAGCTTGATGCTGGTCGCCGCGGCGCGCGCCTCGGTGATCTTCTCCAGCGTCGACGACTCGTACTTCGCCTCCGCCTTCGCCGTCTCGACGAGGTTCGGGATCAGATCCGCGCGGCGCTGGAGCTGCGCCTGGTAGTCCGCCCAGCGCGTGTCGCAGAGCGTGTCCCTCTCGACGAGCTCGTCGTATTTCGAGCACCCCGCGAACGAGAGCGCCGCGACGAGCAACAAGAGGAGAAAGAGAGCACGCTTCATGGCGGGGACCGTAAGTAGGATGCGGCCGCGGCGCAACCCCAGATCACGCGCTACAAGAGGATGAGCCCATGGGCCGGTTTCGCGTCGCGCACGTCGTGGTGGCGATCGCCGTGCACGGCGCCGCGCTCCTCGTGCTGTCACGCGTGCCGATCCGCGAACCACGTCAGGCCGCGGAGCCGCTGATCGAGATCACGAGCCTCGAGCCGTCGGCGGACGAGCCGAGGTCGAGCGCCGCAGCCGATGACGAGCCACGGCCCGAGCCGCTCGCCGCCGCGAGCACGGAGGCTCCGGTCCCGCGCGCGCTCGGCGTGCTCGTGCCGCGTGCCGAGAGCACCGCGTCCGAGCCCCCGTCGGCTCCGGCCGACGAGCCGTCGCCAGCTCCCCCGGCGGGTGTACCGGCCCCCGCGCGCGGCCCGGTCGTCCCGCTCACGACGCGCGAGCTCGGCCTCGCGAGCGGCCCCAACCCCTTCCTGCCGAGGAGCGAGCAGGCGGTGGCGCTCGCGGAGTCGAGGCGCGCCGTCGATCGGGCGCTGAAGGACCCGGCGCGCGAGCGCGAGACGGAGCTCGGTCTCGGCCCCGAGGGGCCCGTGCTCACCGCGCTCGGCGAGGCGACCTCGCGCAGCACCGCGCCGGTGCGCGGGCGCGCGGTGTTCGTCGCGACGGCCGACGAGAGCGGCGTCTTCGCGCTCGAGCTCCGGGACGCGGAGGGGAGCCGCGCGGGATGGGACGATGCGCGCACGATCGCGCTCGCCGCGCTGAAGGGGAAGAAGCTCCGTCTGCCGGCGGGCGCGACGCGCGCGGTGATGCGGCTCGAGGTGCGATCCGATTGGAAGCTGCCCGGCGGTCAGGATCCGGGTACGAACGTGAGCGTGCTCCGCATCCCCGTCGGCAAGGGCGAGACGAAGGACTCGACGCGCGTCACGATCCTCGACCCGATCCCGAAGCTGCGCGTCACCGAGATTCCGCTCCCGAACGGCGTGAAGATCCCGGTGCCGTCGGTGGAGATCGATCTGTTCTCGACCAACGCCGATCCGGCGAACACGGGCGCGAAGCCGCGGCGGGTCGTCCACGCCCACGTCATCGAGACACAGGTGATGTGATGCTGCTCTTGAACGTGGACGGCGGCGAGCACGACGACGAACCGGACGAGCTGTATGCCCTCGCCGACGTGGTGCACGTCGCGTGCGGAGGTCACGCGGGCGACGAAGCGTCGATGAGCCGCGTCGTGCGCGCCTGCGCAGCGCACGGCACGCGGATCGGCGCGCATCCCTCGTACGTGGATCGCGAGGGCTTCGGCCGGCAGGCGCGTGACGTCCCGAGCGACGTGCTCGCCGATCAGATCCGGACGCAGTGCAGAGACCTCCGCCGCGTCACCGAGAGCGCCGGCGCCGCCGTGACCTCGGCGAAGCCTCACGGCGCGCTCTACCACCGCGCGCATGCCGATGCCTCGGTCGCGAAGGCGTGCGTCTCGGCGATCCGCGATGCGCTCGGCGTCGTTCCCGTCGTGGGCCTTGCGGGCGGTCAGCTCGAGGCGGCGGCCCGCGCGGCCGGCATGCCGTACCTCGTCGAGGCCTTCGCCGATCGCGGCGTCCGCGCAGACGGCTCGCTCGTCCCGCGCGGCGAGCCCGGCGCGCTCGTCCAGGATCCGGCCGTCGCGGCGGCGCGCGCAACCGAGATCGCGCGGGGACACCTCGCCGACACCGTCTGCATCCACGGCGACACGCCGAACGCGGTCGCGATCGCCCGCGCCGTCCGTGCGGCACTGGACGCGACGTGACGCCATTCGGCGATCGCGCCCTCCGCTTCGATGTCTCGGGCGACGCCCGTCATCGCCGCGCGCTGCTCGAGGCGCTGCGATCCCTCCCCGGCGTCGTCGATGCGATCGTGGCCGAAGAGCAGGCGTGCGTGGTCCTCGCCGAAGGCGCCGCGCGCGCGGACGTCGAGCGCTCGATCGCGGCCCTGCGCGTCGACGACGCGTCGATCGACCCACGCGACCACGCGATGGAGGTGGTCTACGACGGCGCCGATCTCGACGATATCGCGCGGGCAACGCGGCTCTCGCGCACGGCGGTGATCGACGCGCACGCCGCCGCGTCGTACGTCGTGTCGCTCGTCGGCTTCATGCCCGGCTTCGCGTACCTGCGCGGCCTCGACGAGCGGCTCGTGCTGCCGCGTCGCGCATCGCCGAGGCCGCGGGTCCCTCCGCGCAGCGTCGCGATGGCTGCAAGATACACCGGTATCTACCCCTCCGCCTCGCCCGGCGGCTGGCACCTGCTCGGGCGCGCGCCCTCGTTCGTCCCCTTCTCGCTGGCGCTGGGTGACCGCGTGCGCTTCGTCCCCGCGTCGTCGGTCGCCGAGCCGACGGTCGAGCCGGCGAAGCCGGAGCCGCCCGCCTCCGCCGCGTACGTCGAGGTCGCGTCCGTGCAAGGCTTCGCCCACGTCGTCGGTCCGGCGAGCCACGGGCGCATGCACGAGGGCGTGCCGCCCGGCGGACCTCTCGTGACGGACGCGTTCGCGCGCGCAGGCGGCGTGCCGGCGATCGAGGTGTACGGGAGCATCACGCTCGCGTGGCCCGGCGGGACGCTGACCGTCTCGACGAACGGCGTCGTGCGCGTCGCCTACGTCGGCGTAGAAGGGGGCTTCGCGCCGCTCGGCCCGCTTCGTCGAGGCGACCGGCTCGCGCTGGAGCGCGCGGCATCCCCCTTTGCCGTCCTGCCGGAGCCGTCGAGCGAGCCGGTCGCGATCATGCTCGGACCGGACGACGTCGGACGCGAGGCGATCGATACGCTGCTCGGCTCGACGTTCACGATCGCGACTACGTCGAACCGCGTGGGCACGCGTCTCGAGGGCCCGCCGATCCCGGCGACCGGGGTGGCGATCGATCGCGCATCGGCGCCGATGGTGAAGGGCGCGATCGAGCTGACGCCGGCGGGCCTCGTCGTGCTCGGCCCCGATCACCCGACGACCGGCGGCTATCCCGTGGTCGCCGTCGTGCGCGAGCACGCGCTGGACGCCCTCCTCGCCCGTCCAGCCGGCGCGAAGAGCGGAGACAGCGGAAAAATCCGCTTCGTCGCAGAGTAGTCGCGCATCGCACACTCTCCCATCATTCGGTGGGCGAAACCGTCTGAGACTTGCCCGGATCGCGCAACGAGACCAAAACGGCGGCCGTGAAGAGGGGTCTTCTCGCCGGCGCGTTCGCGCTCCACCCGGTTCTCATCGGCGTCCTCGGCTGCAACGGCGGCGGGGCGGCGACGTCGTCCGACGCGCCGCCCCCGGTCTCGACGTCCACGCTCGCCCCCAACGCAGTGCTGCCCGCGATCACCTGGCCGGCCGCCGAAGCGATCGACGCGCACGCGCTCGAGGGCCTCGGCGATGCGCGCTCGCAGCTCACGCGATCGCCGGTGCCGGTGCTCGCGCCGAGCGGAGATCTCCGCCTCGAGCGACCGACGGTGATCGTCGAGGGCGAGTACTACGCGATCACCGCGCGCGTCACCGGCGCGACCATCTCCGTCCAGGGCACGCGCGCCGCGCACCGCCACGAGGGCGTCGCTCCGCATCCCGGCAACCGCTCCCTCCGCCAGGGGAAGGGCTTCGTCACGGTGAACGAGGGCATCCGCAGCGCGTCGTTCGTCGAGAACGGCGCGGCGTACACCGTCGACGTCGAGTGCGCGTCCGTCGCCGACGCGCGCTGCCAGAGCGATGCGTTCGTCGTCGAGCTCGCCTCGCGCCTCGTCTACGTCGGAGGGTCCGGTCGATGAAGCCGCTCGCTCTCGGGCTGGGGCTCGCGACGCTCGCCGTCGCCTCCGCCGCCCTCGCCGCGCCGGAGTTCTCGTACGACCCGCCGGGCAAGCTGGTCGCAGGCTCGGGCAAGGGCCGCGTCGACATGAACGTGTACGCGCCGGACATGCGCTTCCCGATGGAGAGCGGCCCGGCGTACGCGAACTCGCAGGTGTGGGGCCACGGCGGCATGAACGGCGGCGGCGGCTCGCAGTGCGACGTCGAGAACTTCTCGTATCCGTGGCACGACAACTACTGCGAGTCGCGGTCGTGGGACATGCCCCTGTGCCCGGCGGGCGAAGGCCACCAGGGACAGGACATCCGCGCCGCGAGCTGCAAGGACCGCACGCACTGGGTCGTCGCCGTCGTCGACGGGACGATCACCAACATCGGCAGCTACTCGGTGTACCTCACCGCGGCCGACGGCACGCGGTACGAGTACCTCCACATGGCCGACGTCGCGGTGAAGGAAGGCCAGAAGGTCAAGCAGGGGGAGCACGTCGGCAAGGTCTCGAACCAGTTCAACGGCGAGGCCACGACCGTCCACCTGCACTTCAACATCAAGCAGAACGTCGCCGGCGTCGGCATCGTCTACGTGCCGACGTACATGTCCCTCGTGCAGTCGTACGAGTACCTGCTCGGCATCCGCACGAGGCCGGTCGATGCCGGCCCTCCGCCTGCGCCCGCGCCGGATCCGCCCGCGCCGGAGATCCACGAGACGCCGCTCCCGGCCGAGCCCGAGGCCGCCGCCCCCGCCGAGGACACGGGCTGCGCCGTCGGGGCCGCGGCGCCGAGCGGCACGCCGTTCGGCATCGCCCTCGCCGCCGTCGCGGGGATCATGGCGCGCCGCCGCCGGAAGAAGAAGGTACTCTCCACCGCGTGGAGCTGAGGCGGTTCGGACCGCTCGACGTCGACGTGCCCGTCGTCGGGCTCGGGACGTGGCAGATGGAGCTCGGCGATCGCGAGCAGGCGATCCGCTCGATCCGTCGCGCCATCGACCGCGGCATGAGCCACATCGACACGGCGGAGATCTACGGTGGCGGCGCGGTCGAGGAGATCGTCGGCGAGGCGATCGCCGGGTATCGCGCGGAGGTCTTCCTCGCGTCCAAGGTGCATCCCGACCACGCGACCTACGCCGGCACCCTCCTCGCGTGCGAGAAGAGCCTGCGCCGCCTGCGGACCGATCGGCTCGATCTCTTCCTCCTCCACTGGCGTGGCAAGCTCCCGCTCGCGGAGACGTTCCGCGCGTTCGAGGCGCTGAAGAAGGACGGGAAGATCCGCGCCTGGGGCGTCTCGAACTTCGACGTGAGCGATCTCGACCTCGCCCTCGAGATCGTCGGCGAGGGCGCCATCGCGTGCAATCAGGTGCTCTACCACCTGCAGGAGCGCGACGCGGAGCACGTGCTCCAGCTGTTCTGCGAGCGGCACCGCATCGCGTTCGTGGCGTACAGCCCGCTCGGCTCCGGTGACTTCCCGCAGCCCGGCACCTGGCGGGGCGACGTGCTCGCGGGCATCGCGCACGCGCACGGGGTCTCGCCGCACGCGGTCGCGCTGCGCTTCCTCGCGCGCCGCCGCTCCACGTTCGTCATCCCGAAGGCGAGCACGATCGGCCACGTCGACGCGCTCGCGCGCGCGGGCGACCTCGAGCTCTCGACCCAAGAGCTCGCGACGATCGACGAGGCGTTCCCGCTCGCCCCGCCGAAGTCGAAGCTCCCGTACCTCTGAGCGCCTGCACTACGCGGAGAGCGCCGAGGCGAGCTGATCGACGAAGCGGTCGGAGCGATCGAGCCCCGCGACGGCCTCGGCGAACGATCCCGACCGGCGCACGAAGAGGGCCGCGAAGGCCTTCTTCAGCGCCGCGACGGACGCCGCCGGGACGCCGCGCCGCTCCAGGCCGACGACGTTGAGCGCGCGCACCCGCGCCCGGTCGCCCTGCGCGATGACGAACGGAGGCACGTCGCGCTCGACCATCGCACCGCCGGCGACGAACGCGCTCTCGCCGATGCGGATGAACTGCGCGACGGCCGACGCGCCGCCGAACGTCACCCAGTCCTCGACGACGACGTGCCCCGCGAGCTGCACGCCGTTGGCGACCACGCAGTGCGAGCCGACCACGACGTCGTGCGCGACGTGACAGCCCGCCATGAGGAGGTTGTGCGAGCCGACGCGCGTCGGCGCCTCGCCGCTCGAGACGTTGATCGTCACGTGCTCGCGGATCACGTTGTCGTCCCCGACGACGAGCGTCCCCTTCCCCGCCGCGACCGTCGCGCCCGGCTTCCTGATCTGAGGCTCCCCGCCGATCACGGCGAAGGGATGGACCACGTTGCGCTCACCGAGCGTCGTCCGGCCGGTGATCACCGCGTGCGCGGCGATGCGGCTGCCCGCGCCGATCCGTACGCCGGCGTCGATCACCGCGTAGGGACCGATCTCCACGCCCTCCGCGAGCTCCGCGCGGGGCGACACGATCGCGCTCGGGTGGACGGCGTGGATGCTGCGGCCCATCGCTCAGGCTCCGCGGTCGACGACGCTCGCGAGGAGCTCGCCCTGCGCGCAGAGCGTGCCTTCGACGCTCGCCTCGCCGCGGAGCTTCCACACGTTGGTGCGGTGTTGCATGACGGTCACCTCGAGATCGAGGCGATCGCCAGGGATGACGGGACGACGGAACTTCGCCTTGTCGATGCCGAGGAAGTAGAGGAGGCTCGTCGTCTCGTCGAACGGCTCGCTGGCGTAGGCGAGGATGCCGCCGATCTGCGCGAGCGCCTCGATGACCAGGACGCCGGGCATGATCGGGTGCGACGGGAAGTGCCCCTGGAACCAGGGCTCGTTCATGCTGACGCACTTGTGACCGCGGATGCGCTCGTTCGGGATCACCTCGGTCACGCGGTCGACGAGGACGAACGGCCACCGGTGCGGCAGGATCTGGAGGATCCTCTCGATGTCGAGCTGCGTGCGCGCGCCGGCCTTCGTCGTCATCGCGTGCGTTCTCTCTACTCTTCCTTGTCCTCGACCGGCGGCGGCGGCGCCGTCCGGCGGATGATCGCTGCCGGATGGATGCTCGGGGCCTTCGCTGGCGGAGGGAACGACGACGTGGGCGTCGCGATCGCCGCGCTGCTGTTCGGGGGCACGCTGCTCGGACGTCGGCCGATCAGGCGATACAGCTCGGCGAGCCCGCGCAGCCAGCGCACGCGCTCGACGGCCGGATACCCGGCGACCGTCGCGCCGGCGGCGACGTCGCCGATGACCCCGCTCTTCGCGGCGATGCGAGCGCCGTCGCCGATGCGGAGGTGATCGGCGATGCCGACCTGGCCGCCCATCATCACGCCCTTTCCGACCACCACCGATCCGGCGAGGCCGCTCTGGGCGGCGATGACGGTGCCCTCGCCGACGTCGCAGTTGTGCCCGACGTGGACCTGCGCATCGAGCTTCACCCCACGACGGAGGATCGTCGGTGTGATGGTACCCGATGCGATCGTGCAGCCTGCGCCGATGAACACGTCGTCCTCGATGACGACGCCGCCGAGCTGAGGGATTTCGCGAACGCGCCCATCGGGTCCTGGCGCAAAGCCAAAGCCGGCCGCGCCGATGATCGCGCCTGGCCCGATGGTCACGCGCGCGCCGATGCGGACGCGCGGCATGAGGACGACGTTCGGGCCGATGCGGCATCCATCGCCGGTGCTCGGATCTTCCGCGGGCGCGTCGCCCGAGTCGAGGAGCTCGGCGAGGGCCCATGCGGCGAACGGATGGACCCAGGCCGGAAGCGTTCGTACCTCCGGCGCTTCGAGCGATGCGTCGACGAGGAGGAAAGCGCCGCGCGCGGCGGCGCGGACGGCGTCGTCCACGTAGCGAGGCGCGAGGAGCGGTGCGAGATCGCCGGCGCCCGCGCTTCCGATCGGAACGAGGCGCCGCACGACGCCGCGCGCGCCGTTCTGCAGCTCTCCTCCGTGACGTTCGACGAGCGCGTCGAGCGGCCGCGGAGCGAGGGGGATGCCGTTCACGGCTTCGGCGCGTTCGCCGGCGGCGTGGCCTGGCCGCCCGCGCCGCTGTTGTACATCTGGATGCAGCGATCGGTCAGATCGAGATCGCCGCGCACGTATGCGACCGTCGCCTTGTCGACGACCACGTCGATGTTGTCGCTCGTCGCGAGGCGCTTGATGATCCCCAGCATCTTCTCGAACACCGGCTCGGTGAGCTTCTTCTGCTCCGCCTCGAGCTGCTTGTTGTACTCGAGGAAGATCGCCTGGAGCTCCATCATCTGCTTCTGCCACTCGTCGATGCGCTTCTGGAGTGCGTCCTTCGGCAGCACCTTGCTCTGCTTGTCGATCTCCTCGCGCTGCTTCTGGAGATCGGCCTGCTTCTTGTTCAGCTCCTGCTGCTTGCTGTCGAAGAGCTTCTTGAGCGTCGCCTGCGCCCGCAGGCCGTCCTCGGTGCTCGCGACGGCGCGCTGCACGTCGACGACCGCGACGCGCGTCCCCGGCGCCTGCGCGGAGGCGGCCCCCGAGTAGAGGAAGGCCGCGACGGCGAGCGCACAAGCGAGGACGGAGGCGGCAAAGCGATGAATCATGCCGCGGGGGTAGCGAATGCGGCGCGGGGGGTCAAGCAGCCCGCGATTGCCCGTGGACGGGGGGGTGGGTGCCGAGGACCGACACGACGAGGACGAGAACCTGCGTTTACACCCGTCCCGGCAATCCGGTCCTACGGTTCACACGCCCACCGGAGAACACGGCTCGTTTTTTCGAAGGATCCGGCCTCCGGCATCCGTGGACCCGATGGCACGCGACGTGGATACTGAAGAGGCAACCCGGAGGATTCGCGCATGACGTCTCGCTTCCCTTCCCCGTCCGCCATGAAGAGCGCGATCGTCTTCGGCGTCTTCGCCGCGCTCGGCGTCGTCACGTGGAGCGGATGCGGTCCGGGCCCCGAGACCCGCTACTACTGCGATGACCTCGCCTGCTACACGTGCGACGCCTACGGCTGCTCGACCGTCACGCCGGCGACTCCGAAGGCGTGCACCGGGGCGTCGAGCTGCGCCGCGGACGAGGTCTGCACGGCGACGGGCTGCCTGAAGCCCTGCACCGACAACGCGAGCTGCGGGGACAAGTCGGGCCTCGTCTGCAAGAACGGCTACTGCGTCGCGCCGTCGACCAACCCGGGCAACAAGGTCGAGTGCACGACCAAGGCGGACTGCGGCGACGGCAAGGTCTGCGTCGAGAGCGTCTGCAAGGCGTGCGGCGGCACCGCCGGTCCTTGCCCGTGCACCCAGCAGAGCGACTGCTCGGGCGGCCTCACCTGCATCGGGGGCTCCTGCACCGCGCCCCAGAACGGCTGCAAGTACTCGAGCGAGTGCGCGGACGGGAAGATCTGCGCCGACGGCCAGTGCCTCACGAGCTGTGCGGCCGCGCCTTGCGCCGACGGCTTCACGTGCACGAAGGGCGTCTGCGAGCCCAACGCCACGGGTGGCGGCGGCGGTCAGACGTCGTGCACGACCGATCCGGAGTGCGGCGACGGCAAGTTCTGCGATCAGGGCGCGTGCGTCGTCGACACGCGGCCGACCGCACCGAACTGCACGAGCGACGCGCAGTGCACGGGCACGCCCGCGAGGAAGTGCATCGGCGGCTACTGCAAGTACACCTGCGACAGCGACCAGTACTGCCGGACCATCGACAACCGCATCGGCTACTGCGCGAAGGACGGCGTGTGCCGCACGCAGCAGGAGGCGAACGCGTCGTGCGTCGATCCGAGCGGCTGCACCGGCGGCCAGTCGTGCATCGACAACCAGTGCAAGTGATCGTGGCCGAGTGAGCTAGTCGCGCGTCTCGACCTGCACGGTCACGTACTCGACCTTCAACTTCTCGCGGAGCTCGTCGGCGGCTCTCGGCCCGATGTCGAGGTGATCGCCTTCGACCACGAGGTGCGCGCTCACCGCGTCGTGCCCGGTGCCGAGCGACCAGACGTGGAGCGCGTGGACGTCCTTCACGCCACGCATCGCGAGGAGGACCTTCTTCACCTTCGCGACGGGCAGGTGCGCCGGGGCGGCGTCGAGCAGGACGGCGCCCGCGTCGCGGAGCAGCCGTAGCGCGCCGACGATCAGGATCGCGACCACGAGGAAGCTCGCGATCGGATCGACGAGCGGCGACGCCCCGTAGCGGATCGCGAGGCCGGCGACGAACGCCGCGACCGATCCGAGGGCATCGCCGATCAGATGGAGCCACGCGCCGCGCAGGTTCAGGTGCGCGCCCTGCGCGTGCGCGTGCCCCTCGCCCTCGTCGTGGTCGTGATCGTGGTCGTGATCGTGGTGATGCGCGTGGTCGTGACCGTGCGAATGGCCGTGACCGACGTGGACATGCATCGCGCCGTGCAGCACCCACGCGCTGATGCCGTTCACCACGAGCGCGCCGGTCGCCACGATGAGCATCAGCCCCGACTTCGGCATCGTGGGGTGCGCCAGGTGCTCGACCGCGTCGCGCACGAGCTCCGCCGCGACCGCGAGCACGAGGACGCCGTTGAACAGCGCGGCGAGCGGCTCGGCACGACGCAGGCCGTACGTGAAGCGCGCGCTCGGATGCGATGCCGCGATCCGCATCGCGCCGAGGCTGATCGCGAGCGCGAAGACGTCCATGAGCAGGTGATAGGCGTCCGCCTCGAGGACGTCGCTCTCCGCCGCCTTCGCGCCTGCGAGCTCGACGACGAAGAACAGCGCGATGACGACGAGCACGATGAGCAGCCGCCGCGCCTGGCGCCGCTCGGTCGCGGCGACCTCCGCAGAGGCGGTCGCCACCACGGACGCAGGGGCGTGATCGTGCGCATGGTCGTGGGCATGGTCATGCCCATCGCCGTGCGCGTGATCGTGGTTGTGAGCCTGAGCCATCAGACGAGGATGTAGTCCTCGGCCACGGTCGCGGTCGCGCCGCCCGCAAGGACGTTCGCCGTCTCCTCGTCACGTTCGACGGCGAGGAGGTACAGCCCGGCGAGGATCGCCGGATGATCCCGGATCAAGTCGAGGAAGTCTTCGCGCGGCAGGTGCAGCGTCACCGACGGGTGCACCGCGACGACGTCGGCGTTCGCCTTGCGGCGAAGCACGAGGGCGACCTCGCCCACGGTCTCGCCGACGCCGAGCGTGGCGATGACGAACGGCTCGCCGCCGTCCTCGTGACCGACGACCGCGACCTCGCCCGAGGCGATGAGATGCAGACCGCTCGTGTCCTTGCCCTCCTCGATGAGCTTCTCGCCCTTCTCGAAGACCTTCGTCTCGAAGCGCTCGACGAGGGCGGGGCGCTCCTCCGGCGCGACGGCGAGGAGCGCCTTCGACGTCCGCACGAGGTTCACCACCATGCGCCGGCGGCAGTGCGCGGCGAGCTCGATGCCGATGTCGGGGCGCTTCTCGGCGACGGCCTCGAGCGCATCGCGGCGCGCGACGAGGAGGATCGACGGACGGCAGGCAACGACGCTCGCGGCACGCGGCGCACGCGAGAGGAGCGCCATCTCGCCGAACAGCGCGCCGTTCGTGAGGCGCGCGAGCGTGACCGTCTCTTTCTCCTCGGTCGTCCGCCGGACCTCGAGCTCTCCGCGCGCGACGATGTACGCCTCCGCGCCCTCCTCACCCTCGGCGATGACCGCCTTGCCCGCAGGCACGGTGATCATCTCGAAGCATCCGATGAGCGCGCGGAGCCCGTCCTTCTCGAGCGCGCTGAAGAGCGGCAGCGGCGAGACGAGCGGGGCCTCGGAGTCGCTCACCGAGTCGTACTCCATCGACGCCTCGTGGATGATCTCGGTCGCCTTCGAGAGGAGCGCAGGCCCGCTGAGGAACGAGCTCAACGGCTGGAAGCTCTCGTCGTGGGGCAGCGGCGGCGGCGGCGGCGTCGCATCGTCGGCCAGGCGCGGGGATCCGAGACAGAACGCGGAGGCGATCTCGTCGAGGTGCTTCGACACGTCGCAGCCGAGCGCCTTCAGATCGCCGACGGCGGCGACGGCGAGTGGGAGGTTGCCCGTGTCGGTGGCGCGCTTCACGCCGAGCTCGAAGCCTTCGATCGCCGCTTCGGTGCGGCCCGACTCGGCCAGCAGACGCGAGGTGAGGATGAGCGCGCTCGGGACCGAGGCGTCTTGCTGCACGACCGCCGCGCCCCACCGGAGGGCGGCCTCTCGCTCGCCGGCGAGCAGGAGCGCGAGGGCACGGTCGAGCGGAGAGTCGACGGACTGGGCTCCGGGGAGCTCCGGCGGTGCCGTGCGCATGGTCGCCCCGTATACTACACGCCGGGGGCTCAGTCGTCGTCGCGCGAGTCGCTGCGGCTCGATCCGTGCGCCTCGATGAGCGAGCTCATCGCATTCGCGGTCGCGGTCACCAGCGGGACGACCTTCGGGTAGTCCATGCGCGTCGGCCCGATCACGCCGACGGATCCCGCATTCCTGCCGTGGCTTCGGTAGGCGGCGCCGACGATCGAGAGCTGGCCGCCGGCGAGATCGCCCGCCTCGCGGCCGACGACGACGGACGTACCTGACGCCGCGACCGTCGCATCGATCAGCCGCACGATCGCCTCGGCCTCGTCGAGCGCATTCACGACGTCGCGCACGTTGCCCGCCAGCTCGGGGAGACCGAGGAGCTTCGCGCGGCCCTCGATGACGACGTCGGCGCCCGCGTCCACCGCCTCGGCGACGGCAGCCTCGCCGAGCTCGAACGCCTTCTTCTTCGTCGCGTCGTGCTGGACCCGATCGTTCTGCAGGCGGCGCGCGAACAGGTCGCGCAGATCGCCGAGCGACCGTCCCTCGATCACGTCGTCGAGGAGGTTGTGCACCTTCTGCAGCTCGTTCTCCGGGATGTCCGCCTTGATGAAGCGGTTCTGCACCGAGCCGTTCGACATCACGAGGACAGCCAGGATCTCGCCCGGCATCGTCCGGATGAACCTCAGGTGCTTGAGCGTCATCGTCTCGGCGCGCGGCGAGACGACGACCGCGGCCGTGCCGGCGAGGTCGGAGAGGAGCTTGCCCGTCTCGCGGAGGAAGTTCGGGCCCGGCTCGATCTCGGAGAAGCGGTGGAGGATCTGCGCGTTCTCCTCGTCCGTGAGGTTGCGCACCTCCATCATCGCGTCGATGAAGAGACGGAAGGCCTTGTCGGTCGGCACGCGGCCGGCGCTCGTGTGCGGCTGGTGCAGGTAGCCCATCTCCTCGAGGTCGGAGAGGACGTTGCGGATGCTCGCGGGCGAGAGCTCGATCCCTTTCTTCGAGAGCGTGCGCGACCCGACGGGCTCACCGGTGGCGACGAACTCGGTGATGCACGCGTAGAGGATCTGCTTCGCGCGCAACGACAGCTCCGGCATGTCTACAGCCGAATTCTAGCAAATTCGCGCGTGGCGCGAGCGAAGCTATAACTCAGGCGTTCATGCCCCGCGCCCGGGACCTCGTCCTCGCCCTGCTCGTCGCTGCCGCGCCCTCGTGCGCCGTGCGGCCGACGTCGGGCGATTCCGCGGTCCCGGCGAGCGCTCCTGCCGGTCCGGCCGTGCCGCAGCCGGCCGAGCCGCACGAGCCGACGACCGCAGCGGCGGCCGCCGAGGCGCCTCACGAGGACGAGGCAGAGCTCGATCCGTCGACCACACCGCCGGACGGCGTGGCGGACGTCGCCTCCTTCGGACCGTCGCCGCCGCCCGCCTCTCGGTACGCCGCGCTCGACAAGGCGGCATGCGAGGCCGAGCTCGTGAAGCGGCGCATCGCGTTCGACCGCGTGGACTCGGCGCGCGGCGTGATCGCGCCCGTAAGGCTGAGCGGCCCGCTCTCCGGCGTGACGTTCCGCTCGAACCTCCCCGCGTCGAAGCGCAAGAGCGCGGTCATCGAGATCTACGATTGCCGGCTCGTGCTCGCGCTCGACGACTTCGCCAAGCTCCTCGCCAAGCACGACGTCGTCGAGGTGGTGCACCTCTCGGTCTACCGGCCGGTGTCGAAGAAGGTGAGCCTGAAGGGCGCCGGCCGCAGACACGCCGGGGCGCTCGCGATCGACGCCGCGGTCTTCAAGACGACCGATGGCCGCACCCTCGACGTGCAGAAGGACTTCCACGGCGCCATCGGGGCGAAGACCTGCCCTCCGCCGGCCTCGGCGAGCGAGCTTCGCAAGATCGCGTGCGAGGCCTCGGAGGCGCGCCTGTTCAACGTGCTCCTGACCCCCGACTACAACTGGGCGCACCGCAATCACTTCCACCTCGAGGTGACGGCGAACGCGAAGTGGTTCTTCGTCCGATGAGGACGTCGGCCGCGCTCCTGCTCTTCGCTTGCGGTTGCGGCAAGACCCCCGCGCCGCCCGCATCGACGCTCGACGCCGGCACGGTCGCGGACACACGCATCCGCGTCGACGGCTACCGGAAGGACTGCACGGCGGACTCCGATTGCGCGGAGGTCTACGAAGGCGACACGTGCGCCGGATGCGGTCCGTGTCGTGGCGTGGCGATCGCCGCCGCCGCGCTGCCCGAGTACCGGCGTGATTTCGATCGGCTGCGCGCCGGATGCCCTCCGCGCGAAGGCAGCGCGCCGATGTGCAAGCCGTGCCCGCCGCCGCAGGCATCGTGCGTTCGCGGCACGTGCGTGGCCGGGCCGGCGCCCGACGCGGGTCGGCCCTGACGGCTCGCCGTCGCTGGCCCTCGGTAGGGGACCGTGCGAAGATGTTCGACGATGGGGAGGTGTCCGGCGCGATACGGATGGGCGCTGGCCGCGTGCGCCGTGTTCACGGGCTGCAACGCGCTGACCGGCGTCGGCGATCTCCGTACCGACGAGCCCGATCCCGGAGCGGCGACCACGACCAGGGAGGACGCGGCGACGCCCCCCGGGCTCGACGGCGGCTCGACCGGCGATGACGACGCGACGGCGCCGGATGCGGCCGCCGCCGCAGCTCGATCGACCATCGAGGCGGCGGGGACCGGAGCGCCGGTGGGGGGCACGATCGTGGTCACGCTCACCACGCGCGATGCGAACGGCACGCGCATCGGCCGCGGCGGTGACGTGGTCACGTTCGGAACCACCGGCGGGAGCAGCGTCTTTTCCATCGGCGCGGTCAGCGACGCGAAGGACGGCACCTACGTCGCGATCTTCACGGGGGCCGCGGAAGGATCGAGCGTCACCGTGACCGCGACCGTGAACGGCGCGCCCGTGACCACGACCGGTCCCGCCATCCGCGTCGTGAACCCCGTCACCGCCGGCGCGACGCTCTGGCTCGATGCGGCGAACGCAGACGGCGCGGGCAACGCCGGAGCGAAGGCGTGCCCGGGCGCGGGCCCGGCGACGTGGACCGATCTCTCGCCGAGCGGGTTCTCCGGCACGCTCACGGGGTTCGCGTCGATCCCTTGCAGCGCCGCGAGCGGTTGGGCCGGAGACGGCACCACGGCGAATCCCCACCGCCTCTCGTTCGACGGCACCGACGACCACGTCCGCTTCGGCGTCGTCAACTCGCTCAACCGCCAGACCATCGTCGCCTGGATCCGGCAGCGCGCCGGCGGCACGGCAGCGAACACCAGCGGGACCGGCAACGGCCTCAATGGCAGCTACCCGATCGTCGCGAAGGGCGCCTCCGACGCGACCTCGGGCGCCGACCTCAACTACCACCTCGGGATCGATACCGGTGGTCGCGTGGGGCACGACTTCGAGAGCCCGCCGGCGGAGGACAACAACCCTCTCCTCGGCGCCACGACCCTCGTGCCGGGTCCCTGGCGGATGATCGCGGTGACCTTCGACTTCGCCCCGGCGTCCCGCACGATCCATGTCGACGGCAAGGCCGACAAGACCGCGGCGACGTCGACCCCGCCGCTCGCCGGAACGGCATCGCAGCTCGTCGTCGGGGGCGCGAACAAGTCGAACGGGACCGCGGCGGGAAGGTTCTCCGGCGACGTCGCGGTGGTGCTGACCTACGATCGAGCCCTCTCGCAAGCAGAGATCGAGCAGAACTGCCATGGCGAC
>WBZO01002463.1_pt1 | contig 23989 bp, 25 predicted proteins | sample 5204261 | NCBI WGS metagenome assembly WBZO01 (sample SAMN12412400, study PRJNA552823) | activated sludge metagenome | isolation source: activated sludge from anammox sidestream of wastewater treatment plant... | place: USA: North Carolina | collected 2017-09 | reverse complement strand
TACCGAACGCCGAGTGAGTTCAAGAAGGATTTGAAGAGAAAGTACACGGATCAGAGATCAACCCGGAGAGAGCCGACTTTCCAGGAATCGGTGGTCCAGTGAATCCAGGCAGGTCACACGCACGACGGTCAGGAGAAGGTCCTCGTGAACCTCCGATGCCTCGATGATCTCGATGTCGAAGGACTCGAGATCGAGAAGTTCGACGGCAAGAGCTACCGACGGACTTCAACGAGCGCAATCGGCGCCATTGCGTCGAGCGCCAGGACGGCGGCGCGTGAGCAGTCGGCGAGGACCGACGCTGCGCGCGTGGCGCGTGAGCTCGATCTTGGCCCCCTTCCTCGAAGGCAACGGCGATAGCATCAGCAGATGCGCTTGCTCATCATCCCAGCGGCCCTGGCCCTCACCATGCTCGTGCCGGTGGCATGCTCGAGCTTCGAGGCTTCGGACAGCGGAGATGCCGGCACGCTCGGCGGAGAAGACGGCGGAAGCGACGGCGGCGGTGGAACGGACGGCTCGGGCTCGGTCGACGCGTCGCCCGAGGCCGCCGCGGTACGGGCGACCAAGCTCTACGTCTTCGGCGGCGTGACCCACGTCGACGGTTTCGAAGAGCACGTGGTCGAAGCGCGGGTCGCGTCGATCCTCGACGACGGGTCGCTCGGGCCTTGGGAACCCGCGCCGGCGCTCGACATCGTCCGCTCCTACATGACCGCGATCGACGTCCTCGGGGGCCCGCTCGTCATGGCCGGGGGCAACGGCAGGGACATCGGCCAACCCCAGTCCAACTTCACCTTCTCCCGTGAAGACGTCGGCGTGGCGGCAGGTGATCCGCCGGGTGCCTGGAAGGGAGCGCCTGCGCTCGGCGCAGGCAACGGGCGGTGGGCTGCCCCCGGTGCGTTCATGGCGGGTCGGGTCTACCTGGGTGGCGGCAGAGTCGCGGGCGATACATTCACGAAGACGGTGATGGCCGCCCCGATCGGCGGCGCGCCTCCGACCCTCCAGCCGTGGAAGGTCGTCGGTGCGCTGCCGGCCGCCATGGCCGACTACGGGCTCGTCGCGCTCGGCCCGCGCCTCTACGCCCTCGGTGGCGCCGTGATCCTCGGCGACGGCGGCGAAGCCGTCACGGCGAGCACGTCGATGACGTCCCTTGGCGCAGACGAGTTGCTCACGCCGTGGATGCCGGCGGGCAACCTCCCCAAGCCCCTCTCGGCCTTCAGCGTCGTCACCGACGGCAGCCGCGTGTTCGTCATCGGAGGCGACGACGGATCGGGGAGCGCGACCAACGCGGTGTTCATCGGCTCGCCGACGGGCACGCATGAGCTCGCGTGGCAGGCGTCGACCCCGATGAGGGTCATCCGTCGGCACCTCTGCGCGGTTCGCGCGAACGGGCGTCTCTACGCGATAGGCGGCGCGGACGCGACGGTCACGCCGGTCGTCGAGGTCGGCGAGGTGAACGGGATGAGCATCACCTGGAGAGACACGACTCCCCTGCCCGTCGCCCGGAGCGCCATCGGCTGCATGGCCCGGTGACGCGCAGCTCCTCGGGGAAAATGCGGAGCAGGTTACCGAACGAGCTCGCCTCGGCGAAATCGAGGAAGGCCTCTCCGCTCTCGTGACGGCTCGCGTGCCGCGTGATGTGGAGCTCGACGAGCTCGAGTCGGCTCTCGAGGACCTGCGACACGAGGTCGGTCGACGTGCAGCGTTTCGCCGACCCGAGCGCGGAGAGATCGACGTGACCGGCGTACGGCGGGCGTCGTAGCGGAGGCTCGAGGACGAGGGCGACGGTGCCCACGCGGGACAGCTCGTGCGGAACGGTCGTCACTCCCAGGCGTCCGCCGGGTCGGAGTACGCGACGGATCTCGGCGAGCGCCCTCGCCTCGTCCGATACCCAGTGGAGGACGGACGACATGCAGACCGCGTCGAAGCTCGCGTCCTCGAAGGCGTCGAGAGCCTCGGCCTGACCCACCTCGAATCGAACCGCGCCGCCGTGCGAGCGCGCGATGCGGATACGCCCCTCGAGGGGAGCGATGCCGACGACGCTCCCTCTCGGTCCGACGCGCTCGCCGATCCACCGTGACAGGCGCCCCGTCCCGCACCCGATGTCGAGGACGCGCACCCCTCCTCGAGCCCGAGCCGCTCGACGAGACGCTTGCCTCCTTCGAACTGGAGGTCGCTCACCCGTTCGTGGGTCTCCGCGAGATGCCGGCTGTCGTGCGTGAACGAGATCTTCATGCGGGCCTAGACGTCCTCTCGTTCGATCACGACGCCATTCTTCACCCGCCAGGACTACAGCGATCCAGTGACGTACGGCTACCTGGAGGTGGCAGGGGCCACACTCGAACAGTACGCGAAGTGGACGCGTGCGAGCGTGCTGCGCGTGGCCCAGGTGACGGCGAACGCCGAGGAGAAGGAGGCGATCACGAAGGCCCCGGGACTCTACGGCACGGACTGCGGACAGCACATCGTGATGCTCAACAGCCCTTGGCTCGGCGTCGCCGCGAGCGGCAAAGCGACAGTGCAGAACGCCGACGGCACGCCGTTCACCTTGCACGACGCGCTTGCCGCGTGGGCGACCGGCACGACGATCCGTGCGCTCGACACACATCCAACGTCCCCATCTTTGGCCGTGTGCAGCCAGACCACGAAGGAGCGGTGACCGCCTGGAGGGATATCGCCGAGAGAAGCGGCCTTGCGCCCTGCCACCGTCGACTGAATGACTGAATAGACGTCACGCGCGCCCGTCCAAGGCGCCATGCTCTTGCGCGATCTCGGCCTCGCGGCCGCGAGTGGTGTCGTCGCGTTGGCCCTCGGTGGATGCGGAGCGGAGGCGGCGACGAGCCAGGCCCCCGCGCTGACCGCCTACTCGGGCGGGTCGGCGGCGAGCATGGGCTCGCGCAGCTCCGGGAACGAGGAAGTCCGCTTCGGGTCGGGCTCCGGGCAGAGCGCGGTCGGGATCTCGGTGCGGCCCGACCTCGTCGAGGTGCCGTTTGCGGTGGCCGCGGTCGGGCCTGCGCCGATCGATGTGGTACGGGCGGAGATCGCGAAGCTCGCAGCGCGCGTCGGCGAGAGCGCGGGCAGCGCGCCGAGGGTGCAGCTGAAATCGCTGAACCTGACGAAGCCGTCCTCCGGCAAGAATGCGAAGGACGAGAGCGAGCACAAGGCCACGGCCGAGGGCTGCCTCGTCTTCAGCCTCGCACCCGAGGCCGACTACTGGGCGCGCGCGAAGCTGCTCGACGGCATCGTGCGGGCGAGCGGACGGTTCACCGCCGAGGTGGCGTCGGCGAAAGACGAGAAGGAGCGCGACCGGGTGCTCTCGACGATCGGCGCGCCGCTCCTCAAGGTGAAGGACGCCGAGGCGCATCGCGCGGCGCTCACGAAGAAGGTCGTCGAGCAGAGCCGTGCCTTCATCACCGAGGTCGATCCGCACGGCAAGCTCGCCCTCGAGGACTGCGCGATGCCCCAGCCCGTGCAGCAGTCGGTGGTGGGCCCCGAGGAGGTCGTCCTCTCGCTCTCGATCTCCTGCAAGGTGCAGGCAGGGGGCGAGGGTCGGACACCCGACCGCTGAGAACCGCCGCGCCGGCTAGAATGAGGCGCATGTCTCGCTCCGACGACGACTTCGACTCGACGATCGACGCCGCGGGGTCCGCGATCCCAGGCCTGGTCGCGCTCGGCGCGATCGTCGGCTCGTCGGGCGTCGCCTACGTGCGCGATCTACGCGCGGCGGTCGCGCAGCTCTTCGGCCGCCGGGGCCTCGAGGCGGCGCTGCGCGAGGAGCAGGGCCGCATGAAGGCGGCGGTGCTGGCGCTCGCGGTGATCGCGGACGGGACCATCACGCCCGCCGAGCGTGCGGCGATCGGGGTGTTCGCGAAGCGGCAGGGCATCGATCCCGACGAGGCGCTCGCCTCCGTCGCCTCGCTCGCCGAACAGTTGCGCGATCCCGCCCTGCTCCGCGCCTCGGTCGCCCGGTGCGCGGCCCGGCTCGACGCGAGCGAACGGCTCGAGGTCTTCGTCGCGGTCAAGAACGCCGCGCATGGCGGGTCGCGCGCGTGGCCGGAGGACGCAGGCTACCGCGGTGCGGCGGCTCCGACGCCGGAGGCGCTCGTCGCGATCTTCCGCGAGGCGCTCGGGATCCACTCGACCGAGACTCCCGGACCCGATCGCTGAGCGGCTCGGACCACGCATCACTGTTCGGCCGCGGGTGGGCGTGCAGCAACGGACGTGACCGCGTCGTCATCTCATACCTCTGGAAGGAAGGACGCCCGTGAAGAAGACGCCGCCGCGCAACGGAGCGATGGAGCTGACGACGTTTGCGCTGAAGGGCGGCTCGATCGCCGACTTCATCGCGGCGAACGCCGACGTGGACGCATGGCTCGCACGTCAGCGCGGGTTCCGGTTGCGCCGGATCGCGGAGCAGGACGACGGCTCGATCGTCGACATGCTGCTATGGGACTCGGTCGCGGATGCCGAGCGCGCCGCCGAGCGGCTCCTCGTCGAGCTCTCGGGCTCGCCGGTGCACGCGATGATCGACCATCGCACGGTGCGCTGGAGCGTTGCGCCGGTACGCCACGCGTCGGGCGAGAAGACATCGAAGCGATCGACATCGACGCGCAAAACGCGCCATTAGGCGAATCCGTACGATCACGTCGCGGTCGTCGTCCGCGAGGGATTCTCCGTCGACGTCGGCGAGCAGGCGGCGCGCCGGAATCCGTCGACGATGGCCTCCACCTGCGCCGCATCGGTGAAGAGCGCGGAGGTCATGTGGCCGGCGTTCGAGACGAGCAGCCGCGACCCCGCCCAGTGTCGGTGGAGCGCCTCGCCGGACTGCACGGGGAAGATGCGGTCGTGGCGCGCCACGAGCACCGTCGCCAGCTCGGGCGCGACGGGCGCGGGGTGCCGCGTGAGATCGACGCCGACGAGGTGCCGCTCGAGCGCAGCGCGCGCATACCAGAGCCCCTCCGATTCGCGCGCGAGCGACGGCCAGTGGATCGCGCGGCTGAAGGCCCACTTCGTCAGCACCGGGCCGGCGTGCGTGCCCGCCCCGCGCGGCACGACGACGACGGGATAGTCCACGAGCGCCGCGGCGAACGCCGCCATGAAGCCGCCTTGGCTGTAGCCGGTGATGCCGGGCACGTAGCCCGCGTCGCGGATCCAGCCGAGCAGCGCACGCGCCTCGTCGACGGTCGCGGTGTTCATCGCCAGCTGATCGACGACGGTGCGGAGAACGGGGCCGCGCTGCCCGCGTGGGCGCCGCGAGCCGTAGTACGGGTTCTCGAGGAGGATCGATCCGATCCCCTCGGCGAGGAGCCGCCGGGCGAGCGGCTGGCGAAGGCGAAAGCCTTCGTCCGCGGTCATCGCGAGGATGATGCACATCGCGCGGGAGGAGCGACGCGTCGGCGTCCAGATCTCGACGCGCGCGCGGCGCGACTCGGGCGGCAGCGGCGTCGCCGCGGGGCTCTCGAAGGACGCGAGCCGCACCTCGCCGTCTCGCACCGCTCTCCGCATGCCCTCGTCGCGCATGACGACGCGCCCGGCGGGCCTCGCGCGCGTGTAGGTCTCGATCAAGGAGACGACGCGCGAGAGGAGCGCACGGTCGCCGAAGCCCTGGCGATAGAGCACGCCGACGTTCAGCGCATGGGTGACCGCATGATCGGCGAGCGAGTGAAGCACGGGGCGCGGCAGCCTAAGCGATGACGGACCGCGAGGAGCGTCAGCACTTCGTCACGGTTTCGTCACCGAGACCGGCGCTTCGCGCGAGCTCGGAGGGCCCGAGCGCCTCGTCGATCCGGGAGGAGCAGGAGCTCCACGGCGACGAAGACAACCGAAGGGCCCAAGGCGCCCCACAAGGCGCCCCAGCGGTGCGGCGCGTCGTCTAGACCGCAGCTCCACGCAGCACGATGAACACTCCCGATCCGGTGCCAGGCACCCAGCCCGACGCGCGCGCCTCGCGAATGCGCGCAGCGATGAGTGCCGGCGTGATGGCCACGCTGTCAGTCCCCAACGGGTCGGGGCCCGGAAGATGAACGACGCTCCCTCGGCGCGACGCATCCGCAATGACGACCGCACGCGAGCGGCAGCACGGACACTTCGTCTTGCGAGCCCGCCACACGTACGGGTGGCCGTCGACGACGATCCTCCTCAGTCCCCGCCCCGTGATCGTCATGCGGTCATGCAGCCATTGGCCGCGACCGAGCACGTCGCGCTCGAACGCGGCGCACTGTTGCTCGAACGTGCCTGCGCTCCCGAGAGGACGATGAGGGCACCACTCCCCACGAGCGCATGCGTGACGTTGCGCGAGATCGACGACGGGCGCCTCGCCCGCAGTGTCGAGCGTCCGCGCCAAAGCGTCGGACGCCAGACGGGCAGCTCCGAGGCACCGTCGTGGCGGCTCATTCATGCCCGGGGGGACTAGCCTGCGCGAGAAGCGCGGCTGTGTCGAAGCGCTGCACCGGTCCGTGCCAGCGCTCGTCGGCGAGCACTTCCTCGTCGAAGCGACCGCCGGTGTAGCGGTCAATCACGCGCCGCCAAAAGGTGATTGCGCGCAAGTTCTCTGCCCTCTGCCGCACCTCCCATCGGCCGGGGAAGCGATCGAAGAGCCAGCGGGCCGCCTGCTCGCCAACACCGGCCCGCCGGTACCGCTGGAGAACGAAGAATTCGGCAACGTCGTGCACGCCGTCCTCGCCTGTGAGCCGGCTCTTGCCGAGGTGCAGCGCGAAGCCCGCGAGCTTGCCGTCGACACGCACCAGGAACGCGTCACGGCCCTCCGTCGGCGGCACGCGGTACCGCCCGTCGTCGCCGAGGTCGAGCCCGAGCGTCTCGCTGAAGTCGTAGACGTACAGCTGGAGCAGCGCAGCGAGGACGCTGCGCTCCTCGGCGCCAGCAGGTGCAATTTGCACGTTCACGTCGCACGATTCTACCCCCGCGAAGCCGCTCACGATGACTCGACGTCGTCCGCTGGACGAGTGGTGTATCGGTGTGGCTACATCTGAGAGTCGTTCTACGAAGATCCGCGAAACGACCGAGCAGGGGGCCGAGTTGTCCGACGTCGATTTCGATCGCCTCGCGCGTGACGCGGCCGCCGGTGGTGGCTCGATCGAAGCGATGAACGCGCTGTGGGCGGCAGCGTTCTCACTCCACGAGTGGCTCTTCCTTGTACGCGGCTCGCTTCTCGACGTCCGGCCCTACGTCGCGTCGAATCCATCCGTCGCCGGCGGCGCGCGCAGATCATCAATCACGCGCTCGGCTCGATCACGTTCTTCGACATGCACGCCATGTCGACCACGAAACCTTGGTGAGAGGGTGAGACGATGCCTTATCGACACGACCCCGGAGCGAGGGATCGCTGGTACGAGGTACTCTGCGGCGCGGTCGAGGTCGCGAAGCGCCAGGACGCGCTGGTCGACGGTTCGCTCCTGTTCCTGAGCATCTCCGCCACCGAGAAGTCCGCTCCACGTGACGAGCTCGATGCCAGCTTCCGCGAGGTCCGCGCGGCGTTGCTCAGGTCGAGGAGCAGCTCGTCCTGGCGCGGCATGCCGCCGAGTCGCTGGACAAGGACGACCCGAAGGTGCGAGCGCAGCTCTACGAGATCGAGGCGTTGCACGGGACGATGGCCGGGATCCTCGATGCTGCGGAGCGGCCCTTCGGATAGCTCGGGCGAGCGCTCAGCGCTTCGCGCGCTTGCCCCAGCACACGAGCTCGCCGTCGCCGTCGAAGTCGATCGCGCACGTCGCGTAGGGGCCGATCGCGATGGGCCCGACGTCGTGGAGCTCGGAGCCGGAGACCTGGTTGAAGCCGGCGTCGGCGAGGTCGTGGCGCGCGAGCTGGCCGTGGTCGTTCATTCCGCGGCAGCGGACACGCCTGCTCTGCACCGCGCACAGGTGGTCCTCGCCGACGGCGAACGCGCGCACGTCCGACATTCCCTGCACCTCTGCGGGCGGTCCCGGCCAGACGCAGACGAGCCGCGATGCGCCGACGACGCCGCAGACCGTGACGGGGCCTACGCCGATCGCCGTGACGGAGCGCGAAGGGAGCCCCTGCACCGCGTGCGCTTCGCTCTCGAACGTCCAGCACGCCACGCCGGTCTCGGTCCGCGCGCACGCCTGCGTCCCCGACGCGGCGATCTCGAGCGCGGCGCCGCCGATCCCCTCGACGCGCTTCGCCTCGTACGGCTCGGCGTCGCGCCAGCACGTGACGCTCCCGTCCGCGCCGATCGCGCACGCGTGCGTCGCGCCCGCCGCCAGACTGCCGATTGCCTTCGTGTAGCGCGCGGCCTCGCGCTTGTCGCCGGCAGGCGGCCCGCAGCGCACGATCCGATCGCTCGTCGAGCGCGCGCAGACGACGCGATCGGTCACGGCGACATCGTCGATCGAGGCGCCGAGCCCGGTTGCGACGGTCTCCTTCTCCGGCCAGCCGCGCGCGGGGTCTCCCCAGCAGACGACGGCGGAGTCCTTCGCGCGGAGCGCGCAGACGCCGCTGGCGCTCACCGACACGCGCAGCCACTTGCCCTCGTGGTGCTCCCACTCCGGCGCTGGCGACGGCGGGCCGGCGTCGCGCGCGCTCCACTCGGCGATCTTCGCGCCGATGTCGGTCATGTTCCCCGAGACCGCGTACAGGCAGGCGAGCGCGCTCGACCCGAACATCAGCGCCCAGCCCGCGCGGCGCTTCTGCCGCGTCTTCCCGCGGACGACGAGGCGCTCGACGATTCGCCCCGTGCCGAAGCCGACGATCGCGACGATGAGCACGACGAGTGACGCCATCCGCTCGCCGCGGACGATCCGCGCACCGAGGATCGGCATGATGATCGCGATCGCGGTGACGAGCCGGACGGGCACGGCTCGTGATCCTATGCGATGAACGTCGGGGGTGGCAGAGTCGAGGGGTGAGCAGCAACGTCGTCAACCTGAACAAGTTCCGGAAGAAGAAGCAGCGGGAGGAGAAGGCGAAGCAGGCCGAGATCAACCGCATCCGGCACGGACGAACGCAGGCCGAGAAGGATCGCGAGCGTGCAGACAAGGATCGCGCGGCGCGTCTGCTCGAGGGCAAGCGTCTCGAGGGCGCGGACGATTCGAACGAGACGTGAGGGCGCGCGTCCGCGCCACGAGCAGCGCGAGGGTGATCAGGAGGTCGAAGGCTTGCTCTACGGGCCCCCGCACCTCGAGCAGCCGTCCGGCGCACGAGGCGGCCGGCGGTACGGGCGGCCCGTCAGCGCTGGCGGCTCCTCTGGCGTATCCTCTCCCCGACCAGATGCCGACCTGGATCGATGGAGCCTGCGAGACGAACGGCATCCGCATCCACTACCTCCGAACGGGAGGCGCCAAACCTCCCGTCGTTCTGCTCCATGGGTTGATGGGCAGCGGCGCGTGCTGGACGCCCCTGGCGCGCGCGCTCGAGGGTGAGTTCGACGTCGTCATGCCCGACGCGCGAGGGCACGGCGGTTCGAGCGCGCCGCAGCACGGCTACCGGTACGACGATCACGCGAGCGATGTCGTCGGCCTCATCCGCGCGCTCGCGCTCTCTCGTCCGGTGCTGCTCGGCCACTCGATGGGCGGCATGACCGCCGCGGTGGCGGCGAGCCGGGGTGCGGGGATCCTCCGCGGGCTCGTCCTGGTCGATCCGACGTTCCTCGAGCCCGAGCGCCAGCGCGAGGTGCACGAGAGCGACGTCGCCGATCAACACCGCCGGGTGCTCGCGCTGTCGAAGTCCGAGCTGGTCGCGCAGGCCCGAGCGCGGAACCCGCAGCGCGCGCCCGAGATCGTCGAGCTCCAGGCCGAGGCCCGACTGAGCACGCGCATGGAGACCTTCGACGTGCTCACGCCGCCGAACCCCGCGTATCGCGACGTGGTGCGCGCGATCGACGTACCGACCCTGCTCGTCATCGGCGACAGCCCCGTCGTCACGCTCGAGATGGCAACGGAGCTGCGCGGGCTGAACCCGCGCGTGCGCAGCGAACAGATCGAGGACGCCGGTCACGGCCTGCCGTTCGAGCAGCCCGAGCGCCTGGCAGAGGTGGTCGCGTCGTTCCTGCGTGCGCTGGCTTCGCCTCGATCTCGACGACAGCTTGCTGCTCTCGGCACGTAGCGACCGTTGGCGTCGCGGAGCTCCGTGTCCAGGTGCGCTCTCCCGCCCCAGCTCCAAGGGCGAAGTCCGCCACGGGCACGCGCGGTCCCGTGCGCCCTTGTTCCGGAGGACCCGGTCGACCTACGCTCCGTCGACGATGAGCGACGCCGGAGCGACGTGGACGCGAGGGATGCCTCGCGTCGGGCAGACCGCGCAGCGCACGCGAACCGTGAGCGCGCGCGACATCGAGCTGTTCACCGAGATCAGCGGAGACCACAACCCGCTCCACTATGACGAGGCCGCGGCGAAGGCGACGAAGTTCGGCAGCATCATCGTGCAGGGCGGGGTGACGAGCGCGATCCTGAACGCGGTCGTCGCCGAGGACCTCCCCGGCCCCGGGAGCGTGTTCCTCCAGGTCAGCTGGAAGTTCAACGCGCCCGTGCGTCCGGGCGACGTGATCACCGGCGCGGTCGAGGTGCTCGAGGTCCGCGCGGACAAGCCGATCACGAAGCTGAAGACGACCGTCACCCGTCAGGACGGCGTCGTCGCGCTCGAGGGCGATGCGGTCTGTTACACGATGCCGATTCCGTGACGTCGCGGCTCGAAGCTTCATGAGGACGCGCCGCGTGCGCTAGCTTCGCCCCCGCGTGGCAGAACTCGTTTTCGTAGCCGGGACGATCGAGCTCCGCGGAGTGCCGCAGGGCGATCCGCGCGTGCCCGCCGAGCTCGCGTGGGACGAGCGGACCGCGTGCTTCCGGGCGCCGGCGATCGCATACGCAGCGTGCGTCCTCGCGCTCCGGCGCGCGGGCGTCGAGATCGACGACCACGCGCGCCGCTACGACGATCTCGCCGAGACCGCTCGCGCCCTCGTCCACCGCGAGCCGCGGCCGTTCCAGCGCGAGGCGCTCGACGCGTGGAGGAACGCGCACGGTCGCGGCGTGGTCGTGCTCCCGACGGGCGCGGGCAAGACGCACGTGGCGGTGATGGCCATCGACGACAAGCGGTGCAGCACCCTCGTCGTCGCGCCGACGCTCGACCTCGTCCGCCAGTGGTACGACCTCTTGCGCGCGACGTTCGGCGCGAAGGTCGGCGTGATCGGCGGCGGCGACTACGAGCTCGCGCCGATCACGGTCACGACCTACGACTCGGCGTACATGCACATGGAGCACCTCGGGTCGCGCTTCGGCCTCGTGGTGTTCGACGAGTGCCATCACCTGCCCGGCCCGAGCTACGCGCTCGCCGCGCGGCTCTGCCTCGCGCCCTACCGCCTCGGGCTCACGGCGACACCGGAGCGCGCGGATCTCCGTCACGTCGATCTCGACGAGCTCGTCGGCCCCACGGTCTACCGCCGCGACATCACCGAGCTCGCGGGCGAGTACCTCGCCGAGTACGAGACGGTGACCATCACGGTGGATCTGACGGCCGAGGAGCGCGAGGAGCACGATCGCGAGCGCGCGCTCTACCGTGACTTCGTCGTCGCGAATCGGATCCGCATGTCGTCACCGCGGGGCTTCGGCGAGTTCGTGATGCGATCGGCGAGGAGCGCCGAGGGCCGCCGCGCGATGCGCGCGTACCGGCGCCAGCGCGAGCTCGCCTTCGCCGCGAGCGCGAAGCTCGGGTACGTTGCGCACCTCTTCGACGTCCACAAGGACGACCGCACCATCGTCTTCACGCAGGACAACGCGACGGCGTACAAGGTCTCGCGCGACTTTCTCGTCCCCATGATCACCCACCAGACGAAGGTCACCGAGCGGAGCGCGATCCTCGAGGGGCTGACGAAGGGCACGTACGGCGCGATCGCGACGTCGAAGGTCCTGAACGAGGGCGTCGACGTCGAGGCGGCGAACGTGGCGATCGTCCTGTCGGGCTCGGGCTCGGTGCGCGAGCACGTGCAGCGGCTCGGACGCATCCTGCGCCGGCGCGAGGGCAAGCGCGCCGTCTTGTACGAGCTCGTCACGGCGCGCACCGCCGAGACGCACACGAGCGAGCGGAGGCGCGACCACGATGCTTACCGCTGATCTGGTGGACGTGCGCCGCAAGGGCGACGAGCTCCTGCTCCGCCCGCTCGACGCACGGGCGCGCGCCGAGGCGCACGCGGTGGCGAGCGACCTGCTCGAGGCGGCGCGGGCACACGTCGGCGCGCGACGCGAGGAGCTCGACGCGGTCTGGGGCGCGATCGAGGGAGGCTCTGCGCGACCGCGCGTCGCGAAGGGGCTCCGCAAGCTCGTGGAGGATGCATGCGTCTTCGAGGCGGAGTCGGCGCTCGACCCCGCCCTCGTCCGCCGGGAGGTCTTCACGCGCGCGGCGCGCGAGCGGAGGCAGGGACGCTTCGACCGCGCGGCGATCCTCGCGGGCTCCGCCGCGACGCTCGCGATCGCCCCCGAGGCGATCGAGCGCGCGCTCTTCGCGGATCTGCGCGGCGAGCACCGCGTCCGGTCCGCGCCCTCGACCTCTGCCGCATCGCTCGTCGAGGCCTACGACCTCGGCCGCGCGCAGGCGATCTTGCTCCGCGCGGTGCGCGTCGTCTGCGAGGTGCGCGCAGCGTCGCCGGGGCTCCTCCGCGCGTTCTTCGCGCGGCTCAAGTGGAACCAGCTCCTCTTCACCGCCGAGCGCAGCCCTGGGGACGATAAGGGGTTCGTCGTCACGATCGACGGGCCGTTCTCGATGTTCGAATCGGTCACGCGCTACGGCGTGCGCCTGGCGATGCTCGTGCCGGCGCTGCGTGCGCTCGAGAAGTGGTCGCTCGTCGCGGACGTGCGATGGGGCAAGGAGCGCGCCCCCCTCCTGTTCCGCATGGCGTCGTCCGAGCTCGCGGCGGGCGAGGCGGCCGAGCCACACCTGGCCGACGAGGTGCGCGAGCTCCTCGATTCGCTGCGCGAGAAAGGCGGCGACTGGACCGTGGACGTGGCGACCGAGATCCTCGACGTGCCCGGTGTCGGCGTGTGCGTCCCGGACCTCGTCTTCCGGCGGAGCAGGGCGCAAGCGGACGAAGCGCGCGTCTACCTCGAGGTGCTCGGCTTCTGGAGCCGCGACGCCGTCTTCCACCGGGTCGAGCTCGTGACGCGCGGGCTCGGTGCGCCCATCGTGTTCGCGGCGAGCGCGCGCCTGCGCGTCAGCGCCGAGGTGCTCGGCGACGACGCGCCCGCTTCGCTGTACGTCTACAAGGGGAAGATGAGTGCGCGGGCGGTGCTGGAGCACGTCGAGGCCGTGGCGAAAGGTTCGGACGAGGCGTGAGACCAGAGTCTCACCGCCCGAGCCGCGACTCCTTCGTCGGGCCGGTGCCGATCCGGACGTACGCGCCCGGTCCCGACGCGCCGCGCACCGGCGGCGCCGTGCTGCTGTTCCACGGGCTCCGGAGCTCGATGGGATCGCTCGCGCGCGAAGCCGAGATGCTGTCGGCCGCAGGGCTCACCGTCGTCCTCGTCGACGCCCCGCATCACGGTGCACGACACAGCGAGGTCGTTGCGACGATGCCGAACGCGCTCGAGATGCCCGGCTACGCGACCGTGCTCGATCTCGTCCGACAGGCGCGCGACGAGGTCCCGGTCCTGGTCGATCACCTGCTCGGCGAGGGGCACCGCGCGGTCGCGGTCGGCGGCGTGTCGTTCGGCGGCTTCATCGCGCTCGCGGCCGCGACCGTCGAGCCTCGGCTCGCGGCGATCGTGTCCCTGCTCGGCACGCCGGACTGGACGCCACGCACGGGCGTCGTGCCCGCCGAGCTCGTCGACGTCGTCGCGGAGTCGCCGCTCGCGCGGTACGCGGCGTTCGCGCCGCGTCCTCTGCTCCTCTTGAACGGGGCGCTCGACGAGAACGTGCCTCCCACCGGCGCGCGCGCCCTCGCGGCTAAGCTGCGTCCGCTCTACGACGCGAGCGGCGCCGGACCGCTCGTCCACCACGAGTATCCGCACACGACGCACTTCACGAGCGCCGAGGTGTGGCACGACATGTGGTCGAGGGCGGCGCGGTTCCTCGTGGAGGCGTTCGCCGCTTCCGGAATGCCCTTCGACATGCGAGCGTTCACGCGCGCATGATCCGGAAGCCGACGCGGAGGGAGCTCCTCGGAGGTGCCCTGGGCACGCTGGCCGCCGCGTGCGTTCGGTCACGCGGCGGCGCACCGGCGGACGCACCGAGCCAGGCGCGGCGCCCGCTGGCGGAGATCGAGGCGAGATCAGGAGGGCGGCTGGGCGTGCTCGCGATCGACACCGGATCCGGCCGTCAGCTCGCTCACCGGCCGGACGAGCGCTTCGCGATGTGCTCCACGTTCAAGTGGATCCTGGCGGCGGCGGTGCTGGCGCGCGTCGATCGGTCGGAGCTCTCGCTGGCCGAGCCCGTGCCGTACGGCGCGGCCGATCTGCTCGAGCATGCGCCGAGGGCGCGCGCGCACGTCGCCGAAGGGAGCATGACCGTCGAGGCGCTGGCCGAGGCGGCCGTCACCGTCAGCGACAACACGGCCGCGAACCTGCTGCTCGCGAAGGTCGGCGGCCCGGTCGGCTTCACGCGGTTCGTTCGCACGCTCGGGGACGACGTGACGCGGCTCGATCGGAACGAGCCGGGCCTGAACGACAACGAGCCGGGCGATCCGCGCGACACGACCTCGCCGCGTGCGATGGCGAGCTCGATGCGCCGCGTGCTCTGCGGCGACGTCCTCTCCACGGCGAGTCGCGAGCGCTTGCTCGGCTGGCTGCGCGCGTGCGAGACGGGCAAGGATCGCCTCCGCGCGGGCCTGCCCGCGGGGTGGATCGCCGGCGACAAGACCGGCAGCGGCCGGCGCGGCGCGGTCAACGACGTGGCCATCGCCGCGCCGCCGGGTCGCGCGCCGATCCTCGTCGCGGCGTACCTGAGCGACGGGGACGCAGATCTCGCGACGCTCGTCGCAGCCCACGCCGAGATCGGCAGGCTGGTCGGGCGCGAGCTCGGATCACGCGGATCAGAGTAGGAGCGCTTCGACCGAGAGCGCCTCGAGCGGCTCGATCGTGCGGTACGCGCCGAGGTCGGAGAGCGCGCGCACGAAGCGCGCGACGAGGGTGCCGTGGCGACGGCCGGCCAGCTCGAGCGCGCGCTCGGCCGCGCGGATGCCGTCGATGGGCTTCCGCACCGGGATCACCCGGGGGAGGAGCACGTGCAGCTCGTAGCCGCGGATCTCTGCGGCGGACGGCTCGCGTGCGTCCCAGTCCGCGAACTGCGCCTCGAACCGGGCGATGCGCCCCTCGTCCTCGTCGAAGGCGAACTCGAGCGACCAGAGCGCGAGCTCGCAGTCGAGGATCGACACCTCGACGAAGACGCGCATCACGTCCGCGACGACGGGGCGATGGAGACCTGCGATCCGCTGTTCGAGGCGCGCGCGGAGATCCTCGACGGTCGAGTGTGCGGGTCGCGGATCCATCGGCGAGGCGGCCACCCAGTAGCAGACCGGCGGCGCGGAATGGAGGCTTGACGTGCGCGAAGACCTCACGCGAAAAAGACTGTGGGACTATAAGGCCTCGACGATGGTACGGCGCGGGGCGGAGATCGAGCCGGAGGAGAAGGCGGAGGCGCGCAGGACGGCCGGGCGTCCCCCACGCCTCTCGCGCGAGCGCGCGATCGACGCGGCGGTCGCCATCGTGCGCGAAGGCGGCATGGAGGCGCTCACGATGCGCGCCCTCGCGGACGCGCTCGACGCGACCCCGATGGCCCTCTACCGGCACGTGGGCGACCGGGACGAGCTCGCGCTCCTGGTGGTCGATCGCGTCATGTCCCGGGTGGAGCTGCCGGACCGCTCCGTGTCGGCGCGCGCATTCCTCCGGGCGCTCGCGCGCGAGGTCCGCGACGTGGGGCGAGCCCATCGCGGCGTGATGGACATCTTGCTCGAAGAAGGCCCTGCGGTGACGAGCACGCTCGTGATCCTCGACGCGGTCGTGAGGAAGCTCCACGAAGAAGGCGCGACGTGGAAGGAGGCGTCCGCTCTCCACAACACCTTCTTCTCATGGTTGGCGGCGACGATCCGGCGCGAGGAGCGCTGGGCCGCCCGCGGGCGGGAGAAGCGGCCGATGCTGCGCCGGTTCATGGAGGCCGCGGGGGCCATGTCGCCGTCGGAGTACCCCGGCATCGCGCACGTGCTCCCTCACATGCCCGGGGAGGACGTCGATCAGGAGTTCGAGTCGAGCCTCTCCTTCATGCTGGACGGCATCGCCGTGCGCCTCGGCAAGGGCGGGCGCAAGCGCTGACCGCGCTCAGGTGCCGGCGGCGCTCGGGATCGCGGCGCCGCCCATGTCCCAGTGCTCGGCGAGCCTCCCGATGTCGCCGAGCAGGCCCGCCGCACCGCCTGCGCGCTCGAGCACGGCGTCACGCGACGCCACGAGACGGCGCCGGAGCGCGCCGACATCGTGGCCGAGGAGGACGCCCTCGAGCTTCACCGCCTCGCCTCGCACGAAGACGGTCTCGACGTTGCCGGCGTGCGCCTGCATCACGACCGAGTCGCGCGGGCGCGCGAGCGGCGTCAGGTTCAGCGCGTCGGCGGAGAGCACGACGAGATCGGCGTCCTTGCCCGGCCGGATCGAGCCGGTGACCGTGCCGAGCCCGATGGACTCCGCGGCGTCGAGCGTCGTCATCCGGAGCACGCGGGCCGCCTTGAAGGGCAGCGACTGCGGGAGGCCGACGCGCGCGTTCTCTGCGCCGCGCTCGACCTGAAGCGCGAGCCGCATGGCGGTGAAGAGATCGCCGCCGTTGCTGGAGACGACGTCGCAGCCGAGCGAGCAGCGGACGCCCGCCCGGAGCGCGCGGCCGACGACCGGGAACCCCATGCCCATCTGGAGCTCGGTCTCGGGCGTCGCCGCGATCGCGCCGCCGCTGTCGCGGATGGCGCGCAGATCGTCCTCCGAAGAGAACGTGCAGTGCACGTAGAGGAGGTCGGCGCCGAGGAGCCCCTCGCCGGCCATGAGCTGCACCTCGCTCTTGTCGACCGGCCAGGCGGAGCAGTGGAGGGTGATGGGTACGCCGAGCCCGCGCGCGGCGCGGATCTCCTTCTTGCTCTCTTCCCACGGGATCTGCATCTCCGTGAGCGCGATGCCCATGCGGACGAGCCCCGCGTCCGAGGCGAGCCGTGAGCGCCTCAGCCGCTCGGCGTCGCCGAGGCGCGCGCCGGTGTCGGGCAGCGCCGCGCTCGGCTCCGGTCCGGCCGCGAGGCCGTAGGCGAACAGCGCACGCGCACGCGCGCGCTCGAGGCCGTCGATCGCCGCGTCCGCGTGCTCGGGCGTGGTGATGCAGTGCGAGTAGTCGACGATCGTCGTGATCCCCGCGTCGAGCGCCTCGAGCGCGCCGCAGAGGTTGGCGATGTGGATGTCCTCCGCCCGGAAGTGCGGAGAGAGCTTCACCCGGACGGCGCTCAGGTAGTCCATCACCGTCCAGTCCGCCCCGAGCCCTCGCAGCGGCGTCTGCCAGGTGTGGCGATGGGTGTCGACGAGGCCGGGCGTGACGATCTTGTCCGCGACGTCGAGGACGCGGGCGTCCGAGACGCCGAGGTCCGCGCCGAGCGCCGCGATCTTTCCTCCTTCGATCAAGACGTCGGCCCGCGGGAGGTCCCCGAGCTCGTCGTCACACGTCACCACGGTTGCACCACGAAGCAGCCAGCGTTCGCTCATGAGCGGAGGTTAGTATACTATGTATATTAAATCCACCGTCGACATGGACCGATCCACGAGAGCCCCCGTCGTCACCACCGCGATCGGGCGCGGCGCGCTCCTCGCCTGCGCCGCGCTCACAGTGATCTCGGCGAGCACGCTCGCCCCTGCCCTGCCGTCGATCCGCCAGGCCTTCGCCTCGGCGCCCGGCGTCGAATGGCTCGTGCGGCTCGTCGTGACGCTGCCGGCGCTGACGATCGCGCTCGCGGCGCCTTGGGTCGGGCGGCTCGCGGATCGGATCGGACGGCGGCGCGTCCTCCTGTCGTGTCTCCTGCTCTACGCCGCCTCGGGCGCCTCCGGGCTCCTCGCTCGCGAGCTCCGGGACGTGCTCGTCGGGCGCGCGCTCGTCGGCGTCGCGGCCGCAGGGATCATGACCGCCAGCACCGCCATCGCCGCCGCGGAGCTCGATCCTGCCGGGCGCACGCGCTTCTTCGCCCGACAGGCGAGCGTGATGTCGCTGGCTGGCGTCGTGTCCGTCGTGGTCGGAGGCCTCCTCGCGGCCGAGCACTGGCGTGCTCCGTTCGGCGTGTACCTCGCCGCCCTCCCGGTCGCGGCTGCCGCGCTCCGGGACGTCCGCGGAGGTGCGCCGGCGCGGACGGCGCCGCTCCCCGAGCACGATGCCGACGAGCCGCGGTCTTCCCGGCGCGCGCGCTGGCTCGTCTACGCGCTGGCCGTGAGCGCGATGGGGTTCGTCTTCATGGTGCCCCTCCAGGTGCCCTTCCTGCTCGCGCGCGACGGACCGCGCGTCGCGGGCTTCGCGGTGGCCACGAGCTCGCTCTGCGCCGCCGGCTCCTCCCTGCTCGCGGGAAGGCGCGCGCCGAGCTCCACCTCCGCGACGAGCCGGGTCGCGAGGAGCTTCGCGGTCATGGGCGTCGGGTACGTCGTCGTCGGCTCCGGCGCCTCGCCGGCGGTGACGTTCGCGGGGCTCGCGATCAGCGGCGTCGGCTCGGGATGGATCATGCCCGAGCTGAGCCGCTCGCTCGTCGCTGTGACCTCGCCTCGCACGCGGAGCGCGGCGATCGGCGCGCTCACCTCGTCCGTCTACGCCGGGCAGTTCCTGTCACCCGCGCTGTCGGCGCTCCTCGGCGCGCGACGCTCGCTCACGCTGACCTTCGCCATGTCCGGTGGAGCGCTCCTGGCGGTCGCCCTCGTGCTCGGGGCTCTCTCGCTCCGCTCCCGAGGCCGGTGACGTAGGATGCCCGTCCTCATGAGCGAACGCGACGTCACCTCCGCCACCAGCTCCATCTGGTCCCATCACGTCCCCATGCAGGGCGCGCCCGAAGGCTTCACCCTGCGAACGACGTTTCCTCAGAACCCCGACGGCGTCGAGGTGATGCTCGAGCAGTGGAAGGCCGGCACCGAAGAGCCCCCGCATTCGCACCCCGGCGACGACATGACCGTGGTCGTCGAAGGCCGCATGTCGGTGCAGTTCTTCGTGCGCGGCGCTTCGGGTCTCGTGCCGGACGGCGAGAGAATCGTGCTCGAGAAGGGGGATACGGGCTACGTGAAGGCCGGCCGCATCCACGACGCGAAGTACCTCGAGGATTGCAAGCTCGTCTACGTGCACGAGCGCGCCTTCGGCTTCACGGCCGAGAGCTGATCCGCGGACGCGTAGCCAGCGCCTCCGGAAGCGAGTAGACCGTACGCATGCCGCTCGCGCACAACACCTACTTCGAAGGCAAGGTCCAGAGCGTCGGGTTCGAGCGCAATGGCCGGAAGCACACGGTCGGCGTCATCGATGCCGGACAGTTCCACTTCGGCACGGACGCTCCCGAGCGCATGACCGTCGTGACCGGCGAGCTCTTCGTGCGCCCGGACGGGGCGAAGGACTGGCGCGCGTACCCAGCCGGCACGAGCTTCGAGATCGCCGGCAAGAGCGGCTTCGACGTGCGCGCCGACCAACCCGCCGCGTACTGGTGCGAGTTCCTCTGAGAGGCGGGCTCACTTCGGCTTGATCGGCGTCGGCAGGGGGATGGCCGGGCCCGCGGCCAGCTGCGCGAACACGTCGACGTCGAACGTGATCTTGGTCCGCTCGTAGGGCTCGTCCGGGAACGCGAGCGCCTCGAGGGACAGCGTCTGCTTCCCCACCCCGATCTTCGACGCGGGCAGGCTGAGCGTCGTCTTGCCGTCGTCGTTCGTCGTGCTCGTGATGCAGTTGCCGGTCTTGGGCGAGCACATGGCGACGCCGAACGAGAAGGGCTTGTTGTCCGAGGCCCGCGTCATGCGCACCTCGACGTTCACGTTCTCGTCGAGCATGACGGACTTGGGCGCCTTGACGATCGTGATGACGGGCGCGGTCTTCACCAGCTCGACGCCGCCGCGGTGGAGCGTCGGATCCGCCATCGAGGCGTCCGACGGCGTGAAGATCTTCCCGTCCTTCTCGATGCCGACCTCGAGCTTGTACTTCCCCGGCCGGACCGGCGTCGTGTGCGTGTACGTGAAGCTCGCGCGGCCGTTCGCGTCCGTCGTCCCCGAGCCGACGTCGAACTTCTCGTACCAGGGGCCGCCGATGCCGCGCACCCTGAACTTGGTGTTGGCGAGCCCGGGCGTCGAGTCCTTCTTCGACGCGGTCCTGAGATAGACCTTGATCGGGGTCGACTGCCCGATCGCGAGCTGCATCGGGCTCGCGTCGTCGATCCCGTACATGAAGTCCGGGATCGTCACCGGCGCGGGATCGATCCCGTAGCGCCCTTGCGACTTCTTGACGTTGGCGAGATAGGACGCGTCGCCTTCGAAGGCGAACTCGAGGTAATCCGCCTTCCCCTGGTCCTCGGGACCGAGGTCGAACGTCACCTGGGCGCCTTGCTCCGTCTGCTTCACGGTCTGGGACCTGCCGAGGAACGTCACGCGGATGTTCCGCCCGACGACCCGTGCCTGATCGGTGGATCGGTAGAGGCCGAGAGAGACCGTGAACTTCCCCTTGGTGGTGCCCTTCGGGGCGACCTGGGTCGCGTACGGGAACGAGTAGAACGTCGCCGCCTTGAAGACGGCCATGTTCAGCGTGCCCACGGCCAGGATCCCGCCCGCGCCGACACGGCCGGCCGTGTCGATCGCCTTCACGTCGACGGTGTTCGAGCCGATCTTCGTGGTCTCGGCCACCTTGTGCTCGGCGACGGCGGTACCGTCGGCGCCGGTCTGCGCGCGCCCCAGCTCGACGCCGTTCATCGAGAAGACGACGTTCGCGTTCGCGACGGGTTTGCCGTCGGCGGTCGTCAGCGTCGCCCGGAGCAGCGCGCGGTCGCCCACGGCGACGACCGCACTCCGCGGCGTCAGCTTGTAGCCGCGGGCCTGGGACGGCGCGACCGGCGAGACCGGCGCTCCGGCGGGCTCGGCGCCGGATGCCAGCGTGGGCGCGAGGAGCACGATGGCCAGGAGCGCCGCGGCCGAGGCGCGAGAGAGCGGGGACATCCCCCTGGTATGGCGGATTCGCTGCCGTGCTTCAAGGCGCGGAATCAGCTACCCGAGCGCCAGCCGCCGCCGAGCGCCTGGTGGACGTCGCTGTCCGCTCCACTCTCGGCTTCGAGCGAATCACGTTTGGTCATCAGGACTTCCACCAGGTCCGTCGGGCAGCGCGATCGCGAGGGCCTGGACGCGCGCCGGCTCGGTGACGATCTCCACGCGCGCGATGCGGTCGTCCGAGAACGTGAAGCGCAGCGCGCTTCGCAGCCGTCGCCCGGATGTGACGAGCAGGAGAGGTTACCCATGCAACGAGGCTCGCGGATCGCGCCGACCCGGTCCACGACGACGTGTGGAACGAGACCGCCCGTCACTAGGACGAGCAGGCGCTCGCGCAGCTCGTCCTCCACATCGCGCTCGTCAACGTGTGGAACCGGGTCAACGTCACGACCCGGCAGGTCGCAGGCGCGCAGTCCTGGTGAGCGCCCGGTGCGGTAGGCTCACCGGCCTTGGCCCTGCGGACGTGGCTCGATCCCTACGTGCTCGCGCTCCTCGGCACGGTGGCGCTCGCCTCGGTGCTGCCGTGCCACGGCACGCTCGCGGTCGTGCTCGACCACGTCGCGGACGGCGGGGTCGCGCTGCTCTTCTTCCTCTACGGCGGGCGCCTCGCGCGCGACGTGATCGTCGCGGGGATGAAGCAGTGGCGCGTCCAGCTCGCGGTGTTCCTCGCCACGTTCGCGGTCTTCCCGCTGCTCGGCATCGCGCTCCGCGCTGCGCTGGCTTCGTTCGTCGCGGCGCCGCTCCTCGCGGGGCTCGTGTTCCTCACGGTGTTGCCGTCCACCGTCCAGTCGTCGATCGCGTTCACCTCAATCGCGCGCGGGAACATCCCCGCCGCGATCTGCAGCGCGACGGTGTCGAACCTCGCGGCCGTCGCGCTCACCCCTGCCCTCTCCGCCCTGCTGCTCGAGGCGGGAGGGCCGTCGGCGATGTCGCTCGGCTCGGTGTGGAAGATCGTCTTCCTCCTGCTCGTGCCCTTCGCCGTCGGCCATGCGCTGCGCCCGCTCACCGCCGCCTGGCACGAGCGCAACCGCCGGTGGCTCGGCTACGTCGACCGCGGAACGATCCTCCTCGTCGTCTACACGGCGTTCAGCGCCGGCGTCGTGAATGGCACGTGGAGCCAGCTCCCGCTCCGTAGCCTGCTCGTCCTGCTCGGGATCTCGGCCGCCCTGCTCGCGGCCGTCCTCGCGATGACGACGTTCGCGTCGCGGCGCCTCGGCTTCGCGAAGGAGGACGAGATCGTCGTCGTCTTCTGCGGATCGAAGAAGAGCCTGGCGAGCGGTCTCCCCATGGCGAAGGTCCTCTTCGCCGGACCGACGGTCGGCCTGGTGGTGCTCCCCTTGATGATCTTCCACCAGCTCCAGCTGATGGTCTGCGCGGTGCTCGCCCGGCGTTACGCGCAGCGCGCGTCGTCCTGAAGAACGGCTCAGAAGACGGTGAACCGCATCCCGCGCCGCAGCGCCTCGAGCGAGTAGTAGGTGCCGCGCCACTCGACGCCCCCGCGGAGCACCGTCTTCCACATCGAGCGCAGCGACGCGAACAGGTTGAGGGCGATGCCCACCGGCATGAAGAGCGTCGGGAGGAGCGGGCGGTCGAGCCAGCCGCACAGCATCGTCTGCACCGCCGCCATGAGGACGAGGGCCGAGGCGGCGAGCGCGCGCGTCCATCCTCCACCGGCAAGCGCGACGATCGGTCCGAGCTCGACGACGACGAGGAGCAGGAACAGCAGCGCGAACCGCGCGATGCTGTAGCGGCCGAGCGCGGCGAAGGAGTTCTTCTCCATCCCGCGCACCGCCTCACCCACCGACCGGTAGTAGTAGAGGCCGATGACGCCGCGCGCGTTGAACACCGCAGGCCGCGCCCCGGACCACTTGAGCGCCTGACCGAGCGCGACGTCGTCGGCGACCTCCAGCTTCAGCGGCTCGAGACCGCCCGCGCGGTCGAGCGCCGTGCGACGCACGAGGTTGAAGTTGCCGCCGCCGATCGACACGCGCGAGTCGGGGTCGGATACCTTCCACGCGCGCGAGGCGAGGGCGAGCAGGCGCAGCATCGCGTTGAACATCACGTCGAGCCAGAACGTCGACGACCACACCCACGGCATGACCGCGACGTGATCGATGCGATGCGCCTCGCAATGGGCGACGATACGCGCCAGCGCTCCCGGCTCGTGATGCACGTCCGCATCGCTGAAGAGGACGTACTCGCCTGTGGCGCGCTCGAGGCCGCGCTGCATCGCGTGCACCTTGCCGAGCCAGCCGTCGGGCAGCGCGGTCACGTGGAGCGCGACGATCCGGCGGTCCTCCTTCGCGAGCGCATCGATGATCTCGCCGGTGCGGTCGGTGGAGCGGTCGTCGACGAGGATGTACTCGGCGTCCGGGTACTGCTCGAGGAGCCGCGAGCGCATCGCCTGCTCGATCGAGTCCGCCTCGTTGCACGCGGGGACGATCACCGAGACGCGGGGCCACGCGCGCGGCGGCGGCGCGTCGATCCGCTCGGCGAGCGGCACGCTGCGAACGACCTTCAAGGCGCCGATCGCGACCGCGAGCGCGTAGACGAGACCGACGACGGCGAGGACCGCGAGCATTCGCTCTGGATACGTTCACACCTCGTGCCACCGCGTCGAGCGCTCGATCGCGGAGCTCCTTGCGCCCTCGCGAGCAGGAACGCGACGTCTTGACCGGCGCATCCCCTTCGACGTGCCAATGTGGCGACGCGCGGCGTCGGCCGTCGTGACGGACGGATGGGATGCGTGACCTCGGTCCTCAGGCGTCGAGACGGCTGATCTCCAGGCCCGACCCCACGGGGACGAGGATGCTCCGATCTTCGGCTTC
>WBZO01002462.1_pt1 | contig 23993 bp, 19 predicted proteins | sample 5204261 | NCBI WGS metagenome assembly WBZO01 (sample SAMN12412400, study PRJNA552823) | activated sludge metagenome | isolation source: activated sludge from anammox sidestream of wastewater treatment plant... | place: USA: North Carolina | collected 2017-09 | reverse complement strand
GACTTCGGTTGGTTGGCGGATGGTTTTCTTTCGGTCTTTTTTGCATTGGAAGATCATCCGCTAAACCAGCCGAATTCAGCCACTTAAATTTTCACATTTCGTGATCTACTGATTGTCATATGCATCCACGCTCCCAATGCCACCGCGACCGCGTAGCCCAACCACCACCGCCACTTGTTGCGCGATAACGCTTCGAGCCACAGCCAGGTGGCCAGCAGCGTAAAGCAAAGCAATCCCATGTAGCCGCGCGCGTTTTGCGAAAACCAGATGTGATGATAGGAAACCGTCATCAATGCGCAGGCCAGCAGCGCTTCGCGCACGTCAAGCAACCGGCGTCCCAGAAAAAATAAGGCCCAGATGCTGCCTACGCCGAAGATCACCGACGGCAATCGCAGCGCCCAGGCGCTTTCGCCGAAAACGGCGAACGAGAAGCGCGCCAGCACGGAGAAGAACATGTGCTGATTTTGCGACGGGAAGCGCGTGATGATTTCGCCGAGCGGCAAGCGCGCGAAATCCACCAGCGTAAGGACCTCATCGTGCCAAAGATCAGTATCGAGCCGCCACAATCTCAACGCCAATGCAAGCAGGCTCAGAGCGGCAAGCGCAATCCACACTGTCCGGCCCGTTTTGGCCGGAGAATCCGCTGGCGTAGACTCCTTTGCCATCGGGCGCCTACGCAAAATAATCCCAGCGGCGATCAACGCCGCGCCGTGCAACGCCAGCAACGCGCGAAACAGCGTCGCGCCCCAGCCGAGCGTCCGTGATGTGTCGCTCAACAACGCCCGTTCCAATACGCCGTTCGACACAACCGCCGCCGCGCCGGTGAGCAAAATCCCCGCGACGATCAATGCCCTCGAACGAAATGTCGAATGCGTTTTCTCTTCCAAACTCTCTCTCAAAAGCCGTCTCTCAAAAAGCCTGATCCGCCGCGCGCACTGCGTTGGCCATCAGCGCGAATGTCAGGTTCTTCGCCGGTAATGCGGGAAAGGTCGTCCCATCGGCGAAGTAAAGGTTATCGAAATCGTGGCTCTGGCCGCCGGGCGAAGCGGTGAAGCGCGCCGGATTCCTGGTCATCGGAATCGTCCCGGCGTAATGCACGCTCGCGCCCATCGGCCGGACGTGCATCATTCCAGGCGGTACGAAACAACCGAGCTTCCACAAAGCCTTCTTCACGATTTTCACCACTCGCTTCATCGCTTCCGGCTCGTCGTCGGGCGGCGCATAGTTGATCACCAGCGAAGATCTTCCGGTCTGAACATCGGCCTGCAAGGTGACGAAGTTGCTTTCGCGCCGGTAATCAGGGAAGTTGAGATTGAGCACGCCGAGACCCGCGCGCAGGTTGCGGAAGACCGCGAGCGCCGTGCGCAGATCGAGCGGGATGTTCTGCACAATCGGATGAACCAGCGCGGTCTTCAACGTTGTAATCAATCCGTGAAAATACTCGCCCGGCTTCCGGCCTTCGATGCCCATCCCGATCTGATGATACTGATAACTCTCCGGCTCGTACCGCTCGCCGATCATTCGTGGATTGATGAACGGGATCAGAATCTGCCGGTTGTCCATCAAGCCGGTCAGCTTGATCACTTCCCCGGTTCCCTTCCAGATCGAATCCATGAAAATCTTCGACGAAGCGAGCGTCCCCGCAGCCAGCGCGAAACGATCAGCCGTGATGTCCAACTCACCCGCTTCGGCGAGGGAGTTTGCAACAACGCCGGTCACGCGCCTTTCAGCGTCGAACTTGAAATGGCTGACGAAGGTGTTGGGCAGATATTTGAAGTTCGGGTAGCGCCTGCATTCATCAAGCGTCAGCGACGGAGTGTAAAACGCGCCGGTCGGACAGCCCCACAAACAACGGCCAGTGTACGTGCAGCCTTTTCGCCCGTTCACGTCGCGGCTGAGCGCCGCCACGCGCGAGCGACCAAAGAAGCATTTCAATTCCTGATTCAGATAGCGTTTGCTCTTCTCGTAAGCCTCAAGCAACAGCCGCGAATGCTGATCCAATCGCAGAGGTTCCAGCAAGTGATCGTGAACCGGATAGAAGCGGGCCAGATCATCAATCGCGCCCGATACACCGATACGCCGCGCGACTTCGCTGTAAGCCGGCGCAATCTCTTCAAAGCTGAAAGGGAACTCCCGCAGTTCAGTTTCGTTGAGCGGATAGACGCCGCCCGTCCACGTCTCGGCCAAACCGCCCTGCGCGAATGAAAGCAACGGCGCGAAGCCGCGAGCTTCCCACTTAAAAGCATCAGGCTGCGAGAAGATATAACTCTTATGCGGCGGGAAGCCGTAATACTCACCTTCTGAACCGGGATGAACGACGGCCTCGAACTTCGATCCCAGAAAATAGCGCGCCGGGTCATTCAAGTTGGTCTTCAGTTCATTGAAGTCGTCTTCAGGATTGACCGCTGGCGGCCTGGCTTGTCCGACATCCAGCATGATTACTTCGTATCCCTTGCCGAGCAGTGAGAGCGCAAAATGAACGCCGCTGGCTCCTGAACCGATGATTACGACTTTTTCCATAACACGCTAACTGCGCTGATCAGGTGCGCGGGCATAAGCAAAACAACCGAAAGACCGAACGCCAGGATGAAGACCAACCCCTGCCACAGCAACCGCGCCGCCAGCCGCATCTTGCCGCCAGCGTCTGGGCCATCGAAGTATTTATGGGTCGGCGCGCAGCTTTCCAGAATCGCCAGCAACAGAATCCACTTCCGGCGCACGGCGGATTTTTTGTAGAAGATCGCAGTATAGGCGTCTACCAGCTTCGCGCCGATTGGATGCGCGACAGCGACGCTGACCAGCATGCGATCCAGAAAACGTTCTTCATCCCGCTCGACAATCCGGCTCACGTCGTGCGCCTCGCGGTACTTCGCCATCGCGTAATCGGTTGGACGCTGTTTGATCAGATAAGCCGAAAACGCCCGGCATTCACGATCCAGAGCGCGATCATTCATACGCCGCCATCCGTTCAATCATTTGATCAACGCTCGCCATCGGCGATCCAACCAGATTTGCGGCCAGGCGCGGCGCGCTCGCCCGCTCAGCCGTGCTGTCCTGCCAGAAAACCGCAAACTGTCCTGCGCTGACGGGCAATGCGGAAGAGAATATTTTTTCCATCACTGACAATACCGCGATGATGGGCTTGATCGGAACGCGCAACACCGCAGGCTCTTTTCCGCGATAGCGCGCGTGAATCTTCTTCAGGAACTGCTCGCAGGTGATCGCTTCAGGCCCGCCCAACTCGACCACCTCATTGGTAAAAAGATTTTCCGCCAGAATCGTTCGCAGGCAGGCGATCAGGTCTTCGAGCGCAATCGGCTGCATCCGCGTCTTGCCGTCGCCCGGCAGCGCCACAAACGGGCCGCGCGCCAATTTGGACAACGCGGGCCAGGGGCCGCCGTCCGGGCCGATGACAATCGTCGGTCGGACGATCAGGTAGCGCAAACGGCTCTCTCTGACAGATTGCTCAGCCAGTTCTTTGGACTGCGCGTAATAGTAGCGATCCTTATTCGGATATTTGACCGCGATTGTGCTGACGTACAGAAAATTTTCCACTCCGCTTCGTTCGCACTGCTCAATCAACAGTTTCGTGCCGCGCGCATTGACCTCGAAATATTCATCCGCCGCAGCCTTCCCTGTCGCCGCCGCCAGATGAATCACTGTCCGGCAGGAAGCGAGCGCGCGGGCGTAAGTCCCAGGCTCGCTCAGGCTGCCTTTGATCATCTGAACATTTGGATGTCGCGCGGCGCCGCTATGCTTCCGGCTCAGACAGCAGATGTTTTGATAACGCGCCGGATCGAGTTGAGAAACGAGGCTTCGTCCAATGAAGCCGGTAGCGCCAGTGATAAACAGAGAATCCATCTTACGACTCTTCGCGGCTTACCTCGTGCGCCTGAGCGAATCCGCGCCACAATTGCCAGCGCAAACGGAAAACCCCTTTGATGTCGTCCCAAGCCGTGCGCGCGATCTTGACGCGGCTGTCGTCATCTTCGATCCAGACGATGGGAATGTCTTTGATGCGGTAGCCCTGTTTTTGCGCGAGAACCAGCAGTTCGGTGTCGAAGAACCACGATTGATCAACGATCTGAGGCACAATCCGATCAACGGCCTTCCGGCTGACGGCCTTGAAACCGCATTGGGCGTCGGAGAAGCGCGTGAAGAGAATGGCTTTGAGCAGAAGGTTGTAGCAGCGCGAGATGATTTCGCGGTTGAGCGAGCGCTTGATCTTCGACTCTTTCATCAGCCGCGATCCGGTGGCCACGTCGTAACCGTTGTGCGCGATGGCGCCGATCAGCGCGGGCAGAAAGCTCAGGTCGGTCGAGAGGTCTACGTCCATATAACAAACCACGTCAGCTTTGCTCTGCATCCAGGCGTGGCGCAACGCGCGCCCGCGCCCCTTCTGCGTCAAATGAATCAGATGAACATCGGAAAATAGATCGCTCAGCCTCAAACCTACCTGATCGGTTCCATCGGTCGAGCCGTTATCAACGATCACTATCCGCCATTCATAATCGGTGAAATTTTGATTGAGAAATCCGCGCACGGTCTGCACGCTTTTTTCCAGGACGTGCGCTTCGTTCAACACGGGGATCACCACGTCTACAGTTATTGGCGCCGCGCCCTGATTGTCTTGTATGGTCATATACAGCTTTCAGTGTGAGGGGGTTTCAGGAGTAGCCGGGGCTGGATGGTTCAACGGGCGCGCGAAAGACGCCCAGACGCCGCAGAGGATTGCGGCGGTCAGCGCAAACAGGGGCAGTGGCGAAACGCCTCGGGAGAGAAACTCTCCGAACTGATCGCCCATCCGCGAAAGAGTCGTGAGCGCGGGCAGTTCAAAACCTCCGATGAAAACGTGCAGGATCGGATCAAACACGCCCAGACCGCGCTCGACATCGCGGTGCATCGCCAGACACCACGATTCGGTAACGCAGATGACCGCCAGAAAGTAGATGGCGAGTCGTGGCAGCCGCACGAGCGTCAGCGTCGCGGGAATGAACACGAACGGGAAGATCGCGGCGAGGTAACGAATGCCGGTGTTAAATTGCAGCCGCGTGTAATTGACGCCGCTGAAGAAAACCCAGAACGCCACAAAGAGCGCAAGCATCGCCGTCAATTCAATCGCCGGCATCGAGCGCCGCTCGCCGCGCCATTTGCCGCTGTTGACGAATGGCGCGAGCAGCGCGAGCAGAAAAATCGGGCCGGTGACAAACAATCCGTAGCGGTAATCAAAAGCCAGCGAGAGCAGCAGCGAAAGCTGCGGCGGCCCGAAGCCCTGATAGCCGAGATCAATCCACTCCACCGGCGGCATCCAGTGCTGGCCCGGCAGAAACGGATTTCCGAAACTCTTCCATTGATAAAACCACAACAGCCCAACCGGCCCCAGCGTGCCGATCACATACCACACGCCGTGCGGCGCGACATCAACGACGCGGCGCGGATCGCCAACCGCTTTGCTCCAACGTTGCGCGAGGCCGTAGACGAACAGGCCGAGCAGAAGCACCACGCCGCTGTTATCGAACAGAAACGCCGTCCCGCCCGCCAATCCGCCCAGAAAGAATCGCGTCTGTGACGACCATTTCTTGTCGTAACCCGGATTCCACATCGCCACGAATCCCATGAAAACGAAGTGGCCGAGCATGAGATTGTGATTCAAAAAGCCCGTGCGGAAGAAAACCGGCGTGCCGAACGCGTAGAGCAGCGCGAGCCGGAGCGCCGTTCGATCCGATCTGAAAATGTGACGCAGCGTGAAAAACATCGCCACCACGCCCAACGCCGAAATCGGCGCCATACAGAATGCGTGCATGACGAAAGCCGCCAGCCCGAATTTGATGTCGTAACCGCGCCGCCATGACTCTTTATAAAACTCGCGCGCCATCGGCCAGGGCGAGTTGTAAGCGGGCGGTTCGGCGTGCCCGCTCGCGGCGCGTCGCTGTTGGACGCGCGCGACTACGCGATCAATCAACGGGCGCGCCATCGCGTACGGAATCGCGGCCAGCATGGAAACGCCCGGATTGTTGCCGCTGTGCCAGCCGTAGCCCGGCTTCTCGAACAGGTCCGGATGCATGTTGGCGTATTCATCCAGGCGGAACGAGAAGTGATCGCCCAGCGCCAGCGCCGGATAAATCTCGCGCACGATGTTTGTGGCGAAATGCAGTCCGTAAACCAGCCAGCAGGTGATGAACAATCTCACGGCGATGCCGCGCGGCGAGAAACGCCACGGAGCGATCTGTTTGCCAGGTTCAGTGTCCCCGGCGGCGGCCCGTTCCCGGTCTTTGATCAAAGTAGCAGTCATAGCTCAACGATAATGTTTGCTGAAAAAGTGAGCGCCTTCGCCGCCACCCCCCTGCTTGCAAGTCCCATCAAACCCGTGATGGTTGAACTGATGACTTTGCAGCACCCACAGTTCGCGCTGAATCATATTGCCCTGTTTGACGACCACGCCAAGTACGAACAGGACAATGCCCAGAATCAGCAGCGAGAGGCTGAGCAATGCGGTGTAAGCCGACACCATTCGCCAGTAAAACAGCAATGCCGCGAAGATTAAAAAGGCGGCTCCCAATCCGAGCGAGGTGAAGCTCATCGCCCAAACGTATCGCACGGGGTTGGCGAAGACGCTGAAGAGACTATGCGAGACGATAAGCCGGTTGACGCGCGATGAACTTTTCCGTTTCACGCGCTTGCCGTGATGTTTGTACTCTTTCCATTCCAGCACCGCCGGTATCTCGCGGATGCGCAAACCGAACGCCGCCGCCTTGAGAATGACTTCGAGGTGAAATTCCTTGCCGTCTTCCAAAAGCGGCAAGGATTGAATCGCCTGATGCCGGTAAGCGCGCGTCATCCCCGTATTCATCGTCACTCCGTTGAACATGCAAGCGCGGATCACGCGGTTGCCAAGACGGCTCAGCCAAACCCGCTTGAAAGGCACGTTACGATAGCCACTGGGTCCGGCGCCTTCCAGATGCGGGCTGGCGACGACCATATCAACATCCGGCCACGACCGCATCGCGTCAAACAGATCATGCACGATCCGCTCTCCCCAGGAGAGGTCAATCTCGGTGGTGACGATGATCTCGCCGCGCGCGGCGGCAATCCCAGTACGCAAGGCGTAGCCGCGGCCGCGATTGAAGCGGTAGCCAAGCGCTCGCAAACGCGAATCACGCAAGGCCAGTCTCTGCGCAATCGCCTCAGAACCGTCAGTCGAGCCATCATTGACGATGATCAACTCCCACTCGGCATCGAGTGAGCTGAGTTGCGCAAGCAACTTCTCAACGGCCGACTCGATAATCTCCGCTTCATTGTAGAAAGGACAAACGACCGAAATATCCATCGCATCCTCCTCAAGCCGCGCCCCGCCGGTCAACGGCCATGCGGAACCACAGCTCCAAAACTATCAGGCTGAAGACTTGTTTGACGAAGACGAATTCGCCTCGCCGCATCGCTCGGCACAATTTCAACACTGCTTCGGGGCGCAACAATCCGCGTTTCAGGATTGATTTCTCCGACAGCGTGTCGGCCATCAATTCCTGAAACCTGGGGTCAGAGAAGTATTGTTCGATGGGCACGTAAAAAGGCATCTTCCGCCGCGAGGTGGACCTCTTCGGCAATAAGCGGCCGGCGTATCGCCGGAGGATATGCTTCGATATTCCCGCGCGAATCTTCATCGCGGGAGGGAGCCGCAGCGCATACTCAACCAGTTCGTGATCAAGAAACGGCACTCGCGCTTCAATCGCGTGCGCCATAGACATCTTGTCCTGCTTCATCAAAATATCTTCGGGCAGCCAGTGATCGAATTGCAGATGGAGAATGCGATTGAGATAAGGCGCCGTGTCAGTAGCCTGGCCGTGAGGGAGGGCATGGGCTATCGAACCAAAGCCCTCCCTCACGGTCGGGCTACTGACACGGCCGCCGCAGCCGTTGAGCGCGGCTTTGAAATCATCCGTGTAAAGATCAGCCGTGTCGCGCTCATCAAAAAGGGAGATCAGATGACGGTAGGCTTCGGGCAATTGCTCCGGCTCAAGCAGGCGCAGAAAATCCACCACTTTAAGTTTGCCGCGTTCGCCCAGCGCCGCGGGATAGCTGAAAGCAAGATTGATCAAGCTCGATGGAGTGAGCGATAGAGCCGGCGCGAGCAGCCCGCTGCGAATAGCGCGCGGCGTCACGCGAGCCAGCAAATGCCCGGCCAGCAGCGCTCGGTGAAAGATGTAACCGCCCAGGATTTCATCCGCTCCCTCGCCCGCCAAAATCACCGTCACCCGCTTCTTCGCTTCGCGGGCCAGTTGAAACATCGGGATGACGATGGCGTCGCCGACCGGCTCATCGAGGTGGTAGACGGCGTCAGGCAAAAGCTCGACATCCGACGCCCGGCAAGCGACCTCGGTGTGATTGCAACCCAGCAGTTTCGCCGTCTCCGCCGCCTCGCTCAATTCATCGTGTTCGTAATCGAAGCCGACCGTGAAGGTGCGGACAGGCTTTGAAGTCAGGCGCGACATCGCCGCGACGATGACGCTCGAATCCAATCCGCCGCTCAAATAGGCGCCGACCGGAACTTCCGAAACCATCTGCATCCGCACGCTGCGCTCGAAATGATCGGCGAAGCCTTCCAGGTATTCTTCATCGCTCGCGGCAAACGGCCCGCTGAACAAATCCGGCTGCCAATAACGATGCAGCGTCGCGCGGCCATCTTCAATCAATGCGTAATGCGCAGCCGGCAGTTTGCGCAACTCTTTGAACATCCCGTCCGGCCCCGGAACGTAACGCAGCGCCAGATAATCGTGAACGGCGCGTGGATTCAACGCGGGCGTCCAGTTGCGGTCGCGCAAGATCGCCTTGAACTCCGAAGCGAACAAAAAGCGGCCCGGCAGATCGGCGTAATAGAGTGGCTTCACGCCCAACCGGTCGCGCGCCAGAAACAGCCGCCGGTTGTTGCGATCATAAATCGCAATCGCAAAGATACCGTTCAAGCGCTGCAAACAATCCGGCCCCTGATCTTCGTAAAGATGCAGAATCACCTCGGAGTCCGACTTCGTGCGGAACCGGTGGCCGCGCGCCAGCAACTCTTCGCGCAGCGGTTGGTAGTTGTAGATTTCGCCGTTGCAGATCAGCGCCAGCGAGCCGTCTTCGTTTTCAATCGGCTGCTGTCCGCCCTCGACATCAATGACGCTCAACCGGCGGTGGCCCAGGCCGGCGCCGTCGCCGCGAAAATATCCGGCGCTGTCAGGGCCGCGATGGCTCAGGGCGGCGGTCATGCTTTCCAGCAGCCCATCTTCAACTACGCCGATGTATCCGCAAATGCCGCACATCTTTTTCATATTTCATATTTCATATTGCATATGAAATATGTCCGCTAGCGAAATGTCACAGCCCGGCGCAAAGTCACGCCCTCGGCAAGCCGTTTGGGATCAACCTCGCGCGAAGCGTCAGGCTCGACGACCTCTGGCTCTTCAATCTCGTGATTGACGAAATAACGCGATGATCCCATGTGGATCGTCGTGAACGATTCGCTCCAGATCAAATGAGCGACGCGATGGCCGTCCGGCCCATCAAGCTCATCGCAAACGCTGACTCCCGTTTCATCGAACGTGATGACTCTGTTGAATCGAAGTTGAACCGCGCGCTGATCGTGAATCAACACTTTCACCAGCCGCTGCTTGAGCCATCGCCCCAAACCGGCCAGGCGGCCCAACGAAATCGTGAACAATCGAAACGCCGTGAATCTGAGCGGCGTCATCGTCGGGCGCGTGACTTCGCGGAACTCGCCTTCGACTTCAATCCGATCCGACTCGACCTCGATGGGCCGAGCGCAATCCTGATACTGAGTGGCGATCAATCGCCCGTTGTCCAACTGCCCGATGTAGCCGCAGTCGCTGTAAACCAGCTTGCGCCGCGTCCGGTCGAAAACTTTGATCACTCCGCCTTTCGCCGTTCCGACATAAGCGTCGTAATCGTCCCGCCGCACGCGCGCCAATCCCGCCTGCGGAAACCAGACGAACTCCGATTCGCTTGATGGCTCTTCAAGCTCAAGCGCGCGATGATCGCCTCTCTCAGCGCAAGCAAGGTAGGCGAAAACCAGATTGTTGAGGCAGGGGAAATAGTTGTACACGTCAATGCCGCGCAAGCCAGCCGCCGCTCCGCTTGCGACCGATGGCCGCATCGTCTCGGCTATCCACGCCGCCGTCGCGTCGTGAATCGCAAGCATTTCAAACGCCGCCGGATAGTAAGTCTGCGTGTTGCGGCTCGCGTATTCGCCACCAAAACTGCCGTCGGGATGTGCGAAGCAAGCCAGGAAATCCATCGAGCGTTCGAGCGATTCCGCCAATACCTCGTCGCCGGTCAATTGCCAGCACCGCGCCAGATAGAAGCTGCCGTGCGTTTGATAGCCCGGATCGGCGCCACCGTACTCTTCATACCAACCTTCTGAAGATTGGCGATCAAGAATTTTGTCGAGAAAGTACCGGCTCCGCCGCTTGAAAATCTCGTCGCCGGTTACGCGATGAATGTGGAGCAGCGCGGCTGCGGCTGCGGCCAGGTGATTTGAAAGAAAGCCGTGTGTCTCGTCGTTGCGCGCAAGCCATTCGCCCGCGCGCCTCATCGTCTCCGTCGTCTTCGCGCGCAATTCGGGCGAAAGATCGTCGCCGAGAAATTCCAGAGCCTCGCCGACGTAGAAAGTTGTGAAAGCAGTGGCCGCCAGCGAACGCTCGAACGGATAAGCCTCGTCGAAGCTGCCGTCGCGATGTTGAATCGAAGACCAGAAACGCAAGCCCGATCCGATCCATTCGAGCAATCGCCGGTTTCGATAATAGCCATTGCCGTCAAACTCGGTCGCGTACAGAAAGCTGAGCGCGCAGAGCGATTCCTGAAAACGCGCGCCCGGAAAATCAACGAACTTCCACGCCCAGTAGGTGCGATCGCAGCAACCGGCGGTCGGACTCAACGCCTCGCGATCCATCAGGCCGAGCGCGCGCTGCGCTTGCTCCAGGATCATCGTCGCGTAAAGCTCCGAGGCAGCGGTCTGCGCCCGCTCCGGTTCAGCGACTATCGCTAACTGCCTGCTCATAATCTACCGGGCAGCCCAAATCCAGGCTGCGGTGAATCAGGAAAGTGGTCTGCGTGACCGCGACCAGAGTTTCAAAATCAATCGGCATTGGCGCGCCAGTCTCCAACGCCTGCACAAACGCCGCGACCTCTTCCGCGTGCCCTTTGGCTTGATTGATCAGACGATGGCGGCGGCGGCGATTGCCGTGGTGCAGCGAGAGGCTGCGGAAGTTGTCCAGGATCGCCGACCGCTGCCCGCCGAACATCTCGATGTATTCCTTCGGCAATGAAGCGTCGCCGTTGGCCAGATAATGAATCACGCCGATTGAATCGTCCGACATCCGCAGCGTGATTGTGACGTTGTCGCGTTCGAGCGCCGGATGGCCGGGGCCGGCCAGCGATTCGGCGAAGACGCGGCGCGGCGTCGCTCCGGTCAGATAGCAGATCATGTCAACGAAGTGGCAGACTTCGCCGATGATTCGCCCGCCGCCTTCAACCGGATCGAAGACCCAGCTCTCAGGCGGAACCGCGCCAGCATTGACGCGATAGCTTATGAATTTCGGCTCGCGGCTCGCGGCGAAGAACTCTTTCAACCGTGCGACCAGCGGAGAGAAGCGGCGATTGAAGCCCGCCATCACGCGCGGCCTTTCAACCGCTCGCGCGACATCGCACAACTCCGCCAACTCTTCTTCATTCATCGCCAGCGGCTTTTCGACGAAGACCGCCTTCCCCGCTCGCAACGCGTCAATCGTCAACGGCGCGTGTTGATTGTGCCGCGTGGCGATCAGCACGGCGTCAATCTTCCGGTCGTTGATGATCTCCGCCGGATCGCTCGCGCAATAACTCGCGCCGTAACGTTCGGCAATGTCCTTGCTCGTGAAACCGGATGAGGTGCAGAAGGCGCTCAACCGCGCCGCCTTCTGCCTTGCGAACGCCGGCAACAGCACGCCTTTGGCGAATTGGCCCGCGCCGATCACGCCGATTTTGACCGGACGTTTTTTGGCGCTCGCTGACGCTGGCAAATCTATTCGCGCAGGTTGCGGATCATCGCCGTCGTATTCGAGCAAGACGGCAATCGCCGGTTCACGCCTCTCGCCCGTCACCAATTGATAAGCCTCTTCAGCCCTCTCGATTGGGAAGCGATGCGTGACGAGCGGAGCGACGTTGACATCACCTCTCGCCGCCAGCTCCAGAAACGAGAGCATGTTGCGCCCTTCCGTCCAGCGCACGTAAGGCAGCGGATAATCAACGCCGCGCGCCTCGTAAGCCGGATCGTAGCGGCCCGGCCCGTAAGAGCGGCTGACGACGAGTTCGACTTCTTTTTCAAAATAGGCGCGCCGATCAAGACTCATGCCGACGTCGCCGACGATGACCACTCGGCCTTTGAGCCGCGAAATCTGCGCCGCTGTTTGCGCAGGCCCATCCGATTTCGTCGCCGCGCAGATCAAAACCGCGTCGGCGCCGTGTCCGCCAGTGAATTGCGCGACCGCGTTGGCCAGTTGCGCAGGATCGCTCACGCCTCGATGCGCTCCGAGCTTTTCGGCCAACGCCACCTTGCTCGAATCAAGATCGGTCGCCAGCGCCGACGCGCCCGCGCATCGCGCCAATTGTGCGGCGATCTGGCCTACAAGGCCAAGCCCCATCACCACGACTTTCGCGCCCAACTCGATCTCGGCCAGCCTCACTCCCTGCATCGCAATCGCGCCGAGCGTCACAAAGCAGGCGTCGTCATAAGACAGACCTTCAGGAATCTTCACAGCCAGATTGCGCGGAACGTAATTGACCTCGGCGTGATTGGCGTAGCTAAGCCCAGCGCAGGCCACGCGGTCGCCGACGCGGAATTCAGCGGCTTCGGCGCCGACGGCGATCACTTCGCCAGCGCAGGAATAGCCAAGCGGAATGGGCGAACTGATCAGGTTCTTCACCACCTGATAAGTGTTCCAGAGGCCCTCCTGCTTCGCTTTGTTGATCACCTTGCGGGCGAGGTCGGGACGAGCTTTGGCCTTGCCGAGCGGCCCTTTGCTGGCAAGTTCGATGACGGCTTTCTCTGTTCCAAGACTGATCAGCGAGCGGCGCACGCGAACGAGGATTCCGCCCGGTTGCAGCGCGGGCGGCGGCACTTCGTCAACCTGCAACTCGCCGTTCTTGAGATTTTGAATAACAGCTTTCATCAATGATTTTGTCAGGCCGTGACGCGAACGGCGTCCGCGCAGATTCGGAAATCTGATCAAGCAGGTCTGCTGTGGTAACCAGTTGATATTTGCGTTGCGTCAGGCTCAGCATCCACGCGCAGCGCCGCAGTCTGGTTTCAACGCTCAAGTGCGCAAGCAGATAGAGTCTGGCCATCATATTGGGCATGTAATCATCGGGCAGCCTGTCGGCGAAATCGGCCAGATGGAAGAGCAACACCAGCGGCGCGCCGGCGCGTTGAAACCGCCACAGTCCAAGACGGAAATACCACGAGCCTAGCATCAGGCTGTAACAGGGATGAAAAGGAAACGGCAACGGATCATAGGCAGGCAGCGGCAGTTCCACGAGCCGGCGATCAGCCAGCGGAGAATGCGGCCACTCATTCAACCGATCCACCTCAATGCCGCGAGCAAAGCCTCCGCCCGGAAAGAGCGATGAATCATAGGCGTATCCGGCTTCATCAATTAACTCAAGCGATTCACGATCCAAAGCAAAGCCCGGCGCGCGAAAACCGCGAACTTCGACACCTAACTCCGACGCCAGCCGCTCGCGGCTTTCAAAAATTTCGCGCCGTTTTTCGCCGGACGTGAGCGCAGGCAATTTGCGATGCGTGAGCGAATGCGAGGCGATCTCGTGGCCTCGCCTGATGGCCTCCTGCAGCAACTCGCGTTTGCGCGCCTCGCCAAGGTCTTCAGCGATCACGAACAGAGTGGCTTTGACCCCGGCCCGCTCAAAAAAGTCCAGCGCGCGGCGCATACCTGTCGCAAAAAGAGGATCATCCTGACCTTGCCATCGCCAGCCGTGGACGCGATAAATCTGCTCTCCGCCGTCCAGATCCAGATGAATCACGGCGCGCGGCGAGGTTTCATCAACCTGTGATTGGATTGCGCCAGGAGAGCCGATAGTCTTCATAAACTCTCGCGCGATTCACCGGCATTTAGCGCTGGCCGGCCCGCTTGAATCAATCGTCGTCAGCCTATCCACTGAGTCACAAGTTGGCCCGCCCGGTCAACCACCCGCAAAGGCATACGCCGCCATATCGCTTTTGCCAGAGAGAATCCCTCGAAGTAGCCGCCCGGCGCGGGCGGCTGAGAGCGGATGGGATAAACATAGACGTGGACTGGATGAGTCATTCCCCGCCAGCCTTCCTTGTAATGAATCAACCCGGTGTCGCCGCTCCAGGAGATGCCGTGATGAAAGAATCGGCATCCTCTTTGCGCCGCGTCGCTCATCGCGCGCCAGCGAAGGGCCGCGCCAACGTGAAGCTTGAGCGCGGCTGGCGAACTGTAGGCTCCACAGCGGGCGAACACGTTTCGCTCGTCCTCCAGCGTGAGCAGGCCTCCGAGGCAAACGTTCGCCGACCAGGCCAGCAGCAGACGATAACGCGAGCGCGCGAGGCGGTGAAGATTTTCGAAGAAGTTCCATCCCGCCTGCGGAGCGCCGAGCCGCCGGCCTTCGATCAGATATAGCCGCCGGAATAATTTCAAATCCTCCAGAGTTTCGCTCTCGGTAATTGAGACGCCAGCTTCGAGCGCATTCTTCACGCTGCGCTGATGATTCCGGCGCAGCAGTTTCAGATCGAGACCGGCCAGCGGGGTCGAGGTCGTCACCAACTGAGAATCCACTTGCGTAAATCCCATCTTTTCGAGGAAGGGCGCGGGTTCGTAGTGTCTGATCTCCAAATACCCGGCGTCAGTTTCAACGGCCCGCGCGAGGGCGCGTTCGACCAATTCGATGTGTTCTCCTGATGCGGCGAGCGGCGTTCCGCTGTGATATTGATATGGCGTGGCGACCATCTTGGTTCCCAGAACCGGCATCCGCATCGTGAGCGCCGGAAACGCACCGGTGATGCGCCCGGCCGACCGCGCGGCCCAGTAATCGCATTGATGCCCGTAAGTGGCCTCGATCACGCGGAGCCATTCCCAGCTATGGAAGACAGTCGCGTCGGCGTTTTCCCGCAGAAAAGATTCCAACGCCGCGACATCCGTTTGCCCCAGCCGCTCAACACTGATTTCGGGCGCCGCCAGTTTTTGCATGATGACCTTTGAGCAACGCCGCCACCGCGTCGCGCTGCCCTGCATTCATTGGCGACGTGGGAAGCCCGACCAAGCTGCGCGCCGTCTCTTCCGCAACTGGACAGCTTCCGAGCCGGTAATCGTAATTTGCCAGGTCTGCCTCACGTTCGATCGGGTAGATAGGCGTTTGCAGCGGCCACGGGATTATTTCAAGCAAGCGCCGCCGAGCCGCCCGCAGCAATTCACGTTTGCGTTCGACCAGCGCGGGAAAGTAGTAAAGCGGTTCGGACACGTTGGCGCATGGCAGATTCAGACCAGCGACATCTTGCAACGCCTCGACGTAGCCAGCGCAGATTGCCCGGCGATGAGCGGCGATGGCCGGAAGTCTGGCGAGCCAGCTTAGCCCGGCGCGCGATTGCGAAGCATTGATGCGGTAAGCCTGAGCGCTGATCTCGCCAGCGATTTCCTCGGCCAGCGGGCGCGCGCGATAGCTGGGGCCAAACGCGCGGTTGATTTCAAAAAGCGGCCAGTAGAGCCTCGGAGAAAGCGCGTAACGGTGAATCCGGCTCTCGATGAAAAGCGCCGCTTCAGCGAATCGGCCTCGCTGCGGAAGCCTGTCTCGCCGCGCGCGCACCGCTGCGGCCAGACGATGATCGTTTGTCACGGCGACGCCACCGCTTCCCGCCGGCAGCGGCTTGAGCAGATTGGCGCTGAAGATCGCCGCCTGCCCCCAGCTTCCGGGACGATAACCGTCCGCCGCGTATGGCAGGCATTGCGCGCAGTCTTCAACCAGCAAGAGGTTCTTTCGAGCCGCGATCCTTGCCACGCTCTCGATGCCCGCCGGATGGCCATAAGTGTGCTGGAAAAGAATCGCGCGGGTGGCCGGGCTGATGGCGGACTCGACAGCCTGCGCATCCAGATTCAAAGTCTCCGCCGCGATGTCCGCATAAACCGGCTTCAGCTTTAATGACAACAACGCCAGCGGCACCACCTTGCAGGTCAGCGGCGCCAGAATCACTTCATCACCCGGCGTCAGCCCGGCGGCGTCGAGAATGCTGATCAAAGCGTGGCGCGCATAACCGAAAGCGACCGCCTGCTTCACGCCGATCAACCGGGCGAGCGTCTGTTCATACTCAACGCAATCGGCTTCCGCAACCATTTGGCGCTGATCATTGACCGCTGGCCACTCGCGATTTTCAGGCAATGCGGTAGACATAGACGTTGACCTGATTGTCGCTATAAAAGGGTTCGGTTCTGACCAGTTCGCATCCCAGGCGGCTGTAGAAACGGTTGCCTCCTTCGTTGGTCGCTTCGACGGCTCCGACTTTGACAGCTTTGACGCCGCGCGTTTCCATCTCGCGGGCCAGCGCGTTGAAGATCGCTTTGCCGACTCCCGATTGCTTGACCTGCGGCCGCACGGCGAAGCTCAAAACCTCGGCTTGCGGATCGTCCGGGTGAGCTTCGGGGAAATAGGTCAGGCAGCGCACGATGGTCTTGAGCTGTTGGGGGCGAAAAATTTTCGGCGCCAGGATAATCGCCGCTCTGAAACCGTGGCGCAGCAGAAATTCCCGATAGAACTTCGACGAATCAACGCTCCAGACGGAGTAACCGATTATTTCGCCTTCGCGCTCCGCGACGTAACAGATTGCGTGAGTCGAGTTGATCATGTGGCGATGCAGCAATGTCACGAAACCGGGACCAAGCTCGCTCATACGGCTCCAAGTTATCGCCTCGGACATCAATCGTCCCAGAGCCTCGGCTTCCGGCGCGCGCGCGAGTCGTAGGACGACCTCATCCGCCGCCGATTTCTCTCCCAGCCTGGTTACGATTTCAGGCATTCTCACCACGAAGATGGAGCCGCTGCGCTTGGCGCGCCCGATTGATCGGCGTACTGATCAATACGCCGCGCACCGGCGACGTAGAGCGCGCATCCCACGCAACACAGCGCGAGCGCGCCTGCGCGCCACGCCAGAATCAGCCGCGCTCCGCCGCTGTAGCCGATTGAGCGGAACAATCCCTCAAACGCCGCTTCACCAACGCCCAGCCCGCCCGGAGTGATCGGCAGCGTGTTGGCGAGCAGACCGAGCAGCGCCAGCAGGCAAACGGCGATGGCCGGCGCATTCGGCATGAGCGCCCGCCCTGCGGCGACAAATACTCCGAGCAGTGTCAGATGCCCGGCAACGGACAACGCAGCCGCTTTAGCCAGCGCTGTTTTGTTTTGGCGAAAGACATAAAGCGCATCAGCCGCGCGCACCAGGTAACGGCGCAGCGGCAATCTGTCCATCAAATACGCGTACCAGCGGCTCGCGCGCAGGGTCGTTGAACAAGCCACGACGCCGCCCACCAGCAATCCGGCGGCGATCAAGCCGGCGGCGCCCACCAGACTGCCGATCAGCGGGTATTCCCACACCAGCTTCCCATCGAGCAGCGCCAGCGTGACCACCAGGCAGAGCATACAAAAGAGCGCCACCGCGCGATCAACAAACAACACCGTGGCGATTTCGACTCTCCGCCCGCGCTTATCCGCCGCCAGATAATACAGCTTCATCACATCGCCGCCCGTACCGCCCGGAATGCAGAAGTTAAATAAAGCGCCGATGGCGACGACGCGATAGCCCCGGGCAAATGACAGGAGCATGTCCTGGGCGCGGAAAAGAAAGCTGAGCCTCTTCGATTCGAAGGCGGCGCCGAAGATCGTCAATAGAGCCAGGCACGGCAGCAGCCACGCCGTCGAGATCATCGGCTTTACGGCTCCCCATCCGCCGCTCGTTTTAAGCACGTAATAAAGTAATCCGGCGCCGAACGCCGCGCGAAGAACGGTGAAAAGATGCTTGATTGGGTGATTCACTTGTGTCGTCTCAAAAATTGGGAGCGATGATTTGGGGCGCGCATTTGGAGCGGCGCCTCAGGATCGAACTGACCATTAGCCATTATCTCGACATTGACGCGGCGCGGCGCACGAAGATACGCGCGGGCGGACAAACTGAGGGATTATCCAACGGCGGACGCCAGCCGCCAAGCAAAGTGCGCGTGGGGAAATACGCCGCCAGCGCATAGCCAATCGAGCCGTCCTCCAAAGCCGCATACACTTCAGGCGGGCAATCCGCGCTGCGCTCCATCCCAGGATGGCTCGTCCAATCGGGAATGATGACCACGTATTCAGGTCCTTCTTTCACCAGGTATCGAAGCGCCGCTGCCCCGCTCCCGATCTGGCCCATCCAACGCGCGCGCCCGGCTACGTGCCTGGAAGCGATTTCGGCTGACAGATGCGGCATAATCTCCGGCGCGCCAAAATATTCCACCCGATCTCCGCTCCTCGCCTCTCGCGCAAACCACGCCGCCGCCGCGTAGCGCGTGTCGTGATATTGAGCGTAGCTGAGATCGGCCCCAATCAACGCCTGCCACACGCAGATGACAGCCAGCGATGGAACCCACAACCAGCGCAACCGCGAGCGCCGCAATTCCATCAAGGCGTAAGCGGCGAACGCGCTGACGATCAGAGCCAGCGGCAACAAATAACGCAGAACGACAATCCCAATCGGCAAGAGCAGCAATACGAAGAGCGCAAGCGCGGGGAGCGCCAGAACCAGCAATCGAGGTTTGGATCGCAGCGCCAGTAACACGCCAGCGATTGAGGCCAGCAGCAGCGGCGGCGGCGCCATCACCGCCAGTTTGCGCAGGTAATCGGTGAGCAGGCCAAGCGTCCCGGCCAATGTTCGCGGATGCGGCGGCCAATAATCAGCAGCCTCGCTCACACGCTGCGGGTCGAAGAAAAGCGCGTGAACATGCGTGAGGTGCCGTTGCGGATCAACGACCAGACCAGTCCCCACAGCGTAAGCCACAAGCGACGCCGCCAATCCCGCCAGAATAGGCCGCCAGCGCGCGGACTTCCCCTGCAAGCCGGACGACTCTGTCAGCGGGCTGACGCCTGGAATCAACAGACAAAGGCCAACCGGCAAAAAGATCACCAGGGCTTGATCTTTGGTCGCCATCGCCAACCCGGCGAATACCCCCAGCCATGCGGCTCGCCGGACGGTCAATCCTGCAATCATAATTTTGGCGAAGATCGCCAGCCCAACGCTGCTCCAGAAGAAAGCCGGAACATCCGGGTTTCCGGTACGGCTGTAGTAGAACATCAGGTAGTTGAGCATCGTCAGCAGCGCCGTGATGACTCCGGCCAGATGCCCCAACAGGATGCTCCCGAAGTAATAGGCCGCGACTACTACGCCCGCGCCCATCAGGACGCTCACCATCCGGCCAATCAGCGTCAGCGCGCGCAACGATCCCACAGGATCTTCCAACCCGAAAGGATAATCGGGCGACGGAGCCTGAAGCTTGCCCGTGAGCCGCAGGTAGCCGAGGTATGGCGTCTGCGCGGCGGCGACGACGAAATAATGCCACCACGGATAGCCGTAATTTCGATCCGGCCTCGAAACGACAAACGTGTTGCGCATCTCGGCCAGAGCTTCGAGCGGAAGGATTTCATCGGTCGCGAACGTCTTGATGCGATTCGGCGTTGTCGCCCGCGGCGCGCCCCATCCGATCAGCGGCGCATAGAGCGTCACCGCCATCAGCGCCAGTCCGAACGCTGTCACGCGGACGCGCCGCCGCGTATCGAGAGCAACCTCGGTTTGAGACGGATCAATCTCCAACTTCAAATCAGCGGCGCTCATCTCGTCGCCTCCAACGCGCCTCGTCCCAAACGGCGCCAGAACAAGCCCAGACGCGGCGCCAACAACCGCCGCGCGTCAGCATCGAACGCCAACGCCAGAACCAAGATCAAAGCCGCTCCCATCGCGGCCCGCGCGATTGCCGAAGGGACCGGCAGCGCCCACAACCCCGCCGAGACAAGAATCGCCGCGATCAGCGGACGCAGCAGCAATCGCGAATGAGCTTTCAATCCGAGCATTCGGCGTCCACAAAACCACGCCGCAACCCACACCGCCGCTTCAGCCGCCAGCAATCCCAACGCCGCGCCGCTCAACCCGAATCTGTCATAACCGAGCGGAATCGAGATTATCGCCACCACAGCGCCAAGCGCCGCAATCGCGGCTTCGGCGTTCTGCAGCCCGGCTGCGATCAACCCGAAACGATAATGCCCGCTCAATCCGGCGATCACGCACACGACCGCGAACCATTGCAGCGTCGCGCCCGCCGGAGCGAAAGCCGATCCGTAAACGCCTGCCATCGCCATCGGCGCCAACGCGATCCAGATCAAACCGCCAGCGACGCCCATCCACGCCACAAAGCGCAGCGAACGATTGATGAGCGCGGCAAAGACTTTTTGATCCTCCTGCCACGCACGCGACATCGAAGGCAGCAAATTGAAATAGTAGAGCCAGACGAACGTATGAAGCGCGACCAGTATTCTCAAAGCTCCGGCAAAATAACCGACCTCTTGAGCGGGCGCGATGAGGCCAAGAATCAAGGTCGCGCCGAAGATGCGCGCAACCCAGAACATCTGTCCCAATCCGATCACCGCGCCTTCGCGAAACAATCGCGATGAGACGGCGAAGCGCAGACGCTCGAAGCCGAATTGGCGCCGGTACATCCACACGCTGAAAAACGCCGCGCAGCAGACCGCCGCGACCTCAGCCGCCGCCGCGAACCAGATTCTTCCGGCCTCGCGCACGAAGACAAACACGACAACAGCGAAGACGATTTGCCGGATGATTTGGGCGGCGGCCACCACGCGCATCCGCTCGTGCCCTTGAAACACCCATTGCAGAAGCAGCGGCATCGCCAACAGGCTCGCGCCATAAATCAAAAGCAGCCGAGTCACAACCGGCGCGCCTTCGCGCAGCAACGCAAACGCCATAATCGCCGCGTATGCAACGACGGCCAGCAGAACACGCGCGAGCACAATCTCCGCCACCAACTCCGGCGTGCGCTGCGGCGCTTTGGCGATCTCGCGCGCGCCGTATGGCCCGAAGCCCTGTTCGACGATCAACCCCGCGCAGAAGAGCGCGGCCCCGGCGAATTCGAGATAGCCGAAGCCTTCAGGCCCGGCCACGCGCGCCAGATACGCGAAGGCCGCAAAAGTCACCAGCTTGCTGATCGCTTCCGCTCCAGCCAGGGAGAGGAAGTTCTTTACCAAGTTCATTAGGCATATGCCATATGCGATATGCGATATTTCATATGAAATATCGCATATCGCATATGGTCAATACTCCGAATGCTACTGCTTCGGCAACACCGGCAGCGACACTCTGGGGTTGAGCGCGCCAGCCGCATCGCTGTAATCGGCCCGCTCTTCAGTCAGCAGCGGCGCGGGATGGCGCCAGACCTTCGCGCCCACCATCGCTTTGGCCAGTTGAACCGGTTGAAAGGTGATGCTCGGCCAGAGAAAGATTTCGTTCGTGCAGTAACAATCTTTGGCGCGAATCGAGGCGCGCAACTTTCGCGCTTCGTCCGAATACCAGATTTCCTTGAACGAACGCTGGCGCAAATTGCCGAGCGGCTTGTGCGCCTCGCAGACGCTGACATCGCCGTTGGCGTTGATCACCGCGCTGAGCACGCCTGCGCGGCACGGAACCACCTGTCGCTGTTCGGTCGCGGTTTTGATCTTGGCCCACTGAAGCATCGGCTCGACTATGCTGCCGTAACGGCTCTGCTCGCGCGGCGCCCACAAACGCTGCACATATTCGTAAAGATTTTGATACTCCGCCAGCTTCGGGCCTTGCAGCGACGGGTTTTTGCGGTCGCCGCGAATCAAGGCCAGATTGTGATGCGACATCTGCGGACAGCGATCATAAAGGAAAGTCGTCAGCTCCCGTATCTCGTTCATGTTCTCGGCGGTCGCGGTCGAGATTGAATGAATTTGCAGACGCGGGTCTTCGCGCTGCAATTCGACCAATGCGTCGTAAGTCTTCATCGCGCGCTCGAAGGCTCCGGGCGCGACTCTGAAACGGTCGTGATACTCCGGCATTCCGTCGAGCGATAACTCGACCGCGAAGAGCAGCAGGCTCGGCTCCTCCAGCGTTTCGCGAATCTGCGCAATGGTCTTGTCGGTGTACCAGCCGTTGCTCGGAACATAAATCTCCTTGACTCCGTTCTGGCGAATGAATTGCCGGCAGATGGCGCCGAACTCCTTGCGCAAAAACGGCTCGCCGCCTGAAAGGTTGAGATTTTCAATCGGGCCGAGTTCGCGCGAGAGCGCGACGATTTCATCGAAGCTCAGGTCGTCGCGCTTGTTGAGGTTCTGCCAGTAGAAGCAATGCTCGCATTTCATGTTGCAGATCGAATTGATGAACAGAATGACGAACGGCGGGCTGGGGACATCGGGGATGCTCAGATTCTGCCATTGCAAGCGAGCGTGTTTGACTATGCGGGAGAATATCTTCATATGCGATTATAGCGGTTTGCGCTTGGATGCGACCCTGTGGCAGTAGCCCGACCGTGAGGGAGGGCTTGCGAATCAAGCCCTCCCTCACGGTAGTGCTACTGCCTCGCCACACGCATCTGCAAACCGCTATAAGGGCTTACGTCAACGTCGCGCGCGCCATCCGCGCCAGACGACGGACAGTCAGGTAACGATCCAACCGGGCTTCGAGCAACTGCGACAATTGCCGCGCCGCGCGCAGGTAGTACATATCAACGCGCGGCAGTTCGTGAAGCGGTTCTGCGCTCGCCCTCCGAAGCACAGTCGTGCAGGCCGCGCGGAATTCGCGCTGAACAATCTCAAGCGACGTTGGGCTGACGTAGCCGAAAGGATAAGCGAAGCTCTCGACAGGTTGGCCCAAACGATCTTCAATCTCGACGCGCGAGCCGCCGATTTCTTCCTGAGCCTCAGCCGTCGAGAGTTGGCGCAGGTCTTTGTGATTTCGCGTGTGCGCCCCGATCTCAATTCCAGCGGCTGACATTTCGGCGATCTGCGGCCAGGTGAGCATCTCGCGCAATCCCAATCGGGCTGGCGGCGGCGCCCAATCGTTGCGCCCTCCGACATATCCGCTGATCACGAACACGGTGGCGGTGAAGCTGTGTCGAACGAGCGCAGGCATAGCTTCTTCATAAAAATTGGCGAAGCCGTCATCGAACGTCAGCGCGACGCATCGTTCGGGCCACGCGGCGTGGGCTTCGCGATGCGATAAGGCTTCGCGCAACGAGACGCCGCAAAAGCCTGCTTCGGCCAGCGTGGACATTTGATCGGCGAACGCTTGCGGCGCGACCGACACAACCGAGCCGCTTGTGTCCAGCGAGTGATAAGTAAGAATCGCCAGTGAATTCAACTCAGATCACCAGTTTTTCCGATTCAACCGACGCGACGCTCGCCTCGGTTTGAGAGGCGCCTTGCGCTTCACGCGGCGGCCCGGCGATGTATCCGATCAACTCTCCCAGCGCCCAGCCGGTGAGCAACACGCCCGCGACCGGCAATGTTTGAATAATTTGCCTGGGCGCGCGGCGCTGACGGCGCATCTGCTTCAGGACGCGCGCGAGCAGTAAAACCGGCAGCGCGGGTGACCCTGCGGCGTAAAACAATCGGCGCCAGAAGCTGACGGCGGTCACTCGCGTTTCGGCGAAGACGCGGCCCCACTCGACGCGCTCCCGATAAGCTTGCCACCACGAGAGCGCAGGGCGATGTTGATGAACCACCAGTCGCGGGTCGAGGTAGAGAGTTTCGCCGCGCGAACGCAACGCCCAATGCACGGTCGTTTCCTGGTACGCGTCGCGCCACACTTCACGGATGGCGGCCAACGCTTCACGTTTGTAAGAGACGTTGACGTCGGAAACGTATTCGGCTTCCCCGCCCGCCATCGG
>WBZO01002461.1_pt1 | contig 23994 bp, 23 predicted proteins | sample 5204261 | NCBI WGS metagenome assembly WBZO01 (sample SAMN12412400, study PRJNA552823) | activated sludge metagenome | isolation source: activated sludge from anammox sidestream of wastewater treatment plant... | place: USA: North Carolina | collected 2017-09 | reverse complement strand
GGATGGGTGGCAGACGCTTTCCACAAAACCCATTGATCAGCCGATTGACCTTGCCGCCTGAAACGATACCTTCATGTTACCGGAGAACGCGCCACTGAATTCCAACCGCATTCCGGACGGCACCTGTGTAAGCGCTCGGCCTCGAGTCCGCCCAGGGACTAATTCTGACCGAAGCCTGGTATTGGGACATGAATGAAGCGAGTCGAAGCTTCGCCAAGGAGTTCATCGCCGCCAACCGGGGAGCTTTTCCCACCAGCGCGCATGCCGGCGTCTACGCCGCCGTAACGCACTATCTTAAAGCCGTCGCGGCGTTGAAGGAGGACGGCGATGGCGCGAAGATCGTGGCCAAAATGAAGGCGATGCCCACGGACGATCCCCTTTTTGGCAAGGGCATCATCCGCGTGGACGGCCGCAAGATCCATCCGCTTTACCTGTTTCAGGTGAAATCCCCGGCTGAATCCAAATATCCTGGCGACTTCTACAAACAACTCGCAACCATTCCCGCGGAGGAAGCTTTCCGGCCGATGGAAATCGGCGGCTGCCCGCTCGTAAAGAAGTAGTCGCTATAATCCGCAAGCATTGCCAGCGGACCATGCGAAGGTGCCTGCAAGGGGCGCGGCGCGAATTAGCCACTGATGGGCATTCGCGCCGCACGCGGCCGTCGATCGTACGGCGCGACGCGCCTGCGCCAGCGGTCAGGCTCCTCGCCAGGAAGGGTCCGGGCAATCCTTCGGAGTTCTTCAGCCCTAGCGGACCGCTCGCGCTGCAAGCGGTCGGAACGGGACCGCGAGCATCGTCAAGACCATCCGCGGATCAGCCGGCTGCATGGTCCGAGGATATGGTCCAAGATGGACTCGGTCGGCCGCCCCCGCGCTGCAAGCTTTTGATCTGAGTCCTATTAGCTTTTAGCAATATGATCCGACATCTTCTCAGCAAGCATCAGCGTCGTGAGGTTCGTATTTGCACAGGGCACGCTCGGCATGATGGAAGCATCAACCACACGCAGACCGGAAACCCCTAGCACACATCCGTTCGCGTCAACGACTGCTCCCTTGTCAGCCGCAGATCCCATGCGGCACGTTCCGACGGCATGCCAGTTACCCAAAACCGTGGTGCGAGCAAACTCTTCGATCACCTTGTCGTCACGGATCATCTTTGCGATCGCAAACTGCCTCGGCTCGGCGATCATCATGAGCGGTTTTCGTGTGACTTCACCAAGATCGAGCAACATTGATCCAATCTTGGTAATCGCGCGCATGTGCGGCGCCGAGCTGCTGAGCCGACGAATCCACTCCGTATAGGCACCGGCGAAAATAGAATAGATCGTCCGACTCACCAGTTCTGACGTCAATATTTTATGGGCGAACTTGATACCACCGATCATCCTCTGCATGTCACGCGGATCGGACAGCAGATTGAACATCACGATTGGTTCGTCGCCCGGTTTCGACGTTGCCAGCTTTATATATCCGCGCGAATAAGCTTTGTCGGGGCCGACGCGGATTGCAGCAAACTGGTGTCCAACCGCGCTCTGGTCGAATCTGTTTCCCAAGGACATCTTCATGTCCCCTTTCGGACACCCTTCCATGCCCGACGAAAATCGCGTGTACATCAAAAACGGGTTCTTGATGTGAGGTGGCAGCCGCGCCTCGGGACGCAGATGAACGCCAAGACCGACCAGTGGATGATCCTGCAGATTGGATCCTACACCTGGCCTATCCGCCCGTACTTCAATGCCCATTTCTTTCAAGTGATCGGCGGGGCCGATGCCGGCGCGCATCAGAATGGCGGGAGAGTGCAGAGCGCCCGCAGAAACGATGATCTCGTTTCCCGGGATTTCGTCAAACTTTCCTCTGGAGATAACTTTCACGCCATTTGCACGACTTCCTTCAAAAAGAAGCTCGGCTACTTCCGTGTCGCTGAAGATGTGCAGATTCTTACGCTGCCGTACCGTGTTCGTCAGATAGGCCGTAGCTGCCGAAACACGGCGCCCATACACATTGTTTTTCGGATAAGGAAAACAACCATCCTCAAAAGTGGCATGACAATCATCGGAATAAGGCAGACCGCTCTCAACAAGTGCGTCCCGGAAGGCACGCGCGAAATCTGCCCAATCGGCATGAAATACACGTCGGATCGGCAGCGGTCCGTCCTTGCTATGATATTCTCCATCGAAGTCCATGTCTCTTTCGAGACGCTTGAAGTAAGGTAGGCAATTCTCCCAGCCCCATCCCGAAGCCCCCATGGCTTCCCATTCGTCATAATCGGACGGAAGCCCGCGCAAAGCGATCTGCCCGTTGACGCTGGATCCTCCGCCCATGACGCGTGCCTGTTCATAGCGCTCCGGCTTCTCCTCGCGGAGGAGATCGTCTACCGATCGATTTCCAATTGCTGAACGATAGACTTGCAGGCGTGTCCAATAGCGTGTCGGACTGAAATAATCGGGAAGATAGCCCTCGCCATAAATCGATTCCGGGATGTTCTCTGGCGGGGTATCCGGCCCTGCCTCAACCAACGCGACTTGGGCACGGGGATTAGAGGTCAGCCTGTTTGCGAGCACACATCCCGCCGAGCCGCCGCCAACAATAACGTAGTCAAATTTCATAAAATTGCCCTTCCCTCTCCTGTCTCGAGAAGCCCGCCCTCAGAATTTGTGATTGATGAACTTGGTGACGAGGTAGGATTCGAGCCCCTCAAGACCACCTTCGGAACCGTGCCCGCTATGCTTGACACCTCCGAAAGGTGTCTCCGTTGTCAGCACGACATGCGTATTGATGCCAACGACGCCTACCCGTAAACGGCGAGACACATAGTGTGCATTCTTCGCCGAAGGCGTGACAATATAGCCTGCAAGCCCATACGGAGAAGCATTCGCACGCTCAATTGCATCGTCCATGCTGGTGAACGACATCACCGATGCGATGGGGCCAAATGGCTCTGTCTTGACGAGGGTGCTGCTGTCCGTGATGTCGGAGACGATCGTGGGTTCAAATAGATTTCCTCTGTCACCCCTGCGCTTACCACCTGTCCTGATGTTGCCTTGCTCCGCGATGCAGGCCTCAACAAGTCTTTCCATTGCCAACAGGCGGCGTTTGTTGGCGAGCGGCCCCATGGTCGTCGCTTCATCCAGCCCATTGCCGAGCACGATCGAACGCGCTTCGGCAACTAAAGTCTCGAGAAAACGCTCAATCAATGATTGATGCACATAGAAGCGGGATGGCGACGTGCATATCTGCCCCGCATTGCGGAATTTCCCGATTGCGGCAAGCTTGCCCGCCGCCACTGGATCGGCGTCCTCCAGAACGATGAAGGGAGCATTTCCCCCGAGCTCCATGGTTGTGCGTTTACCGTTGCGCGCCGAACGCGCTATAAGCTCCTGGCCGACTTGCGTTGAGCCTGTAAAAGAAATTTTCTCCACGCCGGGCGCGTCGATCAACACCGACGATATCAGAGGACCATCACCGTAAATCAGGTTCAATGCACCCTTGGGCAAGCCGGCATCCTGCAAGCAGCGAATAACCCCCATGAGCGCGCCCGGGGTTTCCTCCGATGGCTTGATAATGATCGAGCAACCCGCGCCAAGCGCTCCCGCGATCTTGCGTACCGCCGTCATGACCGGAGCGTTCCAGGGCGAAAAGGCGGCGACAACCCCGACCGGCTCCTTAATCACCATCTGGCAGCTGTCTGGCGTATTCGATGGAATGATGCGGCCATAGGCGCGTCGCCCCTCGTCAGCATACCAATCCAACGCATCGGCAGCCAGTTTCACTTCAACGCGCGCTTCCGCGACGATCTTACCCTGCTCCAGCGTAATGACCCGGGCGATCTCTTCTTCCTGTGCGCGAATGCTGGCAGCTCCCCGCCGCAGAATACTGGCGCGCTCTATTGGGGTCATCTGACTCCAGATATCAAAGCCGCGACGCGCGGAATCGACTGTCTTAGCGAGGCCCTCGCTGTCGATCATGGGAAGTTCGCCCAGCACGGAATCGTCAAACGGATTCAAAACCTCCAGTCTTCCCGACTGCGGACTCTCTTCCCACACGCCGTCGATCAGCATTTTCAACTGCGGATACATCTCGACATTCCTAACGTCTTTCATCTCAACCCTTCACCGCCCCGGCGCCCAGCCCCTGAATGAAGTACTTGCTAAGGAACGTGAACACAGCCAGCAGCGGAGCTGCGATCAACGTCGAGCCAGCCATCACTTCACCCCATCTGAGATCGAACGAGCCGATCATTGAAGCGAGTCCCACCGGAATCGTCTTGTTCGTATCGCTGGAAATCATGATTACGGCGAACGTGTAGTCGGTCCAGGACAACAGAAAAGAGAACACCGCAACCGTGATCAGGCCCGGGACCGAAAGCGGCAAAACAACTCGCATGAACGCACCCAGACGCGTGCACCCATCGACCATCGCCGCCTCTTCGATCTCGAAGGGAAGATTACGGAAGAAGCCCCAAAGGAACCAGACGCCCAACGGCAGGGTAAGCGTAAGATGAGCTGCTACAAGGCTGATGAGACTGTCGCCCAGCCCAATCTTTACAAAAAACGCATAAAGAGGGATTGCGACCAGTAGCGGCGGGAACATGTACGCATACAGCATGGCGACTACGATCGCCTTCTTTCCGCGTATCCTGTAACGAGCGACTGCGTAGGCAATCACGACCGCCAGTACCATGGTGATGACGACTGTTGTGAAAGCAACGATCACACTGTTTACGAAATACGCCGGATAATCCGTAAGCTCCATCAGGTTTCTATAATACTCGAATGTAAACCTCGTCGGCACCAGCGTCACTTCGGTCAACAGGCTGTCCGGAGGACGTACGCTAGAGATCACCATCCAGTAAATCGGAAAAGCCGAGTATAGGATGATGAGCATCCCGACAACGCTGAGAATCGCTCTCTTCAAGATTTTGCTCGGCATGGTCAGTCCGTCTCCAACGGAAAGGCACGGAAATACAGGTAAATCGCCGCAGACAGGATTAGGAACGATATTGTTGCGACAGCAGCACCTTCGCCGATATCAAACTGCGTAAATGCTCGGCGATATGACATGACGGCCAAGTTCTCGGTCGATCCAAGAGGACCACCCTTGGTCATCAGCCAGATGACGTCAAATTTGTTAAACATCCAGATCCCGCGCAGCAGGACTACAACCGTCAGGACAGGTTTGAGCACTGGCACGGTGACGTGGATAAAACGCTGAAAAGCATTTGTCCCGTCAACCCGCGCAGCCTCGTAGAGCGATTCTGGGACAGTCTGAAGTCCAGCGAGAAAGCATGTCGTGACAAACGGCGTCCACATCCACACGCTGACAAGGACGTTCGACATCATTGCTGCAGCCGGCGTTTCAAACCAACGCACTTCCGGCAAGCCGAACGTCTTCAGAAGCTCGGTCACAATTCCGACCGAACCATCCACCATCCACTTGAAAGTCAACACCACGATAACAGTGGGCAGGAGGTAGGGAAGAATCGATATTCCCCGTACCAGACTTTTCCCAAGGAAAGACTGGTGAATAATAAGAGCGAGACCAACGCCCAGAATAAGCTGGAGAACGATCGACAGAACCGCATAGATCGTTCCGCTTAAAAGAGCATGCCAGAAGTCGGCATCCGAAAGCACCGAAATGTAGTTACCTAAACCCACCCACTCCGGCACGCCGACAAAAGACTCCATCTTGTAGAAGCTCAGACTGATGGAGAACGTTACCGGCACGATAACGAATAAAAGCGTCGTCAGAAGACCGACGCCCAGAAACGCATAAAGCGTCGATTTCCCGCTCATCTTATCCCCCGAGCCTAATGGGCAAGCGGGACGCTGGCCTCAGCCGAACGTCCCGCAATCGATTCTGCCTCTAGCTCGCGATCAACTTACGGATTTTTTCGGAAGCGATCTTCACGCACTCCTCGCCGGGCATGTTTTTCAGACACCTGTTCTCAAGCATCTCCGGAATGATGAAGCGCTCGAACACCTTTGCGGGGCGCATATCGATATTCGGACCATCCGTATCAACGCCGGTCATCATGACCTTCGGATCGGTGATAAATCGCCGCATTTCGGCAACAATATCCTTGTGCTTCTCGATCATCGGATGTGCCAGCCATCGAGGATCGTCATAGACATCCAGCCGAGCTGGCTGGAGGTGCATTGGAGCGCTATGCAAGTAATTGATGTACTGGTTCTCGGTGAACCAGGTCAAAAACTTGATCGCTTCTTCGGAGTTTCCGCTCTTTGTAACGGCCCATCCATCATTCGCCATGCTGACCATTTCCGTCTTGCCGGTACTGGCCATGAATGGGAAGATGCCGAATTTCTTGGCTAGGTCAGGCGCATTGCGCTCCAGCGTTTCGATCATTCGCCCGGAATAGGATGCGTGCGCCACCTTGCCTGACACGAAATTCGAAATCGTTTCACTATAGCTTGCCTGGTTCGCGCCAGCCGGCATGGTCTTGTAAACATCAGCCATAAGGTCGAGATACGAGGCGGTCTTCTTTAGGTTCACGCCGGCATCAAGCGCGACGTTCCATTTCTCGTCAAAGATGGTGACACCATCGGCAAACATGAAACCCGTTGACATCCAGCTGGTAGCCGCATTAGCGCCGACCGGGAACAGCGCGCCGAACATGCCGTTACCGTTAAGCGCCTTGGTGTTTGCGGCGAACTCGCTCCACACGGCCGGGACCTTTAGTCCCTTCGCCTCGTACAAATCCTTCCGATAGTAAATCCAGGCCAGATTGTAATCGTAGGGATAGATGTAGACCTTGTTATCGATCGGCATCAATGATTTCGGGCCCCATTTGTATTTGTCCGTCAGCTGATTCAGGGGAACGATATGGCCTTCGCCGGCGAGAAGAAGGATATGCGCCGCAAACGGGATCGTCGCAATATCGAACGGTTTTCCGGCGCGGATCGACGTCGTCAGCTTGGTGAATGTATCCTCGATAGGAGCCGTATCAACGGTCACGCTGATGCCCGTGGCTCGCTCATACTCGGCGGCAGCAACGCGCAATGCCCTGATGGTATCAATCGACGTTTCGTTATTGAGCATGCGCACGGTCTTGCGGCTTTGGGCGTGAACAGCCGGAGCAAATAGCGCTCCTGCAGCAGCCCCTGCACTGACCGTCGTCACAAATTGCCTGCGTGACAGTCCGTCTTTTCCTTCCTTGCTCATCGTATTTCCTCCCGAAACTAGTTTTCTGTGGTTACTTTCGTTCAAACTAGACTATTCAACCCGCACTCCTTCTTTCTTTTCGAACAGGTGAATCCGACTCTTTGGAATTGTAAATCGAATGACATCGCCAGGCGCCAAATCATCGCGCCGCTCAAGCATGATGCGCATAAAGAGGCCATCACAGGTCCCCGAGCATAAAGTCCGGATACCGAGCTGCTCGACCAGTCTGACAATGAACCGCAGCTCGCCCACACCCACCTCGACGTGCTCGGGGCGAATGCCGAGAACAATTTCAGCTCCATCGAAAAGCTCAGGCTTCTTTCCCAGCGGGATTCGCATCCCGTTCACGACAACATCGCTCCCGGCAACCACACCTTCGAGCAGATTCATTTCAGGCGAACCGATGAAGGAAGCAACGAATACGTTTGCCGGCTTGTCATACACTTCCAGCGGAGCACCAACCTGCTGGATCATGCCACTCTCCATAATCACGATCCTGTTCGCCATCGTCATGGCTTCTACCTGATCATGCGTGACGTAGATCATGCTGGTGCCAATTCCCTGGTGAAGCGCCGTTATCTCCTCGCGCATCCGCACCCGAAGTTTCGCATCGAGATTCGACAGCGGCTCATCCAGCAGAAAAACATCGGGGTTCCTGACGAGCGCACGCCCCAATGCTACGCGCTGCATCTGACCACCCGAAAGCTGCTTCGGCTTTCGGTCCAGAAACGGCGTCAGATCCAGCATACTTGCGGCATCGGCCACGCGCTTCGCAATTTCCTGATCCGGCACTTTTGCAAGGCGCAGACCAAACGCCATATTTTCATAAATCGATTTGTGCGGATAAAGCGCATAGTTCTGGAACACCATCGCGATGTTCCGGTCTTTCGGCTCGAGACGAGAAACGTCCCGATTTCCGATGCTGATTGACCCGCCGCTGATCTGCTCAAGCCCCGCGATCATGCGCAAGGTCGTGGACTTCCCACAACCCGAGGGACCAAGAAAAACGATGAATTCCCCGTCTTCAATCTTGAGATTGAAGTCGTGCACTACAGAAAGCGCACCATATTTCTTTGTGACATTCCTTAGCTCAACTTCGGCCATTACCTCACCATTTTAATTTTAAGCGCAGGAGCGGTCGCTCGAACGAGCTGTACCTATACAATTCGAGAACTGACCACCTCCATGATGGCTTTTATCTCTCAGGCCAGTGAGCGCGACAGAGCACGAAGCCGCCGCCCATGGCAGCCATGCAGCTCTTCATTGTCTCGCGCATCACACCGCGCGCAATCGCGCATACGCGCAAAAACCTGTCGTGCCAGCTCGTCGCGCTGCCGTCGGCATCGGAGAGCACCAACATGTTCCATCACGCGTGTTGGATCGCCCGCGCCGTGACGTCGGGCTTGAGGTTGCAACGCAGATGGATATTCGCTTTGGACATTTATTATGGTCTTTCTTCCTACACGTTGGCCGCTTCAGGTACCGTGATCAGATCAACACCGCTTGCCTTCAAAGCTGATTGCAATGACTTGATGTCGACGGATGCCATGTCGCTGCTCCCGGCCATCACCGCTGCGAGTCCAGCAGCCTGCCCGGTCGAAAAGCAATTTGCGGTGACGCGAATGGCCGCCTGCGCGTCGTGTGTCGACGACAGGCAGCGGCCGGCCACCAGAAGGTTGTCCACTCCACATGGCAATAATGCGCGATACGGAATGTGATTGTAGCCGCCAGGGCTGAGCCAGACCCAGCGCGTTGTGCGGCCACCGCCATGATCTTCGATCGGCCAGCAATTCACGGCGATAGCATCCTCGAATTTCTGCTCCGTGAGAACATCGTCGGAGGTGAGAATGTGCCGGCCGACGATGCGGCGGGTTTCACGGATACCAAGTTCCGCGCCGGTATCGAGAATATAGGCATCGGTATAACCCGGAATGTAGCGGCGGAAGACATCGAGATAGAGGCGTGCCTGACGACGGCCTTCGCGCTCGGCTTGGCTAAACTCGAACGGATCAAACGTATCGGGCGTCCGGCCACCAACCTTCACCTTGGTAATGTTGAGATGAACGATGCCATCGCGCACCGAATAGATTCCACCTGCCGTGCGCGGCAGGTCATAGCCGTCAGACACCGCTTGCTCGAGCAGACGGTGCATCTCATCGCGCGGTACCTTCATCGCAACGGTCGTATCGACGCCGCCCATGCGGAACATGGCCGTTGGGAATTGCAGCGCAGTCCGATCGTATTCGGTGGCGGCGCCAGCCATCGCAGCCAGCTCACCATCACCCGTGCAATCGATGAACGTATTGCCACGAATGGCAAACAGCCCGCCTCGTCCGCGTACGACCGCATGGCGGATGCGCCTGCCATCCACGCCTGCCTCGACGAGTCGTGCTTGATAGAGCACGTCGAGGTGTTGCGTCTCGGCAAGATCGTCGAGCACGGATTTCATAATGAAGAGGTCATAGGGAAGCGACGCCGTCTGCAGCCACGGCAATGCGCCACGAATGCCGCCCGCGCGGTCGAGCCTGCCCCGCACCTCCTCAGCGAAGCCGTACACCATCTGCACTGGCTCGCCGTCGATTAGAGAATAAAGTCCGCAGATGCCGCCGAGCGACGTCGACGTCATCGTCCCGCCGAGAAAGCCGTTGCGCTCGAGCAGCACGACGGACGCGCCTGCTCTCGCCGCGCACACTGCAGCCGCAACACCAGCCGCACCGCCGCCCGCCACCACGACGTCCACCTCGCAGAGGACATCCACTTCGCGCGCGGGGCGAGCAACCATGTTGCGCTGGGCCAGCATCAGATCACCCCCTTGTCGCGCAGGGCCGCGATCTTCGCCTCGGAATAACGGAGGTCGTTTCCAAGAACCTCATTAGTGTGTTCGCCCAGCATTGGCGGTGCACGACGAATGCCGAGATCGACGCCAGACATCCGGATCGGCGAGCGCAGGAGTCGGATCGGCGTCTTCCCGGCGGCCTGATGCTGAATCTCAGCGAGAAGGCCTCGCGACTTCACATGCGGATCGTCGAACACCTCGGGGATCGTGTGGATGGGGCCGCATGGGACGGACTCCTGTCGGCACAGTTTCAGCCAATGCGCAGAGGAGTGCTGGGCGAACACCGCGCCGATCTCCGCGATAAGTTCCTTGCGGTGTTCAAGGCGCAGCGTGTTGGTGGCGAAGCGCGGATCAAGCCGCAGGTCGGCCCGTTCCATCAGGCTACAGAGGCGGAAAAACTGCGGGTCGTTGCCGACGGCAAGATTGACGTAGCCGTCCGCCGTGGCGAAGGTCTGATACGGAACGATATTAGGATGCGCATTGCCGAAGCGCTTCGGCTCAAGTCCGCCAATCAGGAAATTCGACACCTGATTGTAAAGCCACGCTACTTGGCAATCGAGTAGCGAGATGTCGATCCTGCGCCCGATACCTTCCCTCTCCCGCTCGTACAGCGCAGCAAGAATCGAGATGGCCGCATACATGCCCGACATAATGTCGGCGATTGGTACCGCAACTTTCATTGGCTCGCCGTCTGGCTCGCCGGTAATGCTCATCAACCCGCCCATGCCCTGGATGACGAAATCGTATCCAGGTTGCGGTGCATAGGGACCAGTCTGGCCGAATCCGGTGATCGAACAATATACAAGTGACGGCGCCCAGACATGGACCTGTTCCCATCCGAAGCCGCGCTTGTCCAGATCACCGACTTTGAAGTTCTCGATCAGTACATCGCTCTTCTCAACCAGATCGTAGAGAATTGCCTTGCCGTCATCGGTCGTGATGTCGACCGTCACCGAGCGCTTGTTGCGGTTGGTGGAAAGGAAGTACGCGCTCTCGCGGGTCGGTTCGCCGTTCTCGGCCATCAAGAACGGAGGTCCCCAGCTTCGCGTGTCGTCACCCGCGCCTGGACGTTCGATCTTGATGACGTCGGCGCCGAGGTCGCCGAGTATCTGCGTACAGCTCGGCCCTGCAAGGATCCGCGAAAGATCCAGGATTCTGACGCCTTCAAGCGGCAGATTCATGCACCTGCTCCACATGACCAGTCGATCGATCGGGTATTCACAAGACCAAAAGGGAAAATTCTTTCACGCGCGATGGCGAGCATGCACGTACCGCGACCGGTCTGGGTCCGCGCGCGTGCATCAGCGACATATGAGAAATCCGGTTGGCCATGCTTAGAGAATCCGCGGTAGATCGAACCGGATACGACGCCGCGCAAAGCGCTCCATAGCGCTGGACAGAACTCCGCAGCGTACCCTGCCACCTAAAGTCCCTCCGCGTGATAAGAGCGATACATCGAGCCGCTAACACGAGACGCCATTTTGACAGGGCGTTCAGGAATACTTCTACGGCGCTGCTGCTTGACTGGCAAACGACTAATACTTATCGTTCAATTGAGATTTTGTTGCGTGAGGGCCTTATCAGGTGGAGTCGCGACTACCGCCCTTGAATGCGTTGCGCACATTCGTGACCGCCGCTCGCGTTGGCAGTTTTAACGACGCTGCGGAGGAGCTCTTCGTTACGCCCGCCGCCGTCAGCCGCAGTATCAAGTCGCTCGAAGATCATCTCGGGTGCGCGCTGTTTCATCGCTCGCATCGTCGGGTCAGTCTGACCGGGGATGGGCAGTATTATCTCGCCCATCTTGGTAATGTTTTCGACCAGATCGCGCTGGCGACGCAGAACCTCGCAGCACAGCGCGCGCATCGCCCACTCGTCGTCTGTGCCTATCCAAGCTTCATCATCAACTGGCTGATCCCGCGTTGGTCGAGCCTCGCGCGCAAATCCTCCGGCCTCGAACTCAAGCTCGTGACGACTCATACGCACGATATAGATTTCGAGAAGGCCGGGATCGATGCCGCGATCCTGACTGATCGCGCCGAATACGGCACGCGCACCAGCGAAAGATTATTCGTGGCCAATCTGGTTCCGGTGTGCAGCCCGAACTACCTGCCGGCCGCCACGCTCGCGTCCGATGACGACGAGTGGGGCCACAGCCTACTTCATTCTGAAACCCGTCCAAATGACTGGCAGCGCTGGGCGGAGGCGAACGGCAACACCCGACTCGATCCGTACCGCGGCCAGCGCTTTGAAAGCTCGAAGCTGATGTACGAGGCAGCGATCGCAGGTGGCGGCATCGCTATCGGCCTGGAGCCGCTTCTGCAACGCGAGTTCAGTGCAGGAAGCCTTACCATCGCTTTCCCCGACAGCAAGCCTGCGTCCTGTCCGTTCCATCTAATCCGTCCAGCATCGACCGAGACACATCCCTTCTTTCAGCCGTTTCGTGAATGGCTGATAACCGAAGTGAACTCTAAGCCGGAGCCGATGAAGGCGGCGTCGCAGCCATCAGGGAAAGATGATCGTTCCAGCTTCCCGCAGAGCACAGCATTCGGCTTCGCTCAGCCAGCCTGACAACGCCTCCGCATCGCGTGCGGGCGCAGGCGGCTTGGGACAATCCGGCATGGTCCTGCTGAAACGAGGCGCAGGCGCAGCCTGACGATATCCGGCAACATCGACATATGATCCGCGCACTGTCATATGCGGGTGGGCAAACGACTCCGCGAGCGAGAGCACCGGCGTTACACAGGCGTCAGTTCCGGCAAACAGTGCCGCCCATGCATCACGCGGGCGGGTGAGGAAAACCGCCTGCAGACGCTCGCGCCCTTCCAGCCATCGTGTCCGGTCCTCCTGGTCCGGCATCGCCGCGGGATCGAAACCAAGCTTTTCGAGGAACAGCGCGTGAAACCGCTTCTCGATGGGGCCGACCGCAACATAGCCGCCATCAGCGCACCGATAGGTATCGTAGAAGTAAGCTCCCGAATCCAAGATATTGGTACCGCGCTCCTGCGAGCACACGCCGCAGGCCATGAGTCCGTTGATCGATGTCAGCATCGCGGCAACCCCGTCGACGATCGCGGCATCGACCACTTGTCCCTTGCCCGACTGCCGCGCCTCCAAAATTCCGGCAAGCAAGCCGAGCGCGAGAAAGAGCGCGCCCCCTCCGAAATCGCCTATCAGGTTGAGTGGCACGGGCGGCGCCTCGTTCTTACGGCCCATGGCATGGAGAGCCCCTGTGAGGGCGATATAGTTGAGGTCGTGGCCTGCAGTTTTCGCAAGCGGCCCGCTCTGCCCCCAGCCGGTAATGCGGCCGTAGATCAGCCGCGGATTGGCCGCGAGGCATGGCTCAGGCCCAAGCCCCAGCCGCTCCATCACGCCCGGCCGGAATCCCTCGATCAAGCCGTCAGCCTCACGCGCGAGCCGAAGAACGAGTGCGACCGCATCAGGCTTTTTCAAGTCGAGCCTGATGGAGGAGCGCCCGCGCATGATGAAATTGGTTTCGAGCGGCCGCTCGATACCGACATCGGCGCGCCCGGGCCGCTCGATGCGCAGTACGTCTGCACCGAGATCGGCGAGCAGCATGCCGCACATCGGTCCTGGACCAATGGCCGGCATCTCGATGAATTTCACTCCGGCGAGCGGACCCGCGCTCATGCCACGGCCGACCGCGATTTGGTCTTTTGCCCCGCAGCGCCCAAGAACGCCGGGATATTGGTGAGCTCGCGCCCAATGATAAGCTGGTTGATCTGGGTGGTGCCGTCAGGAATTGTGAGCATCCGTGCGTTACGGAAATGGCGCTCTACGGGAAACTCTCGCGTCACGCCGCAGGCGCCATGAACCTGGATCGCGCGCGAGGCAACCCGCACCGCGGCCTCAGAAGCGTAGATCTTCGCCATTGAGGTCGGCAGATCGCAGCGCCCGCCCACATCAAGCGCCGTAAGCGCCTTGTAGGTGAGAAGCTGCATCGCCTCGGTTTCGCAGGCCATATCGGCCAGCAATTGCTGTACGAGCTGATGAGTCGCAATCGGCACCCCGAACTGGTCGCGTTCGGTCGCATAGCCGATCGCATCGTCGAGCGCTGCGCGCGCTATGCCGGAACTGATGACGGCGACCCAGGCTCGGGCGCGCTCGAAGCCTGACATCACCTCTGAAAGCCCCGACCCAACATCACCGAGACGGAATTCGTCGCCGATATAGACGTTGTCGAGCACGATCGAACCGAACGACCAGCCATTCAGACCAAGCTTTTCAAGCTCGCGGGATTCGAACTTGTGAGCGGCACGATCGAGAATGAAGATCGTGAACTCGTCCTCCCCGGTACGCGCGATCACGGTCGAAATGTCAGCGACTGTAGCATTCGAGATAAACATCTTCTCGCCGCTGAGCCGCCAGCCATCGCCATCACGCACTGCCTTGGTCCGTAACTGGCGAACGTTAGAGCCGGTGCCCGGCTCCGTCACCGCGCCGCAACCGATGATACGGCCTTCCGCCATGCCGGGCAAATAGCGCGCCTTCTGCTCTGCCGTACCGCAACGATAGATCTTCATCACAGCGCCCTCGCTGACATAAGCAAGCCCCGCAACATCCGGTGCAAGCCGTGCGAGTTCGCCATACAGCATTCCGCTCGTGAGGTAGCTCAGGCCCATGCCGCCGCCATCCTCCGGCAACCACCCCGCGCCGATGCCGCACGGGTTAAGAATGCTCATGAGCTCATGCGCGAGTTCAGGCGAGAACGCCTTGTCGCGCTCGCTCTTGATCAGCGGCAGAACTTTGGCTTCGACGCAACGTTTGAGACCTGCGACGGCCATCTTGTCTTCTTCTGAGATTTCAAAATCCATCATCTTGTCCGTTGGGGTGTTTCGGAAAAGTAGGACTTGCCGCCCTGCGGACGGCAGGCAATAAGGGCTCGTGTCAGAACTTCGTCGCGCGCGCGGTCTGGCGAGACCTACTTATGCCGAGCCAGTCTTCAAGGACGCTGTCCGCGCCATCGTTGAGCAACGGCGGCGCGCGCCAACCTTCCTCGACATCGAAACCGGAATATTTTACCGCCGAGCCAATTGCCGGCACCACACCGTATTGCGGATGATCGAGCGACAGCAGCATTCTGCGATGTAGAAGCTGGGGGTGGTTGAACACCTGCGCGATATTGTTCACCGGCGCATTCGGTACCCCCACCTTATCGAGTCGTGCGATGATCTCAGCGTTGGTGTATTTCATCACCTCGGCGTCGAGAATGCGGTACATCTCGTTGCGGTTCTCGACACGCGCAGCGAGTGTTGCGAAGCGTGGGTCGGTAATGAGGTCCTCCCGCTCGATGGCACGGACAAACGGCTCGTACACGGTCTGATAGCCAGCGCCGATCACAACCTCGCCATCAGTGGTTGAGAACACTTTGTAGGGCACGATCTGCGAGTGCTCCGAACCCCATTTCTCGCGGAGCTGGCCGGCGATTAGGTATTCCATCGCCGCATCGACGAGAAAGCTTACTTGAGATTCCATCAGGCTTGTCTCAACGCGCTGGCCGCGCCCGGTTTCCTTGCGCTGCAACAGCGCCGTGACGATGCCGCTATAAGCGTAAAGGCCGGTGACGAGATCGAACACCGAGGTGCCCTGTTTGATCGACTTGCCGCCCTTCTCGCCGCTGATACTCATGAAGCCGAACTCGGCTTGGACGGTAATGTCGAAACCGCCCCGCTCGCTCTGTGGACCGTCGGACCCGAGCGCGGACAGCGATGCGTAAATCACACCGGGATTTGCCGCGGAGACCCGCTCGTAGTTGATGCCGATGCGCTTCAAGACCGGTGGGCGAAAGTTTTCGACGACAACGTCGGCGCGTGAAGCCAACTCAAAGAGGAGTTCGCGTCCTTCCTCGGTTTTAGCGTCGAGCACGAGGGAACGCTTGTTGCGGTTCCCGGCAAAGAAGGTCATCCCGTTCTCCGCCTTGAACGGCGGGCCTTGGCGGCGCGTCTGATCGCCCCCGCCTGGGGACTCGACCTTCACAACATCGGCGCCGTGATCGCCAAGCAGCATCGTGCAGAACGGCCCGGCATAAAATCTGGTCAAGTCCAGAACCTTCAAACCCGTCAGAGGTTTCATCGTCTTCCTCCAGCGCCGCATCTCGGCGGCCGTGGTGAACCGGAGATCGGACCACAACAGATTTCCAGCCGCGAGCGAGAGCGGCAAACAACAAAAAATCTGGGTTGGTTGAGTTTTTGTAGTTCATAAGCGGCGCTCCGCCCTTATCGTCGGCGCATCACGCCCTTTACAGCCCCCAATCCGGAACAAAGTGGAATGTCCTCGCTCCTGCTGTCACCGATACCGACCCCCATCAGGCATCTCGAGATCAATCACCTGAAGGTTCTCAACGCGCTCAATGAGGCGACATTCGATGCGTTCCTTTCTGCAATTGCGCGTGTCGAGCAAGCGATACGCAAAGCACGATGATTATTTCGACCAAGACGGCACTGGCAATCGCCAACGAGCTTGCAGTGCTGCCGCGCGAGGCGGACGAGATCTCAAGCTCGCGCTCGCCAACAACATCGACGGGCGCTTTTGCACGAAGTCTGCGCCGGCTTGTCTTGGATACCTGCACGGGGTCCCAGATCGTCGATGTTCTGACACCGTCAGCCAATTCAATAAAAAACACTGTTGTGGTTAGATATGTCACCGGGCAGAATTACAGATTTTCTGCTCCCGGCTACGTCCCGACGCTCAGGCAATCCGGAGAGTTCTCCAAATGCGGAGACTGTGAAGATGTAAGTCTTGTTCGCACCGAAAGCGAACCTCAACTCCGACGGCTGGTTTGCTTTTCCATTTGATCGCAAGTCGAACCACCCGCTTCGTTCTTGGCAAGCTGTAACAGGCTTCGATCATTCGGGCTGAGGCTTTGACCTTGCGGCATGCAGACTTGGTCCAGCCTGCTTTCCACATCACGCGCGCTTATCGAACATGTTTTTCCAGGATTCGGTGCCCGGCCTCGCTTCCCATTTTTTGGTCTCGGCCATCACGGCGAGCCCCTCCTGTACCGCAGAGCGGACCTTGATGACATCGAACCAGCGCTTGAGGTTGGGATAGTCATCGAGGCTCTGCCCCTGCCATCGGTAAGGGCGAATCCATGGAAAGGTGGCAATATCCGCGATCGAATAGTCGCCGGCCAGATACTCACGGTCCGCTAGGCGCCGATCGATGACGCCGTAAAGTCTTGCCGCCTCCTTGGTGTAGCGCTCGACCGCATACGGTATCTGCTCCGGCGCATAGCGGCGGAAGTGATGGGCCTGGCCGAGCATCGGCCCGACGCCGCCCATCTGGAACATCAACCATTGGATGACTTCCATCCGCGCGCGGGGCCCGGACGGAAGCAGCCGGTCCGTCTTCTCTGCGAGATACAGGAGGATCGCTCCCGACTCGAAAACCGGAAGCGGTTGTCCGTCCGGCCCGTCGTGATCCACGATCGCCGGGATCTTGTTGTTCGGGCTGATCTTCAGGAACTCCGTACCGAACTGATCGCCGGCGGTGATGTCGATCGGGATGACCCGATAGGGCAGACCGACCTCGGCCAGCATAATTGTCGCCTTGTAGCCATTGGGGGTCGTCCAGAAATAGAGGTCGATCATGAGGAAGCCCCCAATGGCTACAAGTGACAATTTACGACGAGGGCCGGTCGAACAGGATGCCCGGGTTGAGCACCCAGTTCGGATCGAGCTCCCGCTTGCTCGCCTTCATCATACGGATGAAGCCAGGATCGATTTCCTTGTCGTACCAGGGACGGAAGCTGCGACCGACCGCATGGTGATGGGTGATGGTCGCGCCGAGCTCCAGTAGCGCATCCGACGCCACCTTGTTCAGCGCGGCATAGTGCTCGATGTTCTTCTCGTGGGACGACGGAGCCATGATGGAATAGTACGGTGCCGGCCCGTCCGGATAGAGGAACGAGAAGCGCCGGCAGACGATGCCGCCGCCACAAATCTTCTTTTCCGCCTCGGCCACCCGCCGCATGACTTCCGTGTCGAGCGATTCGAACTTATCCCAGGTGTAGGCGGTCTCGAAGGTGAAGCTGACGATGCCCATCGCCGCGCGCACATGCATGAGATAGGGCAGATAGCGGAATTGATTGCGCCAATTCCCCTGCTGGCCCGACCGGCTGGTCTCAAGCGCATCGCTGCCGGTGCCCGCCTTCTGCTTCACCGTGCCGCCGAAATCCCGGCAGATTTCGAGCGAACGCTCCAGCCATGCATCCACCGGATGGTCGGCCGATTCATAGCCAATTAGCAGCATCGACTCGGTGCCGTCGCCGGCGCCGTAGAAGAAGGCGTCCTTCTCGTCGAGATAGCGGCAGTTCGCCGGATAGAGGCCGGCTTGGGTGATCTGCCGCACCGCTTTTGCGCCCTGATAGAACGTCTTGAACGAAACGGCGGCGTTGGCCCTGAACTTCACCCTCCCCTGCAGGCGCATCCACGCTTCGGTGATGATGCCCAGCGTGCCCTCCGAACCGATAAAGGCGCGATCGGGATTGGGGCCTGCACCGGAAGCCGGCAGGCGGCGGTTCTCGATCGTTCCGGTCGGCGTCACGACCCGCAGGCTCTCCACCATATCGTCGATATGCGTCAGATGGGTGGCATAGTGACCGGAGGAACGCGTCGCGATCCAGCCGCCGAGCGTTGAGAACTCCCATGACTGGGGAATGTGCCGCAACGTGAAGCCATGCGGTTTCAACTGCTCCTCGAGCGAAGGGCCGAACGTGCCACCCTGAATGCGCGCGGCGCGCGAGAGCGAATCCACCTCCAGCACCCGATTCAGGTTCTCGAGATCGATCGTCACGATGCCCTTGTAGCGATCGTCGTCCGGAGGATTGATACCGCCCGTCACGCTCGACCCGCCGCCGAAAGGCAAGGCCGCATATCCGTTTTCGCCGCACCAGTCCAAGACAGTCGAGATGTCCTTCTCGTTGCGCGGATAGGCCACGACGTCCGGCGGGTTCGGATACTTCCGCTTGTAGATCATCGCCAGGTCGCGGAAGCTCTTGCCGTAAGTGTGCGCGACGCGATCCCACTTTTCGGTGGTGCAGAACGACGCGAGCGAGGCCGGCGGCGTGATGCGCGGCGCGCGAATCTCGATTTCGTCGAGCGTCGGATCCTTGAGGATCGTGAAATCGCTCATCCCCAGCCGCTTCGCGACGCGCTCGTGCATCGACGTGACTTCGGAATCGGGGATGTCCTGCCCCTCGTAGCCCCAGCTCCAGAACTTCCTACGCGGCCCTTTGGGTGCAGTCATTGGCGCATTCATGATTCGCTCCTCGCTCGTCATAGGCCCGAAAGGCACCTGGCATCCGTTGCCATCATCAGCAAGGTCGGGCCTGGGCTATTTTTGGCATGTTGGACAATCCAGATTGGTCATACCAGAATGCCCATGCAAAATCGCTTGTCAAGTGGATCGAAGGATTGCCCAGGCATAGCAACGAGCTATGATTTATCCTTTCCCAAAGTGCTTCCGCCCCCCGTGATCCATGACGCGAGCCGGATATAGACGAAATGGTACACTTTGACCGAGATGATAGTTATGAGTCATCATGGCGGCCTTCGGTGTGCACTCCGATGTTAGAAAAACACCGAGCGTAGGTAGAATGAGCGCACGAAATCGAACCGTTAAAGTTGATGCCCCCTCAAATGCCATCGGCAAGATTCTCTTATTTATTCGAGAGCGCCGCTATCAGCCTTCCGAGCGCCTTCCGTCCGAGCGGGATTTTGCCGAGAAATTCGACACCAGTCGCGGCGCAGTCCGCGAGGCGCTAGCGGCCCTTGAGGCGATGCGCGTCGTCGAAAGGCGCCCTAACTCAGGCATCTATCTCCGAAACGCCGAAGAGAGCAGCATCGACGCGCTCGTTCTTCACGCCGAATCCGGACTGCCATTCCAGGCCGATGAGATCGCCGATGTGTTCGAGGTTCGATGTATGCTGGAAGTGCAGGCCGTCAGGCTAGCATGCACCCGCAGAACAGCCAGCGACATTCGTGAGATGCACACGATCTTGGAAAGTACCGCAAAGCGCATCGCCAAGAAGCAGACGATCGAAGCCGAAGATGAGGCGTTTCACTTCGCAATCTTCGTCGCCACCAAGAACGATATCCTGCTGCGCGTCGTGAAATCCTTCTACGAAATGTCGCGACAACGGCGCCACGTCTACTTCGCGGACCATGGGCGCGGCCGCCGGTCGTATGAAGATCATTGCAAGATCCTCGAAGCCATCGAGAATCGGCGCGTCGGTCAGGCCGAGCAGAAGATGTACGATCATCTATCGCGGACCGTGGAAACTTGGCAGACGCTGCTCGGCGAGCCCAATCTGCAATTTCCCCTAGTGGGTCATCCTCGTTAGAAGTCCGACCACTTCGCTGAGTCGGGTTTCCTCTTGCACAATCGCAAGCCCGAAAGATCCAGGTTTTCAATGATTTAATTCGCAAGACTGCCATTCGCTACTTGGCGGAGATGTCGTACGACTGGCAGCCGTCCTAGATTTGCCCCTTCAGTCCGTGACGACCGGTTTACCGTCGCGGAAGGTGCGAGACGCGCTTGCAGCGGATGACGAAGGCGTTCGGAAGTGCAACCGGCCATGCATTCCTGCCCTACATGCGCTGACGAGCCCGGTTTTATAGGCGTCCCGTACCGAAATGGCGGATAAACGTGTGAGGACTTAACAGTCATCCGTCACGGCGCAGGAGGTGCCGTCGCGGAGTTGGTAGGAATTGAGGGTGGCGTAGTCTCCGGGGTGATCAACCTCGAATCATCCGGCGTTGAAGCGTCGGACTGGAGACTACGCCATGACCAAGCTTACCACGAAGCCTGATTCCATGCAGCCTGCGACTGAGATGGCTGTTGATCTTTTCGATAACTGGTTCGACCCGATCGAGACCGAGGTACGGGCTCGGGCGCGTCAATTCATCGAAGAGCTGATCCGCGGCGAGCTCGATACCGCGCTGGCCCGGCCGCGTTACGAACGAAGCAAGATGGCCGGCAACGAAGCAGGAGCCTGCGTCACGGGCCACCGTCATGGCAGCCGGACGCGCTCGCTGACGGGCACGTTCGGGCCGATCGAGATCGCGGTGCCGCGGGCCCGGCTGACCACTTCGGAAGGCAAGACGACGGAATGGAAGAGCCAGGCGCTGCGGGCCTATCAGCGGCGCACGCTTGCCGCCGATGCGCTGATCGCGAGCACCTATCTCGCCGGCACCAATACCCGGCGGGTGCGTCGCGCGCTGGCGGCGTTGTTCGGCGGGACAGTCGGCAAGGACACGGTGAGCCGGACGTGGCGCAAGGTGAAGAGCGACTGGGATGCCTGGAACACCCGCTCACTGGCCGAGGATCCGATCGTGCGCCTGATCCTCGACGGCACCGTCGTTCGCGTGCGGCTCGACCGCAAGGCGACCTCGATCTCGCTCCTCGTTGTCCTGGGCGTGCGCGCCGACGGCCAGAAGGTGCTGCTCGCGATCAAGAGCATGGGCGGAGAGAGCGCCGAGGCGTGGCGCACTGTCCTCGACGATCTAATTAGGCGCGGGCTACGGCGGCCCGAGTTCCTCATCGTCGATGGCGCGCCGGGGCTCGACAAGGCCATTGCCTCGGTCTGGGACGGAGTGCCGGTCCAGCGCTGCACGGTCCACAAGCACAGGAACCTTTTCGCGCATGCACCCGAGCGCCTGCATGACGAGATCACCGCGGATTACAACGACATGATCTACGCGACGACACCTGAGGAGATAGAGGTCCGCCGCAAGGCCTTCATTCGCAAATGGAGGCTCAAGCACCGCGCTGTCGCCGACAGCCTGGAAGAGGCAGGGGAACGCTTGTTCACCTTCACTCGCTTGCCGCCGAGCCAATGGCGCAGTGTACGCACCACGAATGCAATCGAGCGTCTGCACGAAGAATTCAAGCGACGGATCAAGACTCAAACCGTTCTGCCATCCGCCGACACCGCCGCGATGTTGTTCTGGGCGCTGCTCGCTTCAGGACAGATCAACATGCGCAAGGTGGATGGGTGGCAGACGCTTTCCACAAAACCCATTGATCAGCCGATTGACCTTGCCGCCTGAAACGATACCTTCATGTTACCGGAGAACGCGCCACTGAATTCCAACCGCATTCCGGACGGCACCTCGAACGACAGGCCATCTCGTTGAAGAGAACGTTGCTACTTTCGACCGTGGCAATGCCCCGCGTGAGCTTTGCCAGATCTCGCCTCGCGCCGCGATAAGCCGCCAGGAAATGCATGGGCTCGGGTACCTGACCCTCGCCGCAAACCGCACTCACGAAAATTGAGCATCTCGCGCGCGGCTCGAGCACGATGTCGAATTCCGCTAGACCGGTCTCAAGCCTTTGCGGCACAGGATCGAAACTCATCACCGTATAGCGACGTATTCCGTCAAGGCCATCATATCGAAGCTCAACGCGCCCAGTAGCAGCGATATGGGAGGTGCGTTGGCCTCTCGCCCCGCGGCGGATTCCGCGGACTTCGAAAAGGTCGCGGAAGTCCGCCGCAAAGCGTATCGAGACTCTGAAGGTGCGCGGCTTGTGATCGTAGTTGAAGAAGCCGATGCGCTCATAGCAGCCTGCCTCAAAAAGCAATTTTGTGCGCTCCATGGCGATAATATCGCGCGGTATCGAAAGGGCGCCGTCGCGATGAATGTCGGGATTACTTGAGTTGGCGGACAGGGAGGCATTGTCGTCCTCGACGACGGAGCCGAGTAAAAGGGGGCGCTCCCCCTCGAACTTGAGATCGAAACCGGACAGGTATCGCGTATCGCGCAGGAACACCCCTTCGGGGCCGTCGCAGCCGACGCCGATATCGCCGTAGCTGTCCAGCACGGCGAAGATATCGCCGTGCTTGAGCGTCCGCAGCGGACGTTCGATCAGCGAGGTCTGCGGCTCGATATAAAAATCCGATGCGGCTTCAGTCCCGCCGCCGATATCGTTCAAGGCATCGATCTCTTGCGTTGTCATGGTTTCTCGCATTGAGGGAAGCACGGCGCGCGCCGCGCGCCGTGCCATGGTTCGCAGAGAGATGGCGGCCTACGGTAGAACTCGATCACGATCTTCATCGCCGATTCCCGACGCCACACAGCGTCACGACCACCGCGCTTTGCCTTTGGCGCGCCTGGTGTTTGTATTCGCGGCGAGTCTGGTTTGGCTGGCGAACGGGTCCGCTGACTTAGGGGCGGCCTTCTCCTGCTTCGGCTTTTTGGCCTCGCGATTGCCGCGCTTCTGTCCCTTAGCCATGACCGAACGTTCTCTCGATGAGAGTGTCGCCTTCGCTACCAGACGAAGTGCTCACCGGCTCGAGGTTATCCTGCGTCGCCACCCGTTCGTGACGTTCGTCGTCGTTGCGGATACGATATTGCGGAAGCTCTCCCCGCGACGGCAAGGTACCGGTAATGTGATAAATGCTGGCGCCTTGGGACCGCTGCATGAAGCCGCCCTTTAGCCGGACTGCCTGCCCCAAGGCGTAGAGATGGGTCGGGGTGTCAGGGCGCATAGGACGGGAGGTGCGTCGGGAAAGATTTGGAGTGTTCATGATGTCTTGTTGTCCTTTTCGAGTGCGGCATCGAGGTCCGCTGCATTGATCGGCACCATCTGATGAGTCGACATTTGCACGCCGATCCCTGGCAGATGGATGAATGAGCCAACGCGGCGCCACGCCAGTCGGGAGACGCCTTCAATGGGCTCCTCGTCATGGTCGACGCGATACTCCCCGGCCGGTTGCGGCTTATCAAAGCCAGGCAACAGGAAGGCGTTCTTGAAGTGGACGATGGCTTGTGTCGTGCGATTGGCCATGATTGCGGGTCTCCGCAGGGCAACGGAATGACCGCGTGCCCGGTGTGCCCATTCGGACTGGAACGTTCTCCAAACTGCCAGTACATCCGTGGTCAGTTCGGAGTTCACTCCAGAACTCGAATGGAGCGACATACCGCGCCGGACGGCGCATGCACTCGCTATCGAAAATTCGAA